>Ga0137394_10000395_pt1 | contig 30450 bp, 22 predicted proteins | sample czobulk116metaG_FD_108278 | JGI IMG/M metagenome (GOLD analysis project Ga0137394, IMG submission 108278) | Vadose zone soil microbial communities from Angelo Coast Range Reserve, California, USA - czobulk1.16 metaG | ecosystem: Environmental > Terrestrial > Soil > Vadose zone | place: USA... | reverse complement strand
GTCTGTGGTGGTGCCGTCGGACTTGAGGAACACCGAATTGCTGGCGTGGTCCAGGCGGCCCTCGAGGCGGAAGACCACGTGGTCGGAGGGCTTGAAATAGGGAGAGATCGTGCCCTCCACCACGTTGGTGTCTCCCAGCCCGAGGCGCACGCCGTCCTTGTCCGCGAAATACTCGCCGCGCAGCGCGATGCCGAAGGCGCCCGCATCGTAGCGGATGTAGCCCGCCACCCCGTACCATTTGGCGTCGTCGCCCGGGCTCACCGTGCTCGTCCCCTGCTCCATGCCGTAGTCGCCGTTCGCCCCCAGCGTGAGGTGCTCGCTTGCCTTGAGGATCGCCACCAGGTCGAAGACCTGGCGGAAGGCGTTGTTGTTCCCCGTGGTCGGCTCCCAACCTCCGATATAGTTCAGGGTGACGGTCAGCGGGGCGATCGGAGTGAGCGCAATCGTCCCCATCAAGGTCTTGGGCTTGGTCTGGGCCACGGTCGCGTCCCAGCCGTTCACGACCATGAACTGTGCAGACACCATTGGAGAAAAGGTGTAGCTCGCCTTCACTCCGGTGTGGGTGAAGGGGATGGCAAATTCGAAGAGGAAGGACCGGCTGTTGTTGTCGTTGTAGCCGTCGTAGCCGTCGATCACTTCATACCCCAGGGCCGTCACGAACTTGCCGACGTCGAGCCGCAAACCGCTCCCCACCGGCGCCACCCAGCTCACGAACGCTTGCTGCAGGTCGAGGTTGCCGGGGGTGTCTCCCTTGGAGACCGTGACCGGCGGATACAAGCCTCCGGCGGCCAGATCGGCGCGGAAGCCGACGGACCCCGGATCGCCGGGTGCTTTCTGCACCACGAGCTCGGCCACGTTGACGGTGAAGGAGTTGGAGGGGAAGTCGAGCGGCCTCAGCTGGTTGGTCCGCGTGTCCGGCTGGTTGGTGTTGAAGAGAAAGCCAGCGGAAACGAACGCGTTGATCGCGATCTCGTCGTACCACTTCGTCGCCGGCGCGGTCGCAGCGGCCGGGGCGGGCGCCGCGGGGGCGGGCGTCGCCGGCTGTTCCTCGCCGCGCGCACCCGCCGTCGCGAGGAGCAACGGCGTGAACAGCGCCACGGCAGCGCCGCGGAACCACTGGGAAGCGACGAGTGGGCTCCACCGATCTTCGTGCATTTGTTCTCCCCGCCCGAGCCTGTTCGAGCGTCATCCTGCGTTGAGCAGCGCTACCGCCGCCCGCTACTCCAAGGCCGGCGCAAAGGTCCCTCAATGCCACCAAGCCCGCCGCAAACGGCTAGCGGCGTGCTCAGATGTCGAAGTAGAGCGCGAACTCCATCGGTGTCGGCCGCAACCGCACCGGGTTGAGCTCGCGCTCGATCTTGTTCTCGATCCAGGCGTCGATGACGTCCTCGGTGAAGACGTCGCCCTTGAGCAGGAACTGGTGGTCCTTCTTCAGCTCGCCCAGCGCCTCCTCGAGGGATCCCGGCATCTTCGGCACGTCCTTCAGCTCTTCGGGGGAGAGTCCGTAGATGTCCTTGTCCAGCGGCTCTCCCGGCTCGATCCGGTTCTCGATTCCGTCCAGACCCGCCATCAGCATGGCGGAGAAGGCCAGGTACGGGTTGCACGACGGGTCCGGGGGACGGAACTCGGCCCGCTTCGCCTTGGGGCTCGGCGAGTAGGTCGGGATGCGGATCGCCGCCGACCGGTTGCGCGACGAGTACGCCAGGTTCACCGGGGCCTCGAAACCCGGGACCAGCCGCTTGTACGAGTTGGTGGTCGGGTTGCAGATCGCCGCCAGCGCGCGCGCGTGCTTGAGCAGGCCGCCGATGTAGTGCAGGCCCGTCTTCGAGAGCCCGGCGTACCCTTCGCCGGCGAAGAGCGGCTTGCCCGCCTTCCACACCGACTGGTGCGTGTGCATGCCACTGCCGTTGTCGCCGTACAGCGGCTTGGGCATGAACGTCACCGTCTTGCCGTTCCGCAGCGCGACGTTCTTCACGATGTACTTGAACCAGAGCAACTTGTCGGCCGTCTTCGTGAGGGTGTCGAAGCGGATGTCGATCTCAGCCTGGCCGGCGGTGGCGACCTCGTGGTGCTGCCGCTCGACCTGGATGCCCACCTGCTCCATCACCAGGCACATCTCGGTGCGCAGGTCCTGCAAGGAGTCGATGGGAGCGACGGGGAAGTACCCTTCCTTGTAGCGCGGCTTGTACCCGAGGTTCGGCCGGGTGGTGCTGGTCTTGCCGTCGAAGACGCTCTCCACCGGGCTTCCCGTCTCCCACTGCCCTTCGCGCGACTCGATCTTGAAGTGGCCGTGGTTGACGCCGGAGTCGTACGAAACGCCGTCGAAGATGAAGAACTCCGCCTCCGGTCCGAAGTATGCCGCGTCGCCGATCCCCGAGGAGCGCAGGTACTTCTCCGCCTTCTGCGCGACGTACCGCGGGTCGCGCGTGTAGGGCTCCCTGGTGATGGGGTCCACGATGTTGCAGAGCAGCGAGAGCGTGGTGTCCTTCATGAACGGGTCGAGCACCGCGGTTTCGCTGTCCGGCATGACCAGCATGTCGCTGGCGTGGATCGGCATCCAGCCGCGGATGGAGGAGCCGTCGAAGCCCAGCCCCTCCTCGAACACCGGTTCGGTCAATTCGGCGAGCGGGATGCTGAAGTGCTGCCACAGCCCCAGGAAGTCCATGAACTTCAGGTCCACCATCACGACGTTCTTGTCCTTGGCGTACCCGATCACTTCCTTGGCCTTCGGCATCCTAGCGTCTCTCCTCGCGCGCTTCGGCGCGTTGGCTCCGGGTGGACTTCGTCGATCCTGCATCTGCGTTGCGGCTCAAGCTCCCACCGCCAATCCCTTGGCCGTCGCCGGCCTGACCGCGGCCTCTGGAACGTCGGCGCCCGGGTACGCGGGCAGGCCCATCTCGGGAGAGTCGAGGCCCATGTCCTCCACCTCGGCGGAGACGCGGTGACCCTTGACGAGCAGGCCGGTGACCTTCCAAGCGAAGTACGTGCTCGCGCCCACCCAGAGGAAATTGCTGCAGATGCCGATCAACTGCGCGACGATCTGCGTGCCGCCGCCGTAGATCAGGCCGGTGACGTTGCCGGCCACGCCGTTGGTGCCGGCGCCGTAGCTGCCGTCGGCGAAGATGCCCACCGCGATCAGGCCCCAGGCGCCGTTGAATCCGTGGACGGAGATGGCGCCCACCGGGTCGTCCATCTTGAACCCGCGCTCGATGATGTTCACCGCGACGCAGACGATCACGCCCGCGATCAGGCCGATCATGACCGCCGAAGGAGCGTTGACGAACGCGCAGGGAGCGGTGATGGCGACCAGGCCCGCCAGCGTGCCGTTGGCGAGCATGGAGGGATCCGGCTTCCCGTACTTCGACCAGACGTAGATCATCGCCGACACGCCGCCGGCGGCGCCGGCCAGCATCGTGTTGGTGGCGATCACGGCGATGCGCGAATCCATTCCCGCGAGCGTCGAGCCGGCGTTGAACCCGAACCAGCCGAAGCAGAGGATGAAGGTGCCGGCGATCGCCATCGGGATGTTGTGCCCGGGGATCGGATTCGGCGTGCCGTCCTTGTTGAACTTGCCGCGCCGCGCGCCCAGCATCTTGCAAGTGACGAAGGCGATCACGCCGCCGGTCAGGTGCACCACCCCGGAGCCGGCGAAGTCGACGTAGCCGTTGCCCAGGCCGACGTTGGCGCCGAGCTGCGAGAGCCAGCCGCCGCCCCAGGCCCAGTTGCCGAAGATCGGGTAGATCAGGCCCCCCACGAACAGGCTGAAGACGCAGAAGGCGGAGAACTTCCAGCGCTCGGCCAGCGCCCCGGTGGGGATGGTGGCCGCGGTGTCCATGAACACCATCTGGAAGAGGAAATACGCGAACACCGACGCGTTGTAGGCCGCGCCGGCGAGGAAGAAGCCCTTCATGCCGAAGAGCGGCCAGACCTTGCCGCCGATGGTGACGGTGAAGGCCTGGTTGAGCTGGTCGTAACCGCCGAGCGTTCCCAGCGCGCCCACGCCGCCCGCCTGCAGGGCGAAGCCCACCGCCCAGTACGCGAGCATGGCGATGCCGTAGACCATGAAGTTCATGGCCATGGTGTGGCTGGCGTTCTTTGCGCGCGTGAAGCCGGTCTCCACCAGCGCGAAGCCGGCCTGCATGAACATCACCAGAAAGCCTGCAACCAGCGTCCAGACGAAGTTGACCGACGTGCTGGTGTCGGCGACCGCCTTGGCGACGTCTTCGATTTTCGGAGGCGCCGCGTCGGCGGCGAGCGCGACAGCGGGGATGAGAAACACGGCTGCGAGCAGCGTCAGCGTGCGGGTCCACTTCATCGAGGTCATGGTTCTCCTGGCCGCGGATGACGGCGTTGGTATTCGGGTGGTGCCGCGTCCGATCTGCAACGCGGGTGCCACGAGAGCGCAGCCGGCTTTCGGGGGCTCATTCCTCTCGACAGAGGGCCGATCGCGACGCCCCTCGGCCCTGCGTGGCGCCCGACGAAAACGTCGTCCGGACAGCCCGAAATTACAAATCGGTAGTCATCGGCTCCGCGCCCGATCGTGGCGGGTAGCGAAAGCGGCCGCAGGCGCCCACCCGATCGCCACGGGCGGAAGCGGTGCATCCGATCGGGCGCACGACAGATTCGTCGTTCCGGCTCATCGGCAGAACAAATTTGTCGCGGCGGGTCGTCCGGGACCCGACCGTGCCCGGATCGCAGGATTGTACGAATGCGCCCGGGGCCGCAGATTTGTCCCCGTGCGCTACCTCTCGCTAGCCACCGACTACGACGGGACTCTCGCCGAGCAGGGAAGGGTGCGTCCCCAGACGGTCGAGGCCATCGAGCGGCTGCGGAAGAGCGGCCGCCGGACCCTGCTCGTCACCGGGCGGGAGCTGGAAGACCTCAAGTCGGTGTTCGACCGCCTCGACCTGTTCGACCTGGTGGTCGTCGAGAACGGCGCGGTGCTCTACCGGCCGCAGACTCGCGAGGAGATCGTGCTGGCGGAGCCACCTCCACCGGAGCTGGCCGCCCGCTTGCGAGAGCGAGGCGCCACTCCACTCGGCGTCGGCCGGGTGATCGTGGCGACGCGCGAGCCGTACGAGGTGATGGCGCTGGAGATTGTCCACGAGCTGGGCCTCGAATGGCAAGTGATCTTCAACAAGGGCGCGGTCATGCTCCTGCCCGGCGGGGTGAACAAGCAGAGCGGCCTGCAAGCGGCGCTCGCGGAGCTCGGCCTGTCGATGCGGAACACCGTGGCGGTAGGCGACGCCGAGAACGATCACGCCTTGCTCTCGGCAGCGGAATGCGGCGTGGCGGTGGCCAACGCCCTCGATTCCCTGAAGGACCGCGCCGACCTGGTGACGCGCGGCGCCCGCGGCGCCGGCGTGGAAGAGCTCGTCGATCGGCTGATCGAGGACGATCTGCGCTCGGTGGTGGTGGCCCGGCACGCGCTCCTGCTCGGGACGCGCCGCGACGGGACCGAATTGAGGATCGCGCCGGCCGGGCGCCGGCTGCTGATCGCCGGGCCGTCGGGCAGCGGAAAGACCACCGCGGCCACCGGCTTCATCGAGAGGCTGATGAGCGCGGGCTACCAGTGCTGCATCGTCGATCCCGAGGGGGAGTACGAGGGCTTCGAGGGCCTCGTCGAGATCGGCACGGCCGAGCGCGCCCCCACCGTCGAGGAGGTCCTCGAGCTGCTCGCCAAGCCGTCCGTCCACGCCGGCGTGAACTTGTTGGCGGTGCCGCTCGCCGAACGGCCCCGCTTCGTCGCCTCGCTGCTGCCCCGGTTGCAGGAGATGAGGGCCAAGACGGGCCGCCCGCACTGGATCGTGATCGACGAGGCGCACCATCTCTTCCCCGCCTCCTGGCAGCCCGCGCCGCTCACGCTGCCGCGCGAGCTGGGCGGCGTGCTGATGATCACGGTGCACCCGGAGAACGTCTCCAAAGCCATGCTGGAGGCGGTGGACATGGCGCTCGCGGTGGGCGACGCGCCGGAGCACACGCTGGCTCCTTTCGGCAAGGTGGGGAAGACGGACCTGCGCGAGGGCGAGGTGCTGGCCTGGTCCAGCGGAAAGGCCGCGCCGCTCAAGCTGGTCCCTGGCAAGGCGCAGCATCGCCGCCACCGGCGCAAGTACGCCGCCGGAGATCTCGAGCACGAGGCGTTCGTGTTCCGCGGGCCGGAGGGGCGCCTCCAGCTCCGCGCCCAGAACCTTTCCATCTTCCTGCAGATGGCCGAAGGCGTCGACGACGACACCTGGCTCCACCACCTCGGCCAGCGCGACTACTCGAGGTGGTTCCGCTCGGTGATCAAGGACGAGGACCTCGCCGGGGAGGCGGAAGGGATCGAGCGCCTCGGCGGGATGGAGAGCCGGGCGCGGATCCGTGAGGCGATCGAGAAGCGGTACACGCTGCCGGAGTGAGGCTTCGATCTCCTCTCCAGCCGGAAGCGGGGCCTCCCGGCGATTTGACTGGACCGCGAACGGCGGGTGGCTGGATCGACACGGTCAGCGGTGGTTTCCGCGTCGAGCTGAGGCCCGGCGACATCTCTTCGATTAGGATGTGCCGATGGAGTTTCGAAGATTCCGCGGCACCGACAAGTACCTCACCTCGTCCGCGCTGGAGTCCGCGGTCAACTGCGCGCTGGCGCTGGAGCGCCCCCTGCTGGTGCGCGGCGAGCCGGGCACCGGCAAGACGCAGCTCGCGGAGGCCATCGCGGACGGCCTCGGCTTGCGCCTGATCCACTGGCCGGTCAAGTCCACCACTCGCGCCCAGGACGGCCTCTACGTCTATGACACCGTGCAGCGGCTCTACGACTCGCGCTTCGGCGACGGGGACGTGAAGGACATCCGCCGCTACATCAAGCACGGGCCCCTGGGCCAGGCGTTCGCCTCGCGCGACCGGGTGGTCCTCTTGATCGACGAGGTGGACAAGGCCGATCTGGAGTTTCCCAACGACCTCCTGCACGAGCTGGACCGGATGCGCTTCGTGGTCAACGAGACCGGCGACGAGATCGCCGCGCGCGAGCGGCCGGTGGTGGTGATCACCTCCAACGCCGAGAAGGAGCTGCCGGACGCTTTCTTGCGCCGCTGCGTCTTCCACTTCATCGAGTTTCCCGAGAAGGACCTGATGGCCCGGATCGTCCGCGTCCACCATCCGGATCTGGACCAGAGGCTGCTCGACCAGACCCTGAAGGCGTTCTACGCGGTGCGCGAGGTGGACGGGCTGCGCAAGCGGCCCTCGACCAGCGAGCTGATCGACTGGATCGCGGTGCTGCGGCGGGCGGGGATCGCCAGCGTCGAGCTGGAGGCGGGGATGCCGTTCCTCGGGGCCCTGCTCAAGCGCGAGCAGGACCTGATCGCGTTCGCCGAGGCGACCAGCCGCGGCCGGCGGCCGAGGGCCTGACCATGTTCGTGCCCTTCCTCTACGAGCTGCGCGATCGCGGGGTGAAGGTCGGAGCGCAGGAAGCGCTCTCGCTCGCGGAGGCGCTGGGGATCGGGCTGCACAAGGGGACGCTCGACGGCTTCTACGAGGTGTCCCGCGCGCTCTGCGTGCATCGCGAGCAGGATCTGGACGCCTTCGATCGTGCCTTCGCCCATCACTTCCGCGGCGTCCCCGACGACGCGCTGGCCCTCACCGACGAAATGCTGAGGTGGCTGGCGGAGCCCGCGTCGAAGCGCGAGCTCACCGAGCTGGACAAGGAATTGCTGGAGCGAATCGACTTCGCCGAGGCCCGCGAGCGCCTGCGCAAGCGCCTCGAGGAGCAGCGCGAGCGGCACGACGGCGGCAGCCGCTGGGTCGGGACCCGCGGCACCTCGCCGCACGGAACCGGCGGATACCATCCGACGGGCATCAAGATCGGCACCGCGCCGGGAGGGCGGGGCGCGCTGGAGATCGCGGCGGAACGGCATTTCCGGGATCTCCGCTCGGACGTGACACTGGACACCCGGCACATCGAGGTGGCGCTGCGGCGGCTGCGCGCGTTCGTCAGGGAGGGCGCCCTCGACGAGCTGGACGTGGAGGCCACCATCGACAAGACGGCGCGCAATGCCGGCGAGCTGGAGCTGTCGCTGCGCCCGCCCCGGAAGTCGAACCTGCGCGTCCTGCTCCTGCTCGACGTGGGCGGCTCGATGGATCCCCACGCCGAGGTCTCGGAGCGGCTGTTCTCGGCCGCGAAGCGCGCGACGCACTTCAAGGAGCTACGCACCTGCTACTTCCACAACTGCGTCTACGGCCGCGTGTACGAGACGGCGGCCCTGATCAAGGGCGTCTCCGTCCTGCGGCTGCTCCAGGACTGCGATCCGTCCTGGCGGCTGATCCTGGTCGGCGACGCGTTGATGAGCCCCTGGGAGCTGCACTCGAGCGGCTCGCGCTGGAGCTACAGCGACGACTCGGGCGCTCCCGGCATCGCCTGGCTCGCCCACCTCGCGCAGCACTTCCAGCACGCCGCGTGGCTCAACCCGGAGCCACCGGCCGCCTGGTATGGCACCGCGGAGGTGATCCGGCGCGTGTTCCCGATGTACCGCCTGACCCAGGACGGCCTGCTCCAGGCGGTGCAGCACTTGATGCGCGGCGGGGCGCGCCGCTGACCGCCAGCCCTGGTCACCGCGCGAAGTGATCCGCGACCACCGCCGCCACGCAGGCCGTGAGCCGTACCCCGGTGGGGATGTGCAGGAACTCGTTGGGCCCGTGCGCGTTGGAGCCGGGCCCCAGCACACCGGTGATCAGGAACTGAGCGTCGGGAAACTTCTGCCCGAGCATCCCCATGAAGGGAATGGTTCCGCCTTCGCCGAACGCCATCGGCGGCTTTCCAAAGAAGCTGCGCGAGGCCCGGTCCACCGAGGACGCCAGCCACTGCGCCAGCGGCGGCGCGTCCCAGCCCGTGGACGACTTCTCTCCCTCGAACGTCACGCGGGCGCCGTAGGGCGGGTCCTTCTCCAGCGTCTCCTTCACGACGCGCGTGGCCGCCACCGGGTCCACCCGCGGCGGGATCCGCAGCGAGATCTTGCAGGCGGTGAACGGCCTCAGAACGCTGCCGGCGCTGCCCAGGGGAGGCAGGCCGTCCGCCCCGGTGATCGAGAGCGCGGGCCGCCACGAGCGGTTGAGGATCATCTCCACCTTGTCGGTCACCGAGGGTCGCGCGCCCGGCACGAAGGGGAACTTGCTCCAGACGTCGTCCCCGAGCACCTCGGCGGTGAGGCGGGCCTGCTTCAGCCGCTCCCCGGGGATCTGCACGTGCAGCGCATCCAGCTTCACCCGTCCGGTCTGCTCGTCGTCGATCCGGCTCAGGAGCTGGCGCAGGATGCGGAACGACTCGGGCACGATTCCACTCGCGTCGCCGGAATGGACGCCCTCGCCGAGGATCTCCACCTTGAGGTTTCCCGCGATCATCCCGCGCAGCGAAGTCGTCGTCCAAAGCTGCTCGTAGTTCCCGCAGCCGGAATCGAGGCAGACGACCAGCGACGGTTTTCCGATCCGGGCCGCAAGGTGCTCGATGTAGGCGGGCAGGTCGGTGGAGCCGCTTTCCTCGCAGCCCTCGATCAGCACCACGCAGCGGGCGTGCGACAGCCCCTGCTCCTGCACCAGCCGCAGCGCGGCGAGCGAGGCGAAGCTGGAGTATCCGTCGTCCGCCCCTCCGCGGCCGTAGAGCTTGTCCCCCTCGCGCACCGGCTGCCAGGGCGAGAGGCCCGGCCGCCAGCCGGTCATCTCCGGCTGCTTGTCGAGGTGGCCGTAGAGCAGCACCGTCTCGCTGCCCTCTCCCGGGATCTCCATGAGGATGACCGGCGTCCGGTCCTCCAGCCGGACCACCTCGACCGAGAGCCCCTTGACGGGCTGCTTCCGGCACCACCCCTGGATCAACGCCACCGCCCGGTCCATGTTCTGCTGCCAGCGGGGCTCGTAGGCCGGCGACTTGTTCGGGATCCGGATGTACTCGTGCAGGGCGGGGACGATCTCCTGGTCCCAGATCTGCTGCGAGGACTGCAGCGCGCGGGTCGCGTCGAGGGTGGGCATGTGCGCGCTCTCCTATCACAGGACTGCGGCGTGTAGGCTGCCCGCGTGCTGCTCCGGCTGGTGAGGGATTTCCGCCGCGCGATGGACCTCTCGTTGGTCCTGGATCAGGAGGGGATCCACCACGAGCTGCGCGGGACCGGCGAGGAGCAGTGGGCCCTCCTGATCGACGACGCCGACCGGGAGCGCGCGGAGGCAGCCGTCGCGGCGTTCGAGCGCGAGAACCCGCCGCCGCCACAGCGGCAGGAGCGACTGACCATTCCCGCGCCGGCGCTGGCCTCTGGATTGATCTTCTTCCTCGCGCTGCTCGCGCTGCACGTCTGGACCGGGCCGGATTCCGCCGGCTCACCCTGGTTTGCGCGCGGCGCGGCCGATGCGGCAGCCATCCTGCGCGGGGAGTGGTGGCGGACGGTGACCGCCCTGACCCTGCACGCCGACGCCGGCCATGCCGTGGGCAACGCGGTGCTGGGCGGGCTGCTGCTGACCCTGCTGGCCCGTGCGCTCGGCCCGGGCGTCGCCAGCGCTCTTTTGCTGCTCGCGGGAGCCGCAGGAACCGGCGCTGCTGCCTGGCTGCTGCGCAGGGACTTCGTCTCCATCGGCGCTTCCACGGCGGTCTTCGCGGCGCTGGGCGCCCTCGCCGCGCTGCCGCAGCACCGCCGGCGGGCCTGGATTCCGCTGGGAGCCGGCCTGGCCCTGCTGGCGTTTCTCGGCACGGGAAAGCGCGCCGATCTCGCCGGCCATCTCTGCGGCTTTGCGGCAGGCGTCATGCTGGGCGCGCTGGCCGCACGGCTCCCGCCGATGAGGAGCCGGGCCGTCCAGGCCGCGCTGGCGGCGGGGGCGGCCGCGGCGCCCGTCGTGGCCTGGGTCGCCGCATTCCGGTGAACGTCGGCCAGCGACCAGCACGGCGGTTGGCTCTCGCGTCCGGCGCCTGCCGTGGTCATACTGCGCCGCCATGATCCGGGTTTCGGACGACGCCATGGTCTCGCTCCTCTCGGACGACGATCTGCACCTGTTCAACGAGGGCTCTCAGCTCAAGCTCTACGACCACCTCGGCGCACACATAAAAGTGGGCGGAACGCAGTTCGCGGTCTGGGCGCCGAACGCCAAGGTGGTCAACGTCGTCGGGGACTGGAACGGCTGGAACAAGCACGCCGACGCGCTGGCTCCCCGCGGCAAGTCGGGCATCTGGGAGGGGTTCGTCAAGGGGATCGGAAAGGGCACCAAGTACAAGTTCCACGTCGAGGGCCGGGGCGGCCATCGGGTCGACAAGGCGGACCCGCTCGCTTTCCACGCGGAGAACCCCCCGCGCACCGCATCCATCGTCTGGGACCTGGACTATCGCTGGGGTGACGCGCAGTGGATGCAGGAGCGGGCGGCGTGCAGCGCTCTCGACGCGCCCATCTCCATCTACGAGATGCACATCGGCTCCTGGCGCCGCCTCCCGGATCAGGGCAGCCGGCCGCTCGGCTATCGCGAGCTGGCGAAGCCCCTGGTCGAGTACGTGAAGGGGCTCGGGTTCACGCACGTCGAGTTCCTGCCGGTGATGGAGCACCCCTTCTACGGCTCCTGGGGCTACCAGACCACCGGCTACTTCGCGCCGAGCAGCCGGTACGGCACGCCGCAGGATCTCATGTACCTGATCGACCAGCTCCACCAGGCAGGGATCGGCGTGATCCTCGACTGGGTGCCCTCGCACTTCCCCTCCGACGACATCGGCCTCGCGAACTTCGACGGGACGGCGCTGTACGAGCACGCCGACCCGCGCCAGGGTTTCCACCCTGACTGGAAGAGCTCCATCTTCAACTACGGCCGCCACGAGGTGCGCAGCTTCCTGCTCTCCTCCGCGATGTTCTGGCTGGACCGCTACCACGCGGACGGGCTGCGGGTCGACGCGGTGGCGTCGATGCTGTACCTCGACTACTCACGCAAGGAAGGCGAGTGGATCCCCAACGTGCACGGCGGGCGGGAGAACCTCGATGCGATCAGCTTCCTGCAGCGCCTGAATACGGAGGCCTACGGGCGCCAGCCCGGCGTGCAGACGTATGCGGAGGAATCCACCTCCTGGCCCGGCGTCTCGCGCCCCACCTGGCTGGGCGGCCTGGGATTCGGCTTCAAGTGGGACATGGGCTGGATGCACGATACGCTCGCGTACCTGCGCCTCGATCCGATTCACCGCCGCTTCCACCACAACTCCCTCACCTTCCGCGGCCTGTACGCCTTCCACGAGAACTTCGTGCTTGCCTTGAGCCACGACGAGGTGGTCCACGGGAAGGGGTCGCTGCTGGACAAGATGGCGGGCGACGAGTGGCAGAAGCGGGCCAACCTCCGGCTGCTCCTCTCCAACCAGTGGTCGCTGCCGGGGAAGAAGCTGCTCTTCATGGGCGGCGAGTTCGGCCAGTGGCGCGAGTGGAACCACGATTCCAGCCTCGACTGGGAGCTGACTTCGGATCCGAAGCACGCCGGCATCCAGCGGCTGGTCGCGGACCTGAACGGGCTGATGCGCCGCGAGCCCGCCCTGCACCAGCTCGACGTCCGCACCGAGGGATTCGAATGGGTGGACGCCAACGACTCCAACCAGAGCGTGACCAGCTACCTGCGCAAGGGCAAGACCGGCGACCCGGTGCTGGTCGTGCTCAACTACACGCCGGTCGTTCGCCGCGGATACCGGGTGGGCGTCCCCCGCGGCGGCGAGTGGCGCGAGCTCCTCAACAGCGACGCGCCGCTGTACGGCGGCAGCGGCGTGGGGAACTTCGGGACGGTGCGCGCGGACGACACTGCGAGCCACGGGCGCAAGCACTCACTCAGCCTCACCTTGCCGCCGCTCGGAGCACTTTTCCTCAAGCCTGCGCGTTGATTCCCATCTGTTTCTGGCGACCGTTTTGTGGCGTCCTCGATCCGGTCCGTGTTCGATCGATCCCGGACTCGTCCGCCGTCCCGAGGAAGCCCGACCCGATGCGCCGCATCCTGATCGCAACGACCATCCTCGCGGCCGCATGCGGAAAGAAGTCCATCCCCGCCACACCGGAGATCAAGGCCAGCGTCGCGCAGGCGCGGCTCGGCCTCAGCTCGGCCAGCACGAACACGCAGGCGATCGTCGGCTTGCAGTCCGTGGCGAGCACGCTCGCCGGCGCGGTCGCTTCCGGCAGCCTGGCGTCCGTGGACCTCACCGCCGGCTTGTCCGATCCGGCCTCGCTCGCCATGGTCGCCCTCGCGCCGCCGCAGGCCGGCTTCGCGCAGGACCTCAGGCTGCCCGAGACCGGCGTCAGCGCCCTCGCCGTCCCGGTCCTCGGCTGCCTCAGGAGCGGTCCCGGCGGACCCACGCTGGACGCTGCCGGCCAATCCGGCTGCGGCGCCGCGGACCATCTCGAGGTGACGTTCGATACCGGCGACCGGATGAACATCACCTGGTCGGAGGCGAGCACCAGCTTCGACCTCGCCGTCTCGGTGGTCGCCGGGTCCTGGAGCGGCACCGATCTGCGCTACACGGGCGCCTCCAACTCGTCGGGAGTCGCGGTCACCGCCGTGGGCGCGATGAAGTACGCCAAGTCCGGCGGACCGGTCCAGGTCGACGCCGACTTCGACCTCACCTACGCCGTCAGCGGCTCCCAGTCCGCGACCGACGCGGTCATCGGCGTGAGCGTGAACGGGACCGCCACCGATCGCCTGGCACTGGTGCGCGCGAACGAGCGCTGGACACTGAACGTACAGACCAACAGCGGCGGCGAGACGCTGATCATGGACTGGATCGGCACGGTCGGCGTCGAACTGCTCCAGGCGGACGGGAGCACGAAGGATCACTCCATCGCGTTCAACTTGAACCTGCACGGCCTGAGCCAGGCGAGCGGGGCGAACGCCGCGGTGACCTGGTCCGTCCTCGGCGACCTGCAGTACGACGCCGCCCAGGTGGGAACGCTGGTGATCCGGAACAACCTGCTCTCGGTGCACTGGACGGACGGGGCGGAGGACCCATTCGACGTCTCGGTCCTCTTCGGCTCGTTCGCAGTATAGCCGCGGGCGCGGGTGCCTTCGTGCTCTTCCACCACCCGTACTGATTTGCGCTCGCCCCGGGGCCGTTCCTCCTCCTCCCCGGACAGGTCGTCAGGGAACCATCACCGCGATCGCGCCGCGATCTTCAATTCCTGAACCCCACCGGCCGGCGCGGAGAAGGGGGCGGCATCGGCGAAGCGTGGTGGTGCACCAGCCGCCAGAGGCCTTCCTCGCGGACGAACAGGTTGGTCGCGGCCAGCTTGCCGGCGGGCAGGACTTCCGCGCAAACCACCCAGGCCCAGTCCCCCTGCACGTGGGCCGAGGCGCTCTCGCAACGGATCCCCGCGGGAGCGCCGCCCCCCAGCAGGATCCTCCGCCAGCTCTCCACCACCGCCTCCCGCCCCTGCAGCAGCTCCCAGCCCGGGTGCAGGCAGGCGACCGGCGCCTCGCGGGCCCAGAGCGCATCCATCGCCTCCGCGTCCCCGCGCGCGAACGCGGCATAGAACGCCGAGTTCGCCTCCAGCACCTCACGCTCTGGCGTCGTCATCCGGCGATTCTATGCCGGGGTGGGCGCCGCGTCGCGAAAGGCACATGTTCGGTCCATGCGGATCGGCTTCTTGATGGACCCGCTGGAGTCGGTGCGGGTGGACCACGACTCGACCTTCGCGCTGATGCTGGAATGCCAGCGGCGCGGCCTGGAGGTGCGCGAGCTCCGCCAGGAGTGGCTGTACGTGGCGGACGGCCGAGCGCACGCGCGCATGCGCACGGTCGAGGTGCAGCGCAAGCCCGGAGAGCACGTTCGCGTGGCGGGCGACTACGACGCGCCCCTGGCCGAGCTCGACGTCCTCTTCCTGCGCAAGGACCCGCCGGTGGACGTGGAGTTCGTCCGGGCCACGCAGCTGGTGGAGCTGGGTCCGGGCCCCTTCTTCATCAATCATCCCCGCGGGCTTCGCAGCGCGAACGAGAAGTTGTTCGCGCTGCGGTTCCCCGACCTGGTCCCGCCGACCCTGGTCTCGCGCGAGATCGTCAGGCTGCGCGCGTTCATCGACGCGCAGGGCGGAGACGGAGTGGTGAAGCCAATCGACGGCTGCGGCGGGCAGGGCGTCCTTCGCGTCCGGCGGGGGGACCCGAACCTCTCTTCGCTCCTGGAGATCGCCACGGACGGCGGCCGCAGGCCGGTGGTCGCGCAGGCGTACCTGCCCGCGGTTCAGGAGGGCGACAAGCGCATCATCCTGCTCGCCGGCGAGCCGCTGGGGGCGGTCTTGCGCGTGCCCCGCCAGGGAGAGCTGCGGGCCAACTTCGCCTCGGGCGGCAGCGCCGCGCCGGCTCCGCTCACCGCGCGCGACCGCGAGATCTGCCGCCGGTTGGCGCCGGATTTGGAGTTCCTGGGCCTCTGGCTGGTCGGGATCGATGTGATCGGGGACAAGCTGACCGAGGTCAACGTCACCAGCCCCACGGGCCTGGTGGAGATCGACGCGCTCAGCGGCCAGTCGCTGGAGGCGCGGGTGATCGACTTCGCGCTCGAGCGCGCCGGATTGCCAGCGCGGGCCGCAGCAGGTATGCGATCGGTTCCCACCGCCGGGCGCCGATGACCAAAGACGACGACACCAACGCGCTGTCGGAGGCCGCGCTCGCGCTCGACCGGGAGCTGCGCCGATTCGAAGACCTTGCGGGGCAAGCGTCGCGGATGAAGCTGACCACCGAGAAGAACGTCGAGCGCGCCACCGAGGCGCTCACCCGCGCCGCCGAGTCCCAGGATCGGATTCACGGGCACGTCCAGGCGCTGGTCGCCGCGGTGGGAGAGGCCCGGAAGAAGCAGGAGACGGACGCGGCGGCCCTGGTGAGCCGCGCGGAGCAGATCGCCGCGCGGCGCAAGGAGTTCGCGGACGTGCTGCAGCGGATGGCGGGGCTGGGGAAGATGGCGAAGGAAGTCCACGATGCGCTGCAGGCGGGCCCCTCCGGTATGGACGCCGTGCAGGAGCGGATGCAGCAGATCGCCGACGAGGCGGCGGAGATCGCCCGGACCGCGCAGGAGAAGGAGATGGAGGACGTCGCGCGCCAGGCCGAGGTGCTGCGCACGCAGGTGCTCGCGGCGCGAAACAAGGTCGCGCTCCTCGCGGGAAAGGGGACGAAGGCAAGGACGTGAGCGCGCGGCGGCCCGCGCTCAGGACACAGCGCGCAGGCGAGACTGCTTGCGCGGAACGCGGATCACGAACTCCGCCCCCAGCCCGGGCCGAACCTCGAGCGTGCCCCCCAGGCTCTGGGTCACCCGCCAGGCGATGGTCAGTCCCATGCCCATCCCCCGGCCGGGCCCCTTGGTGGTGAAGAACGGCGTGAAGATGCGCTGGATGTCCTCGGAGCGGACGCCGGGTCCGTTGTCCTTGACCGAGATGACGAGGTTCTCGTCCTCGCGGTACGCGCGCAGCCGGACCTGCCCGCCCGCTTCGGGCGCCGCCTCGATGGCGTTTTGCACCAGGTTGGAGAGCACCTGGTTGAACTCCTCGGGGACGCACTCCAGCATCCCGTCGCCGGTCAGCTCCATGTCGACCTGCACGGCGCGCCCGGTGGCGGGCAACACCATCGAGACCACCTCGCGGATGGCGGCGAAGACGTCGTGGGGGCGGATCTGGCGGGAGTATCCCGCCTTGCTGTAGCTGCTCATCAGCTCGACGGTCGCGGCGATGCGCTTGATCCCGCTCTCGGCGATGTCGAACAGCTCGCGCACCCTCTTCTCGACCCGCGGCAGATCGTCGGGGGCGACCTTTCCCAAGAAGACGGCGTCGGCGTCCATCTTCACCTTCGCCAGCGCGTTCTTCAGGTAGTTGAGCGGGTTGTTGATCTCGTGCGCCAGCCCGCCGGCGACGATCTCCAGCGAGTCCATCCGCTGGGTGAGCACGATGTCCGCGGTGGTCTCCTGCGCCTGCACCAGCGCCCGCGCGGTGGTCAACAGCTCGCGCGGCGAGAAGGGCTTGGCCAGATACGCGGAGACGCCGGTCTCCAGGCCCGCCACGCGGTCCTCCAGGTCTCCCTTGGCGGTGAGCATGAGGATGGGGATGTGCCGCGTCTCGTCCGAGCCGCGCAGGCGCCGGGTGAGCTCCAGGCCGTCGATGCCCGGCATCATGAGATCTGCGATGATCAGCGAGGGACGCTCGCGCAGGGCCATCTCCAGGCCCTTGAGCCCGTCCTCCGCCGAGATCACCTTGAAGTGCGCGCGCAGCGAGTTGTGCACCAGCCGGATGATGTCGGGCGTGTCGTCCACCACCAGGGCCAGGTGCGCCTTCTGGTCCTCATCGCTGTCCCGCAGCGAAACGCGCCGCTCGGTGGCCTCGTGCACCTCGAGCAGCCGGTATTCGTCCAGAAGCGACATCTGGACGGCGAAGTCCAGCACGCCCCGGTCGGTGGCCCGCTGGCCCTCGGGAATTTCGCGCGTCGAACCGCGCCGGTCCAGCACCTCGGGGAGGAAATGGTCGCGATCCCGCGGCAGCTCGACCGTGAACTTGGCGCCGGCGGACGACTCGGCGTGGATCCGGCCGCCGTGCAGCTCGACGATCTCCTTCGCCAGCGCCAGGCCGATGCCGGTGCCGCCGTAGCGCCGCGTCCCGCCCATGTCCACCTGGTAGAAGCGCTGGAAGATGTGCTCCGCCTTCTCCGGCGGGAACCCGGGGCCGTCGTCCTCGACCAGCACGGTGGCGTGGGCGCCCTCGCTGCGCAGCCGCACCTTCACGTGGCCGCCGGTCGGGGTGAACTTGGTGGCGTTCGAGATCAGGTTCATGAACACCCGCTCGATCCGTTCGATGTCGCAAAAGACCAGGCACGCGCCCGGCTCCACCTCCAGGGCGAGCTCGATGCCCTTCCGCTGCGCCAGCGGCTGCACCTGGGCGACCAGCCCCTTCAGATATTCGGCCAGGTCGTGCTCGGCCACCTTGAGCCGGAGCTGCGACTCCTCCAGCCGCGAGAGGTCGAGCAGGTCGCCGATCATCTTCAGCAGCTTGAGCCCGCTGCGGAACATCGACTCGAAGGTGGTGCGCTGGGCGGAGGTGAGCTCGCCCATCTCGTCCTGCAGGATCAGCTCGAGCGGGGCGAGCAGCATCGCGAGCGGCGTCTTGAACTCGTGGGTGATGTTGGCGAAGAGCTGCGACTTGAAGCTGTCCAGCGCCTTGAGCTCGCCGTGCGCCTTCTCCAGCGAAGCCTTGGTCTCCTCCAGGGCGATCTGGTTCATCACCTGCTTGTGCTGCGACCGGTAGAGCACGAACTGGCCGGTGCCGGTGATGATGGCGGTGGCGCTCAGGAACGCCAGGTTGGAGATGGCGACCGGGACGTCCTGGTCCAGCGTGGAGAGCAGGTTCACCAGCACGAAGCTGAGGATGATGCTGAGATGAGTCGCGAGCACGATCCGGGGCGGCCAGACGAACAGCAGGCCGGTGCCGACGCTCACCAGGGAGAGCCCGGCGTAGTAGTGCGACGAGAGCCCGCCCATGGTCACCGTCATCAGGACGATGCCGAAGGCGATGATCACCATGTACCCGGAGGAGATCGAGTCGTAGAAGCGCTCGAAGATCTTCATCCGGAGCACGGCGAACATGGCGCAGGTGGCGGCGGTGATCACCATGCGCGTGCCCCAGAGCACGGGCAGCGCGGACGCGGGGGCCAGCAGGTAGTCGAGGACGCCGAACGCCGGGTAGAGGGCGAGGACGATCCAGAGTACGACGCGCGTTCCCCGCCGGTTCTGCTCTTGAAGCCACGCGGCCCAACGGAGGTCGAGCTCGCGCTGGTGTGGGGTCATCCTCTGGCCAACTGGACGAAGGGATTGACCCCCGACTCCTCCTCGAGCAGGCGGATGGACGCGGCCGGCGCCGCGCGGCCCGTCAGCTCCATCAGCTCGGGGCGCGTGCGGTAGAGGAGGTTCCAGTCCAGGTGGTGCTCCATGATCCACCGGCTGGGGTTGAGCGGCTGCATGTTGCCCACGTACAGCTCGCCTCCCTCCGCGAGCCGGGCGAAGAGGTTGCGCGTGAGCATCACGGCGGTCGGCGTCTGCAGGTAGTCGAACAGCCCGCAGGAGAAGATGAAGTCGAAGGCGCCGAACGGCTTGAACAGATCGGTGTCCTTGAGCAGCCGCTTGATCGACTCGTGCAGGTAGAGCAGGTGCACCCGGTCGGGGAACTTCTCTTCCACGAGCGGCTTCAGCCGCCGGAAGGCATAGGAGAGCGCGCCCTTGTCCTGGTCGAAGAGGACGATCTCCATCGGGCAGGGCAACTCCTCAGCCTCGGTGAGCAGATCGTAGAGCTCCTGCGCGGGCCCGGCCGCAACCGAGAGGATGTTGACCGGGTGCGGGCTGCCCGCGCGGGCCTCGAGGAACGCGAGCAGCTGCCGCTTGATCAGGTCCTTGCGGAACCGAACCGCCTGCGCTGCCGCGGTCTGGATGGTGGAGTAGCCCACCGACTTGGCGAAGAGGGTGGGTCCCTCGAAGTTGCGCTCGTAGAAGAAGCGCATCACCTCGTAGTCGCCGGGATACCCGAAGGGCTTGGTGCGGGCGCGGATCATCCAGGGCGTCTGCATGAAGAAGCGGTCGACGTAGCGGAGCGAGAACTCGCGCAGGCCCTTGCGGTGGTCGGGCGGCACCGTGCGCAGCACGCTGTCGATGGCCTCGCTCTGCCGGACGATCTCCGCGGCGAACTCCCGCCGCACGCGCTCCATCAGGGCTTGGCGCGCGGCGCTGGCTCCGTCGACCTGCACCACGTGCCAGGCGAGCTGCGCCTCCAGGTCCGCCATCTGCCGCTCGCTGTCCTCCAGGTACAGGGCGAGGTCGGCGACCATCGACTTGAACTCGAGGCAGCCTGGCACCGCCCAGGGGCGCTGCGCGGAGAGCCCGCGCCCGTCGCGCCCCGACCAGGACTTGATCGCCCGGAGCTGGAGCAATTCGTCCACGTCGATCAGCTGCTCTTCGAACGAGACGCCGGCGATGGTGCAGCCCTCGTGATCGCGCACCGAGCCTACCCTTGCCACGCCCTTGTAAGCGACGTGGTCGTCCACCTGGACCGTGAGCTCGGGAACCACGTCGCCGCTGGAGAGCAGCGCCGCGGGAATGCACTCGAAGGCGACCCCGTTCTGCGAGATGTCGAACAGGTTGCAGCGAACGGGACCCTCGTCGGTGCGCAAGATCACGGAGGCAGTGAGGGGAGCGAGATCGCTGGCGCGGTAACGCTGCGGCCGGAAGAAGACCTGCCTCCCTTCGGGTCCATCGAGGTCTTCGTAGCTCCGGACTCGCTTCAGGGGGGCTGTCACGTGGGTTCCTCCGCAGCAGGAACGAGGCGCACTTCGAAGCGCGCGCCGCCTGTCGGGCGATCGAGCACTGCGATTTCCCCTTGATGAGAATCGATGATCAGCTTGGCCATGTAAAGGCCCATCCCCATTCCGCCCTCGCCCTTGCTCGAGACGAAGGGCTTGAACAGGTTCTCTTTCACCTCGGGCGGAATACCCGGCCCTTCGTCCTCGACGGCGAAAACCACGTGTCCGTTCCTCCGCGTGGCTTCCACGCCGATCTGGCGCCACTGCGCGGTCGCCTGCACCGCGTTGCGCACCAGGTTCACCAGGACTTGCGTGAGCTTCTGCCGGTCACCATGAACTTGCGGAAGGCCTTCCTCGATGTTCACCGCGACCTTGTGGGCCCGAAAACCCATGTCCATCCGCGCGATCGCCAGCGCGTCGTGCACCACCAGCGACGGCTTCAGCATCGCCTTCTCGATGGTGAGGGTGCCGCCCCGGGCGAACTGGTGCATGGCCTCGAGCGTGTGGATCAGGTTCCCCACGCCCTGCATGCCGACCTGCACGCTCTCCATCACGTCGGGCGCCACGTTCCGTTGCTGCAGCACGCTCTCGACGTAGCCGAGGCTGACCATGAGATTGCGCAGGTCGTGCACGATGCCGGCGGCCAGCTTGCCCATGGTCCCCAGCCGCTCCAGGTGCAGGAGCTGCGATTGCGTCCGGCGCACCTCTACCAGGCTGGCGTCCAGCTCGTCGGTCCGCTTCGCCAGGAGCCCCACCAGCCGCTGGATGGCGCGCGTCTGGTAGACGTGCTCGCTGGCCTGCCGGACCGCCTCGAGGATGTCGTCCGGCTGCCAGGGCTTCTTCAGGAAGCGGAAGACGCGGGCCCGGTTGATGGCGGAGATCAGGGCCGGGGGGTCGGTGAAGCCGGTGAGCACGATGCCCGCCACGTCCGGTTTGAACTCGCGGATCTTCTCCAGCAACTCCACGCCGGACATCTCCGGCATGCGCTGATCGGTGATCACCACGTCCAGATCGGCGGTGCGCGCGATCTCGAGGGCTTCGATGCCCGCCTGCGCCTCGTGGATGCGATATCCGGATTCCAGGAAATTACGCAGGACCGTGAGATTCGGACGCTCATCGTCGACGATTAGAATCCCGCCGCTGCGGGTCTCCCCAACGCCGTGAAGCGCGATGAGTGAGCGCAGACTCTCGTCTAGCATGCGGCAGCAGCATTCCCTCACCGTGTAGTAAATGCAACTTTTGATTTTGGATCCGAAGAGCTCAGGGCTTGCGCGCCGGCCCCGGGGGCCAGCTTTCAATTCCGTCCCCTCGACGACGCCTCGCGTCAGCGGCGTGACGTTCGATTATCGGGTTCTCCGATTTTCGCAGTGTGAAATTTGTGCGTCGCACTCGCGGCGAATTATGGCTGCGTAATTCCCTTACCGGTCGCGGCGTGCAACGCATCCTCCAGCGCGGCAATGCGCTGGGCCGCCTTGCGCAGCCTGCGACAAAGCTCGCGGGCGATATTCTGATGCAGGAGCAGATACGTCTTCGGGTCCGTCTTGTAGAGCTTGTACAGGTCCATGTTGGTCAATTCGTAAAGGACCGAGTCCTTCTCGGCCGTGCAGGAAAATGGCCGGGGCTCCATTTCGATCAACGTCGTGACGCCGAAGAAATCGCCGGGCCGCATCATCAAAAGGCGCGCCTCGTTCCCGTCGGCGCAATGGCGCTTCATGATCAACGCGCCATCGCGCACGATGTACATGGACTTGCCGTCGTCCCCTTCGGCGAAGAGCATCTCGCCAGCCGCCACCCGCTTCTGCGTCAACAGTCCGGCGACGATGGCCACCACGTCGGGCAGCAGCCCGCCGAAAAAGGACGTCTTGGCGAGGAAGGCCTGAAGCTCCGCATCGGCCATCTCCGTGAGTGTAGCCCACACCAGCCTACAGAGACCACCGGGTCAGCGATAGGACTCGATGGGCGGGCAGGAGCACATCAGATTCTTGTCGCCGTAGACGTTGTTCAGACGCCCCACGGCCGGCCAGAACTTGCGCTCCCGGACCCAGCGGGTGGGAAAGCCGGCATGTTGCCGCGAGTAGGGGCGGTCCCACTCGTCCGCGGTCAGGACGTCCGCGGTGTGCGGCGCGCCCTTGAGCACGTTGCGGTCGCGCGGCGCCTTGCCGGTCTCCACTTCCCGGATCTCCTCCCGGATCCCGATCATCGCGTCGCAGAACCGGTCCAACTCCGCCTTGGGTTCGCTCTCGGTCGGCTCGATCATCAGCGTGCCGATCACCGGGAACGAGGTGGTGGGCGCGTGGAAGCCGTAGTCCATCAGGCGCTTCGCCACGTCGTCCACCTCGATGCCGGCGTCGCGCTTGACCTTGCGCAGGTCAACGATGCACTCGTGCGCGACGAAGCCGTTGCGGCCCCGGTAGAGGACCGGGAAGTGCGGGTCGATCCGCTTGGCGAGGTAGTTGGCGTTCAGGATGGCGACCTTGGTCGCCTGGGTGAGCCCCGCGCCGCCCATCATCTTGATGTACGCCCACGAGATGAGCAGGATGCTCGCGCTCCCCCAGGGCGCCGCGGAGATGGCGCCGATCGCCTTCTCGCCGCCGGTGCGCACCACCGGGTGCCCGGGGAGGAACGGCATCAGATGGCGGGCGACGCAGATGGGGCCCATTCCGGGCCCGCCGCCGCCGTGCGGGATGCAGAAGGTCTTGTGTAGGTTGAGGTGGCAGACGTCGGGGCCGAAGTCGCCGGGCCGGCAGAGGCCGACCTGCGCGTTCATGTTGGCTCCATCCATGTAGACCTGGCCGCCGTGGCGGTGGACGATCTCGCAGATCTTCCGGATGTCTTCCTCGAACACGCCGTGCGTGGAGGGATACGTGATCATCAGGGCGGCCAGGTTCTTGCCCGACTCGGCCGCCTTGGCCGCAAGATCCTTCACGTCGACGTTGCCGTTCTCGTCGGTCTTCACCACCACGATGCGGTAGTTGACCATCGCCGCGGACGCCGGGTTGGTGCCGTGCGCGGACTGCGGGATCAGGCAGACGTTGCGGTGGCCCTCGCCGCGCGAATCGTGGAAGGCCTTGATGACTTGCAGGCCGGCATACTCGCCCTGCGCTCCCGAGTTCGGCTGCAGCGAGACTCCCGGGAAGCCGGTGATCTCCGCCAGCATCGCCTCCAGCTCCTGGAACACCTGGGCGTAGCCCGCCGCCTGGGCGCGGGGCGCGAACGGATGCAGGCGGGAGAACGCCGGCCAGGTGATGGGGATCATCTCCGCCGTCGCGTTCAGCTTCATGGTGCAGGAGCCGAGCGGGATCATGCTGCGGGTCAGCGAGAGGTCGCGCGACTCGAGCAGGCGCATGTAGCGCAGCATCTCAGTCTCGCTGTGGTGGGTGTTGAAGACCGGGTGCGCAAGGTACGCGCTCTGGCGGACCAGCGCGCGCGGGATCCGGCCGTCGTCCCCTTCCAGCTCGGGAACCGGGCGCGCGCCGGCGAACGCGGCCAGCACGTCGCGCACGTCCTCGGGCGTGGTGGTCTCGTCGAGCGAGATGCCGATGGTGCGGTCGTCGATGCGGCGGAGGTTGATCTTGCGCGCCTCGGCGGCGGCGAGGACGCCGCCGATCCGCGCCGGCTCGGTCTGGACCGCGACGGTGTCGAAGAACTCCTCGTGGCGCAGCTTGTACCCCAGCTGTCCCAGGCCACGCGCGAGCAGCGCGGTCAGGCCGTGCACATGCTGCGCGATCGCCTTGAGGCCCTTGGGCCCGTGGTAGACCGCGTACATCCCCGAGATGATCGCCAGGAGCGCCTGCGCCGTGCAGATGTTGCTGGTCGCCTTCTCCCGCCGGATGTGCTGCTCTCGGGTCTGCAGCGCCATGCGCAGCGCGGGTCGGCCCTGCGCGTCCACCGAGACGCCGATGATCCGCCCGGGCATGTGGCGGACGTGCTCGGTCCTGGTCGCGAAGTAGGCGGCGTGGGGGCCGCCGTAGCCGAGCGGCACGCCGAAGCGCTGCGTCGACCCCACCGCGCAATCCGCCCCCAGCTCGCCCGGCGGCGTGAGCAGCGTGAGGCCGAGGATATCGGCGGCCATCACCACCAGCGCGCCGGCGGCGTGCGCCTTCTCGATGAACGGCCGCGGATCGCGGAGCCCTCCGTCGGTGGCGGGATACTGCAGGAGCGCCCCGAAGATCTTCTGCTTCGCGGGATCGAAGGTGGCCGGATCTCCCACCACGATCTGGATCCCGAAGGGCATGGCCCGCGTGCGCACCACGTCGACGGTCTGGGGGTGGCAATCCTGGGCGACGAAGAGCGCGTTGGACCCGTTCTGGGCGATGCTGTGGAACATCGTCATCGCCTCGGCCGCGGCGGTCCCTTCGTCGAGGAGCGACGCGTTCGCCACCGGCAGCGCGGTCAGGTCCTCCACCATGGTCTGGAAGTTGAGCAGCGCTTCCAGCCGGCCCTGCGAGATCTCCGGCTGGTACGGAGTATACTGAGTGTACCAGCCGGGGTTCTCCAGGATGTTCCGCTGGATCACCGGCGGGGTGACGGTGTCCGAGTAACCCATCCCGATGTAGCTGCGGAACACCTGGTTCTTCGCCGCGATCGCCTCGACTTCGCGGAGCAGCCCGAACTCCGACCTGCCGGGCGGCACATCGAGCGGATTGTCCATCCGGATCGAGGCGGGAACCGTCCGGTCGATCAGCTCGTCCAGGTTCCGCACCCCGAGCACCGCGAGCATCTCCTCGATGTCCCGGCTGTCCGGTCCGAGGTGGCGGTCGACGAAACGATCGGGATGGCGGGTCGGCTGCATCTTTGCGGGCTCCTGGGAATGGCGGCGCAAGATAACGGCAATCGCCCCTCCGTGCCAGACCGGCGCTTTGTAGTCGGCGCCCTGGATCGCGGATAGAGTCAACGTTCATGAACCTGACCGGCGACCCGGACGGGCTGGCGGCCCTCAAAGCCTTCCAGGAAGGAAACCGGGACTACCTCAAGTTCCTCATCCAGGAAGCGCGCACCGTCTTCGAGCACCAGGTCGACTTCAAGGGCGCGGACGGCGCCCAGTTCCGGCTGCACTTCGACCTGAAGACCGGGGATTTCCGGGTCGAGAAGAAGCCCTAGAGCCTGACCCCTGACATGGATGTCGCGGCCGGCGCCGAGTCCGACCCGCAAGCCCGCGAGATATCGTCCGGTCGTCCTTGGCCTGCCCGATGCACCACACAGGGCATGCGCCGAATCGCGCCGATCGCACTGCTCGCGCTCATGGGCTGCAGCTCCGTTTGCCTCCGGAGGGCGTGCGGGCCAGCCGAGACGTTGACCGGCGCGGCCGCCATCGCCGTCAGCATCGCGGTAGACGCCTCGCCGAACTCCTCCGAGGCGTGGTGCGTCCAGGAGGACGCGGACCCTCCGCACACCTGCCCGGCGAGGGTCGGCGAAAGCCCGCGGTAGGCCGGCCGCCCACGGCCACGTCGCCGTCGCCGTCGCCGTCGCCGTCCACGATCACGTCAACGTCAACGTCAACGTCTGTCGTTTGACTGAGCAGCATTGCGGCTAGAGCTGCATGGGTCGGCGCGCGACCCGGTACAGCAAGAGCCCCATCACCGCGAAGCAGATCACGCCCAGGATCTGGTAGCCGCCCCCGCCCAGCGCCCGGGTGAGCGCCTCGGAGGCGTCCAGCGAGTCGACGAACGCGCCGATCTTCTCGCCCCAGTGCAGGAAGGCCACGACGGTCCCGGTGAGCGTCCCGCCCGCGACCAGTCCGGTGGCGAAGAGGCTGCCCGCGCCGACGTCGTCGGCCCCGTGCCCGCCCGAAGACTTCACGCCCGAGCGGCGGTCCACGATGCCCTTGATGGCGCCCCCCACGAAGATCGGCAGCGTGGTCGAGAGCGGGAGATAGGCGCCGACCGCGAAGCTCAGGGGCGAGACGCCGCACAGCTCGATGGTGACGGCGAGGAAGACCCCCACCAGCACGAATTGCCAGTCGAGGTTCTGGGAGAGCAGCCCGCGGATCAGCGTCGCCATCAGCGTGCCCTGGGGCGCGGGGAACGCCTCGGATCCGATCTGGTGCCGGACGAGACCCGTGGCGGCATCGACGGTCGGCTTGTCGAGCACCTGGATGGTGAAGCCGATCACCGCCGCCGCGACCGTGACCCCGATCAAGAGGCCGATCTGCTGGTACCTGGGCGTCGCTCCGACCAGGAAGCCGGTCTTCAGATCCTGCGAGGTGGCGCCTGCGTTGGCCGCCGCGATGCAGACCATCCCGCCCACGCAGAGCGCCATCGGCTGGTAGATGTCCGCGGTCCAGCCCAGCGCCAGGAAGAGCAGGCAGGTGGCCATCAGCGTGGCGATGGTCATTCCCGAGACCGGGTTCGAGCTGGTGCCGATCAGGCCGACGATCCGGGACGCCACGGTGACGAAGAAGAACCCGAACACCACGATCAGCACGCCGAGCAGCAGGCGCCCGCCGAAGGTACCCGGCAGGAACGGGAGCAGCGCCATGATGCCCACCAGCGCGAGGCTGCCCAGCGCCGTCACGGTCAGCGGCAGGTCCTGCTCGGTGCGGCGTGCGCTGGCCGCTCCCGCGCCTCCGCGCAGCGAGGCGATGCTGCCCTTGAAGCTCGACACGATGGTGGGGAGCGTCTTGAGCAGGGTGATGAACCCGCCCGCGGCGACCGCGCCGGCGCCGATCTGGCGCACATAGGCGAAGTAGATGGCCCGGTTGAGCTGCGCGAACGTCTGCGTGGCGGGGTCCCAGCCGTAGGCCCCGGGCCTGGCCAGGTCGGCCAGGTAGCCCAGCTTCACCAACTGCGTCGCGATCGTCGCGGTGGGAACGAGCGACGCGATCAGCGGGATGATCCCCAGCCAGGCCAGGACGCCGCCGGAGACCAGCACGCCGGCGATGCGCGGGCCGATGATGTAGCCGACGCCCATGTACTCCGGCGTGATCGAGGCGTTCACGGTCGCCGCCGGGAAGATCCGGCTGGTCGCGCGGGTGACGTAACCCGGCACCTCGGCGATCACCTTGAGGATCTGCTGCAGCACCGCATAGACGACGGCGAAGCCCAGTCCGACGTACGCGGTGCGCGCCATCTCGCCGCCCTTCTCGCCGGCGATCAGCACCTGCGCGCAGGCGGTCCCCTCGGGATAGGGGAGGTTGCCGTGCTCCTTCACGATCAGCGCGCGCCGCAACGGCACCATCATCAGGACGCCCAGCATTCCGCCCAACAGGGCGAGCGTGAAGATGGTCCAGTAGCTGAAGTAGCCCGCCCCCACGCTCTGCCGGGTCGAGGAATCGACGGCGAGGAAGAGGAAGCCGGGCAGCGTGAACACCACGCCAGCCGCGATGCTCTCGCCCGCGGAGCCGATGGTCTGGACGATGTTGTTTTCGAGGATGGTCGACCCGCCGAGTTTTTTTAGGAGTGAGATGGAGAGCACCGCGATGGGGATCGAGGCGGAGACGGTGAGGCCGGCCTTCAGGGCCAGGTAGACCGTGGAGGCGCCGAAGATCAGTCCGAAGAGCGCGCCGACCGCCACCGCCTTCGGCGTGAATTCCCTCACGCGCGCTTCGTCGGGAACGTAGGGCTTGTGCTCCTCAGCGGGCGCGAGGACTTCGGCCATGGTCGCCTCCAGGGGAGGGCGGTTCAGTACCCGAGACCCGCGCCCGAGGTCAACGCGCCCTCATTCCCAGCGGACCGGCAGCCGGATCTCCGCCCCCGCCGCGTCGTGCCGGACCACCTCCGGGGCGCCGACGAATCCCTTGACGCTGCACAGGTCGTAGATGGTCCGGAGGTTGCCGCGAAGCTGGTCGAAGAGCGAAGGGTGGATCCCCCCGCCCTCGATGCGTGCCAGCACGGTCCCGTCCTTCGCCGCGCCCGGACGGAACTCGAAGCTGAACCCCCTCACCACCATCGAGAAGAAGCGATCGAGGTGGCCGAACATCGACCCCGGCGTCTGGCCGAAGAGCGAGAGCGCCATCCTCATCACCGGGGCGATCAGCGTCCCCGAGAGCGTCCGGCCGGCGGCGTGTCCGAGGTCGGCGACCAGATCGGGCGAGCGCGCGTGGAGCACCCGCTCGATGTCCTCGAGCGGCGCGGCGTCCTGCCAGGCGAAGGGGAAGGGCGGCTTTTCCAGCACGCGGCGCGTGTCGGCGCTGACCTCCCGCTTCACTTGCTCGAGGAGGCCCCGCTCGGTGAGAAAGTCGAGGGTGACGCGATAGACGGTTCCCAGGCACCCGCGCGCATTAGCGGTCATGGTGCGTCCACCAGATCAAAAGCGCGACGGCTGCTGTGACGGTGATCCATGCCGCGATGATGAACCACCGGCGCCGGCTTCCGCCAGTAATCAGCAGTACGGAAGCCGTCCACGTCGGCACCAGGTCCAACCCGGGAACCACCTCCACCGCCAGCGCCGGCAGGAGCACCCAGTGGAACCCGAGGAGCCGGATGAGCAGGGCCGCGAGCACGAGGTCCAGCACGTCATTGAAGGGCGAGGCGAGGCCCTCGCCGAAGAAGGGCGCGAGAAGCAGCTGCACCGCGTCGGCCGCGAGGGCCAAGAGGCGCGCCGCGGTGATCCTACCGGGCGTAGGTGGCGTCGGTGCCCTGGAAGGCCCGGTAGAGCTCGTCGGCTCGATCGATGACCTCCTTCGGCAGCGGCTTCTCCAGCGCGCCGACGGCCGCGTCGAGCTGCTCCACGGACGCCGGCCCGATCAGGATCGAGTCCACGCCGGGGCGGGCCGCGACCCATTGGTAGGCGATCTCCACCGGCGTGCGGCCCGCCTCGGCACCGAGGCGCGCGAACGCTTCCGCCAGATCGAAGAAGCGGTCGGTGAGATAGCGCCGCTGGTACAACGGGTTCCTCTCGAAGCGCGACCCCGGAGGCAGCGGCTCGCCCCGCTTGAGCTTGCCCGCCAGAAGGCCGCCGCCCAGCGGGTTGTAGACGGTGGTGTGCACGCCGTACTTGCGCGCGAAGCGGAAGTGCTCGATCTCGAGCTGCCGGACGAGCAGGTTGTACATCTGCTGCGACACGCGCGGCTTCAGCCCGGCTTGCGCCATCTCCAAAATTTGCCAGGAGGCGAAGTTGGAGACGCCGAACGCGCCGGCCTTGCCGCTGGAGATCAGCTTCTCCATCGCGCGCAGCGAGGGTTCCAGCGGGCGGGTGTGGTCAGGCTTGTGGAAGTAGTAGAGCTCGACGCGGTCGGTCCCAAGGCGGCCCAGGCTCTCGTCGAGGGCCGCGGCGATCCGCTCGGGCGCAAGGCCCTCCGGACTGCTCATGCTCACGCCGATCCCGACCTTGGTGGCGATGCGAGCCTGGCCGCGTTTCTTCCCCAGCGCGCGCCCGAGGATCCGCTCGGATTCGCCCTCCACGTAGGCGTTGGCAGTGTCGAAGAAATCCAGGCCGCGCTCCAGGGCGCGCTGCACGATCCGGTGCGATTCGGGCTCGGGCGTCCGCTTGCCGAAGTTCATGGTCCCGACCACCAGCGCCGGCCGGGAAGACTCGTTTCGGGGCTCGAGATACCGGTCCATGCGCGGAAGAATGCCGCACAGTGCGCTAATGTGCGAGACCGGCCCTTGAACCGAGGTCCGTCCTCGCGGTTGTTTTATGTCTGAAATGCAAAAGGTCCTGGTGGTCGACGACGAGCCCGAGCTGGTGCGCCTGATCGGGCAGACGCTGGACGCGGCGGGGTTCGCCTCGGTCGGCGCTGCTTCGGGCGAGCGCGCGCTCGAGCTCGCCAACCAGCAGGAGTTCGACGCTGCCCTGGTGGACAAGAACCTCGGCCGCGGGATCGACGGGGTGGAGGTGCTGCGCCACCTCCGCAGGCGGCAGCCTCGCTGCGCCTGCATCATCATGACCGCCTACCCCTCGATGGGCTCGGCGGTCGAGGCGCTGCGGATCGGCGCCCAGGACTACGTCGAGAAGCCCTCGCCCGAGCTGGACACCATCGCGGACCGCGTGCAGGCCGCCATCCGCGCGGTCCAGCTCCGCGACGAGCGGGACGGGATCCTCCGCAAGCTGGCGACGATCGAGGAGCAGCTCCGGATCAAGGAGCAGCAGATCCGCGATCAGAAGGTGGACCTGGCCATCGCCGACGAGGTCGTGGCGCTGCGCGTGGACGAGAACCGCGAGGCCTGGCGGGCCTCGTCGCGGCAGCGGGATGCGCGGCTGATCGCTTCCGCCGAGGGCTTGCTGTCGCTCGCGCGGGACCTCGGGGGCAACGAC
>Ga0137394_10000394_pt1 | contig 30460 bp, 36 predicted proteins | sample czobulk116metaG_FD_108278 | JGI IMG/M metagenome (GOLD analysis project Ga0137394, IMG submission 108278) | Vadose zone soil microbial communities from Angelo Coast Range Reserve, California, USA - czobulk1.16 metaG | ecosystem: Environmental > Terrestrial > Soil > Vadose zone | place: USA... | reverse complement strand
GGAAGTAAATCAAGCCTAAAGCTTGATGAGCGCAAACTAGCTACCTTTTATACAAGTATGACTATGTGGCGTTGCCATGTACAGTACATAGAAGAGAGAACGTCTCCATGTACTGTACATAGTAGAGAGAACATCTCCATGTACTGTACAGGAGTCTGGAACCTTTCGAACCGAATAAAAAATAAATGGTGAACATATAGTTATCCCCAGATAAGTCCTGGGGCATTTTCGTACAGAGGCAGTATCGTAATCAGTCCTCAGTTCATATTGTAACAACCTGACCTTCTTTCCCTCTGTGCTTGACAGACTGTGAGTTCTCCTTGCTGGCTGGCTTTTTTTGGTGACCTGACTTGTCCCAACCTCTGCACTCGACAGTGGGTGAGTGCCTTTCGCTTGCTGGCCTTCTTTCAGTGTTCTTGACTTGTTCTCTCCCTCTGCACTTGACAGTATGTGAGTGCCCCTCAATCACTGGCTTTCTTTTAGTGTCCCTGACCTATCTCTCCCTCTGCACTTGACAGAGTGTGAGTGCCCCTTGTTCACTGGCTTTCTTTCTGCATCCTGAGTTGTCCCTCTGTGCTTGACAGGCTGTGAGTGCCCCTTGTTCACTGGCTTTCTTTCTGTGTCCTGAGTTGTCCCTCTGTGCTCAACAGGATGTGAGTGCCCCTTACTTGCTGGCTTTCTTTCTGTGTCCTGATTTGACCCACCCTCTGTGTTTGACAGTGGGTGAGTGCCCCTTGCTTACTGGCTTCATTCAGTGTCCTTGACTTGTCTCTCCTGTGTGCTTGACAGCGGGTGAGTGCCCCCTCACTTGCTTTCTTTCTTTCTGTGTTCTCACCTGTACATCCCTCTATGCTCAATAGAAAGTGAGTTCCCCTGGCCTCCTGGCTTTTTTTTGGTGGCCTGACTTGTCCTTCTCACTGTGCTCAACAGATGGTGAGTACCTCTTGCTCACTGGCTTTTTTTCCATGTGCTGACTGTCCCCCTCTCTGCACTCTACAGGACGTGCGTGCTTATTTGCTGGCTTTTTCACTATCTGACTTGTCTCCCTTTTGTGCTTGACCAGTTTGTGAGTGCTCCTCATTTGCTGGCTTTTCTTTGGTCTCCTGATTGTCATGGTCCCTCTACACTCAATAGTCTGTGAGTGCCCCTCACTTGCTGGCTTTTGGTCAGTGTCCTGACCTGTTGCTCCCTCTGAGCTTGACAGGAAGTGTGTGCCCCTCATTTGCTGGCTTTCTTTCTGTGACCTGACTTGTCTCCTGCTCTGTCTGCACTTGATAGCATGTGAGTGCCCCTCACTTGCTGACTTTCCATCAGTGTGCTGACTTGTCTCTCCCTCTGCACTCAATAGTTTGTGAGTGCTTCTTGCTTGTTAACCTTCTTTCAGTGTCCTGACTTGTTGCCCCCTTGGCACTCGACAGAAGGTGAGTGACCAGGCCCTGGCTCACGGGCTTTCTTTTAGTGTCCTGACTTGTCTCTCACTCCAGGCCCAGGCTCAACGGCATGTGAGTGTCCCTCATTTGCTGACTTACTTTCTGTGTCCTAACTCATCCCTCCCTCTGCACTCAACAGCCCGTGGGTGTTTTTTTTCTCACCAGCATTCTTTAGGTGCCCTGACCTGTCACTCACCCTATGCTTGGTAGAATGTGAGTGCCCCACACCCACTTTCTTTCCTTCAGTGTTCTGATTGTTTTCACTACCTGTACTTGACAGGCTGTGCGTGCTGCTCACTTACAGTACTTCAATTCAGTTACCTAACTTGTCCCTCCCCCTCTGCATTTGCTAGAAAGTGAGTTCTGTTGTATTTGCTTACTCTAACTGTTCTCATCTCTTTCTTTCTCAGACAATATTCCTCACATTAAGCTCATTTGTTGCTGATGTACACTTATTACTTTACTGATATAATTGGCTTTACTGATGTACTTTCAGGCACCCCTCTGTATATCCACAGATGATATACATCAGACAATCATTGGTACATTTCTGCTGCCTGCTCTTATAATTTCTAACATCCAAAGTAGCAACAATTCTCATTCTGGAGTATGCTGGCCTTCATTTTGCCTCATCATCTCAGATAACTATCAATGAGGCTTTGGATAAGGCATGCTCTCAATACAAGGCATCTAACATTCATGATATGGTTGTAAAGCAGTTTTCTGCACCATATAGGGAATATTCCACAGTGCAACTTAAAGAATTTATCCTTCAACATCATCTCTGATTATTCCTCTTTTTGCTTGTTAATGTTTGCTGTATCATTTCAATTTTGAATAACCATGTCCTGAGTTTTGTTGTACCATAAAGACTGGTTTTCCATGTTCATGGCTATGCTATACTGGTTTCAGGTGATTCTACCTAGTGCAATGCTACAGCACTGATCAGCACATGATGAGAACTTGGCAAGGTATGGACAGGTGGACCAACACATATAGTGACTTGCCACGGCTGGCAGCATTTACACCAGTGAAAACAACTTGAACCAACCACAGACAACCTTGCATTAGACTAGAGACGGTAAACTAACATACCTATGAGTAGAATGTTTCCGAGGCCTCAAAGGGACCATATCATTAGCAAGAATCGGTTCAGAGTTTCTGACCCTGTTACTCTCCACGACTTGGCTAATGAGGTGTAGACATGGTAGCCAGATTTAAAACACCATCGCAATTCGCACACAGCACACACCCTCTCGTTTCCTGTACTCTCCATGCGGTAGTAGTGAGCGCCACAAAACCTGCCCTGCGACTCCCGCGGTGAGACTGAATCACAGACGGCATGTCTTCGGCGTCACGCTTGCAGGTACGCCGAAGGTGGGGAGCACAGCATATATGCGGGCAGAATTCCGCTGTGTCGTGATAGCACAGTGGCGACACCTGCCCGGTGTCCCTGTTGCGTATTTTTAACCATCTACACGTCCGCAGCTTATACCCGATGAGCTGAGGGCTACACACGACAAGGGCAGTGTTCTTTGTTACCTTTGTCTTTCTGCGATTCATAGACCAAGAATAGTGACCATGTGTTTGAGAACTACTGCGATGTTTCGGTGCTGGGAATATATACAACATCCGTCCCGAGGGCGGAGAAGCGGAAGCAGAGAATGGCGTTGCGGGGGATTGGTCGACCATCCTGATGAGTGGGGTCATGGGAGGGGAGGATGGCAACTGAGAACTCAAACCTAGATTGAAAGAGGTTGGATTTGTGATCGGAATGGAATTGGATAACGTTCGGGTCGGAGGCGGAAAGTAGGGGGCTGATCCAACTGGGCCTTTTTAAATCAGATGCTGTGAGGTTCCCGATTTAATATCTGGGATTTGCAACCATGGAGGTTTGTGGCCTGTGACACGATGACGCCGACGGCTATGGGCAGCGAGGGCGCCCCAGTCGTACTGTATGCCATACGAGGCTTGGGGCTGGGACAGCTCGCATTCGTGAAGATGCTGCTTTCTTTAGAACCTGCATTTTGAGCGTGCTGCATGTACTGCATGCAAGTTTAAGCTATCGGGATGAGGCACAGCCCTGCCCCCCTCGTTCGCTTCATCCCTTTATACAAAAGATGTAAGAGGGATAGAGAACTGGAAAGTGGTCGCGGAAGCTTGCCACGTCCATGACGTCAAGGAGCGAGCGGGCTGGGACGCGTTTAGCATTCGCCGCTCGTAAGTCAACGTTCAACCAGTGTTCAGTCCCATCTCCGAATTGCACATCAAACCTTTACCGGCCCGGTGGGAAATGCGAAAATGGAGGTCGAATTGGATCAGTTGGTCACCCTGTCGGACAATGTATCTGAGGGGGGTCAGCCTCAAATGAGGAAGATGTGACGTATACCGCAGGAAAAGCCAATACTTGTGATAACTCAAACGAATCGTGAGCGTGCACCAATGTCATTAAACTACGACCCGATTGGAGGATGTCCGAGAAGCTGCATTCCTTCGGGAAGCATGCTGTAGGCTTGCGTCCAGCGACTCTGCTTCGCTTTTGGTTTACGGCGGAGAACGCCCGACGTAGAGCCCCGATACACCTATTTGGCTCCGAATACACGCTTTCTCCCGCATTTCGTCTTTCGTCGCCCTGCAAGAAACCTCCGGGTGTTCTAGTCTGCGTCGGAGCGAGGAAGGCGGTGCAATTGCACACCAAAGGAACGCAAAGGAGGGCGCACCGCCGAGGGGAAAGGTTTGAATGACATGAATCCAGGAACAGATAGAGGTGTTTTCGGCGTAGCTATTATGAGATCCTTAACGCACGCTCAGCTGCCAACTGCCACTCTAACCCTTTAGGCTTTGTAAATCCCGCGGTTCAGAATAACGTTTCTGCATAGCCTACGCTCAACCGGCGTAGCTATCGCATAATAGTTTTTGTACGGTGTAACAAAGGGCGTCCAGGGGACATAACGGTCATGGACTGATTTTCACTGCTGGGACTAGCCACTCTCGAACGAGGGCCTCGGGGACGGGGCCAGAGATTCCATTCCTGGCCACGGTATAAGACGCAACTAATCCTTGAGGGTCTTCCCTAATCGCGCTAAATGATAGTTGATTGACGGTCTGTGTTGTTTACGCTTCATCGGCTGTCGCACGCGATCAAAAATATCAGTTCCCTGCAGCGAAACGAACCAAAAAATAGCAATCGCACCGCCGTACGCATGCATTCGAAGAGAGCTTGGGCATGCTCGCGACAGGCTCCGATCGATTTGACGTCTTTCGTGGCTGCCCAGCATCCAAGCATCGACGCGAGTTGCGGGCCGCAGAGCACCACAGGCGGGTCTATGACAACGAAGAACGGAATGAATAAACGGTCTTGCGGCTCGGAGGTGGCGCAAAGGGGGAGGTAAAAGGTAAAGTAAAGTAAAAGGAGAGATGGGGAAAGTGACCTGGAGAGTACACGTACTCTTTTGTGGGCGAACTTTGAGTTTCTTGATGTGCATGACGGCACGAAACTAAAATTGAAAAGGGCGTGTCTTTATAAGCGATCGGCTTTGCTTTGTTGGAGCTTGAAGCGAATGAAATATGGGAGACGTTGGTGGAGGATAAACGTCGGTCAGGTCGGCGTTGGGACGCGAGATGCCACGTGTGCCTGAAATAACATAATAAAAAGCAAGCGATGTTGCCAACCCCACACCACACCTCTCGCCTCGTCATCCTTCCACTTCCACGTTCGCTACTAGACCCACTCCTTCACTCAAATGGCCGTCCCTCGCTTGCTTAACAAGAACAATGCTGGTGAGATCGGTGTCGACGTCGACTTGTAGTTGCTCTCCGCTCCGTTTTGCTGACTTGTCCCTCCGTACCCCGTACGATCCGCAGCCGTCAAGCGCATCATGCAGGAGGCTCGTGAGCTAGCGAATGACCCGAGCACCGAGTATTCTGCCGCACCATTGGAGGTCCGTCCTACCACACCACCCCCTATATCTCATACGCGCGCTCACTCTGCGTCCTCCCCGTGCTTTGCTTTAGGACGACATTTTTGTGCGCATTTTCCATACCGCTTCTATCGCTGCCATGACATCCAATACTCATATCCGATGGATGTGGATCACAGGAATGGCATTGTACCCTGCGTGGGCCTGCGGGCACCGACTTCGAGGGGGGTTTGTACCATTTTCGGATCCGGCTGCCAGCGGAATATCCATTCCGGCCTCCAAGCATCATGCTCCTTACCCCCAACGGCCGGTTCGAGCTAAGCACCAAGGTGAGCATACCTACATACATACACTTCGTCGCACCATTGCTGTTAGATACCAGCCGCGCTGATGACGGAAACCTTTTGATCACAACAGATCTGTATCAGCTTCACCAACTGTGAGGGTGTTTTCTTTTTGTTCCATTGGTCGTGATTTGAGACTCGATATTCACTTGGCGCCGCGGCAGATCACGAGGAATTATGGCAACCAGCATGGGGTGTGCGAACCGGTGCGTGCCACTTTGCCTCGAATTATGATTGTCACTTAGGCTTGAATCGGTTCATCCTCTAGCCATAATCGGATTACAAGGCTTCTTCCCTTTGAGGGGGCAAGCCGCCATGGGCGTCGGTGCTCTCGAAGTTCCTTCGAGCGAGCGCAAGCGTCTCGCCGCCTTGTGAGTTTCGTCCCAGTATCTGCTTCCCAGCCCCCTCGGTCACTCACCTCCTTGGCCGAATTCCCAAGGTCTCGGGAGTGGGTTTGCCCGCGTTGCAACCAGTCAAATCTTGAATGTCTGCCCGATCCTCCACAACCGGGTGACTCTTTGACATCTGATCCCGTAAGTGAGGCAAAACTGTCCCCGGAGGCAGAGGTCGTGCCTACTGCCCCCGCGAACGTAACGCCGCCTCAGTCCCCAGAAGGCGACGTTTCTGTATCTGTTCGGGAAGCAACACCAGGTGGCGTAGATAGTACCCCTCGATCGGAAAGTGAGGATGCGGATGCGAGCACGTCAACACCCTCGCCGAATATCTCAGGCGCTCGTGGTGCTCACCCAGCCGCCAGCCCATCGGCATCTTTCCATCCTTCTCAAACACACACGACGGCGCGTCCGCCGATGCTCCTGGACACGGCGATCTGTGTTCTGCTCGTGCTCGTGTTTGCGCTCCTCCTCAGGCGTATCTTCTAGGATGGCACATATAGACAGCATGGAGGGACAGGTTTAGGTTTACTTTTATTTTATCCGTCATATTTTCTCATAAAACTATAATTATTCGTGCGTCCTCAGGAGGTGTAAACCCACCCCGTTATCGGTCCATGAGCGCGGGACCGAATACAGTGCCTCGTGTTGAGCTAAAGTGAAAGAAGTGACAACGATCTGGTTCCCATCACCCACCGTCAAGTGCCTGAGCAGGGTGACCTGAGGCGGTGGCAACTTTCCAGGAGCCGCTACAACTATAACACTATGGATATGAGGCCGCCCGTCTAATAACCGGCATAAGCTAGCTTAGAAACTTCCGACTCGAACTCGAGTCTGTTTGAACCGTGGTACAGCAGCGTACCTCGTCGCTTATCTCTACCCTCGCCGCCGTACCTCGGGACGACCGTATTCTTACCACCTGTGTTTCTTTCTCGCTTAGCTCAATCAATGATCCAATGTCGCATCGAATTATTATTTTATGCCATCACACACGCTGACGCCCACAAACTGAAACGACACTGCAGTACAGTACTACTGTAGCCATTACTGTAGCCATAAACTGTACTGCTAACCCGTCACGTGGCTTGCCCTGCCGCTGCTGTCCCATATGAAATCAAATATATTATTTCACTGTCGAATCATAGAATGACAACGCACGTTGTAAATCCAACTCGCACACAATTACAACACTTAGACATCAAAACGCGCCCAAGAAGTTGGTGAAGGACAGCGAATGGCGATAATATATGTGCATAATCTCAAAGCAAAGAAAGAACACGATGTAGAAATAAATAAAGTCGGCGCATTCAGACGCGGGGGCGTCGACCCGAGGGATGGTGTGGGTTCGCCAACGCCGTGCTACTTTTTCTTCGGGTCCCGCACGCTCAGTACCAGTAAATCCTCATCCTCGAGGTTATAGCTCGCGATGGTGTTGCGGTTCGTGAGCATTTTCCCGTTGTAAGAGAGGATGACCCGTCCCGCGGACAGCGCGCTACTGGTCGCCGCGATGATGCGGTCTCGGAGCGTCGATACGAGCAGATTTAGTGGCAATTCCGGGATCGTGACGATCGTACCATCCAGCTTCCACTCGGGCTTGCTGGTGTCTGTCGGTAACTGCACCTGGAGTGAGATTGAGTGCTGGTCACGTCCATTAGTCAGCCCCTCATACACCCTAAATGGATAAAGAGAAGACGCACCGGGTGCATGTTGATCCAGTCCTGCTCGGGATAGTATTGTCCGCCAGGAAGTTTTGCGACACGTTGGCGCTTGGAAGGAGGGACATTTTCTGCATCACCTTCCATTTGATCCGCGGGGCGAACTGTGCCCGTAGCCGCTTGCGCAGGCGGCACAGCTGGTGTGCTGAATGGAGGTGGGCGAGCGGCCGGAGGAGGTGGAGGTTGGTAACCGAATGGCTGGGCCGAATCTAATCCCTGATAGTGGAGTGGAGGAAGCATAACAGGTGGCGCCGGTGTGGGATACATCGAAGGAGGCTGTGGTCCCGACGATATTGTTGCCGCAGTATACGAAGAATCTTTGGGCGCCACATCGACGGGTTTTGCTGGGATAGGGAGTGTGGGTGGTGCAGGGGCGAGAGGAGGCGGCGCCGCTGCGGGGCCGATGCCTGGGCCAATAGCGTTCGAATCTTGTCTGCAAAGATGGTCTTAATCACAATTCGTCAGATAATTGGAGATGACGTACGGCCCAAGACCTTTTGCGCGGTGGATGGCAGCAATCTGTTCGTCGAAATTGACGTTTGTCGAATATTTGTCGAGCGTGCCAGCCTTCGTCGCGGTATGACCGTCCCAAACAACCTTTTCCCTCTCCTTCCGTCGCTCGCGCTCCTCTTCTTCTTCCCGCTTCCGTCTCTCTTCGTCTGTCTCTGTGCCGAAGATATCGACGCGAGTTCGTGCGAGGTTCCTGAGTGAGGACACGACATTCGCCCCTCGTTGCAGCTCCGATGCTTGTGCCTTCCGAGCTTCGAGCGCGTCGCGTTGTGACTTCCACCTTGGGTCGAGAAGCTCGATTCGCATATGCTCTTGCAACTCATTGACGGGTATTTGTTGGCCGCAAATGCTACATGTAGCCAATGCTACCTTGTTCTTTGTACCCACTTGGACAGAATCGGTTAGCATCCGAACTTGGTTGTGCTGGAACTCATACTCACGTTTGGGGACATAGTCAGTTCTGATCTTCATTGGTGTGCCAGCCTCCAGAGAACTAGCCTGTATTGCCTTGGCGCGTTCAAGTTCCTTCTGTCTCTCTTCCTCATCTTTCTTCTTGCGTTCTGAAGCCTCTGTATCTTCTTCATCACTCTCCTCCATCATAACGTCATCGTCCGCTGCTTCTGCGGGCGCTCCTCCGCCAGCGCTGCTGACGGCAGCAGCGGCCTCAGCTTCGGCAGCTGCCTGGCGTGCCTTGTGGGCTTCCACATCCTCCACGGTCGTTTCCATGACCATCGCAGCCATACGCTTCTGCGCCAGTGTCATATTTTCCACTTCTTGCACGCTCATTGGCGGGGGCAGCTCGGCGGATGCATCTGCAGCCGTAAACTCGATCGTTTGTACGATGGCATAGTCATGCCAATCAATCTCTGCAAATGCAACTAGACGCCATTCAAATATTAGTAGCGGCTTTTGACGATGGATTTCAGCTTTCCACGTACCACGCTCGGCCTCGCGATCATCTTCGCGTTTCTTCTCTTGCTCACGCCTGGTGTATTCCCACTTTGCATGCGCCTGGGCGTCTGCGAGCATCCTCCATTTTGCACCACTCTCCGAACGCTCCTTTATCTTCTCCAATGTCTCGGGGGTGGGCATGAGAACCTTCGTGTATTGTTCAATCAGCCGATTGAAGTAGCCGAAGAGTGAATGCGTTGGTTTGAGGAAATCGAACTGGTAGTTCCGACCCTCTTTTACAGATAGATTGGCCAGAAATGAATGACCTTGTCTAGCGGTGAACAGCGCTGTCAGTTTCATGATATCACTAAAGCATTTCCGTTAGCTTAAGTAAAGGGACGTCAAACCAAGAACATACAGGTCGACCGCGCTGATGTTCGGCATGTCTACTAGAAACTCAGTTGGAGGTGGTGGCTTTCCATAATCCTCGTTGAGTTTTCCCTCGCTTGCCGGACCAGTTTTACTGTCTGTCTCCGCTGGGACCCCATCCAAAATTTCCCCCCTCATGGCCGCTTCCAACCGGTTTCTGTAATAAGCATGATAGGGATCGGCCGAGTTGAGGAACGAGAACGCGGGGTCCGTACGCCGGCTCTCGCGCAGTTTTGCCTCGAACTGGAGTGGATCCGACGAGCGGTTCATATGCACGATTGTGCGATCAACGGTGGCTGTGGTGCGTGGTCTGGTAAGTCATATGAGGAACGAAGGAATATGGAAAGCATACACTTCACGTCCGGGGCAGGCAGGATAAGACCTGTAGAGAACTTGAGTGTCCCCGTGGATGCAGAATCATTGGCGGAGCCATTTACTCCGTTAAGGACCGGAGGTGTCGAGGACGCTACGTCTGTGTTGGTGGTCGCCCCGTTCATCGTGGTCATTGGAAGACGGTGGCCGTGGGAATTTTCGGCTCCGTGGCTCCTAAATCACTTCACGTGCGTCCTCCACACTTTCTCACTCTCGATGTTGGGCGCATTCAGACCGACCGCAGCCGTCAGCGGAGGTCTCTTGTGGTCAGTATATGCTATGCTGTCCTTGGAGATATGGTGTCATCTCTGAAACTCGCACCTCTAGGAAAGTGCCATGGCGACTATCAACTACACGAAAGGCTAATGTCCGGGATCGTCTGAAGAGGGTGGACGGCGTCATCGACGCTGTCAGAGACAGCGGTGTTCAGTGTGCAGCATTAGTGAGTCCTATTCCAATTCTATGCCGTATCCCAGAATTTCATATTCGTGTAGACAAACGCACTTGCCTTGCCGAAAGAGCATGAGATGGACCCAAAGGATAAATACACTGTCTTTTCCCCTCATCAACGAGGATATCGCAAAGGTATTCACAAAATACCAAAATGGACTCGTGTACGTTCCCTGATACCCCTGTGTGGTCGTTGCGTTGATTTATCCGCCCTTTGTAGATCACACAAAGAACGAACCCGACAGGCTTCTGAACTACACAGTACTTCTGTCCACAGACGCAACTTTTCGTTACAAAATAATTTAATTGCTGACATATGAACTGGCTGACTGTTATCAATGAACACTAAAAGAGCACCACGTGTATCTTCCCCGCTTTTAGCCCTTCTATAACAAGAGGCGCACCCAGGACCGTCTTGAAGAGCTCGTCCCTAGTTTCAGGGATGTCAAACAAGCAACGATTCTTCGCATCGCGATAGCTCACATCGAACACAACATGCGTTAGAGCAGATACAGAGAGCGCATCTGGGGCCGGAACACCGTCAGTGGGATGGAAACACCTCGCATGCGACGCACTCACCTGTATCACAAAGCAACTTGCCGACTCTTCCAGGAGTACCGACTGCCGTGCCAAACTTGTTCGCTTTGAGATATTTGATGTGTTCTTCAAGCTTGAAGTGCTTGGCGAAGAGTTTCGCGACACTGCTACCCTTCTCACCTTGCAGTGTTTGATTCTTGAGGACACGGGTGACATCCGTAACACGCAAAGCCGCCCCGGTTAGGAAGAGTAACGTGGGTGCCCCACATGACTTGGTTCTCTGCAGTAATCGTTTGTGAAGCGAGGGCACAGCTATCGGTTGGGAGTTGAACACACCGCATGAGCTAGAAACGAGAACAACGTCACCTTGAACAATAAAATCTACCAACGTGTCCAAGTTCTTCGATCCCGTCCATGCAGTCGTGTCCACTATGGAACTCTCTGCCTGATAACGTCAACCATGAAGGTCTTCTGAGAGGTCTCCGAGGACGCACGTACCTGGAATATGCCTGTCCTGAAGCTCCAACGCGGACATTTTCGAAAATGATTTTGCCTGCATAGTGGACAAATATTCGGATATCATGGCGGGCGACCGCAACGCCGCAGAAGAGAGGTCCCCTGATTCCGTAGTTTCGTTAAGTTTTCTCTTCTGTTAGAGTAACGCGTCACGGGTCAGGGACATATGGGAGATCAATCCAGCAGTGAGTGGGAAGGGACACGCCTTGGCTTTCCGTTCTTTCTCTTTCTCCCTCCGTCTCCTTTTCTTCTCATACAAAAGAGCCTTTGTCTGTTCTATGGGGGACTCGGCGCCCTCTTCCTCTTCGTCGGCGCTGAGTAACTTGCCAATGTCATCCTGATCTCCGACGAGTGACACAGATCCCTCATCTTCTGAGAACGCAACCGTTTCGTCTGGCATGAAATCATCCTCGAGGTCGTCGCCTCTGTGGTGTGCCATCGTTGGCAGGAAACGAAGAGAAAGCGAAGAGTGATGGAAGCGCCCAAGCATTGGTCGGGAGAGGCCGAAGTGAGGCCTAGTCCAAGCTCTCCCAGTTTGATGTCCCAAGGACACGTCCACACTTTATGTTCCGCTCTCATCTCGCTCTCATCTTCCCTCAACGACCACATCCCTCTCCTATTCCTCGTCTTTTCCTTATCTTTTCTCATATTTCTATGGTATAACTTATCCAAAGGCTCAGGGACCAGGAGCAATCACTCTACCCCACACCCCCATTCTCCACCCACTAAAGGACCCTCCGGTTCTGTGCATGACATGTTTTCAGTACTGAAGAAACCTACTACTACCCCTGCTGCTGCTGCTACGACTTATGTTACGCCTCCTTCCGATGTCACGCGACCAGACGCCGCACCCGGAGATAAAGGGCTACCTGTTTCCTCGATGAACGAGCAATACAATGCGGTCAAGGTTCCTCAACCGTACGAGGTTTTCCTAGTGTTGGACGTGGAAGCAACTTGTTTCCAAGGCACTGACTTCAATTGGCCAAATGAGATCATTGTACGCTATCGCGCGGTGATGCGTTCTTGTAGCTCAATCAAGTTCAGGAATGGCCAGTCTGTCTCCTCAAGTGGGTAGACAAGGGGGCCAATGGGATGGCCGGTACCTTGAAGAAAGTTGCGGAATTCCGTAGCTTCGTTAGGCCAACATGGCAACCCAAGCTATCCCCCTTTTGTATCGCCCTCACTGGCATAACTCAAGTCAGTCATTCTCATTCCATCGTTGTCGTTCAGGCATCTAGACGCTCTAGACGTCCTTGTGCACATGCATTTAGGAACAGGTCGATGGCGCACCCCACTTTCCTGAAGTCGCGAACCAGTTTTCCGCCTTTCTGTCACAGCACGGCCTCATACATCCATTAACCGGCAAACGTCTCGTGCGATTTTGTTGGTGTACTGACGGCCCGTTTGATGTCCGAGACTTTGTCGTCAAACAATGTTTCATCTCGAACGTCAGTGCGTTTACCAAGGCCGGCTCATGAGTTAATATTCACATGCCATTCTTTCACCGGTGTAGATCCTCATGCCTTCGTGGATCATAGGGGACGTGTTGGATGTACGTAAGGTTGTGAGCGCGCTATCAGAGTTCACTGGAACCCACACGTCGAAGGTGTGTTCGAGAATGCCGTTGTCATTCGAATGTGACCCCCAACTCGGATGCTTTCCTTGAATCCAGCCCACTTTCCCGCGTCGCATGTCGCCGAACATCGACAGTCAGCTGCAATTCCTTCAACTCGCACCTTTCGAAGGAAGGCCGCACAGCGGCATCGACGTATGTGCCTCCGCAGCATTTCCCCGTTTGACTCAGGCTCCTAAGCAGCCATCTTCCTCCACCTTCTTTTCCCCCTTCAGGACTCGCGTAACATTTCCAGGGTTATCATCGAGCTTGCGCGAAGAGGCGTCCGTCTAGTCCCGAACACCCCAATCCTACCCGGACGGCGATGGCCGTGGATGGGCAAGTCGGGTCAGATCCTCGAGCAGTATCTTTTGACGCCGCGTCCCTAGTCACTAATCACTCCATGCTTGTTATCGAGGTGGTAGTGCTGTGACAGCCAGTCAGACAATACTATTACTACGTAGCTGGACTGGTTGGCAGCACTGGCAGTGGTGTGCCCCCCTCGCTTCGTTGTTTTTTCTGTGTTGGGGCTTAGTTACTAGTTAGTTGTCTTATGGTAAATTGCTTACCCTCTGTTGTGCTTTTCCGTCATAATTGTATCACTTCCCTTCGTCCATCTCATCGCATGCACAAGATATGATCTTGAATAACTCCAGCACGTTAGTGGGCGATGGATGGTCGGAGACTTGAAAGTCTCAGGGCGCTTCCTGCCAGCAATGCATGATGTCTTAACGTGTTAACGATCTTAATTAGTTTAACTCCTTATAATCACCGCGCATCCACCCCGACGATTTCTTCCGTAGTTATCATGTCCGGATCCAAGTTGATGCCACCGCCACTGGCAGAGGATGTTTTCCAAAACACGTCTATATTGCACCCGATCATTTTAATCAACCAAAGTCTATTACCACCCGTCCGGTAATGCGCAAGCCCCACGAGCCATTGTGGCTTTACCAGAACAAGTAAACGGATGAAAAATAGAGAGAGAGGAAGGAAGGAAAAGTACGAGACGCTGACCAGACGACTTGATGCAGCGGAATGCATTACATCGAATAAAGAAAAAATAAGGTACACAATACCCAAGGATCCGCCGCACGTATGTGTGAGAAAGCATGCTCGACCCGCCACGTTGATGTATGGGAAAAAGAACGAAGCTGCGCATTCAGTACAACAAAAAAAAGGGATGGGTGCGTGATTATCGTAATCACTGAGCTCACTGTCAAAAATTGTTCAGCCCAGGCTCTGGGAGCAGACGGAGATATGACGGAAACGAAAAAAAAAGAAGCCACTCACAAAGTCCCACAGTGTGCCGAACGCAGGAATACCGGCTTCCTTGCAACCCTGCATAATCTCCGAGTTGCCACTGTAGTTCGACGTGATGAAAACGACTGCGTTGAAAAACAAAACGAGTGTCAGTCAACGGGCACTCCCAAAGTTCCAGAAATGCAGGTTAATCGTGAAACCGACCTTCGGCGCCCCAAGAGTGATATGCTTCTTTCACTATTTTCATTGTGTCTGGTCTGCCGCCACGAAGCTTCGAATCCCATAGCAGAAGGCGTTCGGGCCCAATATGACGGTGGATCAGGCCGCTAATCGTAGGTCCAAAGGTCTTTTCTTGATCCGATCCTAGATATGCGGAAAGAAGGGGTAGACAAACAAGTCCATCAGCGCCAACTGCCTGTTATCAGTGTCGTCGCTGAACTCACCGATCCAGATCAGATACCTGTGCGTCATGCGATCAGTAAGATCTCGGATGTGTGAACTGGTGTGGTCCTTACCAATCTGGAGACTGGATGCAGGTGGACAGGGCAGCCCCGATTCCGGTGCCCGTGCATATCCGAACGCCACGTTTGTAGAGTGTGGAAGTGTTCGATACACCCGCGAACTAGAAAGGGCGTTATAGTCCGTCCGGCATTAGCCGCCATGCCGCTCACCTTGAGCTCACGTGTCCAAATTGTCTTTGGAGGGTTATTGACAAGACCGCGGGTGAAATCGCCTTGTAAATCGCCCTTGAGAATCATGATGCACGAATCACATAATCAGGAATCACCTTGAACACCGCAGATCATGTAGTGATACGAGGCGTGGGTACCCTCGCTAAACGGAGTGGGTCAAGAAGGTTGGCGAGTTAAAACCCTTTACCCACCTAACGATCCCGAAAGCGTGGTACTCTATAACCGCCGAACGACTGATGCGACCAAGGAGTCCCTGCTGCATTCCACGTCTGAAGCGAAGTATGGCGACTTTGGGTGACGGCTGTTTTTGACGCATTTAGACATCGTACTCTGACGACGTGATATAGCGGGCCCTACCAATTCGACGTCGACGGGAACCTCGCGAATGCACAGCCAAGGTATGATAATGCTGATAGTGCGAGTCAATACGACTCGAAGGTCAGGAGGCTGAGGTTTACTCACAAGATAGTCATGCCCATTGCATACCAGAAATCCTGCTGGCGGAGGATGTGCCGTACACTCAAGTTCCAGGTCTCGGTGTCGGAGTTCCATGTATCACCGAGAATGGTAAACATCCCTGAGAAGCAGCCGTTAGCATCTAGAATTCCCGTGGCGAGAATTTCCGTTTACAGGTGAAGACGAGTGCAAACCATCCGATAAACCGATGGTGACGCTCGAAGACACTGTGGATAGGTGAGCCGCCGACGTATGGCGACAACATGGAACACTCACTTGTGATGGTTATTTCGGATCCAGGGGAGTGCGCTCAGGGCACCAAAAATGACGGCAACGTTGGTAATTGTTCCGATGACGAGAATCAGGTCAGGGTTGACTTTATGGTGCCGGAAGTTGTTCACGACCTTGAGAAGGAGCCAGCCAATACCAGATAGCGCACAACCGCTGTGAATGCCTCCGAGATGCTGCGATACCATCGTGAGGTTCGATCACAAACTCATCGCGAGCAGATGGAATTACCTGAAGAACAGAAGTGCAGCCGAGCCTCCACCACAATGGCGTCCACTGATCCATGACAATGAGCACCGGACATAGAGAAAGCGACTAAGACATCGCGATACTGACTTTGGCGAAGCAGGCATTCACGAACCAATACAGGAAACGGCCAAAGAGTTCGTTGCGCACGAGTATGGCGACGTTCAAATTTCCTAGTGCCATGGCACTTGTCCATCTCTCGGCGTACGAGAAATGTCCAGACGCAGCGAAGACGAGTCCAACCGTATTCAGGGTGACCACGAATGTAAAAAGTTTTCTAGCAATTCAAACCGAAGGCAGAATTAGAGATGCGGCTAACCGACATGATTGAAATGCACCTGTATGTATTGAACCATAGTGTCCAGAGGATCCATCTTGAAACCTTCTTCCTCTTCGCATGTGGCTTGGTTGCTATGGCGGTTGCATCGCTGCTGGGAACAACTTCGGTAAATATGGCGGTGGAGGGCTTGGGCTTTTCGTCGACCTTCTCGTTAGCGAGCCCCAAACCGGCGACGGTTATGGGTCCAGAGTGAAGTTCGAGGGTACCCTTCTCGGCCTCGTCATAGACGGCGACGTTACCTTCGGGAAGAGGTACTGAGGTCATAGTGCGTAGCGGTGCAGCAGTCGGGCTGAGCGTGGGTGGAAGTCTAACTTGGACCGTATAACGGACGGTAGGAGGGAGGGGTGTGGGTGCAGAATGGTTTGGGCGAGATCCAGTCCTACTTATGGACAATGAGACCTCATCATGAGAAGATCTACTTCATTTGCGGTACGTACGGTATGGGAGCGATATTCATTCTTAGGAGAGCTTTCAGTACATAGCCAAATGGAGTGAAACAACACCGGGCGTCGCAGGAATGCAGCGCTTTCCTGGAATGATCACAATCTTGAAACTTCTAATGCGCAGTGCAGTGATGAGAAAGGAGCGTGTGGCTATTAATTCGCCCGGTCAGCTAGATAGTAAGAGATTACATGACATGAGCGTTTACTCACTTAAATCTTTGCGTAGTCGAAATAGAAATAGAAATGAATGGCTCTGAGATACCAGCCAGCATTCTTAAATACGCTGGAAAACAACCCTCATTTTTGTAATTTTAGGGACGTCAGGGTCATCCCGAATACAACCTATGGGCCATATCGTCAAGTGAGCCAAGGAGTGAGGTCTGCCTGCTATTAGAATGTCGCATGATTGTAACCAGGCATTTTCCCGTTGGAAAGTGCTCTCCATGGGCGAACCGATCGAACTGTGTATATGATCCGAGGTCGTTCCGGGGTTAGGTCGGTTAGTGGCTGGCCCGGTTCCCCCAGCCTATCATCGTACAAAAACAATCCCGGCATGGAAGAGGTGGAAGAAAAGAGATGGACTGGTATGTGCCGGCATGTGAACCGTACAGCTCAGGCTGTTACATTGTCTGAATCATCAGTCGGCATATCCTGCATCCGAGCCATGGCCGTCCTTACCGTGCGATCGTCGCTAACAGCTCCTCATTTAGACCTCATTTTCCGAAAATGCCACCGACGGAAAGCCAGGCGTACTGGCGGGCAAGGGCCTGGGTGTTCGGCCTTTGCCTGACAACTGAAACAGGTGAATCCATAAGGTGGATAGGACAAGGCGTACGTACAGCCAACAAAACATCCGTCACACGATTTCCACAGATGCGCTGCTGCCGCGGTAGCGAGTGTCAGGACAAAACCTAACTACCCTACACTACGTTCACCCAGCTTCATCGCGTTCAAGTTCCCGGCCCGTCACGGGAGCTCTGGAGCTCAATAGACCCTCGGTCCCTCATGAGGCTCCCGGAATTGCAGACGGCCTGAAGATTACCGGAAAGGGGCCTAAGACGTGGCGGTGGAACTACAGAGGTGAGGGCGAATCTTACGCTTATGGGAGCTGAGATGCAGTACCCCTGTGCCTGTGAAGCCCGCGGGCCGCGGGCCGGGGCGACCAAGTACTGTAATAATTGAGCGTCGTTAGGTCTTACAGTAGACTGAGCCCGCCAGAGCGCGGACAAAACTCGCTCCATTACTATAATGAAAGGAGAGGTGAAAAAAAATAGACCGAAGGTTTTTTCTCGCACAGGGTTCGCTCAGGCTCGCGGACATCTGCGTAGCGAGATTCGCCACACGGTGACTTGATGTAATGGTAGCCACAAGCCGAGTGACTCGGACAGTTGATATCAGCTTGTCGAACAAAGTTGTTGCGCACGACGTCCAAGTGATGAATATTCGATGAATCGATGGTCCGAGTCGGTCCCTATTCTCTCGGAATTATCCCCCCGCGCAGGTTCATTTGATCTTATCAGGGGGAGGAAAGGGAAATTAGGCGGTGGACGTGTTTTAGTCCCGGGATGACCATGTGGCCATACCTTCTCCATCTTACTTAGCGGTCCCTTCGCTGTGGCTCTCAGGTAGTCTTGGCTACCCGTCCGGTGTTTTCGAGTATTCTTTCCTCCCCATCAGCTTCTTTCAACCCGCGGGCACGCCGGGTCTGCTTCTCCGGGCCGGCTAGTCACCAGCACCGTCACGGTCGGTCTACGGAAAGCTCGGCTCGCTTCTTGTCGGGCATGGTCGGAGACTTGGAGTTGATGCTGTCACCGAGCCTCGGGCTCGACGTCATAGATCGATAGGGGCCCCTGTGTTAACAGAGAAAGGCGCTGATTTAAACAAAACACTCCTGAGAGCATTACCTCACGAAAAACCCGACATTGCACCTTGGCATTGTGGTGCAGTTTGCCAGCAACTTGAAATATACTCTGCTGTACCAGCATGTGGACTCTCGCTTGCGGTCACCTGGAACGTTTCTGTTAAACGAAGACGGCTTGCCCAGCGGCTCCCTTTAGAGCACTACATCACTATTCTAATGATTGCGAAAATGTCGGCTCATGTCTCATACGACCATCACTTAGGATCACTCTTACGTGCTTGTATGGCGCCAGTGAAACAGCATCGACCCCAGGTCTAGCTTGCAGCCAACCTGGAATTCCTTGCTGGGAAAAGATGGCTCCCTCTGGTTCTTGCAGTGATGATCCGCACCACTGGCACCGACATCCACCGCGTATCCTCTGCATAATTTCGAAAAATTCGGCTCGTATCTCATACCCTCACAGGCCTCACTCAGGACTTGGAGTGAAACAGATTTTTGAATAGTAAAAGGGCAGAATCTCCATCTTGACAAGTTGGTCCAAAAATGGATGCCTCATATGGTTCAAGCTCGTACAGATCAGCTGAAACTACAGACATAAGGCATACAATTACCATAGCTTCTCCGATACACAACTGAAACGCCGGTTAGGAGCCCGCGGCGTAGAGTAGAATGAAGAACAATGAGAATGGTGTAGAGAAAGGAGTTCCACGGTAAGGAGTACGGTAAGGCACTGCCAGTAGTGGCACTCCTTTCTCCTTGCTTGTGACGTATGTATTACGCATGTGCCAGCAGCACGACACCGTTCAAAAAGCTCGCAGTACTAGTGTACAGTACTTCCGTTCGTAGTTGAAAAACCGGCACGATCGCGGGTCATCTCGATTTCGTTCCTGTGACGACGCGCGCCTCTCGGTGTGGGCTTCGCTCGCGCTCGAATACAAGTTGTTTTCTTCCCCTATCAAGTCGCTTAGATCATAGCCTATACTGTATCAACCATAACCACCCATGCAATTGGCATGTCACAGCCAGTATCCATACATACAAGATGCTACGTGGGGTTCCGTACCCCGAGGCGCACATAAATGGATTCAGAAAAAATAAAAATAAATCAACCATAACCAAAATATCCACGTCGTCATTGCAGTCCCCCTTCCGCAAATTCTCGAAGGTTCCTTAGTTGCTGCGAAATTTCCTCCTTAAACATGGCAATCTCGGTGCTGTTCTTCACTATGGCGCGGACTGTCTCCTCTCGCAGGCGCGCCACCTTTTCGACTTGTTCTCGATACCTGGTCAACAAAAGAGGGTCAATGGACAGAGAAGGGAAAGGGATGACGTTTCTGCGTACGCGATCTGTAGGGCTTGCAATCGGGATTGAACGCCGGCACCGCTGGAAAGCGCTGCTGTCCGGGCCTGGCCGAGTTCCCGCTCGAGATGCGAAATTTCGGCGTTGCTTACCATGGTCTCTCTCTGTGCGACCTATAACAAAAAACGTGTCAGGTCAAAATGCGGGTAGCATATGAGGCCGAAAGGGAGAAAGAAGACTCACCTCGCGGAGGTCATCTGCTTGCTCATTGAGGACCATCACCTTCTTTTCCATTTCGTTAACATCGTCTTCCAAGTTCTCGCATTCCAGAATCAACTGATCGAGTTCATGGTCCACCCTTATCCGTTCACTCTCGACGGCGGCGCGCTCGCTTCGTTTGCCCTCGATGACAGCATTGAGCGTGGGCCTTATGACCTGGCGAACATCTGGGCCCTTTAATAAGTCTTCTGTTTGCGATGCCGCCGTGTTCAGCTCCACTTGGAGGTCGATGTCTTGAAATGGTGGAGGAAGCGGAGGGAAGAGTCCTAAATTAGATAAAAGTCTTGTGTAGACGTCGACTGACTCCTCGGCAGCGGCACCACGATTGGCGACGCCAACCTCAAGCGATAGAATGGTCTTCTGTGATTCAGCGAGTTTGACCCTCAGATCCTCTAAATTTCGAGACAATTGCTCATGGTCCGTGTTCATACGAATGACTTCCTCTGTTGAGATATTCTGCTCTTTCACGATCTCAGAGAGTCGTTCTTGCTCAGCTTTCAGTTGCTCCAGGCTGGATGCTAACGGACGAACGAATCAGCTTTACACTAGCACAAGACACGATAATCCTCTCACTCTGCTGTATGATGTCCGTCTTGAGATTTGCAATATGGCTGATAAGTGTTTTCTTTCTCCCTTCCCAGCTACGGATGCACTCCTGGAACTTTTCGCGGTCACGTTTGAGGAACTTGTTGTCGGTGAGTAGCTTGTCGATCGGTGCCTTGCATGAATATCAGTGAGTCGAACTTTGGGGAGATATATACAGCACGGACGTACCGGAGCGGATTGTAGTTTCTCTAACTCTGCTTTAATTTGTGTAAGGGAGGCCTTCTGTTCCTCCAAATCAGCCTCAATATGTGCGTTCTTCTTGGCTATCGCAGCTCAGTCCGGACGATCGGCGCAAGTGGACCAGTAACTCACCATATCGTTCTTCTAGCCTTCGTTGTTGCTGCTCGAAGATATCGGACCCCTGGAAGAAAGCGTCGTACGCCTCCGCAAAATAGTCGAACGCAAGAGCCGCGTGATGGTCGGGATCGTCAAATTCTTCAGGAATGATATCTGAGAATTGGAGTGTAGGGTGCTCGCTCTCCATATAATGCAATCTTGCCTGTATATGCGAATAGTTAGAAATGCGTCTGAAGGAGGTGAACACTTCCGTGACGCACCTTGCACATGACTGTGAGCCAATGCAAGGCACCCAGCAAGGAAGGCCAGGAGTGCATACTCGCCGGAGCGGCAAGCCATTTGGGGTCTACCTGTCCGACGAACGGGTACCGAATGCACTTCAACGCCGGAATGAATTCGTCTTCAATACGCGTGTGAAGATCGAAGGGATAGCCAGGGTCAAGCATCGAGAACAGATACTGGAAAATATTGCGATACTCCTTCCCGGTGATGTTCGCGAGTGTCTGCATCGTGATGTCGTATTCGGTGCTCTGGAGCCAACTGACGATCTCTTGTCGCATCTTGGTTTGGTATTGGCGATCGCGGAGAGGACGGGTGTCTCTGACGATGGGCTGGATGCCAACCGATGGAAGTGCACCGGCTCCGGTTCCCCAGACCGAGCCCCTGCGCGCGCTCCTACTGCCAGTTAGCTACCGTCCGTAAGTGAGTGAAGAGAAGCGATACGCGGTCAGAGGCGTGCGGCCATGCTTCGAGGCGCTCGCAAGCAGCGGGTTCATATTCTGCGATCTGTATAACGACTGTGTCGACGGCACCGCCAGGGCCGCAGGGGCACGGGCTGCTGGCCCCGCGACAGAGAGCCTCTTGTTCTGCGATTTCTTCATCGTAGATGGGGGAACGGCCATCGGAATTCCTGATCTCGCATTTTCTTGAAAAGCTTGAAGGCCGGACCGACGAGCGTTCTCATTCATTGTTTGGTGGGACGATTAGCGACACTGAAATCCTACGACAATCTCGCGACCGGTGGTGACACGGTCAACACGATCACGTGCTGTGGTCACATGCGCGGGTACTACACGTGACTGTCCATATACTTTCCCTCATCTTTCCCTTTCCCTCATCTCACCACCATGTCCAGCGCACTACGAAAGATGACGAATCTTGTGGAAACAGAACTTTTTGGTGGCGCTATCAAGGCTAGTCTCCCACAGGGCTTTACCGATGCCTCGTATGTAATTGATCGTCAATCGAAACCTGGTCCCGTTCCAACAGATCTTGACATAGCTTGATTCGTCAAGTCCCTAATACCCAAGAGGTCTACATCTCTCCAACCTCCGACGATAGTATCATTATAGAGATTCTTGAGAGGGTCTCGCAACATGACTATGCTGAGGCGGCAAGGTCTACCATCCGCCCCGGAGCTTGTTCGAAAATGTTCCCGCTTGTGTTAACTTGCGCGTTCTTTAGGTACCACTTTGAAGCTATTGCCGATGACAACGATGCGGTTTCCTTCTCTGTAGACGAAGTGAATGAGATCCCCAACACCCGCGGCGATGGGATACCCTCCGTCATTGTCCTCAGTGGTCGGCAAGGCGTAAGGAAGTTCAACAGGACTTCTGTTGATGATGTACGAATCTTCCTCGCATTATACAGGCTGAAGCTGGAGGAAAAGGGGGTTGATCTGGTCTTGTCACTCAATTTCCCTATGAACACGTCGGACGGTGTCGTCCGCACAGAGGAGTACAGTACAGCCAAAGAAACATTCCGTTCCATCGCCACTGGTTTCCACATCATCGACTTCGGTTTATTTGCGTAAACAAGGGGCTGAGGACTGAAGTCCTGTACTATATTCTTCTTCTGTATGTGCAATTCCAACTATCGTCTCAAATGATCTTGCGACAGAGGAATTCGATCACTTGACGTTCATTCCAACACACCCATCGTGACTCACCCTAGGACCGACTCAAATTAACTCGATTATTGAAATTATGTCTGCGGTCGAATTCCCAAGTCAACATACAGTACAGCCGCTCTTACCACGATCTGTCACAATGAGCCCTTTTCTTCACGTGTGACAACGGAAAGGTACCCTGGTTGGACTGCCATTATGACTCGAGAGGTATCCGCGGACGTCATCATCGTTAATATGGTCGTCCTAGTTGACGTCCCAAGCGCACACTCAGCTGACCCCCCACCCAATTTTGGGGTGATTCGTAACTTGGATCACGAGCAGTTTAACTCCGAAGGGCGCAGAGTTAAAAATTGTAGGAGCTATACCAGCCGAGGTATATACAATCGGGAGCATCGATATCGATACATGTCAGATGAGGAAGCCGACAACAAGGAAATGGATATGGTACATTTTGAGCGCTGGGGCTCTTTTGGAGAGGTGACAGACAAAATGGTAGCGCCACTCAGAGATGCAATCCCGCAAAACACCTACTATGTATCCTGCTCTGCTTCTCCCTCGGGCTCCTCGTCAATGCGCTCATGAACAGGAGCGCTTTGAGCCTCCGCAGCCGCTTTGGCTTCTCGCTTGCGTCTCGCCGACTCCTTGAGCTTATCCCAACGTTCCCGAAATTTCGCAATCATGGCTTTCTGCACGGCGCGAATGCTCTCAGCCAAAGAGAACCATTGTGGAATAGGATACTGACCTGCTTCTCGTTTTCTATGCGCATTATGCGAAGCTCCTCCTCGACTTCTTTGACCCTACGAGAAAGCTGGGCCTCTCGTGTGTTCGTACTGATAGCGACCATGGAAGGTGCGGCAGGAACAAGGTTAAGATTGAGGCTTGAGAGGTCAAATGTAGACTGGCCCATTCGCTGTGCCGCGTGCATGGAAGTACCCATTGCTCTGTGCGCCTACAATCTCGACGATGAGCCGGGAGATGGTTTAGTATCATGGTATATCAAGGTACCTCCCGCCGGGCAACTGCAATGTTTTCTCTAAGCTGCTGATCCTGCTCATGTCTCAATCTCAGCATTCGTTCGGCGCTTTCTAGTCGTTTCTGCATCCCTTCGAGTTCGGAGCGAAGGGTGCAGTTCTCCTCTTTAAGCGCCGGTAGAGAGGGCTCAGATTTAGATGGGATGAAACAAAACGAATCAGATGAGTCGTAATCTTGTGCTTCGTGTCACCTTCGCCTATAATATATGGAGGAAGATACTAGGTGGTACTTACCTTCTTCTGCTATCTCGTCAAACTCGCTCCGCAGGTCGATCACTGATTGCCTCAAGTTGGTCGACTTGGCAGCGTCGGGGCCATGTGCATCATCGAGTGTTGTCGAGGCAAGGCCTTCTGACGACTGCGCTTTCGTGCGACCACCAAGGAGTGTACGCCTAGTACGCCCGCTGCCCTCTGTATCAGTGTCGCTGCTGTAGCTGCCATTTCGCTTTGGGGAGCCCGCGAGGCCGAGAGAAGCGGTGGCAAACGCTAAAGGTTGAGCAACATGATCGAGCTGTTCCATGGCCTTCCAAAACGTGTTGAAGGCATCGCCAGCGTCTGTCGACTGCGCGAACACGGCGCTGAGTACCGGGCAGTTCAGAGATGGACGTACGTGGTACGGACCTGTTGTCCTAGAAGCATAAAGGACTCGTCAACTTGAGAGTCCGGAAGTCGTTCCTTCGGATGTGCCTGCGACGATGTGGGAGACCCATGCGCGGTGGGTGCAGAGGCTGGCGACGGGCGGGGTGGCGTTGGTTTTTGGGGAAGTGTTGGGTCTATACCCTCTTCTCTTAGAGCGGCGATCCTTCTTTGTAGCTCTTTCGCTGCCCTGGTGTGTTCATTGTTGAGCATCCTCAACGTTCTTCTCGTCTGCAAGTAGGTGTGAGCGCGGTGGGATACAAATGCAAGTGGCGAAGCATGCAGACATTTTCATCGTTGGACGCCTCTATACAGGATTGAAATGCATCCGCAGACTTTTGATGCTCGTCGGCAGCGGGAATGAGAAGTCCTTGAGCGATGTATTCGTCAGCATTGGTCGCATGCTGGTGTGCCTGCGCAGAAAGAGTTGGTTGATAAAGTCACACGGTTGGGTGATCATTAGACGGGCGTTACCGCATTCAAGGGGGGCGTAGGACTGGACATGGGCACGTTATGGTGTGGAGAGGATAGACGTGATTTGGAACAGATTTCGTGAAAATTGAGGGCAAAATTGATAGTAAGGCGCTGGCCACCAGCCTCGAGGACTCGGATCCATCATTTTAATAACGGCCTCAAAAGTGGCAGCCCACAACTCGGCACAGCGGCCCGCCGAAGCGTCTACTCGAAGCGTCCCCTTTCTGGCCATTCGACGCTCGGAGGCTGGCAGCACACTACGTCAGATTAGATATTGGGGCATAGTGCAATGCTGACCGTCAGCCAAAAACCAATATCAAATGTACATTTCTGTGCGATAGGTTTTACGACGCAGTACTCGATTCAACCCTTATGATCCGTCTGTCCCCAGTTCTCTATATCAGATCAACCCTCGCTAGCTCAAGAGCTGACCCTCGAGCCACAGAGGCGAGCCGGATTTCACCATCTCCGTAGCCCGAAATCACAGGCTGACAGGATTGGACAGGCGTCCCGAACAGCCGTTAAACCAACTAATGAAACAGCCGAGGAACCACAAGCTATTCAGGACGGGACCGTGCGTGCAAATCGACGTTGGAATTTTTCTTCTGAGTGACGCGCCCTTGCAGGTAGAGAAACCAGAGCTTCCTATGCCGGCTGTAAGTGGTTTTCCCTTCTGTCCTGAGAGTATTTCCACCTGAACAACCCGAAAAGGGCGTCTCAGAGTCCCAGGCCATAGCTCTTTCGGGCGAGGTTCCATCTACACCGCACCGGGCGCGCCGCGAAAGTGCTTCCCTTTTCGCCTCACAGAGCGTCGACGGTCCTTTCCGGTCGGCGCAACCGTCCGGGGATACCCCCACTCACACCAGCGATGACCCATTCGAGGACGCGGACACGGAGAGGATCCGCGTCGGTTTCGTGCCCGTGCGCATACCACGCCTGACCGATCCAATCGCGCCTTGCATGGGCTTTGCAATGCAAGCCGAGGTCGTCAAAGGCACGAGCAAGTTCAGGGAGTTCCGAAAAGCGCAGAGAAAGGTTTTGCCCGAGAGAGAGAGCAGGATTGATGAACCCGAAGGAGGGCTATTCTTCGCATCTCGGATACGGGGCCGAAGTCCCCCGGTACGTAAAGCTTTCTTTTTTTTTTCTTCCTGTGGGTATCTGACAATACCGTATGTCATAGCCGTTGAGTGCTTCGAAGGAGAGGTGTCCTTTGGATGGTCCGCCACCACCGCAGCCTGTCTTTGACTACTTGAGGGTAGATATACCTAGCGTCAGTATATTAGTTCCCGGATCTGAGGGTAGTCTGTGGTCTTGAAAGGTTTTATTGTTGCTGTCATTGTCATTGAGCCTGAGTAAAAGTAAGAGTGACACCGTGTCACGACCTCCGAGTCTATCGGCATCTCCCGACTGATCCCAAGGTACGTTTCATCGTTTCATGCTGAGGCAGAGTCTCCGAGTCAGTTCACTATCATGCAGTCCTTTACTTGTATCAATACTACAGGTGCTACTCCCATCTCTAATGACCGTGACCGTCACGCTCCGGTTGTTGCTCTGTGATGGCGTTTATCAGCATGTATTTAAGTCTTTTCACTGAAAGACCTGCCTGGCGCAACTTGGATCGCATCGTCGATTCGCAACAACGAAACTGCCGCCTCAAATGCAGACTTGAGGCTGCGAACCTTGCTAACGGTCGGCTCTAGGACCCCGGCGGTGACATTATCCCGCACGTCGCCCTTCAGCAGGTCCAATCCATACCGTAGAAGGACCTTCTTAGGGTCTCCCGCGGGCGCATTCTGAGCCGCGTTGTGATATGAACGCAGCTTCGCGACGAGGTTGGTCGCATCCTTGGCCGCATTCACAGCGAGAGTCTTCGGGATGATTAGAAGCGCGCTGGCGAACTCCGCAATGGCCAATTGCTCGCGCGAGCCCTGTGAGTCAAGGAAAATGTGATATCACCATCTCGGATACGTCGACATGGGGGTTGACGGAAAGCACTTACCAAGGTCGTAGCGAAGTTCTCTAGATATATACTTAGTGCCGACTCCACCGCACCTCCACCAGGCACAATGCTCCCACTCTCCAATGTTCTCTTGATCACAGATAAAGCGTCATGCAACGCCCGCTCCATCTCATCAAGCATGTAGTCATTTGCCCCGCGTAGAATGACAGAAGCCGAATTGACCACCTTCGTGCCTTTAACGAGGATGAGTTCATCGTCCGAGATGCGCTCCTGCACAACCTCTTCTGCTATACCAAGATAGCTCGTCTCGAATGTTTCCTCTCCCTCGAGGTTCGCCAAACTTGAGACAAGCTGACCACCAGTGGCCTTCGCGATGCGGCGAAGGTCCTCCTTTCTGCATCGACGGACGGCCATGGCACCAGCCTCCACAAACTCCTTTAATGCAAGGTCATCGATTCCCTTGGTAGTAAGCACGACATTTGCACCGGCGCCCAGAATTTTTCGGATCCTCTCAAGCGTGATTTCTGACTCCCTGGCGAGGTGGTTAATACGATTCACTCAGGATTAAATTTTAGCTACCGCTTGCGAATCTCTTCTAGCTGTTCTGGATCATCGACCAAGATTTGTATACCTAACTGCATGCGCATTTTTCGGAGGTCGATGTCAAGACACGCAATCTTGGCGTTAGTTATCCGCGTCTTCATCGCTGAAGATATGTGAGACATCTCTAAGACATATATCGTAATAAAATAAACATACCTTGGCTAGCAACGGTACAGTTTAACGCATAGCCCTGAACAAAGAGAGATTCCCGGGTGCTCCGTCCGTGAGCCTTCAAGACATTCACGGCCTTAACAGGGTATTTTATTTCACCGCGACTATTGACGGTCTTGACAGCCAACATAGCATCCACCGCCATGGGGGCAAATAGGTCATCATCACTAATCCAAGGTTGAGTAACGGAGATGCAAAGCGATCTGCAAGATGGGGTACTCACGGCGCAATGACTTTACTCGCCATGCTCGTCTTTGCGGCATTTATCAGTGCATCCCGACCTAGATGTTCGACCTTCAGGCTCAACTGATCTTGCATGAACCTTACGGCCTCGCGACATGCCAGTCTGTATCCCGTGATGATGGTAGTGGGGTGAATTTTCGCTTTTACGAGCTCATTTGCACGGCGCAGCAACTCGGCGGCGATGATCACGACCGAAGTCGTGCCATCACCGACTTCTTTGTCTTGCTTTTGTGCAAGATCGACAAAGATACGGCCAGCAGGATGTTCTACAGAGAGGAGAGAAAGGATAGTGGCGCCGTCATTTGATATCGTGACTTCCTGCGCGCCCAACCACGTTCTAATTGGCGGAAATCCATGGAAAAAGTATGAAACGTACCCCAATATTATCGACCAACATTTTATCGAGGCCTAACGGACCAAGGGAGCTTTTTACGATATTAGCAATCGTCTGTGCCGCGACAACTGAAGGTTGCGCCTGAATTAGTGATCTTGTGAGGAAATCGCGACATAGAACGCACCGTTCTGGTCACGGATGTCCTGCCCAGAAACCCTATCACCCCCCAGGAATGCACCTGCCCTTGGATCTCGTTGAAACATGTCGACTCGTGAAAGATGGTGTAAGAGCTCAGCCGCCTGAGGCAAGTGGCACGCGTGGATCACATGATCTAGAGTTACACGGGTTGATTTAGGCGCACGCACTGCAAACCTCGCGACTTTTGACCACGCCCGAATTTCTTCTGCGGTCGTCAGCGCCCTCCTCATCCACCTCTGCATCCCGTGACGACATACAGTGCTTCGTTTTTGTCTCCAGCTCAAGCCTGAACGCGTATTGCACACCGCCTTGGACGCATGCAGTCGCATCAATCCGAATCTCCTCCAACCTACTTGCCCTACCTTTTCAGGCGCTTCAGCTCTCTCATTTGGGCATGCCTCGATGCCGATCTCTGCAAGTCCGCCGTCTTTTATGCGGAGCGCTATTTCGCTTTGGATCACGGAAATCACGACGCGCGACACCTGTACGCGAATGTAATGTTGCGCGCCAACCAGCCCCATTCCGCGCTGCATCTCGTGAATCTTCCCCAAGATCAGCGATGTAATGGGTGCTTGGAAATCAAGGCCAAGTGCTGTTCCACGCTAGGCAGGCACAGACAGGCGCGGGAGGCGGTGGAGGATATTTTGAAGAACGCTGCTGCTGAGGTCCCTTCGCGTGCGTCCTTTCTTCTCTATATGTAAGAGCCGTGCCTGACCTCCTCTCACCTGCTCCCTCCCACAGTGTCACAAGAACAGCGAGCGGCGCGGACCTTTCCCGAGGAAGCAGTGCTGCACTGCCGGTCTGGGCTTACCGCGCTGAGGGGCAACCTACCCGACCAAGCTCGTGGCAGCCTTCTTCGAGCGTTGTCCCTCAACCCCATGATCTGGGAGGCTTTCGAGGGCTTATGTACTCTAGGTAAATGCGCACGTCGGGTCTTGCACCGGCTTTTGTGAACGTCTGGTTTGCTTCACAGGATCCGTACCAGAGATCGAGGAATTGTTTCCTTCACGCCCTCCGCCAATTAAACGAACTTCCCCAGATGAGCAGCTGACAACAAAGACAGCACAGCCTCCACGCCCGACAGCTACCGGGGCAGGCCTCTTCACTCCTGACACTGGCAACTCTGGAAACTTGTTCCGAAGGCCGGAACCGGTTAATCCCCCGCCTGTTCGCATGGGACGACTAGGTCCTCGAGATTCCATGTGGGCCAGAGCATAATTTCGCCGTTCTCTAAATACTGATATCGCCTCATATAGGTTAACTGATGACACGGTCTCACATTTGCCCGAAATTTCCTTCCTCCAAGCTCATCAGCGCGCTAAAGGTGCTGTCATGCTCGCCTCTCGCGCACTCTCTTCTGCGGATGAGGGTGGGCCTGCTCTCAAAAAGCTACGCTGTACAACCCGTGGGGTGGAGAAGGCATCGAAATCGGTGGCCGCGGCAGACGACGTACGCTCAAAAAAGGCACGCGCACGCCCGGCCTTGACTCTTGTTAACCTCTTCTCATCTGCGGGCCGCCGTCCTCAGCCCACGGCGGCGTCCTCCAGGCATGTGCCGGCAGCCGACAGTCGGTCCGATCGAGATGGGAATGCGCCAGGCGGGGGCACACCGCGGAGTGCGCGATTGATGAGCACCGGGACTAAACCTCCAATACCGAGCAAGGTCTGTGGTCTCATTGGTGACGACCGGGCAGAGACTTGGTTGCTTATACG
>Ga0137394_10000393_pt1 | contig 30469 bp, 38 predicted proteins | sample czobulk116metaG_FD_108278 | JGI IMG/M metagenome (GOLD analysis project Ga0137394, IMG submission 108278) | Vadose zone soil microbial communities from Angelo Coast Range Reserve, California, USA - czobulk1.16 metaG | ecosystem: Environmental > Terrestrial > Soil > Vadose zone | place: USA... | reverse complement strand
TCAAAAGTCAGGCTAGCTGTTTTCTGACACTAGGACGATTAGAGCGGAACGAAAGCTGGGACAGGTATGCAGCGAGGGACAGTATGCAAAGGTCTTCGAACGACTGGATGCGTTGGCGCCAGGTGCAGAGCATCTCATCGTACAGCTTGGTGACGTTACATCCCTTGTCGTTTTCAGTTCAAGTGTGGACTCAATATTAATACAGGGATTCCGATTTTGTACCCTCGCCTGGGATTTCTGGAGACCATGTTGTCATCCAAATTCAGTCCTCTCGTTACATTAGCGAGGTCTGGTTCCTTAGGTTTGAAAGGGTTTGTCAATATGTTTAATGGGGATGTAGAGTGGTTGGACGATCTGGTCTATTTCTTTCACTCCTCGCGTGCGTTCCGAGCTGATTTCCTTCTTAAGAATGATCATTGGACGTCCAGACACAACATGGTGCTTAATTTTTGCCTTAGATCGCATTTTTTAGCTCACACGACGTTGCTAGCGGGAGCGCAATGCGTTCATCGAGCGACTTCAGAAATACGCCCTGAGCCGACGAATGCGCATCTCTTTCTTGACTGGTGACGTGCATTGTGCCTCGGTTGGTCTCCTCAAGACTTTGTCCAAGGGCAAGAGATCTTCGGCACTTGCACCGACAACAGATCACCGATACATGTTGAATGTCGTGTCTAGTACGCTTCAGTCCCCTTTGTAAGGATTTTGTTACGTCACGCTGACCCCCACGTTTAGGTGCGATTGTCAACACACCGTAAGTTGTGCGTCTTGCCAACGCCTCGTGCCGATATATGACAGTTTTGGATCTTAGCCCTCCAAATGGCTTGCTCACGCTTTCACATTGGCTGTCCACCCGGCGACATCGAGAGATGCATTATGCAAACACAGACGAGGAAATGGTGGGTCAGGTTCGGCAAAGTACTGTGGGGTTCGACCTCAATGCGAGGCTGTTAGATTCCGCTGTTCACAAAAGACACCGACGGGTCAAAGCCGAAAAGTAAATACATAATGGGTCGGCGTAATTGGTGCTGCATCACCCTGCAGGAGTCGGGAGGTCTGTTATTTGACATCCGAGTGGAAAAGAAAAAAGGGCACGGAGAAACCGTTGGGTAGGTCGCTCCCACTTTGTGGGGTAATCCCAACTTATTGTCTCTTGCAGGTATTGTATAGAAGCACCCCCGCCGCGGTGGATAGCTAGGACTGTTGAGTGAGCCTTCCTCCGGTTGAGGCGCTGCACATAAACCCCGTAGTATCTTTGACCGCTTCTCACTTCTCACCTCTTTGGTGCTCGAAACGACTGTACGTCGTTCGTTTGCTGGTTGCGGCTGCATCGTACTGTACTATAGTACTGTCTGCTTCTAGACTCGGAGGCTACTAGGCTTTGAACTTTAATTGTCTCGGATACCAGTTGCCAGTGCATTTCTCCTATTGCTCGGGAATGAGAACTAGGTTAGGGTTTGCGGTACGGGTCGCAAAGTTGTGATCCACCATGACCGTGACGCTCCCTTCAAAAAACAAAAACCCCGCGGCTGAGAGACAATCCGCAGCACCGTACCCCAAAGTTACTCCGCTGTCCGTCAGGAGGCGATCCAGCGCGGAGGCGGCCGTGGTACATCTGACATCACGAGGGTGCCAGCCCTGGCGTGCTCCAGACGTTCGCCCACACACCGGTACGCTGCCAACGCGATGCGTCCCTCACCCGGGCCGTGCTCGCGAAGGTTGCGTTCCCTCGTCTCGCCCACTCAACTGAGGAAATCGTCATCACGCCCCGCGTCTATAGAGCAAAGGACCGTGCGCTCGGGGACTCCCTAGGCTACCGTCTTCTACCCGTGAGTACAGGAAAAGATTTCTCGGAGCGAAGCGGAAAGGAGGCTTCGAGCGAGAGCGAGGTCGAGGATGGGAATGGGAATGGCGCACCGGTTTAATTTGATTGAACGCGAAGACGCGCAAAGTAAGCGCATGCTCGCGGAACTCGGACGGGACACCTTCTGGCTCTGGCCCCTCGCATTCTTGCTGTTCGTATTGTCTCTGCTGTGGCTGCGGCTTCGACTATGGCCGACCCAACCACCAGTGCTGGCCAAGCCACCCACAACGAATGGGACTGCTTGCATGGCGTGGACCACTCTCTGTGACCTCGACTCGATTTCACAGAGGATATTTCCGAGCATGTGCCGATGCGCCTTCTCAGCGGTCTCTCCGCCCGCCCTAAATGGCACGTTTATCTGCCCCTATATCACAATTGCCAACTGAAGCTCACCGCCACATCGGTCGTATCCAAAAGTAAAAATTGGTTGCGGAAATCATCGTGTTTGGTTCTTCTTCCATCCTCTTAGAGGAAGCCACGATCTGAACGCTAATCTGATTGATTTGCGCACCATCACGAGCTAAGGAGATCGCCGCCTTATGCTGAACTACGGCAGGTGTGGTGCGTGGTTTTCCATGCCTGTGCTCCATTCGCCGCCGCGATTGACACTTTACTTATCCCTTTGAGGTTTAGCACAGGGAATGCATAAGTGATAGTATGGTAAATTGTGCAAGGAAAGCATTTTAAAAATGAGGCGTCACTACCCACGGTGAAGATGTTCTGAAAATAGCACATCACGGCAATCTCAGGCAATGACATCAGCACGTCGGAGTGTCTCACCTAACGATTGAATGGCCTCGTATATCCATCACGCAGGTGGCTCGAAGATGTTCGCGAGAGATAATCGTGGAGCCCATGAGGCACCCAGCAGTTCAACCTCACCCCAACCTCCTTCTCTAGTTATACTTCCATTCCACTTGGCTTAACCTCACTTCTCACTCATCCTTACCTCTAATCGAGTTGTAGCATGGATAATCCCGGATGGCATGCCCGCAGAAGGGCTGCCCAACAACAGGTCAGATAGATTGGTTTTTCCCTTTGCCCAGATCCGCCTCGCGGCCTGCTCGACTCAACGCTTGTTCGGGCTCGTTCAGGAGAATTCCCTGCCTCCGTCCAGGGGCCGCGATGGCCATTTTCGCCCCGTCGCGCGGCTCGAACCTTCGGAAGATGCAGTCATCGGAGGATGGGTCTTGTCTACATCACGACCATCCTCTCCGCATTCAACCCAGTTAGACGAAGGCAGAAGCGGGGACGTCCAGTTAGACGTCTCGGCACCCCCTGCGTCCCTGAGTCCGTACCTTCGCCAAACTGGGTATCCGTTCGTTCGTCAATCGACCGCATTGGACTCGCCTGTCCACGGTGTACCCTCGTCATTCGATGGGAGTCCGTTATCGCAGCTCAAGCCGGTTGAGCGCTCCGAGAGGCTCAATCTCAAGAGAAAGTTGATGGATCCGTACTTGCAGTTCATGTGTGGGCCACTGCTGCGGTATGACACCATCGATGATGACGGCGTGTGGCATGGCGCGGCATTGATCGTCAGTAAGTGCTAATTTGTCGCCCACCGAACCTTCGGTGAGTGCTAACTCTCCCCGACTTGGGGGCTCGCTTTCTTAGCCGCGGATGCGGGGTCGACGTATGAACCGTATCCGATTCTCAAGTACCGCTGGGACCCTAAAAGCACTGCTTCCCTCCATAGGCAAAACAGCGTTCGAAGCGTCCGAGACGTAGACTTGGGCCCTCACCCTGCAGATCCCATGGCTCAGCATAATCGGAGACAAGATGGTGAGCGGCTCGAGGGACCGAACGTATTAGAGAAAATGGTTTTTGGTACGGAGCTATACGTGTATATTGGGCGTAGCGGGTACGTATTTATGGTGCATGTCTTCACCCGAACTTGGCTCAGAACCCATGCACGTTTATATCTGTGCTGTTAGCACATACACTTTTTGGAGATTCCTTATTCGGATTCCGCTTTCCGATTCTCAGATGAAGATCCAATATTCGATCAATGACGGGCTGGCGATGGGTTTCTTTGTCCCCGGTCGTCGTCAAACGATGCGGTTGGCTGCTTATTCTGTAAGCAATCCAACTCTTCATTAGTCGGTGCCGCCGTCTTGACAACGGAACGTCAACGAATATAGTGCAACGGGTTCTCCGATGGCGTGAACCCTGATGGGTTCCGAGGACCGGGATTTCAGAGTGGCTATGACCCTCTCTGGGTAGACTTGTTAGCGAAGCATTCTGAGCAACCCTTCCATTTGCTCGTTGGTGGCGGCGATCAACTTTATTGTGATGGGTGCGTGATTCAGCTTTAGTCTGTGGTAAATCGGGGTCAGAATTCCGTTCAGAGTTGCTCAGGAACCTGAACTGCAAGAATGGATGCACCACCCAAATCATACGGAAAAAATGCATTATCCTCTAACACAGGAGATACTGGACGCGATAGATCGGTTTTACTTCAATCACTATTGTCAGTCATTTCGCAGTGGAGCGTTTGCCCGCGCCAATAGCTCGATGTATGTGTCTGTCTCGACCTATGTCTTGCGGATTTCATAATAAGGACCATTTCCTAGCCCTATGTTCAACATGCTAGGTCAGTTAACCCGCTACCTCGATCCGTTATTGTCCGATCATGGCTATCATCCTTCACTCTAGATGACCACGGTTCGTTGAAGAACGTATATGAGGCGCCTGCATGCTAACCTGTGGTTTCTGTTTCCCAACTCGAATAGACTTGGTGAGCGCATATGTATCGTATTACAGACCACTCACTGACGGCGGCGGAAGATTGACGGTTTCGGGAGTTGTGCGTGACATCGCCCTTATCAAAGACGTGTAGGTTCTCTGACTCATATTGCCAGATCCTGACGACCTGCAGAAAGCACCAGTCTTCAACACGTAGGCGTCAACTAATTTGCGATTATAACAATTCGCTGAATTGTCTTTTGGAAGAATTGGATCCAGAGGATACTTTTTCTATCTCTTATTCCAATGCTTCATCAACGGTTTGTGGACAGAGTTATTCTCACCTGTATGGCTGACAGCGTGCAACAGTGTCCAAGGATGGTAAAGATGACTGCTCTCATCCTATCAAGTCGACCATCATTGGTGCCGAAGGAACATACGTGCCCTACCCATCACATTCATTTCTAGCACCTATTGGCCCGGCTGCTTGGTTGCTCATGCTGGACTGCAGGCGCGTCGATTAAAAAGTCACTCTGAACAGATTTTTGACACGATGACGATTAGAGCGGAACGAAGTTTGGGGCAGGTGTGTAGCGAGGAACAGTACGCAAGGGTCTTCAAACGAATGAATACGTTGCCATCGGGAGTCGAGCATCTCATCGTGCAACTCGGTGACGCCACGGACCTCGTCGCCTTCAGTTCAAGCGAGACTAATGTGAACATAGGGATCCCGATTGCGTATCCACGCTTGACATTTCTAGAGTCCGCGTTATCGACAAGACTCAACCCCCTAGGGCTTAAAAACCATTTCAACGGCGACGCAGAGTTATTGGACGATCTGGTCCTTATTTCTTCCTCTCCTCGTTTACTCTCCGAGCTGATTTCCTTTTAAAGATTGACCAATGGACGTCCAAACACCACATGGTCCTCATTTTTGTATTGCGCTGTGCTACAATTTTCAGCTCATAGGACATTCTTCTAGGCGGAACGCAATTCGTTCGTCGAGCGACTTCAGCACTATGCCCTGAACCGACGAATTCGCATCTCGTTCTTGACCGGTGACGCGCATTCTGCTGCGGTTGGTGTCTTCAAGACCATGAAAAGAGACTGGGATTGGAGATCCTCGGAACTTGCTCCAACATTAGATCATCGGTACATGCTTGACGTTGTATCTAGTACGTTTCTATCCTTTGGTATGTCAGGTCATACTGACCTCAACGTTCAGGTGCGATCGTCAACACTCCGTAAGTCGTTGCGCTCAGCTGGCACCTCGTGTTCATGTATGATGGTCTTGGATTCTAGACCCCCAAGCTACGTGCTCACAATGATGCATACGTTGTCAAAGTGGCGACATAGGACCATGCATTATGCAGACACAGATGAGGAAATGGTGAGTCGGGTTCGGAAGAGTTACTGTGGGACTGGTTCGGTTTACAAAGGCGGCGATCAGATCCCACTGTTCGGAAGAGACACCGATGGGTCAAAGCCGAAGAGTCATTACATTATGGGTCGTCGTAATTGGTGCTGTATCACGCTGCAGCAGCCATCGGGGGACCTATTATTCGACATCCGGGTGGAAAAGGAAAAAGGGCACGGAGAAACCGTTGGGTAAGTTGCTCCCCTTTGGGGGTTATTAAACTTATCCTCCCCTCGCAGGTATTGTATACTAGCACCTCCGCCGAGGTGGATAGCCAAATGAGGTAGCGGGCGCAGGTCCTTTGATAAGTTTTGGTTGTACAACTTCGTCTACTAGTTACGCTGGCTTTGTACTGTATTATAGTCCTGACCACGTCCTGAGATGTTATGATAGTCTGTCCCCTTTTAGCTAGTCCTCTTCCTCTTCCATCCTTATCGCAACTGCGCGCCGATACTGCAGCAACTTGGCAGGGTCTCCGTATATATCGCCGAGATCATCCGGCGGCGCGTCTTCTTCCTGCTCCTGCTCCTGTTCTTGTTCCTGCTCCTCTCCTTCGCCGTCTCCGTACTCTGAGCCATACGCACTCTGCGGGCCAGGTGTCGACGCGCCCGTCGACGTCTGGTCCGTCTCGACGTGGGCGTGCAGTTTGCTGAGCATATAGGAAGGCAGTGCCATCCCAGGACCGAGGAGGGGACGCATCGACACATGCGCGGGCACATCCTCCGTGAGAGGCGCTGACTCTTCTCTTTCGGGTTGTGGTGTTGTCGATGCCGTATGAATGTCTCCGTGCATCGCGGAGGCAGTGCTAATACCGGTAGAAGCGGCAGTAGAGGCGGTGGTAAGATGAAGAGGAGGAGCAGTAGCAGTTGCGGGACCAGGAGTGGAGGATGCGGAGGCGGCCATCTCCTCGCGCTTGGCACGCTTCTTCGCATTGGCCTGTGCGCGTTTTCGCTCACGCTCGAGCTTCTTTTCCGATTCTGCCTGCACGTCCACGGCGCGCTTCACGGCCTCGACACGCGCCTGCTCCTCCTCGAGCCTATCGAGCACCCGTTGCTCCTCCATGAACTCAGCATAACGCTCACACAGCGGGCGCCAGGTCTTGGCAGCGGGAGCGGTCGTGGTCGTAGTCGCCTCGAACGGTGGCTTGTCATCGCCGGCGAGTATGGCGTCGACATTGGGTGGCGGGGGGAACTCAAAATCCGGGCCGGGGTTGAGGCGGACGCGGGCGCCGTTGAAAAGGGAGATGAGCGGGAAGTAGCCCAGCGAGCCGTCGTCAAAGTGGTTCTCCTTGTGTTCGCGCGTGCCCTCGCGCGTCGAGCGGCGTTTCGCCTGCGCCGCCGCCTTGCGCGCATCGACGGGCGCACGCAGCGGGCGGAAATCGTAGAGGTCGCGAAAGGCGACGCCCTGGCACTGCCCGTTGACGAAGAAGGCGATTTTGGAGTCCGGGAGGGTGGGGAGGGTGCGCATGGGCGCGGAGCCGGACGCATTGGGCCCGCCGCGGTCGCCGCCACCTGGAGCGCCGCCACGCTCGGGCACATTTTTGACCGTGGCAGACTTTTTGGTCGAGGGGGGCGCGGGGACGGCGTCGGCGGCCTTGCGGGAGTAGTCCACGAGGGCGATCATCTCTTTGGACTGGGTGTACTCGAGCGACTCGAAGTACTCCTGGCCTTTAAATTCGATCGCGATGCGCTCGCGCTTGACGTGCGCCGGGTCGTGCGCGTCGCGCTTGGAACCCTCGCGCAGCGGGGGGAGGGATATGTACAGCCCGACGACGTCCCCGGTGCCGAAGGAGCGGCCGTAGGGACGCGGGCGCGAAAGGGTGATCTTCTCACCCGTCTTGTCCCGCACGCAGTACGAGTACCCATCGAGGCCGCATGGCCCGCCCAGCGCCGCCTCGCGCCGGCCCCAGCCGAGACGGACATGCGCGCCCTGGCCCTGGCCCGTGCCGTCGGACACGCCGCCGCTGCCGCCAGCGCCGCCTCCGTGCTCGATCGCGACCTCGATGTACCAGCGCCCCTGACGAACGGGGGCGTTGCAGCGCGCGGTGCGGAAGCCCTTTTCGCCCAGCAGGCCGAGGCCGTCCTGGGTCACTTTGACGAACGGGCTGCGGTCCTCCCAGCTCACGCGGTACGCGCGCGGCGTGCTCTCGATCGTGCGGAAGGGGTTCGTGGAGCCTTCGGGGGCGAGGCCCGCGGGCATGTAGCGGAAGCCGAGACGGTTGTGCGCGAGTTGGTCGGTGTGGTGGTAGGGCGAGTCGTCGGCGATGGGGACGAACGTGGGCGCGCGGGAGATGGTGAGGCGTGGTCGCGTGGAGAGGTCGTAGAGGTATGCGGGTAGGACGACGTTCTCGGTCGGTGCGGGGTTGGACAAGGAGGCGGGGTCGGATGGGGCAGGGGAGTCGGCGGCGCTGTTGTGAGAGGGTGGATTCTGCTTTCGCTTTTTGGGGGGAGGGCCATTATTGGAAGAAGAGACAGCGGGAGAGTGTTCGCGTTCGCGTTCGCGGGCGTGGACGAGCATCTGGACCCGGTCAGAGGAGTAAACCCTAACCTCGTTCTTTCCCTTTATCCACCATGTCTCGTGCTACACGGTACGTCCATCTACATCAGATTTGCTAGTATTGACACCGCATCAGTCGCATCCAGAAGGTAAACATTACAAGTTCTCGGGAGATCTCTTAGACGACCCTTCTTGCAGGAGTTCAGTGATCTGAACGCCAATCCCATCGATGTGGGGCACTGTCCTGACTTTGATCATTGCCACATGCTCAATATACCCTATCCAGGGCATCTCTTATGAGACGGTCGAAGACAATCTGTTCAACTGGAAGTGTTCCATCAAGGGAGCGGTGCGTTGTTCGCCTCGGGTTACGGTGGGTTCTGAACCACGTGCAGTCGGACAGTCCGTACAAGGGAGGCACATTTTACTTTAAGCTTACACTTCCCGAGGACTTTCCGTTCAAAGCTCCAACGGTGCGGCATACTTCCTGTAGCGATGTCACGGACTTATGTTATCGATCCGTCCCAGGTAACGTTCACTACGAAGATCTACCATCCTGGGATCAACGAGGAGGGTGCTATATGCGTCCCTATTCTACGAGATCAGGTGTGTTGTTTATCTCCTGCGAGCGCACAGCTGGAGAGGAGAGAACCCCTATAGTGGAAGCCATCTATCACACTCGCTACAGGTGAGAGATGTGGAACTGTTGCGTTGTATGTCATCGGATGCTTATGTGTGTCGTAGTGCTCTCCGTCGTTCAGGAGAAGGTAAATAATCCGAGCGCCGACGATCCGTTCGAACCAGAGATAGCGGCGGTGAGTGTGCGAACTTAAGCGGAGAATGATCCGGACCGAACATCATCACGCAGCAATTGAAAAATGACAAAGCGGCGTTTGTGAGCACGGCACGGGAATGGACCAAGAAGTGAGCACCTCTGGCACTTGCGCAGTTCGTGGACTGATGATGGGGGACAGGTACGCGTAACGTCGAGAGTCGTGTCGTCGTTGTATGATTCGCTTGTTGTCGCCATGTAGTCTGTTGGGAAAATGAATACGTAAAGAGAGAGGCCGAGTCTAAGCACTGGTTAGCAGAGTAGCATGGGAATCCGGGGCAACCAACGGCAACCAACGCTGTCTGCTGTGCTAATCCAAACACTCTCTTCCTCTTTCTTTATTGTCGCTTTTTTCTTTTCTTTTCTCTCCCTGTCCCTGTCCAAGCAAGCAGGACAGCGTTGGTTGACATCTGATCCCAGAGTCAGCCGTTCTGATCGACCTTTCCGTCCTTCTACCAACTCCTCGTGTTCACCACGTTGCACGCCCTTCATTTTCTTTTCCCTTCCGAATCTCTTGTGTGCTTTTCCTTGTCCTTGCCGCAATAGGCGCTTTCCATCCGTAGCGTGCTCAAAACGAGGCCGCACCGCAATAATAACAATGCATCGTTTTCGGTAAGTGCGCCCTCAGTCACCCGTGCCGGCATTCCTCACTTATCTATCGTTTTCCACTCTCTTCCGCTCTATCATCATCACTCCGACAGCAAGTGGTCCGACCCTAAGCGAAGTACAATTTCTGAAACCGTGCGCCCTGGTGCCGCGTCCTCGCGCACTTCTACACATCCCTCCGACCCTCTTCCGGCCTTGCCTCCCGTTGGTGACTTTCGCACGTCCCTTATCCTCCCAGGGTGCGTCCTCAACCCCCTTTCTTTCTCTACACACCTGCCCTTCCTAAATGCGAGATGCGGCTATTCCTAGCCTGTCGCGTCGCTTCACTCTCCTTCGTGCCCCATCTGGCGATCCCGTCTCCCTAGGCGACCTCAAAACCAGGCTTATCGAGCAACGCGCTCGCGGCGCAGAAAATCATCTCTCAGAAGAAGAAATGGACTCATTTTTGCAAACCCTCGGTCGCCTGCGCTCCAAGCCATCAGCTAGTTCGACCAGCGGCGACTCCATCGACGGTCTCGCTCGCGAATCTTTACGATCCACAGAGACGACTGCCAGCTCCGTCACGCCCAGCCCCCGCTCAACAAAACGTTACAGCAACAACATGTTTGGCTCTGGTAAATTCAGAGATCACACTTATCTTCGCAGCGTGGCGAAAGAACGTGGTGGGAAAGGAAGCGCTGGCAGGCGGAGCGCGAATTCCTCGTCGCCGACAACGGCTGGTCGCTCCTACAAGCTTTCAGACACGTCTATACCAGAAGATTACTCCCAAACAGACCTTGAACCCTCGTCTCATGATTCCGATACAACACCTCTCGCATCTGGCGTAGAGTCCTCTGCCTCTGAGTTGGAGCAGGGCCTTCTAAAAACGTTCCAGCCGAGTCACCTACGAAGGGCATCGTTGGCCTTAAGGGAAGTAATACGCGAGATTGAAGATGATGCTGACGATGACGGCGACGGCGACGGTGATGACAAAATCTTAATTCCACGATCCCCTGCACCTGAACGTGCGTCCAGTATCAAGAGAAGATCGGTAGGTGGCTGTGCTATGGGGGCTTGTTTCTTTCCGATCTCAATTCTCTCCGCACGCGCAGGTCGATAAGCCCCGTCCAGTCCCACCATCTGAACCCAATATATATGAAACCGGAACGGCCGTCTCACCAGATCCCCCAATGCAAGTAGATGCCGCGGAGTTCCGTTCCCCCCCATCTCCTTACCCTCGCGCCGAAACTTCACCCATCCCTCGTCTGCCAGGCTACATCCCAGGTATGCCGAGACCCATGACACCCCGCGAGGTCACCTTCGATCCCGATGAGGTCTCTCCCTCTTCTTCCTCGACACCCCGCGCCACATCCCCCCGTATCCCTACAGATAGAGCAACGTCACCCACTAATACCCTTCGTCGCGACTCTGTGCGACAATCGCATCGCGCCTCATCTCCTCTGTTGACGAATCCGGGCACTCCGATTACTTCGCTGTTGTCTGGTGTCAACGGCCGCTTTACGCCAGACCGTTCACAGACCCCGTCTGGCCCCTCCGTCGAGTTAGGCAGTCCTCATGACTCGTCTCTTCTGGGTCGACGTCGCCCCGTCTCGCCCGTCTCTCCAGGCACATATCAAAGCATGACGATGTCTTCTCGTCCCTCCACGCCAAGTAGCGTCACGTGGAAAGCCTCGGCTAGTCCAGGCAGTGGTAATGCAGGCGGGCACAGTCGCAGCGGAAGTGCCGTGGGATTCTCCGAGATAGACTTCGCCATGTCTGGGTTCCCATCACAGGTTCGGAACGGGTTCGATAGGCCCTCCATGCACACGAGGGACGATAGCGACATAAGTTCGAATGACCTGAATGAGGTTTTGCAGCTGAACCGGTCTGGATCCGTGCTGGGCAACCGAGCGCTGCGATCCCCTCCATTGCCAGATTCCCCTATCCTCGAAAGTGCGGCACAGAGTACCGGGTCCTTCTCGTTGTCCAAACGAAGCCAAGTTTCATCGCTAGGCAACGATATTGGCTCATCGCCGCTCGGGAGTGCCGCGTTGAGGTCGTCCACGCCAACTCAATATCCGCCACGATCCTCCGCCTCACCGGCTTTTTCGGAGCAAGACCTTGGACGTAACTCGCGGCGTGGTTCGCGCCAGACAACGACCTCGCCATTCATGCTGAACCAATCGCAGACCCTAGTCCTTTCCCCGCTGGCGAACTCCTCGCGTTCATCGCTGGAGTCAGCAGGTTCGAGCTACCGCACGTGGGAAGCGGACAAGCAGGATCGGGTGTTACCGCTCGTCGCGGCACTCGAGCCCCAGCCACCTGCGTGGCATGACCTTTCCAATCCATCAGGCGAACTTAGTCCAGCAGCCGATAGAGACGTAGAAGAGATTGTGCAGCAATACTCGGGATTGAACAAAGGCGATTTTGTGGCAATACAAGAGCGACTTGTATTTGCAGCAAGATTAAAAGCAGAGGCGCCCGAACCCCGCGAACGCAGGAACTCGCTGCGCAAAAGACGGCCATCTACTGTAAGTTGGATCCCCTCATTGGCTGTGAGGTACTAGTCTGACTGATGCATAGGCTGCCGATACCATTCAGCAAGGGTCCACTTTGCGGCCAACGTCCCCGGATAGCGCATCGAAAGCCAACGCTCTCCTAGACTCCGTGGTGAATAGCATACAAGCGCCCCGGACGAAGACTTCCAGTACCCCGGTCGAATTGAAAACGGACACGGATGTCGTCGCTAGCTCTGCTACCGAGTCTGAACCTTCGAGCGCGACACGAAGGAAGAATGCACTCGCGCAAGTTCTATTCGGCGCTTCAGATTCTGAACGGTCTCTAACTACACCTTCCCCACCACCGACGGAGGAGCCTACTACTGGCTCTGCTGTACCCCATGCTGAGCGACCCCCTCTGATCGAGACGTCTTCTAGTTCTCGCTCTCTCCGGGAGACGCTTTCACCATCATCGCCCTCCGTAAATGATGTTTTTACTTCATCATCTTCCGCAACGGAGCCACTCGATAAGCGGCAGGAACTCGTAAAGGAGGTGCGGCGTAGGACAGAGGCAGCGATGGCAGACCTAAATAAGATACCCTCTAACCCTAAGGTCAACGACTCCTCTCAACGAAAGCGCATCGAAGTGGGCCAGATTTCCGGGCCCAAGCTGGTCTCCGCGTCCACGAGCGTCGATACAATTCCAGTGCGTTCCCCGTCTGCTGCCTCTGGACAGTTGTCTCAGGCGCAAAATCAATCCACGAATTCGTCCAAGCTTGGAACACGCTTCAAAAAGTTTCGTGGATCCCTTAGGGCTAAGCCAACCTTACCTGGGAGCGACGGATTCGCGCTGCATTCCGCCGACCCATCTTCGGCCAATGATGATCGTTCGTTGGCTGGTACGCCAGATAGACCTCCGCCATTCAGCGCGACCGAGCCAGCGCGATCCAAAGTCGCTATTGTCGCCCCCCCAGCCTCGGCGGGCGCGACCGGTCCAGGCCTAAAGAGCCTCGTATCCCGCTTCTTGAAGCCTCGCTCAGGAGATGCACCAGAGCCCGATCGCCGAAAACAGTTGCCTTCCTCTTCCCCTTCGTCGGCGACTACGTCGTTTTCGCAGCAACAATCAGAACGACATCGTGAGACAGGCGTCTTTCGTCAGACAGTGCGGTCTGCGCCCCCTGACAATAAGTCTTTCCGCCCACATACCCCTGTGTCTCCCGAGTCTGCTTCGCCAGTCAGCCCACCGCCCTCTGCAACATCTATGCCCTCTTCAGTCCCTGAAGCTAGCGCCGCGGGTGCCGTAGATGAAACGGCATTGAAACAGTTCATTGACGCCGCCAATAATCTTGGTCTTGATCAAGACGCTCTGACAGAGTTCCTAGCCCGTTCACCTTCCATAGGCTCTAGGCTGACCGCTCAGAGCTCCAAGCATATGTCTACCCTACCGGGTGATAGGTCTGCACAAGGCAAGAGCGACCCACCTTTGAGTGAACCTACGCCACTCCTCGCTGCCGGTTCAAGTGCGCGCCGCAATCTTGGGCAGTCCCCACAACGACCATCTGGCGAGGTCATCGCTAAAGCGCCTATTCGGAGACCGCTTGCCCGCAACGCAACAACAGCGGCAGATTCCACCAATTCGACGATACTGCGACGAACGCTCATTTTCCCATCGGAAGCGAAGCAATCAATGTCGGACTCCGGTACGGGTCTTCGTAAAAGCTCGTCCACGCGCCGTCGTCGATCAGCAAGTGCCGCATCGGTGCATTCCAACCCCTCACTTCACGATCGTGCCCCTACACCCCCACCTCCAAAGTCACCCATTAGTCGACGCTTCTCTACTGACAAATCACCGCCCGTGCCTCATATACCCGGTTCCTTCTTGACCCCCACAGAGGCCGTTAACGCGTCTCAATCTGCATCTGCCATTCCTTTAGAAAAGTCTAACTCTGCCTATGATTCTCTGCGAGTCACTCTGGCTATCACATCCGCGTCTAACCTTCTAACTTTGTTTTCTTCCTAGATATGAAATGTACACCGGCGATGTGAAACCTGCTATTTCTGTCCCTGGGGACGGACAGCAGCCTGATACCTCAAGTTCTAATCCAAACGCGCTCCACAATCTGGAACCAGGTACAGCCGTAGAAGTCTTGGAGTTGGCCAACGGCGAAACTATCTGGTGGGTTCCAGTTTGAGCTCCGATAGACGTTTTGACAAGCCGACACTCATTTCCCACGATAGGTCCATTGTCAATGGTCTCCGGGATGATGACGAAGAGTCTTACCATTGGAACCGCACTAGTTTCGTGTCTGAACACTCAGTGCGTGACGAGGGCGTGCAGGTCTTCTTCAGGGAACACGGGAGGACGGGGTCGAAAGACAGTCAATCTTCATTCTTATCTCGCAGATCTCGCAAGGCGACACAGGGAGAGAAGCGCCCAGATACTAAGGTACGTCGGATCTTTAAAGCCGAATCGATAAGGGTTGCATCGATCCTCCTCTACATCAGGTCTTCTTCAGTTCGTCAGCCCAGATAGGACGCCTCATCGACAACCTCTCGCAGGATGCTGATGCTGGCCATTTCAACATTCTCCCGACCGCTCACAATGAGACTCCTGTCCAGCCCGACCCGGCTCATTGGACCGTCGAGGAGCGCTTGGAGCACATGCTCAACTCGCTTGGGACGTCGACGTCATAGCCAGGATCTCATTCCACGGACACGACACCATCGCTCCTCCTGTTTTCGCACTACTTTCATTTGCACGCCAATTTTCTCTGGGATCCGATCGGTAGGTTATATACATAAATACATCGAGGCGTACTACGCACTACATGTCTCTCCACTATTTCGAGCCGTGTGCAAGGGTGTTTCTATCAGGTGGTCAAATATCACGGTTTCAGAATATATGAATATCTCTACCTGGACGATAACACGAGCGTGATAAATAATGATGGCACGCATCAAGTGATCTGCTGCGTAGCGGCCTGGCAATCGATCCAACGATTCAAAGACAGTGCAAGGAGTGCGTGGAGTAAGAGGGGTTCGTGCGAGAACCGGAAGTAGAACGTGGCATAGTTATCCCCGATGGACAACACTTCCGGCGGTTGATGTTTGCGAAACAGTCCGATGAGTACTTCACTTGCATGAGCGGCGTACAACTGCAAGAGAACCCCACGTCACCCCGATAAAAGGAAATCAAAGGACCGTGAGTTGACCCAACAACAAATCACAGAGCAGACGAAAGTGCGACGGGAACCATCGCGAGACGAGAGACTGAACTCACATCATATTCACCACGCGGAAGGCGGCGCCACCAGAAACGTCGCATTATCCCATCCGGGCCTTCGCAAAGAAACCCGCGGGAGCTACGTAGCCAGATAAAGGTGGGTGGAGGATGAACCGGTTTGAACCGAAATGCGGATGCACCCCCAAAAAAATAAAAAATAAAACTAGATTAATGGAAGGCAAAGGAGAGGATACACCCTGCGCCGCGTTCGCTTTATTTATTTTAGCTTACTCTGGCATCGACGCAATTGAAAGGACGAGATCACCCATGTGAGCTTGGCGGATGGGGGGACCCGACCACATCATTGTTCCCAGAGCGCTTGGTCCGAACCAATTAAACGTTACGATGGTCGCGCCGCTGGCGTCCGTCACCTGATGGTTATTGCATTATAGCCGGCCGTCAGCCATACGCACAAGGTAGAAAGGGTGGGACAAAAAAAAATGGGGTGGGAGGGGAGAGGAGGTCTAGCACGCACTAACGTATGCGTTGATAGGAAACCGATGGGCGTTCGGAATTCGTAGTATACGCTCGGGTTCGTGCTCATGACGCAGAAGCCGTCGCGAGGGTCGTCAGAGTGTAAGAAATGGACCTCGAGGTTTGCGAGATCGCTGTCGATCACATGTGCCATTGCCGTTGCCGCTATGTCGATTGGGGTGATTGTGCAGGGTTATGAGGGTCGAAGGCGGGGAAGTTGTGGTGGGTGATCTGGCCGCTACGCGCAGAAGCCTTTTGTAGTGAGATCTATACCCGACCCCCGAGGTTGATGCCTCGCGTGGGCGATCGAACTGGCATATACCAGAAGTAAAAGAATCGTTGGTGGGATCACAGGGATGGAGCCTCGAGGACGAAGACAGGGATGAAGTGCCATTAATAATACCGCTCGCAAAGTCCCTGACTCCGATCTAGCGAGAGGCCAGAAGCGCGTATCCGGAAGCAAGCTTAAACGGGTGGTGAGAAAATGGATGGGAAATCGCAAATTAGACGGAGCCACGGCATTGAAAATCATGGCATTCGAATGGATGCTTGGGCAGGAAGACCGGCGACCTCACATCCTCGTGCTGAATTTGAGTTCCGACAGATGCTCCCGACTGCTCTTCCTTGCGGTGTTCGAGACTTTTACTTCCCCCCCAATATTCCCTCCCTCAAACGCTGAGAGGAGCCTAGATCTATGTTGGGCCACGCAATCGCGTCCGGGGAAAAATTCTCAATGCACCGATGAAAGGAGTCGTGGGATACATCAGATGCACCGATCTGACTAGAACCTGGCGGATCGACGACGGTTTTGACCCCAGGTCAATCAACCGGAAGCCGAGATTAGATCGGGAGCACAGTGTCGGGTCCTTTGTGCGAGGGATGATGGGAGAGGAGAGAGCCATCCCATGGGATGGCGATAGACGGCGACAAAGATCTAGCTTGGCAGTTCAGTCCGTTTATCAGCCAGAGTAGGGGATCATTGAAGAGGTATTGGGTTAGAATAGAGGACAAGGGTGACGACCACGGGCGATGCCGACCTAGGGGAGAATGGAAGGAAGCACATGAGACGATGTTGCTGAGGTTAATCGATGGTCCACATGCGTCGTAGGAAGAAGTTGTAATTGCGGTCAATTAGGCAGCTAGCGGCGAGGACGCCGCGTTCCACTTCTGGGTTTGAAAGTGAGAGAGGTATGCCAGTTGAATGCCATTACCTCGGATGGAATGGTGGAGGAGGGCATGTAGATGGTAGATGCCATCTTGAACACGCCGGAAAGTACAGGGTCGGGTAAGCCATAACTAGAATAACGATCATGGAGGCATGAAATACAAAATTTAATAGGAGAATAATGAGTGGCTGAGCTTGGGGTTTAGGTAGAATATACAAAATCCAAAGCCGAGTGCCGACGCCAGACTTGAGACCGAGGAGACAAAAAGAGAGATAGTTAGCCGTGACTGGAAGTGGGTGAGATGCAATCGGGTCAGGGGCATGAACCTGGTTGCTATATATATGTTTGTTGCACCTTGCGTCAACATTGTGTGTAACATTCAACGACCAAAGACCACCTCGAGCATGTTTCCAACGTTATTAGAGGGGTCAGATCTATCAGGTCATCCTCAGATATTAACCTCGTGTCTTCGGGTTGATGGGCGAAACATCGTATCCAAAAAAAGTGTGTAAGCCGTTGTGCCGCAAGAGACGCTGGCCAAGTCGGTCATTTGCGGATTCCTTAGCTTTTTCGACCCGAAAACCGTAGAAGATCGGTTTCTAAACAGTCAAATCAGGAGCACCATCAACAAGGATAACCCTTTCCCCAGGGAACCGTGCAGGATTCCGAGATCCAGGTCCCAAGGTTTCTGTAAACCCGGAAAACCCAAGAAACTAGTAAAAGTGTCGACTATTTTGCGATGCTCGAGTGGAGTAAAGCCAAACTCGGACACCCAAGACAGACGGAGAGATATCTGAGGGGCCGAAACCACAGATTAGAGGTGAAAGTGAAAGTGAAAAATTGGCACCAACATTTCAGATCCCGGTGGATGCACCTCCGGAATCCTGCGACGCCACAATTATTTCAATACACCACAGCGTCAGGGCAAGAGGAATTGGATTATATAATGCGTGCACGTGCGCTATTACAGAGTACGATGTCCATATACACTGGGATATGACCTGATGCAACACCCGTAACGTATGTGGATGCGCCAAGGAAATGAGGGGAGAGAAAAGAGACAGGTGATGCACGAAGTCGCACGGTCTGCCAGTGCCCGCCCTGCCAGTGCCAAGATGTATGTCCGGGTGAACGGGCGATGCGACGTGGACCAGAGAAAACGTATTAGTACTAAAACCGCTTCTGAGGAACTGGGCTTATCGGTGCCATGCCTGTGTTACGATGGCTGCTTTTTCCTCCAAGTACTAGGCTTCTTCGTCGATGATTATCCTTCAATGGACCCGTCCGGTCTGTGGAGGGTAAAGATGCGCTGAAGGAAGAAGGGGAGAACAAAGGGAGGGACTCGGAGGGGAGGGAGGCCCAGCACGCACTATGGTTTGTGTCGATAGAAAGCCGATGGGCATTCGGGACTCGTAGTATATGTGCGGGCCCATGCTCATAACGCAAAGCCGTCGCGAGGGTCATCAGGGTGTAAAAAATGGACTTTCGAAGTTTGTGGGGTTACATGCGCCATTGCTGCTGCTTTTCGTAGCAGGGGTGACAGTACAAATTTGCGAGATTCGAGGGCGGGGTGTTTGTAGAGGGTAGTCTAGCCGCTACGCACAGGAGCTAATGAGAATCATGCCCAAGCCCCGATGTTGATGCCTCTCATGATCGATCGGTTGGATGGCGGAGGTTGGACGCCTTGACGGCGTGACGGCGTGGTTGATGGAAGAATTTTCCGATGGGAAAGGCCAGAAGAAAAGCGTTCGCAAGTGAGACCGCAGCGGTGGGTCCTTGAAGAGGGAAAAGGGTCAAAAATCACAAGGGCCCATGAAAGCCACGGTTCTGATCTGGTGAGAGGGGAGGAGAGCGTATCCAGGAGGCAAGTGTAAATGGGTGGTGAGAAGATCTATCAGAAATCATGTCATTGAAAGTGGGTGGGCAAAAAGAGAGAAATAGATCTCACATCTTCGTGCTAAATTTGAGTTCCAACTGGCGCTTCCGGAGCTCGTCCTTGTGGTGTTCAAAAATTTTCCCCCTCATATTCGCTCCATCGGGAAACAAGGACGACGGCATCCTCGGCACCGGTGCCACTGGTAACCCCACATATTTATGGGAACCGAATTGCGTCTTTTGCGGAGTGGAGCCGACGTTTCGGTAGGGCCATGGGTCCACTGGCAGTGGGGAAATGGTCAAATGTGATACCGTAGGATACATCGGACTCACCGATCTGGCCGGAAGTCTAGAAGTGATTCGACGGCAGTTTTGACAATATCTATCGACTGCAATCTGGCTGTAAAAAGATCCGGCGCACCGCATCGCCCCCCCCGTGCGTGAGGGGTGATGATGGAGAGGAAGGAGCCATCCCACGGGGATGGCGATGGACCGCGACGACGGGACCTATGTCGACCAGTCAGACTGATCAGTAGGCTGTATAAAGTATCATTGCGGCAAGGGTGTGTTTAGGAGCTAGAATACGAACGACAAGGGTGACGACTCGGACGCGGGCGATGCCGACCTAGGAAGGGGGACGAAGGCAAGCCCATGAGGCGATGGTGCTGATGTTAACGGCTGTCTACATGTCATGCAGGACACGCAGGAAGGACATTATACATGCGGCCGAGGTGGCGGCCAGCGGCGAGGACGCGGCGTGCGATTTCGGGACTTGAGGGGAAACGGGTGGTTGGGGAAGGGAGGTATCACAAGGTTGAATGGCGTTAGTGGGCGACCTCGAAATGTTGGGGGAGCAGAAGGACGAAGGTTCTAACCTATGCCAGGGCCCCGCGTGACGTGGGACGTGTCAGCCATGTCAGAGAGTAATTGAGAAACAAAAATGCGAATGCATCGAAGGTTCGGTTACAAGTCGTAAATTTATTCCAAGCAACCAAATCTTTCACGGTGGCCAAAAACAAACTGGTGCGACGGGTAGGAGGGAAGGGGAACATAGCCGCATGCAGGCTGTCATGGGTGAACATGCTGGAAAGGACGTAGCAAGGATAACTACTAGTAGAATAAACGGTGATGAGGGATGGAATACAAAAATGTAGAGGGAAACAAAAAGCGGCTCAGCCTGGGATTCAAGGGCCATACAGAAAGGCCAACGCCGAGACCTGACGCCGAACTAAAGACGGGAGAGGCAAAAGGAGAAATGGAGGGGTGAACTGGCAAGGCGGTGAGAACTTTGAATACAACAAGGTCAACTGACCGTAAATGCATTTGGGAAAAATCTGCTCCCGAGTTGTCGGTGAAATAATTAGGGCACATCACACCGTGCTGAAGGCACGCCAAAACAAACCACGCCAATAAAAGGCAAATGGTTCCGGGAATTGCTTGAAACCCAGTGGCATAGTACTAGATGAGATTAACGGTCGGGCCGGGGTCGATGCCCCGAATGTGGTTCCACCACAAAGTGAGCTCGACTGACCGCCCACCGATTGCACCGAGCAATATTTTGGGCCGTGGACTGGGACAATACGGGTTAGGCTATAAGCATTCCCCTCCCGAAAATTGGAGACCGACTCGGAAGACGATACTTCTTTCGTTTTTAGACGGCCCCACGTGACCATGCTCACTGCTGGATTGAGTTTGTTTGGCTGCCTTTGGTCTCGGCAAAGAATCCCCTCAGCGCCTCAGCGTACATGGCAGACAAGAAAATCGAGAATTGTAGCGCATAGACCTCGAGACGCGCTGACCAGCATTTACACAACTTGGAAGAACGTAGAGCCAAGCGATCTCGGACTCCAAAAGACTGAGACGGAGAGGGATCTGAGGAGTCGAAATCACGGATTGGAGACAAGGTATGGAAAGAAAGGCTGCCTGCTCGCTCGGGGCACCAAGCTCGGACCCAACTTTCAGCTGATTTCCCTCCCGGAATCTAAACAAGATGCCATTTCCACCTGTTTTTGCGTCCTAACCGTGCACACCTCTGCCTCGTCTCGCCACTGTGTTGATTTCAAAGAGCCGACACCTGCGAAAACTCCTCGACCTAGTAGGGACGCCTTCGATCAAACTTTTCCAGAGCGCGCACGGGTCTCGTGAGTCTATGGAGCGCCTGTAGAGCCGATCCCATCTACAATAATGGGCTATCCTTCACCATATGCCCCCTCAGTGCTGGTGTCAATCAATCTACCGCTGACAGCCGCAGGGTTGCAAAGAGGTTATTGCATTAGTATGTAATGGTATGACTCCCCGCGCACTATTACAGTACTGTACAGTGTTCGTGGGTATGATCTGACACATTCCGGTAACATATGTGGATTTGCCAATGAAGGGGTAAAAGACAAAAGATGATAACAGATACAGTACAATGAATGAAGGCGTGCCAAGTCAAAGTCGCACGAGTCGGCGGCCCCCTGTCAACATCATGAGTCAGATGTCCGAACGAACGGGCGTGCGACGGCGGGCCGGGTAAAACGTACCGAGGAACGGGGACTTATCGGTGCCATGCGTGAGATACGACGGCTACTTCCTGCTCCAAGTAGGCTTCTTCTTCCTTGATACTAAATCCTCCAGCTCGGGAGTTGTGGCCCCATCCGGCCTGTAGAGCTCAAAGATACCCCGAGAGCTCGAAGTCGAAGATGTAGATGATACGGATGACGTCGAGTGACACGCGGCCATCTGCGACGGCGGATACTGTGGCAGCGGTGCGGAGAGTGGACTCGGGGGCTGTGAACCCGGAAGCGACTGTGGCTTCTGGGGATGGTTGAAGTGCGTCGAGGGCACCCCTTGCGGGTACTGTGAAGGCGGTGGTGGTGCGGGGATCTGGCTCTTGGTATGATCCAGGAAGGGGTAGTTGGCACCGAGGTTAAATTTGAGAGGTGACGAGGACATGTCGAGCGAGTATGAGAGATGTGGTGGTGGTGGTGGTGGTGGTGGTGGTTGGTGTAGTTATGCAAGCCAAGGCGCGAAAGCTGGTGATTGCTGGGTGGGTTAGAGGTACGAGCAGGGCCCTTATATAGCGTTGTTTCCCAGAATAACGGCCTGGCGCGGCTGGAGAGAGTGAAACAGTTGGAAGGTAACCCATGCGCCCGTTAAGCAGACATAACCGGTAGGCAAGATCGTCACATGCGACCGACCTTTCCTCATCTTCCCGTCCGAAGACCCCCACAGAGGACGTGCGGGGTAAACATCGCGATCCAGGGAGAACGTCACATGGCCTCTGTCACACGGCCACTTCCAGTTTGTAAGTTGCGACCCGACAACGTGGCCGCGACTTCCCGAGGGGCTCACGAGAGCGGTCTTTACCCGCGAGTCACCCTGTATGAAAACCCTCAAACTCTTTGTTTACGTGACCTGTCAAATTAATGCACGCCTTTCGCGCAAGGCGCCCCTAGGTCGTGTTCAGATAACCGGCTCAAGTCCGACAGCTGATATTATCACCATCGCCGCCACCCAGGTGGATAAAAAAAAAGGGTGCGGGCGCAATTGCACAAACTGAGGCCATTGACACTTTTGGCTGTCGGAAAATTGTCGCACAAAAACCTGATGGTGATGATGAAATCCTCTTCTCCGTGGCGAGCGGATGGAGGGATGGAGTTATGAGATCAGTTGGAACTGTGGCCACCAATGCACCGGCGAAACCAACGTTACCGGTGCTCAGTGACGACTTCATGGAAGCAGTCCACAACGGAGAGCGATTATCGGCTTTGGAGCGGATCCAAGTCATCATCGTGGTACGTGATCATTACGGGAACGTAGGTGTGATGTAGTGAGGGTGAGCGCGCAACGTACGCAATGATAAGAGAAGATAGCTATAACGGTGGATGGTGTCCAAAAATTTCGATCCCACATACCAGTAAAGTTGAGAACTCTATGACCTCATGGAGGCACATTTCATCAGTTATGAAATCTGTACGGTAGAAAGGTATCGGAAGAAGTTAAAATTGTGCAAGGTGGCGGTATAAAGTGCGGTTGTGATGAATTAATGAGCACCTCCGATGTCTTATCAGCATAGGTCGTTAAGCTAGATAGGGCAGGTGATGACGCAACAAGCCAGAGGTTTAAGCAAGGTGGGCCAATGGTAAGATAAGGATGACCCATCTAAAGGCTCCTTCCAATAGCGTTGGACTGATAGAGATAAACTAGGTTCAGGTGGGTGCACGTTGCGTGTACGGGGTCTGGGGTGGATGAACGTGACAATCAAAGAGGGGGTGATAAGACCATGAGAATAGAGTATGACGAGGACATGAAATGAAAGGCGAGGGTGAGGAGGGGACCGGGTCTAGAAGATCAGTTGAGATGAGGGTCCAGGGTAGATAGACTACACTTGTGCACGGGAATAGAGTGGATGGATTGATAGCTAGATGACTTGGACTTGGACCAGGCCGGCTGACACAAACCAATGCGATGACGACGGTAGCGGTGAGATTGAGATGTTGGAGCCGGAACAGTGATACGCTGGGACGGTGGGTCACGTGATGAGAGTTTAACACCGGCGGGTGGGCGGGGCACGGCCGGGGCTCAGCGCAGCACTTCTCGGCGCTCTCGGGGGTGACTACACTGCCAACGACGACCGACACCGCTCACTCAGCACACTCATCTATTAACCACCCGCCCGCCATCTTCCGCTTCTCTGTCTCCCTGCCCATTTTCTTTCATCCATTTCCACCTTCATCACCGTTTCCTCCCCTGTCATGCCCGTAAATCCGGGGGAACCGTGAGCCCCTCCCTGATGGCCGACGTTTGATAATCTTTATTGACATTGTCATGCTAACGCAGGAGGAAAATCAGGATTACAGGTCAGTCATATCTGTTCATTCATTTCGTTTTGAACGTTTCGATTTACACACGACTTGTACTCAGTCGTCGCTGCTGATGGCTTGGCCAAGCGCGATGTCTTCCGCCTTCCCGACCCATTCGCGGTCATCACCGTTGATTTAGAACAAACTCACACAACAAGCGTGATCAAGAAAACCCTCAATCCCTATTGGAATGAAAGCTTTGATGTGTCCGTCCTCGTCCTCTTGTTCTTGCACGCGTCCAGTCCTTAGTTCTAATTTTTCTATGATCAACGTTCAGCACGGTCAAGGATTCTTCCGTCGTCGCAGTGCAGATCTTTGATCAACGCAAGTTCAAACGAAGAGACCAAGGTTTCTTGGGTGTCGTCAATATTCAAGTAGCCAATCACCTAGATTTTGAGCTTGGCGGCCATGGTATGTCCCTCTAGTCCAAGGATTGCCCCCTCCCCGTCTCCCCCGGGTTTCCATGACCAGCTAATGCACCCATTGCAGAGACCTTACAATTAGACCTGAAGAGGTCCAACGACAATCTCGTCGTTCAGGGCAAATTGATACTTTACCTCTCCACGAACCTTAGTACCCCAGCTACGAATCCCCGCCCAGCCGGCTCTACATCGGGCCTGAATCCCCTTCCATCAAACGACTCCAGCCTCTCGGTCAACAATGCCTCAGGGCCCGGCGCCGCGGCCACATCCGCTAGCCTCTCTCGCACTTCGAGTTCTCACGCCACTACCTCTGAGACCTCTACACCGATTATGACAATGCCCACTCCCATTATTCCCGGAACCCAGGACCTTGAACAACAGCAGCCTCAACCTAATAACGCGACCCGTCCTGTTAGTTCTGGTGGTGCCTCAGCGGCAACTGTTCATCCCCAGAATCCAATGAGACCCTCAGCTCATGGTATCGTCTCCCCGGGACAGACACTTGCGTCGAACAACAATATGCAACATAACTTCAACGCCACTGAGGATCAGTATGGGCCGCTCCCTGAGGGGTGGGAACGTAGAATCGATCCTCTTGGCCGGACCTACTATGTTGATCATAATACACGCAGCACCACATGGAATCGGCCGTCCCCGAACCAAGCCGTCAATCATCACGCTCAAGAAGGCGAGACAAATGCCGCACGGGATCAACACAACCGTCGAATCCTCGCAGATGACCTGTTAGAAGCTTCAAGTGGTGCCTCGAATGTGCAACGCCCAGAAACTGCCGGTACACAGTCTGCGAACCCCGCGGTTGTCGGAGCCGCTGGCGGTACTACTACCGCAGGTTCGGGTAGTTTGCCTGCCGGATGGGAAGAAAGATATACACCTGAAGGTCGGCCCTACTACGTGGATCATAACACGCGTACGACCACCTGGGTAGATCCTCGGCGGCAGACGATTATCCGCGTAATGGGCCCGAACGGTCAGAGCACATCTCTACAGCCTCAGACCATTTCGCAACTCGGTCCCCTGCCATCTGGGTGGGAAATGCGACTCACATCAACAGCGCGTGTCTACTTTGTTGATCACAACACCAAAACGACTACGTGGGACGATCCACGGTTGCCGTCGTCGCTCGATGCGAATGTGCCCCAGTACAAACGCGATTTCCGCCGCAAGTTGATCTACTTCCGTTCTCAGCCTGGAATGCGCGCGCAGCCCGGAAACTGCCAGATCAAAGTCCGGCGCAACCACATATTTGAGGATAGCTATGCCGAAATTATGCGCCAGACGCCCAACGATCTCAAGAAGCGACTCATGATCAAGTTTGAGGGGGAGGACGGATTGGATTACGGAGGTCTTGCTAGGTTGGTGTCAAAATTGCTCGAAAAAGGTGACTGTACCTGTTGGTTCTCACACACGCCCCTATAGAGAATTTTTCTTCCTGCTCTCACACGAGATGTTCAACCCCTTTTACTGTCTTTTCGAATATTCGGCACATGACAACTACACGTTGCAGATCAATCCCGCCTCCGGCGTCAACCCGGAGCATCTTAACTATTTCAAGTTCATAGGACGGGTCCTAGGCCTAGGCATCTTCCACCGACGTTTCCTTGACGCTTACTTTATCGTTTCTTTCCATAAAATGATATTGAAGAAGAAGGTCACACTGGCGGATCTTGAGAGTGTAGACGCCGAGTTGCACCGCGGGCTGACATGGATGCTGTAAGCCCGTCGTTCTTATCTTCTCCCCTCAAACGTAAAGCCGCCGCGTGCAGTACTCATGTGATCTTTGCAGAGAGAACAATATTACGGACATAATCTATGAAAGTTTCACGACGATGGAAGAGCGTTTTGGCGAGATGGTCACTATTGATCTCAAGCCAGGTGGCGCGGATGTCCCTGTCACGGAAGATAACAAGAAGGAATATGTTGATCTTGTGGTCGAGTATCGCATTTCCAAGCGTGTCAAGGAGCAGTTTGATGCCTTTATGAGTGGTTTCAGTGAGCTGATACCTCAGGACTTGATCAACGTGTTTGATGAGCGTGAGCTCGAGCTGCTCATTGGGGGAATGTCGGAGATCGATGTGTACGTTTTCATGCCCCCTTGTCCCATTACGATCTCCGTACTGAAAATCCGTGATAGGGATGACTGGACCAAGTTCACGGATTATCGTGGGTACGAGGTGAATGATGAAGTGATTCAATGGTTCTGGAAATGCGTACGTTCGTGGCCGCCGGAGCGCAAATCACGTCTATTGCAGTTTGCGACGGGCACATCGCGCATTCCTGTCAATGGCTTCAAGGATCTACAGGGGTCAGATGGACCACGACGCTTCACAATTGAGAAGGCAGGCGACCCGAACCAACTACCGAAGAGTCACACATGCTTTAATCGGATTGACCTGCCACCATACAAAGATTATGCAAGCCTAGAGCACAAGTTGACCCTTGCTGTCGAGTGCGTCTCTTTTTCATACCTATGTGAGAGTACCTGTCACTGATCGCTGTGCTTGTAGGGAGACTGTCGGCTTTGGGCAAGAATAGAAGGAACACTTTGACCGACTTTCTGTTGCATGCGTTTTCCATTTACCTCATGTCACGCTTTCTGACTCGTTCGCGTTGTGTAACGTTATCGACTACGACACGGAGCCATAGTTTGCCTACTTCACTTCTACTTTCTGTTTATTTCTTTTGTTCATACGACATTGTTTGTATGCTAAGTATTGCGTATTCCCACCAATTGCATTGAGTTGGCCGTATTCCCTCTGCCAAGGTTGGCTGATGAAGATAGATGAAGCATCGTGAGAAGTGGCTAATCTAATCCCCCCGTGGCCCTTGCGTGGCCCCGTGGGGAACTCGTGGTGGATAACGCTCGCGTGCTGCTCATGGCGATGCGGAAACCCATCCTGCGAAATCAACAAGAGCAGGCTCGCCCTACTCGTGACTACTCTCCACAGCCAGTAGCGACGGGGCCACCAATCAGACACGCGTCCGCGCGCGCATCTTACCCCGTCTTTCTCTCCTTGCACGATACCCTCAAGTTGCAGTTCGGTTGGGCATGGCGCGGTTTCATGGACGCGTCCCGATGGGACGTCGTCGTCAGCCTTATCACCAGGAATGTCTGTTTTCCCCGCTCTTTTCTTTTGTGGCTTATGTGTGTGTTATATTTAAATCGTGTACAGCGATGCCGAGGTCCGGGCCAACGCGCTCAAGTCGTTCTTGCTCAATGGCATCTCACTCCTATCGATCTATGTGTTTGAACTCCTCGTGCACCCCTTGTCGAGGGTGGAGGACGGCACGGACGCAAGGGATGGGCTTCATCAGAGCGTCGGATTTTTTTATCGCGTCTTGTGGCTGCTGCCCGTCGTTGGCGTATCGCTCTATCTCAACGTGCGTAGTCTCACACACATATGTCTACCAGTTCTCCCCTTTCCCAATTTTTTTTTCATACCCCCTTGGCCCCAAGCAGTCGGATGCTGACGTGGCCGGCGATGTCTTCCTTTTTTTTTTTTTTTCGTTCTTGCAGGCCTCGTGGTGCTCTCTTATCGCCAAGCGCACTTTTACGCTGCGCCACGGGCTCGCGTTCCCGTATGTCGGGATGACGTCGACCACCTCGCCGAACGCGTACATCGCGTTCCTCAACTCGCTCGCCGCGTCCGCGTATCGTGCTGTCATGATCGCGACCTGCATCTCCGTCTCGTTCGCACTGGGTTATGTCCCCGTCGTCGGCGGCGTGGTCGAAACGATCTTCTTCTGCTGGGTTGATGCGTGAGTGAGGCTCTCGTCTCGCGAGATAGATCCTTTGATATCCTCTCGTATCTCACCTCATCGGTTTACGTTTCTAGATATTATTGCTTTGAGTGGGTGTGATGTGTAACTCAGTTCCATCTCACATGATTCCGACCACGAGAATTCTTTGAAGGTTCATATGGATAGCTCGCGGTTTGTCGCTGTCTAGGCGGATCCGATACCTAGAGGAACGATGGATGTACTACCTTGCCTTTGGTATGCCCAGGCGCTCTCTCCGATGACGTGCGCATTCGACTGAATGTTCTCGTAGGTTTACCCTTGGCCATCATTTGTATGTGGGGCAGCACCCTCGCGAATGCGGCACTCTTCGCCCTCATCTTCCCGTCCGTGAGTATCCGACTACGAGGCCCCCCGCTCTGCCCTTGTTGACGAATGTCCCTCTAGTACATCATCATGGCGATGCACGCGCACCCCCTGCCGATCGACCCTTACAATCCGTCTTCTCCTGCCTCCGCGTCCTCAGGCGCACAGACCATGCACCCTTCCCCATACCTGCCTATCCGTCTTCGCGTCTTCGCCCCCGTGATCTTTCTCAACGACTGCATCGTGAGCGTGCTCAGCCTTTGCATGAGGTCTCGCAAGGGAACTCGCCCGGCGATATTTTCCCCAGACCGAGGTGGCGCGGCTAGTGGGAGGATGGAGGACGGCAGCGACGACGACGGCGAGCAGGTCGAATTGCGACCTCTCCCTCGGGTACCCACTCTGCGTCATACGGCAGCAGGGCGACGGAAGTTTGACTAGTATACTTGATGTCTCCCGACTGCATATAGCCATTCACAACAATATATATATCACGCCGTCGCATACTACCCACACACCCTAGAGCCGAAGGCGTGCAAAGCAAAATTCTTTCTCGTATTCCAACCTATCCGAACCCCGCCCACTCGATGCTGATGTACGTGACCTCTCGGCTCTCGGGGTCCCAGCCACACAAGAGATGCGCCTTCTTCGTCGCCGTACCGAGCCGTCCGTGCGCCACGACTTCCATCGGGCGCAACGGGGCGGACGGCGAGGTCTGCACGGTGGCAGCGAAGTGCGAATGATAGCGCAGCGGATCGCCTGGTGTGTGCGCGACACAAATGTGAGGGAAAGGAAGGACGTATGAATGAATGAACCACCGAAAGGTTAAAAGTTGAAAGAAAGAAAGAAAGAAAGAAAAGCACGCACCGGGATACACGAGCCAGTCACCGCCGAACTTGATTCCCCCGCCCATGTAATACCCCTTCTCCCAAAGATCGCGAAAGACCTCACACCGCGCGCGCTCATTCGCACTCGCGGGATAACTCCACACACCTGCCTCGCGCGCCGCGTCCAGCGTCTCGTATGTGTGTCGTCGTCGCTGCTGGCGGCCATCGTCATCGCCATCATCATCATCGTCATCGTCGTAATTGTACCATGCGAATGCATCGGACGTCGTGGGCACAGAGATGGTGTAGACCAAACTGCCGGAGGGCACGGACGTAGGCGCGCCTCGTTCTCCTTCACCGCCTCCTATCGTCTCCACTGCGCCCGCGTCCGCATCCGCGTCGACGTCGCCATCGGCCTCTACATCTGCGTCTGCGCCCGCGTTCGAATCCGCTGCTGCTGCTGCCGCGAGCCGACGCCGGCGCCGGGCTTCGCGCTCGGCGCGTTTTTGCTGTATCGCAGCCGCCACCATGGCGTCTTGTTGCTCGATGTCGATTGAAGCCTCGGTCGTCGTTGCTCTGTCCTCGGTCTTGCGCCGGCGTTCGAGTCGCGCGAGTTGGTGGTGCGCGATATCTTGTCGGCGGGCCGCGTCCCACGCTCCGAGCTGCGCGGGCGTGGGGCTGTGGTGCGCTGCGGGGTCGTACACGATCGTCGCGATGTCTATGAGAACAAAGGGATAAAGGCAGGCAGGGCGTCGCGTGCGTCAAGAGGACGGGGGGGTGGGGGTGGATAAAAGGTGGATGAGATGGAATGGGTGTCACGAGGATCAGATCACGAACGTTTTTCGACAAGGAATACGAGCTCTTCGGGCATTAGGACTAGTGGCAGACCAAGGAATACGTTCTGCTGCGAGAGATGGGGGAGCGTTCCGGAGAGCACGCCGCAGATGCGGTGTTCTGAGCGGAGAGCGGCGACGTCTGTAGATCGTCATGCGTTTTTTTCGTGAGGGCGTTAAGACAATTGATGATATTGTAGCGCACGGTCGACATCCCAAACGAAAGCCGTGTGGTTAGATACGTGG
>Ga0137394_10000392_pt1 | contig 30490 bp, 22 predicted proteins | sample czobulk116metaG_FD_108278 | JGI IMG/M metagenome (GOLD analysis project Ga0137394, IMG submission 108278) | Vadose zone soil microbial communities from Angelo Coast Range Reserve, California, USA - czobulk1.16 metaG | ecosystem: Environmental > Terrestrial > Soil > Vadose zone | place: USA... | reverse complement strand
CACGGAAGGACAGCACCCGATCACTGGTGAGCAGCTCGTCCGCCACAAGGCGGCACAAGAATATGTGAACGAACACGGCCAGAAGATACGCACGATGGAACACCGCGCGGGCTGGGACGCAACTTTTTCAGCACCGAAGAGCGTATCGCTTACAGCACTGGTAGGCGGCGACGAACGAATTCGAGAGGCTCATCAGCAGAGTGTCGTAGTCGCGCTTGATGAACTGGAGCGATACGTCCAAGCACGCATCGGCGGGAACCTTCCGGCAGAGACAACCGGGAAATGGGCAGCCGCGAAGTTCGAGCACGACAGCGCGAGGCCCGTGGACGGCTACGCGGCCCCGCAACTCCACACGCATGTGGTTTTCTTCAATCTTACGGGAACAGAGGATGGAGGGACGTACTCGCTACAACCACGGGAGCTTTACAAGACACAACAGTATGCGACTGCAGTGTACCGTTCAGAATTGGCAGCGCGGCTCAAAGGGCTAGGCTACGAAATCGAACGTGGGAAAAGCGGGCAGCCGGAAATCACAGGCTATTCCGAAGCATATCTCGCAGCGTCGAGTCCGCGCCGCCAGCAAATCGAAGAACATCTTGCGAAGAAGAATCAAAGGGGAGCCGACGCCGCCCAAATCGCCGCGCACAAGACTCGACAACCTAAGCTCGAACTCTCACAGGAGGAGATGCAACAGCGCCACCAGCAGATGGCCGAAGCGTTCGGTAATCAGCCAGCCCGTGCCGTGGCAGCAGCCGCAGAGAGAGAAAGACGAATCGAACAGGATTCACCGCGCACGACGGCGCGATCCGCCGTCACATTCTCCAAGGAAAGGAATCTAGAGCGAGAGGCCGTCGTCGACGAGCGTGAGTTGCTACGGGATGCGCTGAGGCGGTCGATGGGAGAGGCAACACTAACCGGTGTTAGGGCCGAGTTCGAAAGGCGCGTGGAGAGCGGCGAGTTTATCGGAGTGGAGCAGAAAACGAACAGACCGGGGCGCGCATTCACAACCAAAGAGATGCTGGACTACGAGTGCGACACTATACAGATGATGCGCGACGGGCAGAACATGCCTGAAGCCCTCGTCAGCTTGGATACGCGCAGAGAAACCGAGAAAGATCATCCCCATCTCAGCGACAGCCAGCGTGCGGCAGTTGAGCAAATCTTGTCGAGCCGCGATCAAGTCACGGCGCTTGAAGGCGTCGCCGGCGCGGGGAAAACGACTTCCTTGTCGGCAGTTCGGCAGGCTGCCGAACGAGAAGGTTATACCGTCGAGGGGTTTGCGCCGACATCACGGGCAGCACAGAAACTCGCAGAGGCCGGAATCGAATCGAGCACGCTACAGTGGCATCTTGCTCAGGGTGAGGACCAAAGCGACGGACAAAAGCGTTTGTACGTCCTAGACGAATCAAGTCTCGCGAGCACGAAGCAGATGAACGAATTCCTACATCGGCTCAAGGACCATGACCGCGTTTTGCTGGTGGGCGACACGCGCCAACATCAGGCCGTGGAAGCCGGAACCCCATATAAACAGTTGCAGGAAGCGGGAATCCAGACTGCACGGCTTGATGAGATTGTGCGGCAGAAAGACCCGGCCCTTAAAGAGGTCGTGGAACACCTCTCACGCGGGCAGGTGAAGGAGGCAATCGACGAGCTCGACACGCAGGGCCGCGTGCATGAAATCGCAGATCGCGACGAGCGGCTCAAGGAAATCGCCAGGGAGTACCGGAAGCAGCCGGAAGGGACGCTAGTCGTTTCACCCGACAATCAATCGCGCATGGAGATCAACCAGATCATCCACCGGGAAATGCAGACGCGAGGGCAGGTGGACCATGGAGAGCGGCGGCTGAGAGTTCTGGTAGCCCGCCAAGAGATCACCGGCGCGGACCGGCAGTGGGCAGAGCAATACGCACGGGGAGATGTCGTGCGCTATGCCAAGGGAAGCAAAACACATCGGATTAACTCTGGAGAATACGTCCGCGTCGAGCGAGTGAACGCGAAGGAAAATGTACTGACTGTCGAAAAGCAGAGCGGTGAGCAGGTGAGCTACGATCCGCGCCGCCTGCAAGGAGTGACGCTTTATCGCGAGACCGAACGTTCGCTCGCACAAGGCGATCGCGTTCAGTTCACCGCGCCGAACCGAGAGCGACGCATTGCGAACCGGGAGTTGGGAACCATTGAGAAGATCGATGATTCAGGCAACGTGCAAGTGCGCCTCGACTCGGGCCGCACAGTCGCATTCAACATAAAAGAGAATCCGCATCTCGACTACGGCTATGCCGTGACGAGCCATAGCAGCCAGGGACAAACCGCCGACCGCGTACTTGTTCACGTGGATACCGAACAGGCAGGAGAAAAGCTCGTTAACCGCCGGTTGGCGTATGTGGCCGTGTCGAGAGGACGCTACGACGCGCAACTCTACACCAACGACAAAGCGCATTTGACCGAGCAACTGTCGCGCGACGTGTCACACCGATCCGCAATCGAACCAAGCCGTGAGTCCACACCCTCAGCACAGAAGATCGAGCCGCCATCCGCGCGAAGCCAAGTGCATGAACATACCCAGTCAGAGGGTCACAGCATCAGCAGATAGACCCCCGATTCCCTCCGCTCTCGCCGCCGTCAAGGGTCAAGCCCGCTACGCGGCTTCCTGCGGTCGCCCTTGACCGCGTCTCCGCTTCGGAAGTATCCCAGCCATGAGAGGCATGGGCCCCTCTGGGCTCAGGCAGCCGCCGGCCGTTGGCGAGCATTCGCGGCCTTTGGATGTCTCTCTTCGGATTCGTCCAGAATACCGTGTTGAATCTCCTTTTGTGCATGTAGGAGGCTTCCATTCTCGATCGAGACGCAGGACGGAATAGAGTTCGGGGGATGAAGGAAGGGAGAAAAAGCGAACGAAGGGAGTCGCAGAGAAAGAAGAAACGGAGAACGACGCGGACGCGGAGAACGAGGAGAAGGAAGAGGAAGAAAAGAACGATGACCGTGATGCTCGCGATGTCGACGCCGATGATGATGGTTATGATGGTCGCCATGGCGGTGGCGTTGGTGCTGCTGGTGGTGACGGGGTGGACGTGGTGGTGGCGGTGATGATGCCGCCGTCGTCGTCGGCGCCGGAGGAGGAGGGCGCGCTGGAGCGGGGAGCGACGCCGGCGCAGACCCAGGAGGCGCTGCGGGAGGCGGGCAGGGGCCGGAGATTTTTTTGAAACCGATGCCGGACTCGATGTTTCACTTCAGCAGTCGCTGATTGCGGGCAGGAGAAGGGCGAAACCGGGAGTGAAAGCTATGCGACAATTTGATGGGGGGGCTTTTTGGTCCTTCAGGGGGTCGGAAAACTTGTTTTTCGACGGATCTACTAGATTGGTGGTTGTTTTCGATGGTCGGTAGTTGATTTTCGATGCTTTGCCGTGGTATATTGTTTTCGACGATCGGCATAAAACATTGGTCATTTTCGACAAAGGAGAGGTATATTTCGACGATGCGTATTGAAAACACGGGCGTAAACATCTTTCATGGCGTAATGGTTCCAGAGGAAAGCCGACTCGCGGGCTGGGCGGCACTGACTCAGGCCCTCGGGGTCAAGGGACCGGTGCGCAAACCGGCGCGCGTATCGGACAAGCACGTCAGTGGGAGCATCCGCGAGGAGGGGGCATGGCGGGTTTTCGACAGAAGGTATTGGCCGGGGGAAAGCCTCGGAGATCACCTGAGCTTTGCCCTTCGCAACGAGAATCTCGACCTGCTTCTGCTGAAGCGGATTTTCGATGTGGTGGACCCGAAGGTTTTGGAGGCGTTCGTTAAGGCGACGCCGACCGGAATCCCCTCACGACGCGCCTGGTATCTGTATGAGTTGATGACAGGACGCACACTGGATGTGCCGGACGATCCGGGCGTTCCGGCTGTGGATGTCCTTGATGCAGATGCGTACTTCACGGGAAAGCCGCGCCTTTCGCGGCGCCACCGCGTGCGGGACAACCTTCTCGGCAGCGGCAGATTTTGTCCGATCATAAGACGGACGGAATTGTTGACAGAGTTTACGCAAAGCGGACTTGCGGGGAAGGCCGCCGAAACGCTGGGGCGCACAGGCGCGCATCTGGTTTCCCGTGCGGCAAGTTTCCTGCTTCTGGCCGACAGCCTTGCGAGTTTTGAAATCGAGGGCGAACGGCCTCCGCGCAATCGGCTGGAGCGGTGGGGCCGGGCCGTTCTGCAGGCGGGCAAGAACAAGCTTACCCTTGATGAGATCATTCGCCTTCAAGGTGTTCTGATAGAAGACCCACGGTTTGTGCATGTCGGCCTGCGGCCTGATGGCGTGTTTCTGGGCGAGCGCGATCACAACGGCGAGCCGTTGCCGGAGTTCATCGGTGCGAGGCCGTCAGACCTGCCGGATCTAATGGCGGGCATGCTGGGGGCGAACGACCGAATGAGTGCAGACGATGTAGACCCAGTTCTGCAAGCAGCGGCCACGGCGTTTGGATTTGTGTATGTCCACCCTTTTCAGGACGGAAACGGGAGACTGCATCGCTGCTTGGTTCATCACGTCCTTGCGGAGCGGAAATTCACGCCGCCGGGCATGGTGTTTCCTGTGTCCTCGGTCATGTTTGACCGGATCGACGAATACCGAAGGACACTTCAGGCTCATTCGGGACCGTTAATGAGTTTCATCGAGTGGCGACCAACACCACAGCGAAACGTGGAGGTGCTGAACGATACTGCCGATCTGTATCGGTATTTTGACGCCACGGAGGCAGCACAATTTCTCTATGCTTGCGTAAAGCGGACAGTTGAGCAGGATTTGCCGCGCGAAATTGACTACCTTCGCCGGCATGACCAGGCGCTGCGGCGCATCATGAATACGGTCGAAATGCCGGACAGGCTAGCTGAAAATCTTCTGATGTTCATACGGCAGAACAAAGGGAAGTTGTCCAAGAGGCGGCGGACGAGCGAATTCAAGAAACTGACGGACGCCGAGGTCGCATCTCTTGAAGCAATTGTGGGCGAGGCATTCGAGGGATTTGGTGATGCCGCCAGGGGGGAGGGTAACATTCACGCCGGTGAAGAAATCGCCGCCGGGCGTGCACTGGAATTTCCGGAGCCAGCGGAGAGATATGTTTTTGACCGCGAGGTCGTTGTTTTCTGGGGACAGGACGGAACAGCGCGAGTGCGCTGCGAAATCAGCGAAGAAGCCCTGGACGATCATTATGGCGGCAGTGGCAAAGACAAGGTGGCGGTATTTGGAGCCAACCGGCTGGCCATCGAAGAGATCGCGCGCCGGAAATATCTTGCCGGCCGCAGAGAAGCGGATGGCTCAGTTCTCATCCGCAGCGAAGACCTGTGAATAAGCAGGACGTAGAGACCAGCATGGCGTTCAAAGGGCTTTTCATCGGGATCGACCGATACGATTCGCCGGAAATCAACTGGCTCAGCTGCGCAACCCGTGACGCCAAAGCGCTGCATGCGCTTTTCACGGACACACTTGGCGGTGAGACGAAGTTACTTACCGACGAGCAAGCGAGCGTCGCCGCAATCCGGGAACGCTTTGAGCAACTCGCCACCTGCAACGCTGACGATGTCGTGGTCATCGCCTTTTCGGGACACGGCACCGAGACGCATGAACTTGTCGGGCATGATACCGACCCTTACGACCTCGCAAGAACAACGATTCCGCTGACGACGTTAGGCGAATGGTGTTCGCGCATCCCGTCACGGCGACTTTTGATCGTGCTGGACTGCTGCTTTTCCGGCGGCATGGGAGCCAAGGCTCTGCAGGTTGAAGCTGTGCCGCGCGACATTCAGTCGGTGGACGGGAAGCTGAACCGGATCAGTGGTGAAGGTCGTGTCGTCCTGACCGCGTCTGGTCCGACGCAAAGAGCTTGGGAGAGCCCCAAGCTTGGGCATGGTTTTTTGAGCCTTCATTTGATCGAAGGTTTGCAGGGACCGGAAGAAATCCGGGAAGGAGGACGGATAGCGGTCTTGCGGCTGCTCGATTATGTTGTTGGGCGCGTCGTCGATTCCGCACGCCAGATTCGGAGGGAGCAGCATCCGGCAGTGCGCGGGACGTTCGACGGCGAATTCACCTGGCCGGTGTTATTGCCAGGGGCGATATATCACGCCGCGTTCCCGGACCGGGGCAGGCCTGTCGCGACCGCTGAAATTGGCAGCCTTGCGGGGTTTGGCTTCCCGCAAGCGGTGACCGACGCATGGGCCGGCGATATTCCGCGCCTTAACCAGTTGCAGTTAGATGCGATCAATGAGTTTGGCATTCTTCGCGGTGAGCACGTGGTGGCGTCGGCGCCGACTTCTTCGGGAAAGACAATGCTGGGTGAGCTGGCCGCAGTTCGTGGCGCGCTTGAGAGGCGCAGAACGCTTTTCCTTTTGCCGTTGAAAGCGTTGGTGAACGACAAGCTTCGGCACTTTCAACGCGTCTACGGTCCCTTTGGCATCCGGACAATCGAGGCGACAGGTGAAACGGACGATATCGGTCCGTTGTTGCACGGGCGCTATGATATCGCGCTTCTCACTTACGAGAAATTCAGCGCCATCGCGCTGACAAATCCGCATGTGCTCGAACAGGTCGGAACCATCGTTATCGATGAAATCCAGATGATTGCGGATGAGAGCCGGGGAGCGAACCTCGAGTTCATCCTCACTTTGCTGCGGATGCGGCGGCGGGACGGGTTGGAGCCGCAGGTGATCGCGCTGTCGGCAGTCATCGGAAATACAAACGGGCTGGAACGTTGGCTTGGAGGTCGGTTGTTGCGCCGCGCGGAGCGGCCGGTGCCCCTCGATGAAGGCGTGCTCTGTTCGAACGGGACCTTCCGGTATCTCGACGGCAACGGCGGTCAGGAGCGCACAGTCGCGAGGTACATCCAGCCGCATTATGGTGATGGCAAGCACCGCGATTGGGTGATTCCGCTTGTGCGGAGGTTGATTCAGGAGGGTAAGCAGGTCATCGTTTTCCGCGAAACAACGGGTGAAACGCGCCACGGCGCTCAGTACCTTGCTGAAGCGCTGGGTCTTCCATCAGCGGCTGACGCACTAGCCGATCTTCCTGCGGGAGACCCGTCGCAGGCCTCCGGGCATCTGCGGCAGGTTCTAGCACGCGGCGTCGCATTCCACAATTCTCACCTTGATCGTGAGGAACGCCGGGTCATCGAAGAACACTTCAGGCGTCGCGACACACGTCTGCGCATCATCGTCGCGACGACGACGCTCGCCATGGGCGTGAACACTCCGGCATCGGCGGTCGTCATCGTCGGTCTTGAACATCCGGGGCCGACGCCTTACAGCATCGCAGAATACAAAAACCTGGTCGGCCGTGCCGGACGGCTTGGTTACGCAGAGCGCGGCGCATCCTACCTGATAACGACAAGCCCTCATGAGGAACACCAATATTGGGGACGTTACGTTTCGGCAGCGCCAGAAGATCTGGTGTCGCGCTTCCTCAACGCTGATCCGCGGACACTGATTATTAGAGTGCTTGTGGCTGCAGGGCGCGCCGGAGGCGGCGTCTCTGGAGACGAAATCATAGAATTTCTGGAGTCGAGCTTTGGCGTTTTCCAGATGAAGCAAGCGGGCGGCGGCGGTTGGGACCGGCGGGGCTTGGAACACGCATTAGAGGATCTCGCGCGGCATGGGCTAGTGGAGCGTGAGGCAGATGGCCATTTTCGTCTCACCGCCCTTGGACGGCTGGCTGGCGAGAGTTCCGTCGAAGTTGAGACGCTGATCCGCGCCGTGGATTGTCTTCGCGCTCTACGGCCGGAGGAAGTGACTGACCCTGCCTTGATTGCGATAGTGCAGGCCAGCGTCGAGCTGGACGCGGTTTATTTTCCGCTAAACAAAAAGAGCATTCACAAGGAACCGCACCACTGGGTGGGTGAGTTGCAGAGGCAAGGGATCTCCCACACCATTCTCGCGAACCTGCGGCGTCACGTGACGGAGCCGATGCAGGCCACGGCGCGTGCAAAAAAAGCGGCAATATGCCTGTATTACGTCGCGGGAATGAGCATGGACCAGATTGAACAGGCCACGGCGCAGTTTGGCGGGGCCTTCGACGGAGCGGCGGGGCCGATCCGCTCAGTAACATCGCGAACCTGTGACGTGCTGCCGATGATTGCGCGGGCTGCCGAAATACTTCACGACGGTGCTGATCTGCAACAACGGACGGCGCGGCTGCTGGTGCGGCTTGATCTCGGGATTCAGGGTCCCGCAGTTGACCTCGCGCGGTATGCCGCCCGCGCGCTCGACCGGGCGGATTACCGGCGACTGTGTGAAGCGCGGTTGACGGAGCGCGAGGCTCTGACCGGTGCCGACGAGGCGATACTCCTGCGGCTCCTCGGCAACGACGGGCGGAAAGTCGCCATCCTGCGGGAAGCTATGAGGCAGTGGGGCGCAGCGCGTCCCCCCAGGCCGCCGGCACCGGCGCTGCCGGCATACCAGCCGTAATACGGTTTGTTCGATTTCTCCGTTCGTCCGCGGCGTTCGTTTTCCCTCTCACTTCCGTCGACCGAAGGATAGCTGTTATCATCACTTCCGCGAGAAGACACTTTCCCAAAGAACCGGGAGTCTGGAGTCGGGGGAGACGAATGGCAGAAGTTCGCGTTACTTGTATCACGAAGCCGCATCCTGCGAGCAGTCACGAGCACATCACTCATATTGGTGGAGCTAGCTGGAAGTGGGATCGTGACATGGTCATCCGAAGTATTGAATCAAAGCAAAATGTGTTCTACGTGATTGATCCTGTTACCGGCAAGAGGGCTTATGTCGGGGTCGTGCGACCACGCGACGGAAGGTCGCCATATTTGCAAACTTACGCCGACGGAACATGGAACAACAATCTACTATCTTTGCCACAGTGTCCGTAGACGAAGAATGTTAAGCCAAACATGGATCCTGAAGAGCTAGACAATCCTGCCGAAGCAACCAGCAATCCGGCCACTGCACCGGAGGGAACTCACGCAGTTCCCCAATCAGGTGCCCCGCAGGTGCCTGCGCCGCCGCCGCCACCGAAGTCAATTTTCGATGAGATTTACGAAGCTACCGACGTTAATGTTCCGAAGCAACGCATCAGAGAAGATATCAGCCAATTCATCAAGGATTCTGGCCTAGATTACACGTACGACTTTGTCTTTCTTTATGATGAGTCTGGGTCTATCAGCAGGTTCACGTCGAATCGCCTTTATTCCGCCGTTACCGATCACTCCCATACTCTTACCAAGCCTCTATTTCTCTTACTCCACACCAATGGAGGAAAGGTAGAACCTGCATATCTAATAAGCAAGTGCTGTAAGAAATCAGCGCCGAAATTTGTCGTCGCCGTTCCCAGATTTGCAAAATCCGCGGGAACTCTATTGGCTTTAGGTGCTGACGAAATTCACATGGGCATTATTAGCGAGCTTGGTCCCATAGACCCGCAGATCGGCGAATATCCGGCTTTGGGGCTGGGCTCGGCGGTTGAACATATTGCCACCCTGTGCAAGAAGCATCCTGACGCGATCGAAATGCTTGCAAAATATCTGGCATCAAACTTGAATCTGCACGACCTGGGATACTTTGAAAGAGTGTCAGAATCTGCAGTTCAGTATGCGGAGCGACTACTCGCTGGAAAGAAACTTCCTCCGGGTCAGACCGCCGCAGCAATTGCCCAGCGGTTCGTATACGGATACAAAGATCATGGGTTTGTTATCGACAGAGACGAAGCGTTGGATATCCTTGGACCCGAAATCGTGAAATCAGATTCGAGTGAGTACAAGCTAGCGAACCGAATTCAAGAATACTTAGACAGCGCAAGTCTCGCTTACCGTATCTTTCAGAAACACAATTGCAAAATCTTGGGTGATCTGAACCAAGGCATTATCGTCACAAAAATCACCTAGAGAGCGTTTGTGGGCACCAGAACTCTGCTAGTTTCTGAAATGCACAGCCTTTCGTGAAGAATGAGCCTGCTTAGGATAGATCAGAGCAAATGTCTTAAATTTATTGCTGAAGGTTTGGACGATGCACGTTCTGAAGAAGGCCTTGGTATCAGGCAGGACAATTTCGCCATGGCCGCTATTGTTTAGGATTTTGCCCAAGTCATGATTGGGGTTGACGAATTTCAGATCTAGCGGCTCACCGAATTCGTCTGTGAATGGAATACTGGGAATGGAGTAGACCACGTAATAGGAGGTCTGCCCATCCTCGTGCTCCCTCAAAGTTGGTGTTAACACCAGAAGCAGACAAGGCCGGTGGTTTCTCTCGACAAATCGACGGAGCGCTGCATGACAGGAAGAATCGTATCTATTGCTCAGATAGAGAGCACTTTCTATCGATAGATCGTAATCCTTTGCTTCTTCTTCAAAGCGCTCACACTGAAAGAGTATGTCTGCGGCTCCATAGTTAGCTTCCGCTTCGAACAAATCCTCGCATTCGGCGCTCAGTGTCAGACGGTCGTCCTGGGTGAGAGTTATCTTTTGCCATCTCAAAACCTTATGGGTGACCTCATGGTAGGTAATGAATAGTTTTCGCGAATCATGGATACAAGGGTCGACATAAATGATGTCTGACCGCCGATCAAGAAGGCCGAGAACCTTTGAAGTGGCCCTGTGGAAAAACCGCAGGGCTTTGTCAGTGAGTGTGGCTTCGTACTCAGCAAGGTCGAGTTCCCCGCGTTCCACGAGTCGTGCACATGCTAGGATTTCTTCCTTTGGAGTCGGGAGCTGGTGCCGTATCCCCGCTGCCCGAAGGAGTCTCTTTACCTCATCCGTGACTTCCTTCGCAGACTCTGGAGTCGCGATTTGAGCTGGAGGTCGTTTCATAAGCTACCGCTTTTCTCTCTTTTTCGATCGCAAGAATTCCACAAAATCCAATACCTTCTCCTCTTCATCTTCGGTGAGTGCCATGGCATTAAACGAAACGGAATTCTGATGGCGGGCAGCCCTCTGGTTTGCGCTCGGCACTATGAAACCGGCAAGCTGCATAAGGTCTCCGTAAGATGCCCCGTAAACATTCGCCAGCACGTAAAGGATGTTTGGCGAAGGTTCTTTGACATTGTCACTCTCCAGTTGATAGAGATAACTGTTTGAAACTTTCTTCTTGGTCTTTTCCTCCACATCTCTGAGAGACCATCCGCGCAGCTTTCGCAGTCTGGCAAGTTCGCTCCCCAACGTCGCCATAAATCACCCCCCGTCCTATTTCGAATTTGAGTTTAGACCCGCTGCTTCAGATTGGCAATGCTGCGTCTGCTTCTAAGCATAAATGCTGCTTGCTATAAAAAGCATTTCAGGCTAATCTGATTGTGGGCCCATGGAGGGGCTCAAGTCATGAGCGTTACAGCGGAAAAGAAATTTGTCGTTGAACTCGTATACAACGGAGTAACAAAGCCGCTTCAGGTCGAGCCGGAGGAGCAGGTTAGTGCTTTGCTCCAGAAGGCGATCGCAGTTTTCGGCATCACGCAACAACCGCATCTGCTTTCGCTTTTTCGCCAGGATGGTAGCGTCGTGCTGGAGAACGAGTCGATTGAACGCGCAGGCATCAAGCCGGGCGAAATCCTTCTCCTTCGCCCGAACGCGGTAAAAGGGGGAAGTGGACTCCTACGTTTGGCAAAAGGTATCGTACCCACGACTTTTCGAACACTCCGTGAATGCGGGCGTGGGGAATGTGAGTGCGCAGCCTACTGGACCGGGCCAGCGGCTGAAAATCTCGTTGATGGCATCGAGCACCCAATTCACACGCGCTCTCCTTTTGGATACCAGGTCGACGACAACTGGCTAACGGAGTTTTGGAGACGTCTCGCGGCTTCAAAACGGAGCGTCAAAGTACAGATACATACGCATCCAGGCCATGCGTTTCATTCTGCGATCGACGATGAGTGGCCAATAGTGTCCCAGGTCGGCTTTGTTTCGATTGTCATACCCGAATTTGCCGCTGGCGAGCCATCATTGGAAAGGGCTTGGGTTGGTTACCTGCAGGAGGACGGCAAGTGGCGGCGCCTGACATCTGCAGTAGAAGCCGTTATTCCAGCATGACCGCGCTTGAGGAGCTCAATCGGACTACCCTACTGTGCCGCGATTACGTCGCCGAGGGGTTGTCTGATATAGAAATCGGCCACTCCTTTAGATCGTTACGTGTGCTTTGTGTTTCCGACCTACAGAATCTCTCGTCGCATAGCGGGCAAACTGCCCTCGTCACACTGGTTTCGTTATTAAGCCGGATGGGCATTCAGGTTGGGCTAGCTGTTCCCGACGTTGCTATGCTCTTCCCGCAACCGCCTCTCTCAGGTTCGTCCCTCCGCAGTGCGCTAATTGCTTCCAGTGAAATCTTCGTCACCGGCGCTACTGTCCGTTGCGATTCCGATTGCAATCCCGACCTAATTTTTGTGCTGGGAGACAGCAAGATAGATACCGGGCAGGCTAACTCCTGGCGGCTGAGCGGTAGTGATTGGTACGGAGCTTTGAAAATGGAAGAAAGCGTGAAGACAAAGGCCTGGACTGCCGAGTGGCCAATCGGCTCGATGGTCAGCGCTGCGATGGCTGCAAATGAGGCGTTCAAGTTCGTGATGCGTCGGCTGCCACTTCGTGATCCAGCCGACTCCATTTTTTTCGAACCGTCGCCGTCCTGCAGCTGGAACTTCGGTTCGCTTCCCATTCGTTCGCAGGATGTGGATCTCGGGGAGGTCGATCTAATCAGCGCCGGCGCGATTAGCCAAGCGGCCTTGTATGCGCTAATGCGCTTGCCGAAGGTCTTCATGTGGGGACGGATATTCGACGACGATGTGACTGGTAGATCGAATCTTAACCGGAATATGCTTACGCTCGTCAGCGACGTGGGCTTGAAGAAAGTGTTGGTCGTGGCACAGCGCTGCGGTACAAAGCTGCGACTCGAACCTGTTCCCAATCGCTTCACGCATAGGCCCTCTAACCCCAGGACACTAGCTCCGCGTGTTCTTGTCGGTGTCGATGATATTCCGAGTAGATGGCAAGTGCAGCGGTCCGCGCCTGGCTGGCTAGCTGTGGGCGGTACAAGCCACTTCAGTGTTTCATCCTCGGCCCACCTTCCCGACGAACCTTGTTGTGGCTGTCTGCATCCTGTCGATGATCCTGCCGGGGCAAATCCGATCCCAACCGTCTCATTCGTTTCGTTTTGGGCTGGGTTAGCGATGGCGGTTCGGCTGGTCCGTGAAGCACTCGCCATTCCATATTCCCGGAATCAGCAGCATCTCTGGCTCACTCCCCTAAGGATGGATCTACCGCATGCTGGAATGTGGTCACCGGTTGCCTCTCGACAAGACTGCCCGGTACCCTGCTTCAGTTCAACCGCGAGCTGCAGCAAGCGCTAGCAATGGAGGCCGCTTCGGGACCTTTTTGCCGGCGGTCTTTTTTGCCCAATAACCGAGTCCGGGCAGGGGGACGCCTAGTTTTCTGCAGGCTTTGGCCAAACCGACGTCGGAGATGCCGTATTTTTTGGCGAGTGTCCAGATCGGTTGCTTCCAAGCCTCGTCGTACAGAAGATCGCGGTTGTACTTGCGGAGCAGTTGATAGGAGGGAGAAGGTGGTTCGGGAGATTTTCTTTTCGACGCCGGAGTGTCACGCTTCCTTGAGCCGTCGCTTGGCTTCTGAAGATTCTTTCCCGACCATCGAGGCAAGCGGCTCTCCACCGGCGCGAGATGCTGTTGCATTCGCGCGGTTCGAAGTAGGTGGTGCGCGATTTCTTCGGAACAAGCTTCATGTTTTCTGAGTATCTTCAACAACTCTGTGATGACGATTGGTTCGCACGCAAAGAGAGTACGTCGCAACGAATTTAGGGCATGGATATCGCTTGGTCTCCAAAGTGCACCGTGTTCAACCAGTTTCTGGATCAAATCAAGACTTGCGCGCACTTCGTACAAAGCCCTCAGGCGCTTGCGGTAAAAGGGTGGGACGCGATCGAAGCCGAGATTCCAAAGGCTGCCGTCAAGAGCGGACGATCCGCCATTTGGCTTGTCGTTTAGGTTGGCACCTAGCTGAAGGAGGTAGGAAACCGCCTCGATTCCGCCAAACATGGCCGAGTGGCGGATGAGCTCGGATAGGTTATCGCGGTCGGGTTGTAGTTTGAGGAGTTTCAGGATTTTGATATTTGCTTTGTAACTCGCTTGCCGAAGGGCGGTCGTATAGTATTCCGTGTCGTCCGGATCTCCCAGGCTAGGTCCCTCGGTTCTGGGGTCAGCACCCGCCCAGAGCATCAGGCTGACCCATTTCTCGTTTCCCGCGTCGCAGAAATAGCGAAGTGCTGCGTCCGCTTGCTTCTGTAGTTCAGTGGCCGCTTCCGGATGGTTGCGCGTGCATTCCAAGAAGGGACGAAGCGCGGTCCGAACCTTGGCAGCAAATGCTTTGGCAAACGGCGCGCCGGTGATGAAGTCGGCGCCCCGTTCGAGAAAGAACCGAATCAGGGAGGGATCCCAGCTAAGCAGAACGTCCGAAAACGGAACGGACGAGAAGTCGGCCGCGTGCTTCAGGAGAAGCTCGACGAACTCCAAGTTTCTCGTGGAGACGGCGCGGAGAAGCGCGTCATTCTTTGCCTTTTGGCCAACATCACTGCGTGCCAGCAGCACGACAAGGCTGTGGAATCCGCGGTCCATCGCGATCTGGAGTGGTGTGGTTTTGCATTCGGGAGGTACTTGCAGCGATTTCCCAGCCCCGATCCATTCTTCAATTTCATACAACTTGCCTTGCTGGCACAGATCCATCAACTGCTTTGCATCTGCCGGGGTGAGCAGCGGTGTGGAGTCGTGCGAAGGAGGCATAAAGAGAACTCCGAAGCCGGAGAGGATTGTCGAAACCGGCCGATTTTAATGTATATGCGAGAAACGCGCGATTTGTCTCAACGTGAGTCGGCACGAACAGGCGGCGGGTGATCGATATTCACGCACCTGCGACGTACGCAGCGAGTGTTTCGGTGAAGCTCGTCATTGTCCACTAGCTTTCCGCAGTTTTGGCACAGCCAGATGCCAGTCTCCGCGCTGCTTCGTTGCTCCGCGGTTAGAGAAGGATCATAGCGAGGACCGTCTGGTTATGCTGCTGGCACCCGCCAGCTCCCTCCTTACACTGAATCCTCGGGCATATCGCCGAAAAGATCTTTAACCATTATCTCGCTGAATTCGGAGAAACGCTCCATCGCAATGTTTCGCTGTGGTTTGACGTATTTTAACAGTGGAACCTCAGAACTGGAGATCGAAGTGAGCATGGTTTTGTTTTTAGAATGATAGGATTCTAAAATGGCCGAGAAGAGAAAGGACTGCAGATAGCCGAGAAGATTCTCGATGTCGGAAACTCCAAGAGTGAATACTGGCGTAACGACTTGTCGGAAATCACGACGGCGGAAAATCGTCCGAAACCTTTCGTTCAGGTATCGTCCCAGGTATGGAGTGACCATTGTGCTTTCAAGACAGACCAGGACGGGGTAAACCTTATCCACGTTCGCGGAACTAAGGTCCCCCAGCTTGTCTCCCCGTAGAAATCTAGCCAGGTGTTTGCTAAGTTGTCCCAGACCTTTTGAGCCTGCTGTGTCGCCCTCAATGAATTTGAGGTCCAATTCTTTTTTAAGTTTTGACGGGTCTCCCGCGTACTTTGCATCTGCGCGGATGACGCTGCTCTTGTGTTCGAAGACGATGAGATTGCGGCCTTCAAGAATGAATGCATCGAAAGCTCCGTCACCGTTGGAAACTTTTGACTCCGGAAAAAAAATCCCGCCAGCTTCGTAGCTCTTAGACAGGACATAATTTATATACAACTCAAAGACTGCTCCCCAAAAGGAGGCTAGCTTCCCACGGTGTTCATCTGGAAGTGCAAAGAATAAGGTCCAATATAGGCCGCGGCCAGCTTTGTCGATTATGAACCCGGGATCCAGGCACGCAAAAACCTCGTTCGCGATCTCGATTAGCGGGAAGGCTTGGAAGACTGTAAGGTCATTTCTTGGACGGTCTTTGGATTGGTCAACCTTATCCACAAATGAAGATTCCGTAATGGTCGTCTTGCTGAAAAACTGCGCTATCTTGTCGCTTGGAATCTTCGATTTGGCAAAATAGGAGCTACGCAAGACCGCAGTCTCAGGGTTTGCTTCCAACTCCTCAAGCTTGACCTTTAGAAACTTGGAAGAGCAGCCGAAGCTTAATTCGCAAAATGTCCTTAGGTCGAGGCCAAGATATTTTTGAAATAAGACCTCAATGTCTACGAAATCGGATCTGGCCGCCAAGAGTGGAAGTCTTAGGATTTCATCAAGAATTATCTGGGTCCTGCCGATCTCCATCGAGTAGTGCTCTTGAGAAATATAGTCCGAAAAGGGTAAGAGATTCGTTAGGCGTTCGAGAGTTCCGTCGGTTTCTTTGGGCACGAAGGGCAATACGAGGTCATTTGCCATCAGACAGCAAATTCCGATTTCGGAGTGTGCTCTACGAGTATTAACCTGTGCCCCTTTCTCGGGACATGCAATGCAAGCCTGCTTAATAAGGTAGAGGAGAGTAAAGCGCGAGAATACAACCCTTGTGTCACTCGCCCGGCGTAGTTCCTTCAACTGCAGGTGAAAGTCGCCCAAAAGGTAATTCGAAAATCTTTCGTCCAACTCGTAGTACGGCGCATTTTGCCATGTTCCTAGTAAACAATTCACTTTCGCCAGCAAGAAAATCACTTCCCGTCGCTCATACTTCTTGAGAATCTTGTGAAGTGCAGGCAGCTCAGGTTCTTTGCCAAGTATTTCTCTATACGTGATTAGGACAGCCGCTTTTGCCACTGTTTTGCTCCACGGCGGATGGCGCGGGGAAAGTCTCCCGGAGATACCTTTGGCTATCCGGAGTCTGGCCCACCCGCCCGGCAAGTAGCTCCCTCGTCTTGGATTACTTGCCAAAGGGGTGGCGGGACTCTTGATCCCGCTACGCCCGACAAAACGAGGAGCGTGGCTCCTTCACGCCTTGCATCGAAGGAGATTGATTTGAAGTATTTGCATTCACGATCTATGCCGTGTTCGAGGTACGAGTGTCCAGAATGACGCCCATTTCGCCAAGCACGCATTGGGACTGCTGTGTCGGACCATTTCCAAGGGAGGTATCGACTTCCGGTGACCCGGTCGAGGACAAAACCTCCTTCTGCTTCGTAATGCCAGAAATAGAGTTCGCAATTCCAGAGTTGGAGGGAACGGAGCCTCGACATCATAGCTTCGATGCTTACACAATAGCTTTCAGCAAGGAAGAACAAGGAATCGATCGAGCGTGGCAACGTTTTTGCGTCCTGACGCAAAGAACGCTCCGGCATTAACAACTCGGCTGCGCCAAAGTTGCATAGCCGCTCTTCTTGCGCGTCCTCGGGATGGGGCCGAAATTTGACTTCCGGCACAAACTGATAAAAAAATGTGTGGCATATCTCATGCGCCTGAGTAAAACGCACCCTCGTCTTCGGAGCACTGGGGTTGAGGTAAAGTTTGAAGCCGCAGTCAAAGGAAGTCCCTATGGGTTCCAAGCGACCGTCGCAGTCACCATTGGTGGTGTAGTGGGTCTGCAGAATTCCTCGAGCGGTTTGCGCTGCCTCGAGCCGCGGTGTTTTCGTCCTCCATCCCACAGCCCTTTTCATTTCTGAAAGGAGCTTCTTTAGGATCGACTTTGGGTCAGAAGATGCAGATGGCCCTGCACGCTCTGCAAAGAGTCGGACTATCTTTGAAAGGCGGTATTCAGAAGAGCGACTTATGCCCGAGTCGGTCACCCTTTGTCTCCTTCTGATAGAGATTTTCCCAATCCTTCGTTCGCATTGTCTTCATCGGTTTGCGCGCGGAAGAAATATTCTCTTCCAGCTTCGTTGCTTTGTAATTGTTACGCCACTCGGCCCGAATTCGAACGGCGATCCCGGCGTCCCGTGATTTGCCATCGGTCACCCACGAATTCCAAGACGCGTTGCTTTCGATCCACACCGGATCAGAGTCTTCGGCTTCGCCAACCAGGTGCCCAACACTTACTCCAAGAAGCGAGGCCATCCTTTTCAGGAGAATCGCGCTGGGATTGGACACAGAAAGGGGTTCGTCCATCAGCGCGTGGGGATAATGCAGAGCAACACCAAGGTCATCAGCAAAGCTCTGATAATCTCCGGACCTGTCCGAAATAAGATGTCGCAGTCGTTCGCCGAATCCGTTACTGCTCCGCTTAGGATAAAGAGCCCGGTGTTTGAAATACATCCGTAGCACCCAGTGAAACGCCTCTTTTAGGGATTCTTCATTGAAGGTGACTTCCGTCGTCAGACTGCCTTGAAACTCCACGTCACGCGAAGAAATGAACGATCCTTCCATCATTCGGGACATCTTTGGTGGAACTAGGCGGATCGCTGGCGTGCCGGCCTGCGTAGCAATTTCATTTTCCTGACCGACGCCATAGCTCGGCTCGCCGCAAAATATAACCAAGAAGTCGAACGTTGAGGCTGTCGAGCGATCCTTTAAATAGACGAGGCTTGCCTTCAGGTCCGCATTCTTGATGGGATGCGTGTGATCTCCCGGCCAATATATCTCAAAGCCTGGGTCTGAGAATTCGGGATATGCAGCTATTCTTTTTATTTTTTGTACAACGGCTTCGAGTTCCGCTTCTTCCTTCGCATTCCCAACTACTGCAGTAAGCGGTGTTGCCAAGTAACCCACAATTTCCTTCTTTTCCTGATCGATCTCCTCGAGAATGCTCGACAAGGTAAGACCGAAGGCTCGCGAGAGCTTCTCCAGCATTTCGGCCGTCGGGTGTTGAACGCCCGAGAAGATGCGAGAAATTGTGGATTGCCCAGCGCCCGTAGACTCCTCAAGCTGTTTCTGCGGCATGTTTCTTGCGTCTCTCAACTTCCTAAGCAGCCCTACCGCGAACTCGACAGCTTCTTTACTCAGTTCTTTCATTTCTCACTCCAGTTCTCAAAACCTACTCGCGATGACGTCTAGGGGCAAGCAATCCAGGGCGCATGGTATGCGACCGCTATGCGCGCAAGCCATCCATTGAGAATCCGTTCTTGGGACTGGCGGAGCGGGTGTACTTTCCGTGTAGGGAAGGCCCTCGACGGGGTCAACTCAATTTCGTGCGCGGACCGCGCCCGTAGCTCAGATGGAAAGAGCGCCCCTCTCTGAAAGGGCAGGCGCCAGTTCGAACCTGGTCGGGCGCGACCCGCGCACGATTCGGCGGTGGCCGTAGCTCATTAGCCTGAGCACCGGACCTGTAATCCGGGGAACTGGGTTGGAATCCCAGCGGCCACCCCACTTCATGCGGGGAACAACGAGTCTCTGTCTCCGCACGAACCTTGGAACGGCTGAGAGTGCCTCTTCGCCCCGCCCCGCCTTCGGAGAGGTTCTTCCTCCTCGACAGAATGTGACATTTTCTGCGCCGTTTTTCAATGGCGGGGTGGAGCAGGCTTTTGAATTCCGTTCGTGTATGGAGGGTTGAGCTCAGTCTCAATTCCAGATCGTGCGATACTGACCGGAGTACGAGAGCTTCTCTTACATGGGTATCTTTTCCAGGCGCAATCTTTATCGAATGCTGGTTGAGAACGCACGTTTTGTCCGCCAGCGCCCGCTGTCTGAACATATCAAGCGGCTCAACGGAAGCGACCCAGTCCAAAGGGTCACCACGGAGTGGGAAGCCGTCGCCTTGAACGGCCTTTCAAAGCTTGGCCGTGTCGATCACGAACCACGTCTGCCGGGCACCAGCAAACCCGACGTTTTGTTTACGCACGCCTTGGGCACGGCTCTCATGGACATAACTAGTGTTTCTGACCGTGGACTCGACTTACAAAACCCCATCGATAGACTTTCCGAACGACTCGTCGAACTCGTCCAGGAGCGTGGCCTTAGCACTCAACATTTCCGATTGGAAGCAAAGGGCAATTGGCGAGAGTTACGCATCGGAGGACCGAAGCCGCGCCTCTTCATACCTCGAAAGAAGGATTTCGATACAGCAGTTTTTAACAAGGCGTTCCATCGGTTCTTAGAAGACGTACAAAAGGCGCGAGGACACAAGCGCGCTTTCTCCATCGCCAAAGGCGATGTGCAGGTGACGATCACCTATGACCCGTCGCAGAGCTACTTTTCGACGAATTATCTGTCCTACACAGTTCCATTTTCGGTTACGCAGAATACGATTTACGCCGCGTTGGAGGACAAGGCGAATCAATTGAAATTGTCCCAATTCACTGGTTTAAAAGGAGTCTTGCTGTGTGACGGAGGATGCGACGCTTTGAACCGCCGTGGCCAGAGAGGTCTCAACCTCGATGCCAGCGACATCATTTTCAAATTCTTGGTAGATTACAAGTCAGTTGACTTTGTGATGACGATGCTGGTTGAAAGCGACAGAAGTGGCCGCTCAGGCCCAGATCATCTGCGGCTAATGGCCAAGGCCTATCCCTTGCGCCCGGACAGTCCAGCTGCCCCACTTGTAGGTTATCTGAGTGAACGTCTGCCACTGGAACTACCACATCCAGAGAACATTCCGATCAACGCATATGGTTTGGACAACGAGGGTAAGTCCTTCGATGGAGGGGGAACCATGGGCGGTCAGTCAATCAAGATGTCATCCCGCGCTGTTATGGGTTTACTCTCAGGGGAGACGAGCCAAGAGGATTTCCTGCTCGACAATCCGCACGTCAAGGAAAGGTTTGCAAAAGCACTCCGGGAAGGCCGTATGCTGAAGGAAGCGAGAATCCAAAGTGGCCAGCGACGGGATGACGACTGGATCGAGTTCAACTTCTCCGAACCCGATCCCGCAATCTCTCCGTTTCCTAAACTACGTGGACGGTAGAGCGGCAACATCCTGCCGGGTGCTCGGTAAGAAGGAGGAGCTTATGAAAAACGAAGAGCTGAAGAAAGAAATGCGTGTGCTCGTGGAGTTTGAAGGCTCTCTCAAACCAGCGAAGATAATCGGCCCCGTGGAAGAACGAACGGGTAACAAAGTCAAAATAATAGGTTGGAAGCTACATGTCGGGCCGTCGGCACTTGACTACCAAACTACCGCCGACAGAATTCATCCGAAAAAGTAGGGTCGAGGCAGTCCTGCCTCCGCCGCCAGAATTCGGGACCCTCGGAATGCGGCCACAGAGGGAAATCAACTCAGTGCCTCTTCATGCGCCAGCGGCATCCAACGGCGTCAAGCTACAGAACGTTAGGGATTACAAAATACGAGTGCGTAGAAAGCAGGAAAGTTGATATAGGACATCCAATCGTCGCCAAGAATCGCGTTCAGTATCAGAAAAAGAAGGCGCGGGCCGACCAGATAAAACGCGGACGCTGTCCGATGATCGTCTCCTGTGCGTCGGCCATCTCCCGACTTTTGCGAACTTGTAAGGCAAAAAGAAAGCCGCGAACCGAACGTTCTGCTACCACTTTTCCCGCCCGAACGCCATGTACCTGCGGTGTACCTCAATCCCGGAAATTTGCCCCTTCTGGCGTTTTTGGCGTGAATTGCAATCAGCAAGTTGCATGGGATCAATGGACCTCAGGGGTTCGAATCCCACCCGCGCCCCCAAATTTCACCCATTTCTCAGGCCGCTCACCGTTTTAGAATGTGTGAGTTAGAACGCTGCTTTTTCTCGTGTGCCGCCGTGTACCCCGTGCTTGGGGAATTTGGGCAGCTATCACCGGGCCGAGGTTCCAAGCACGGGTGAGATCCGCTTCAAGTTGTTTCTGCCGCCAGCGTAGCCAAGGTGCGTAATTTCTCTCCGTAGTCCGCGCGCTTTCATGTCCAAGCAGGATGCCCCCCTTTGAATTGAAAGTGAAGTTCCTGCAGCCCTATGGTAGTGACGCTCGTAATAAATGCGACTTGTAGGTGATGTATATGGACTTTGCGGGCGCATCCACCCAGATCGCTTGGCTGTTGAATTGAAGGGCAGGGACATGCAAGAGAGAGGTGAACTGAGAGGATCGAGCGTCGAACCGTCCGATGTCCGTGCCGTTGCCCAGCTCGTTTGGAATTGCGGCCCAATATTGGTTAACGTCGCCCGTTGATTGGAGTGGTCGCGATCCCACATGCGTAAATGGCCGAATCTCGTCACTTGCGATGTTGGCGTGCCCTGTTTCCGCATTCACTAACCAATACTCCGGTTTGTCTGGGCCCACGGGCTTATGAGAACCCGTGTCCGGGTCCTTTACGCGAACCACCAAGAACCGTTTCTGTTCGGCGATGTAGACGATGGCATAGAGTCTATCGGCTTCCGGCACGTCAACGGGCATCATTGCACCCGATCCCAAATTCATGCGAACGATCACGAATGTATTGTTGGATGAGCCATTGCGCTTGGCCAAAATTGCCCATTTCCCATCGCCACTAATCGCGGGAGAAAACACGTCCTCGGCGAGCAGTATGGGTTCCTTGCCAGCTTGAAATTTCCAGAATCCCTCCTTACCCCGAAACTCGCCAGCGCGATAAGTCGCAGGTCCCTGAGTTAGTGCCCAGAGCCCCGGTGGTTGGCGATCCTCGTTGTCCTTCTGGAACTTGTCGGGCACGACGGAATGCGGATCCTCGGATGGAAATGCGGCTGGACGGCCAGCCGTCTCGATCGCGCCATTCTTGATCGAAACCCACTTGAGTCCTTCGGGTTTGGGAACGCGAGAAATTACGCGCGCCGGTCCCGGGGTTGAAATCACGACCGCAGCGCTACCACGGTTGCGTGTGAGGTAAATTCGCAAGCGTTCTTCAGTTCCGTCCTTCCAGTAATTCAGGACATGAAACCGCTCGTCTGCAATTAGGACTTCGAAGCCGGGCAGGCTTGCCAAATCTGGATATTCGATCGTCAGCGGGGCATCACGAAGTAACTTATGGAAGGAGCCGCATAGCCTATCATAGACGGAGCCACCGGAGTCTGACTCTCCCGGATTGTTCATGAACACACGTCTTCCCTGGTTTTTGGTCAGATGAACGTACTCATATTGCATGCCATCGAAAACGGTCTGGGATAAGGGACCGAGGTCGTCCACTTTCCCTGATTTAATGAAATTCGTCACACCCTTCACTTCTTCGGCACGAAGCGTTCGGCGGTATCTCCTAGCTGGGTCGTCATAGAAAGTGATGGTCGATGTATCACCTCTACTCCCGATGACGATTTGGCCTGCATCACCCCAGTATCCGGCGCTCAGCAGAGCAAACGCCTCGTCGTAGGCATCTTTGCCGGACATCAGCGACAACAGTTCACTTTCGCGCTTGTCGAAATCTGTGTAGGAATGATGGCCTGGATCGCCCCCAGCCTGGCGGGCGCCGACGATCACTAAGCCTTTGGATTTAGAACTGAATATCTGTCGCGCCCGTGAACTGTCTTCCGCCGTTAGATATGCGCCGGCCACTTGTTCTAGGCGGGTGTCACCGGAATTGTAAATGCGCTCGACCTGATCGAATGGCAGCGGTTCACGGACGAGACGTGCGCTTGCGAGCAGGGACTGAATCGCAGCATCGTCTGAACCCTTCAGAATTTGTGCCTCCCGGTACTGATTTCCGGCCAAAACAGCAAATATCCCTCCAGGAGCTCCCGACAAGGACGCAGATGCAGCAATCGCATTAACGCAGTTCTTTCTAAAGCTGTCCCTTCTGAGCAGTGCATATGCCACGCTGCCGGCAGGGGCGGAGTGGCTTTGGATACGCTGGGCTATGTCGCGATCACCGATGCTGGAGGGCCACCGGTGAACAATATCCCTGAGGAGGTCAGAAATTTGTGGGTCTGAAGATTCTAAAGCCGTCGCCCGTGAAAGCAGTATCGCCATTGTGCCTTCGCTTGGTGCCTCGCGTTCGGCCAGGTATTGACCGATGCTGATGGGAACATCGAGCGCCACCTTCGGCCAGGAATATTCCGCGCGCTCCAGGGTCTCAGAGCCTTCTTTAGTGCTCTTCATTGCCGCATATGCTTCTACGGAAGATGCAGCCTCTGTGTCTGACAATCCCCCGGCGGCAATCAGGGCAGCAATGAACATTTGGCGGTAGTGGGAGTCAACTATGGATGGCATGCCCTGCCGAAGATCAGGTATCGCGCCTGGATCTCTGAAGTGTACGAGCGAATTCGCTGCGTATGCCCGGTCTGCCTCATCGACTGGCTGGTTCAAAACGGCTATGAGTCCGGTGACACTCTCCCGCATATCCAGCTTGTCCACGCTTTGAACCAAGCGAAGGCGATCGCTGGCCGAAGACCACTTGGGATCAGAAAGCCATGGAAGAAGAGGCGTGAGTGCGTCGCGTCGTGCGTTGGCGAGTTGGAAATGGATCAGGCACTCGACTGCATTGTCGTGCACCGGGCGATCCGAGTTGGCAATGAGTTTCGTAACGATCGGGATCCAGTGATCGGGGTTTCCGCCAACGTTACTGACAAGAGGCATTCGCAAGTAGAAACCGTCATGCAGATTACGGAGAGTGGGATCGCTGAAAAGAGTAAGAAACCATTGGTCACGCCCACTCCAGTTCACAGACAACAGCGCATCAGCAGCTTTGTCCCGCGAGTAGCCGAGGGCTTTGCGGTCTTCAACGGTTTTCTTCAGATCAGCGAACAGCGCCTCGACCTTCGGCTTGTTTCCTTCGTAGTGCAGGTATAGGAGCGTCTTTGCCAGTACGGCGCGACGTGGCATGGGCGCTTGCGCAAAATTGTTAAGGACGGGTTCAGCCCTGCTCCAGTCCAGCCGCGCCAGCGTTGTCAGTTCATCTTCTTGGGTTACACTACCGGTTTCACGGTCGTCCTTGGCAGCCATCGCGTCCGCAACTAGTTCTTCCCGAAAATACCTGCTGTTCAGCTTGAGGTATTTCTTGACCTCATCTCGCCACCCTTCGCCGAGACGTTCTCCATTCTCGTCATAGAGGCGCTTGATTACGTCCTGGACCTGAGGGGTCTGCGGCAGAAGTTTCAGGAGAGAGGCAGTAAATTCTGGTTTCGCAACACAGGCTTCGACAAGCCGCTCGCGCGTCTTCAGCGACGCCGACATTTTTACTGAATCATTTATCTGCCCCCAGTAAAGTCCCAGGACATCCAGGGGTGCATCTTCCGGTGGCGGTGAGTCCCAACTGAAGCGAGCAGCTCCTGCCTGCGGTCGTGATTCATCGCTCTGGGGCGACGGCGCTGGAAATACAAGTAGCTCCTGAACTAAATCACGTTGTGGGGCAGTCTGCCCTATCGCGTTCCGGGGAGTCAGCACCAACAAACAGAGCGCGAAGATGAGGCGGGCCATTGGTTGATCTCTGCTGGAGCAAGTACCAGCGCACGAGTATTAGACACCACGAGCTGGCCCGTTGTTCACACAATTTTCCGGCGAAATCAAGACATCGGTGCGGCCGAGCATTCTAGGCGTGCCGTGGGAGATTACTCAGACCGTGATCTTGGGAGCGCAATCAATTGATCCGACCCGTCTTTCCTCGAATTTCCGGCGCGCCCTTGCCGTCGGTAAGTACGACAGGATCATTGCTCCAGGCTGCTTTCAGATCGGCCTCGATTTGTTCTTGTCGTGAGCGCGTCTAAGGTGCGTAGAAACGCGAGTTAAAACGCCCGCGTAGCCGGTTTTCGTCGCTTAAAGAAAGGCTGCTGAATCTAGTTTCTGTCTCCTCCGGTAGTGTCCGGCGGCATTCAGAACGTGGCGCCCTCGAATGCATTCGTTCAGGGAATCCGGCTTACAGGCTCCGCCACTTTTGTCATACCTCGATAATGCTCCGAATGTAGGCCGCCGCACACGCCTGTCACTCGACTTCAGATCGCTGGTTCGGGAGTTACTTCCTGCGCAGCCTCTTTCGATTCATTTTCCGCAGAAACGGGCCAGTAGCGGAAAAGCGCCCATGCCAAAACAGCCCAGAGCGCCACGAGTACTGTGTCCTTTCCAAGGAATGGGGGCCCAAAGCCGGACAGGACTAGAACATTGTAGAAAGTGTGGGCTATGGCCGCTGGCAGAATCGAGCCGAATCGCAACGCGAGCCATCCCAAAACATAACTGAGCGCTAAACAAAACAGGATACGCCAGCCCAATTTCAGCAGAACATCAATTTCTGTTAGCCGAGCAAAGGAAAAGTCCGAGGCGAAATGGAACGCCGCCCAAACGATTCCGACCAGGAATATCCCTCGATAGATTCCGTACCTTTGGATGAAACGACGCTGCAGAAGACCGCGAAAAATCATTTCCTCGAAAAAGGCTGCAAAAAATGCCAGAAGTAACCAAGGATCCGGAAGATCGAAATAGGATCTGAACTGTGGTGGGGAGAATCTCCCAAAGTCATGGGCGGCCCACAGCGCTCGGTCAACCAAATACTGACTCGTAGAGAGAAGCACGGCGATTCCAATGGGAAATGCCAACGCGAGGCCCACATACTTTGGTTCAGGCAGCCGGATCGCCTTCCAGATCACCTGTCTGTCTTCTTTTCCCGCAATCCAAAATATGACCGCAAAAACAACCAGCGTCTCTATGGTGGACGAGAATCTGGAGAACCAAACGCTTTGAGTGTAAGCGGGTATGTGTGACGAGAGAATTATTGGAAGTCCGAGAGTGAACCACGCAAGTGAGCTGAACAGTAAATAAAGCGGTCCCACCAGTACCCAAATCAAGAATTGAACCCGCCTCCATGATTCGGAATCTAGGGCCGTTGAAACAGTATTGCCGGGTAGGGACAATGGCAGGGCCGCGATTCCGAAAGCAAGTCTCGAAGTGTATATCGCAATGAGAAGCAGGCCAATCAGGCAGAAATGGAATCCTGATAAGAGCTTCCATGGCAACGACCACGCCCAACTTATTTTGTGAGCTACAAGGCTGCCGGTGCCTTCAAGAACTGAAGAGGAAGGCGCAGCGAGGTAAAGCAGACGGCTGTACATCAGGCACAGCCCAGCCATCGCTGGAAGGCATACCAACAGGAGGATTCGGCGGAAGGGATGGTCACTTGGCCAAAAGCAGACGAAATACCCAGCTACGCCTGCGAAGCTAATGGGCAGCAGAAAGAAGACGCCAAGGAGCATTTGCTGGACGAGCGAATCCGTGAGCCGTCCGGGCGCGACTCCAAGCCCCGTGGGCCACCATCTCAAATGCGGTGCCACGAACAAGCAGAAAACGCCTGCCAGGAAAATGAGCTGAGTCGGATCCGCGGGGAGAACGGAACGGAGGAATTTGACAAGGCGCTTCAACAATGAGCCTCGAACCTCGCGCAGGATTATGCCAGATAGGTTAACTTGTGAGCGAGTGCCTTCGGGAGGTGAGGCAGAGTACGAATGTCTTCTTCATCAGATGATCTATCGACCGTGACAGCGGCAACCGCACGAACCTTGGCAGAAATCTTACAAACACAGCGACCGTAACAAAGACGTAGATGTTCTACCTTGTGCCACCAGGTGTCCGCGTAAGTTTAATCATGTGATTGGGAGATGGTGGGTCAGTGTGGGCCCGAGAACACCAAGAGCCGTCCGCCTTAGGTCGTTCGGCGGGCTCGGCGCGCCCCATTCGAACGTAGTAAAAACGTAGTACAAATGCTGGAAAGTTCTGACAAACTGCATACAAAAAGCGAAGAATGAAGGAGAAAACGGTTTGCCTCGATTTGTTGCAACTTGCTACTTTTTAGCGGGTTGCGTCGGCTCCGGCAAGATTTGATAAATTTAGTTTCCCGCTTAGAAGGCAGACGCTCTATCCAACTGAGCTACGGGCGCACGGTGCAATCTATTTTACCATCAAGCACTTACAGCTACTTCTTGGAAAACTTCAGTTTTAAATCTCGGTGCAATCGGTGCAACAACGGCCTTTTCGGATGGATTTTTGGGAAGATCGAAACCAAATCCAACGGCCTCGGCCTCAGCCAAGCGCATGTCAATCTCCTCGAACAGATGCGAGTAAATCTCTGACATGGTTTTTGGCTTGTGACCCATCCAAAAAATGTTGATGTCCTCTTGGCACCGCTTACCACGCAGCCACGTTTTGCGGAAACGACGGAAAGCGTGCCAACCCATACCCTGCTCGTCTAATCCCATCGCCTTGAGCCGTTCCGTTAGCCAGCGATCCTCGATGTTGTTGTGCAAGTGTGGCGTGCCATTCCGGGTAGCGAACAATAGACCGGGTTTGTCGCCAATATAACGTTGCAGGAACTCCGCAACGCCCGGGTGCAAGTCGACATCTCGATAAGCCGCATTTGTCTTTAAGCATGTGATGATGCGAGGTGTGTCTCGCTCGACTTGCTGCCGAACTTCAATAGTGCGTCCATGGTTCGTAATGTGTTTTGTTTCAAGGGCAAGTGCCTCCGAGATTCGCATCCCGGTTGCCGCAAGCAAAACATACAACGCCTTCTCTTCGCCCTCACTTTCCTCAACGAGTTGAGTAATTGCCTTAGCCTTGAGCGAAGGACGCCGCTGCTCTTTCTGATTGACCATAGGCAAGTCCATGACGCTACTATCCCACCTCCGCTTGTGAATGGCCTCACCCGTCTCGCCATCCTTGAGGGATGCGACTACCTGCTTGATGTACTCAACATATTTATTCACGGTTCGCGCCGACAGGGACTTTGATTTCTTCATCTTGTCAACTAACGGTTTGACCCCAATGTTGTCGAGACTTCCTAATGGCATGTCACCAATGGCCGGAAGTATCCATTTATGCAGGACGGCTTTGATACTGGCCGCATCCTTGATGGGTTCCCGGTCACGTGTAACAGCCCACTGCAAGTAGACCCTCGCTTGTTCTCGGAACGTCGTTTCACCCAAAACCACACGGTTAAAATGCTGTTCCGAGTTGGCACCGGAACGCTCGACAATTACTTTCGCCTTGCGTTCCCGTTCGGATGCGGACAACTTGTCAGGACCTGAGATCGGGCAAATTTTCTCCCGTAGATACCGCCGCTCGTCTTGGCCCTCGACATCCATCCGCCACCGAACTACATACCAGTTACCACTCTTTTCGATATAACCATTCTGACCAGATCGACGTGCCATGGACTTCCTTGTCCGTGCCCGCTTTCTGGTGTCGCAGGCGACATTGTCCCGCAAAAATGGACCGTCTGGCAATGGAGTGTCGGTACCCGCTGTACGATTCGCGTGGCGATCGAGGGAGAGTTCCGCCTTCTGTATCGCACCTTGGTTGGGTTTGTTTCCGCCGTCCATGATGAAACGCATCAAAGCGGGGGAGTACGCTCAATTCCTTTCGGTCCGAAACTCTTCGTGGGAGTTGTTGTGGGCGACTCGTTCAAATTCTTGGTGGCGCTCGGGCAATTCGACTGGATCAATTGAACTTGGGCTTTGGTGAAAGTCCGGCGTGCGTAGTCCTCAGGTAATGCCGATCCGGCATTGGTGATGAAAATGGCGTTTGCGATCATTCTTGGTTCCTTTCACTTCGAAACTTCAAGAGCCTTTCCCCGACACTCCCTGAGACATGGGAGCAGGGCAGTCAGCGAAGGCTCTCCAGAAGCGCGCCGTTTGTTCCGGTGGCGCCGCCGATGGAAAAGACTGGGGCGCAAAAGAGGGCCAGAGTCGGAGGAAAAGTCGAATGTGGCGCGTTGAGGTTGGGCCGAGGTGGCCTAGCAGCCCCTGGAGCCACACGAGTGCAAAATCGCCGGTGGCAGAGTCCTGAATGTTGTCAGCGAGCTCGGATGAATCGCGGAGCTCTGTTCCTGAGTCGGTATGCTCTACCGGAGCGAGGTGTCCAGCGAGAATGGCCCCCGTCCCTTGCCAAAACAGTAGCTGGGACGAAAAATGGTACGGTTTCTCGGGAGAGAAGGCCCGAATACAATCATTGCTTCCACCGCGCACGGAGACTTTGGAGGGCAGGAATCCGTGTGCGCGTGCGGCCCGCATATATATTACGACGGGCGAAAAGTCGGTCCGGACCAGGCGGCTCGATCGTAGCGGTGGTGGTGGCCTACAAGTCGCTCCTAAGAAAGGACTTGACCCGAAGTTACCGCGCGGATCCTGCCGTTCGGCGTCCACACGAGTGTGCCCAATCGCCGGTGGCAGAGTTGCGAATGTTGTAAGCTGAGTCGGTGTGCGCTACGAGGGCGGGGAGTCCAGCGAGAGCTGCCTTCTACTATTACCTATAGCCAAAAAATTCCGTGGAAGTGCTCAAAGAAAAATTGCTCGCACTTTTTGAAGAATTCTTTGGTTTTTTTTCGCTTGTGCTTATGGATTTCCTGTAAGAACTTGTACGTCGCAGACTCTACGCAACCAGATGATTCGTCTGAGATTCGTGCTGGCCAGGACTGGCCTGACACTCCACTTTTCTCTTCACTTAATTTTCCAAATGCCCGCTTCTAATTTCAAATTGTCGTCAGTATTCGGAGTCCCCAATCTCCTTCCCACCTTTCCGTCCAAGCTTGACGGCGGCGGGATCTTTCTTCTTCGGCAAAATTCAGATGATCTAGCTTCAGCTCCCGGCCGTATTATGCATGAGTAGCAGCTGAGCACCAACCAAACCGCCTGGGGGTCGGCCAATATCTAAAATCCCCGTCTCTAACAAGATGCTAGAAGCTATTGCACAACCTAGCTAAGTTGTTGATTCTTTTGATCAAAAATCGAGTTGTGCAACAGCTTCTGTCAAATCATGTATGTGTCGTGACCAAAGTCTCCGGCGGCAGTCTAACGCT
>Ga0137394_10000391_pt1 | contig 30541 bp, 31 predicted proteins | sample czobulk116metaG_FD_108278 | JGI IMG/M metagenome (GOLD analysis project Ga0137394, IMG submission 108278) | Vadose zone soil microbial communities from Angelo Coast Range Reserve, California, USA - czobulk1.16 metaG | ecosystem: Environmental > Terrestrial > Soil > Vadose zone | place: USA... | reverse complement strand
GAGTTCATCGACGCCAATAACGCCGAACCGAAGCCATTCGTATGGACGAAGTCCGCTGACGAAATCCTCGCCAGTATCGCTCGCTTTGCACAGCGAACTTCCGATACGCATACGTCATGACTTCTATTGCGAATCACTGTTACGGGACACTAGCCGAATTCATGAATAATCCGGGCTAGCAGCTTTAAATCCCATCTGTACGCCGTGCCGGCAGCACCATTGTTGAGGAGTGTGACGACCAGTTGAATTCTCGCGGACTCGGAAGTGTAGTCCGAAATAATCAGGCCGCTAATTTTGATGGGGAAATGCGGAAAACAGACTCCAGACTCCAGATGCCCCTATGGCAGAAAGATGAAGAGGAACGACAAGACCGGACCAACGACTCGGCTTGCAGGCTTTCAAACGTCCCGATTCTACTGCTGTACTGAATTAGATCAGCAATCGTCTCACTTGATTTAGCATCAAAGTGAATTCACTTTCTTAATTAGGTGATTTATACGTCTGTCCCCGAATTATCCCCGGCGTTCATGCGAAACCGGATTTCCACCTGCATAAAGGCCATGCCTTCGGGGACGACCACCAGAGAAATGAAACCCTCTCCCAAAAACTTCCGAAGGTCATCGACCGTTTCGTGATCCATTTTGTCGATGCGTAAGGTCAGGCGGTGCTCATCGTTTTCCGAGACGAGTTCGCATTCAAGGGCATGAACCTTCTTGATCAGGTAGTAAAGCTTTTCGAGGAACGTCCTGTATTCGAGCTCAGGGCGGGACCGGACGAGGGCTTCGCGGGGAAGCCAGCAGCGCTTCTGGTTGGCGTAGAGGATTTTGAAATTGTTGCGCTTGATCTCGATGACCAGCCCCAGCTCCTCGGGGAGCTGGAGCGAGTCTCGATAGTATTGCGATCGGCAGTAGACCAAATCGCCGACGTGAATGGGGCTGGCCTTCAAGCCTACTTTGCTGCTGTCTGAACCGCGCAGACGAACTCGGGAATGGAGCGCAGATCGATGTGCGCATTTGGCCCGCATCCGAGACATTCGGGATCCCGGCGCAGCTTGAACTGTCGGAACGTCATTTCCATCGCGTCATACGTGAGCAGGCGGCCGTTCAATGTATTGCCGATACCCAGCAGAACCTTGATGACCTCGGTCGCCTGAATCAAACCGACGACACCGGGCAACACGCCGAGCACACCGGCTTCGTCGCAACTCGGGGCCAAGTCCGGCGGCGTTGCCTGTGCATACAGGCAACGGAAGCACGGGCCCTGATACGGAATGAAGGTTGACGCCTGTCCATCAAATCGGAAGATGCTTCCGTACGACACGGGCTTCTTCAAAAGCAGAGCCGCGTCATTCACGAGGTAAGCGGTCGTGAAGTTATCCGACCCACTCAGAACGACATCGTAGTCCTGAAAAATATCCAGCACGTTGTCCGGATCCAGCCGCACGGCATACGTTCGCACCTTCACATCCGGATTCACCTCAAAGAGCGTTCGCCTCGCCGAATCCACTTTCGGCATGCCCACCGACGAGGTCCAATGAAGAATCTGGCGTTGAAGATTGGACTCATCCACTACATCAAAATCCACAAGACCGATCGTTCCCACGCCCGACGCTGCGAGGTACACGCCCGCGGGTGAACCCAGGCCGCCCGCGCCAACCAGCAGAACTTTGCTCTTAAGTAGCTTGAGCTGGCCCTGTTCTCCAACTTCCGGAACGCGAAGGTGACGGCTGTATCGCGCCATCTGGTCCTTGCCCACTTTCTCGGGAACCACGAACGGCAAACCGTTGTTCTTCCATTCATTGAAACCGCCGGCCATGGAATAAACTTTGGTATACCCGAGATCCTTGAGCGTCTTTGCGGCCAGGGCTGACCGAACGCCGCCGGCGCAATAGACGACGATCGGTTGCTGTCTATCGGTCAGCGTTTTGTCTGCCTTCACCTCCAGGAAGCCCCGGGGCAGAAAGATGGCCTTGTCGAGGTGCCCCTGTTCCCACTCGTCGCCTTCCCGAACGTCGAGAAGAGTGAACCCATTGGCAGGATTGTACTTCTCTTGTACGTCATGGACGGTTATTTCGACGATTTCCTTCTTGGCCTGATTGAGAATCTCCTTAAAGTCGCCCATTGTGGTCCTTGTAAATTAAGTTAGTCATGTATAGTTTACACCCAACCTGGCGGGTCTGTCGACCCCCGTACTACCACCAGGCATCCCCCTTCTTTCTCAGTTCGTCGAGCGTGCCCTGCATCCGCTCATGGAGGTCGCGGAGGTGCGTTTCAGGGGCATCGGGTGGCACCCAGATGGGCGCCCCCTTCAGGACGATCGCACGGGTGAAGGGAAGAGGGATCTGGAATTCATCCCAGCTCTTAAGTTGAATTTTGCGCCTCATTGAAATATGAAAGCAAAAAATCGCGGCGCCGGTCTTCATGGCAAGAAGAACGGGGCCTTGTTTGGCGATGTATCGAGGGCCGCGCGGGCCGTCGATCGTAAATGCCGCATCCCTCCCGCGGCGGATATCGCGAGCCATCTGCGCGAGAGCTTTGAAGCCGCCTCGCGAGCTGGAACCGCGCGCGGCACCATATCCGAATCGCTGAATGCATTGCGCAATGGCTTCGCCGTCACGATTCATGCTGGTCATCACCACGATGCCGCGATTCCGCCAATAATAGGTGGCCGGAAAAATCCTGCCGTGCCAAAAGGTGAAGATCGCGCGATTTCCGGATTTATAAATCTCATCAAGGTGGGAATCGCCGACCGACTGCCACCTCATCGTCCGTCCGATGACGCTGATGACAACGAAGCCGATCCAGCCGATCAGCCAGGCTTTCCATCGATCCAAACTAGATATCCTCGAGCAGCTTCGCCATCTCGTCACGTCCCTTTCGCATCCGGATGCCGGTTTTATGTTGAATCCAGAAACGCGAGGCTTCGGCAACGATCTGCTCGTAGGCGGGGAACCCGATAGACTGGCCGATCTTCTCCGGCTCCACGTAGTTAGCGCCCTTCTGAAGCAGCCGCCCGTTCATAATCATGACACTCCCAAACAATGGCGCGTCAATAGTGACGAGCGTACTCGACCGGTCCGAGAACGCTTGAAGCTTTTCGAGAGTGATTGCCGAGAGCTGGACCATCGGCCTCATAACAAGCAGGAAAGCATAAACAAATTTCATCAGAAGCCAAAACCATTATTTCACTTCGACGTCAAAACGACTTGATGCTTTGGAAGCTGAAATGCACAAGCACTTGTGGAGGTTTTACTTATGGTTTGCCCAAGATGCGATAGTCAGGACGAGATGGCTTACTCGGTTCTCTCTAACGGTCTGATTTGTCTGAAGCGAGGTTGCGGCTTCGAAATGGAGATCGATCCCCTCGAAGCGCAGCAAGTACTTGAAACCGAGGAAGAATTGGTGTTTTGTTAGTGGGTGAAGTTACTTCTCTTTGACGTAGACCAGACCCTGATCTACACCGGAGGGGCCGGTTTACGTGCGCTTGACCGTGCCTGCCGCAACATCCTTTCGATTGAGAACGCTACGCAGGGGATTTCTCCGCATGGGAAAACCGATCCTGCAATCATTCGTGAAATTCTGCTAGCCCGAGTCGGGAACGATTCCGCAATCGAAAGCCGGCTTGCGTCTATCCTCGAGTCCTACCTCTTCTATCTAAAAGATGAAGTTCTGACATCCGAGCGTTACCACGTGCTGCCCGGAATTGCCGAAATACTTGCCGAAATGTCGGCACGCGCCGACGTCATGCTCGGCCTGGCGACCGGAAATGTTGAAGTGGGTGCCCGGATCAAACTGGATCGCGGAGATCTGAATCGGTACTTCACGTTCGGGGGTTTCGGCTCGGATTCCGAAGATCGAACGACATTGGTCCGAAAGGCGGGAGAAGCTGCGGCGATACAAGGGGGCCGCGCAGTGCCTCCGGAGGACGTCTTCGTGATCGGCGATACTCCGCGCGATATTGACGCGGGCCGAGGCGCGGGTTTCAAAACGGTCGGGGTAGCAACCGGGCATTACCCGGTGGAAGACCTTATGGACTCCGGCGCCACATTCGCCATTTCCGACTTCGGACAGGGCCGCGAGAATTTCATGCGGCGCGTATTCCCCTCGGAGTAGGGCAAGAGAAGTAACCACAAAAAGCACAAGAGGCACAGGAAAGAATCAGCCTTTCTTGTGCCTCTTGTGCTTTTTGTGGTTACTTCCTTATTTCTTCTGCTCAACCCTCATGGAATAAATTTCCACAGGCTCCTTCGGGCGTTCGTTTTCCGCCGGGACCGCTGCGATCTTTTCCACCACTTCCATTCCCTCAACGACGCGGCCGAAGACGGTGTACGTGCCGTCGAGAGCCGGCTGCTCCGCGAGCACGATGAAGAACGACGTCAGGGCGCTATCGATCTCCTCGCCTCGCGCCATCGAGAGAATGCCTGCCCGGTGTTTAATGTCGTTGATCTCGGCCCGGATTTTCACCACGTATTTCTGTGCGGCCTGGGCGACCGGCTCTTTCCGCGTATTCAGATCGCCCGCCTGGATCACGAATCCCGGAGCAATGCGGTGGAATGCCGTCTTGTCATAGACGCCAAGAGAGGCGAGCCGGAGAAAGTGACGAACGTGATTCGGCGCCTTGTCCGGAAACATCTCGAGCACGATGTTTCCTTTGGAGGTGTCCATCATGACTCGATACTGGGAGAGCGCTTGCGTCGTTTCCTCGGTGAACGGCGGCGGGGCCGGCTTGGGAATGGCCCGGATTGTAACGCTTCGAATGTCGATTCGAGCGGTCGCGATTTGCCTGTCGTCTACAGCCGTAGCGGAGATCTTGTCCACGATTTCGATGCCTTCCACCACGTGCGCAAATGCCGTGAACTGGCCGTTGAACTGAAGCTGATCGGTGACGCAGATGAAAAACTGCGAGCCGGCGCTGTTGGGTTCACCGGGAAGAATCGTGGCGACAATGGTTCCTTGTTTGAAAGGCACGTTGCTGATCTCCGGCTTGAGGCCGAGATTGAATCCGCCTGTCCCGTACTTCGCGCGCGCCTGGGGATTCTTCGACTCGGGGTCGCCGGCCTGCACAATACCGTGCGCAACCATGCTGTGAAAAATCGTGCCGTTGTAGAAGCCCTGCCGCGCCAGCTCGATGAACTTCCGGACGTGATTGGGCGCCTGTTCGGAATAGAACTCCATGATGAAGCTTCCGGCCGACGTGTCGACCACGGCCTGAAGCTGCTTCGGGTCTTCCTGTTGGAAGAGGATCAGCGAAAGAAGTAGTAGCGTCATGGTTCCTTCAAACTCTCATCTTCAGCTTTCATTTTCAGTTGCCGCGCGCGCTCCATATTACTCTCGATCCGTTCTTTCTTTTTGCGTTCGACTTCAACCTTGCGCGTAAGTCCGCGTGCCTCATACTGCTCGATATCTTTCAGCGAGGAAACCAACTGCCCGTCGTACAATCCGATCGCCAGGTTGCAGTCATCGATCGTTTCGGTAAACTGACCGCGCTGCGCCCGGATTGCCGCTCTCGAAAAGTACGCGTCGGCGAGGATTCGGTTCATGCGTATGACCTTCTCGAACTCCTCCAGCGCCCTGTCGGTCTGGCCCTGTCGGAAAAATACGGTCCCGAGCGCGTAAACCGCTTCGGGAAAGTTGAGGACAAACTTCAACGACTCTTCATATTGCGCCCGCGCTCTTGCCAGGTCTCCGCGGATCAGCCAGACATTGCCGAGATAGTAGTAGGCTTCGAAGCTGGACGGATTAATTTCGATGGCGGCTCGAAAAGCCTTCTCGGATTCGTCGATGTCGGACGTCTGGAGATAGCTCAAACCGAGGCGCAATTGAGCGATATCGAATCGCGGATTGCGTTTCAAGACAGCCAGATAATGTTCGCGCGCAACCTCATTTTCTTCGAGCCCCGAGTAGTAATCTCCGAGCAGCATCCGGCCCTCCAGAAAATCCGGCGCAATCTCGACGGCGCGTTTATAAAGGGCTTCGACGTCTTCGTTTTCATCGATCGAGGAGATCGCCTGCGCAAGTCCGATCATGGAGCGGAAATGTCTGGGGCTGAGCTCGAGCGCCCGCTGGAAAGCACGGCGGGCTTCGGGGTATTGCGCGGTGACCAGCAGGTAATTCCCCAGCTCGTACTGAACGATGGCCAGGTCGGGCGCGATTTCGGCAGCCTTCAGAATCGAGTTTTCCTGCCGGGCAGCCGTGGGATTGATTTTCCACCGGAGGACCCAATTGAAGGCATCGGCTGGTGCAAGCTCGATGGCTTGATTGATCTTTTGCACGACCGTCCGATCCCTGCTGCCGAAATCGTCGAGCGATCGAAATGCATCGAGCCGGATGGCGAATGCTGTGCCGGGTCCGCATTCGGGATCCGCTCCCTGTTCCCAGGCCATGCGGAACTCCTCCGAGTTGAGTTTTTGCTCGAGCGCGAGGAAGAGGCTGGCCTGCGCCGCCTGGAGCCGATATTCACATTTGTCAGGCGCCAGGTCCGAGGCGCGCTGAAAGTGTTCTACGGCTCGCGCGTAGCCGTCGGGGGTAAATTCGTGAAGCGCGGAGAGACCTTGCCGGAATTCGGAAAGGTCCGCCGGAATGCTGGGAGCAACCGCAACAGGAGTCTTCCTGCAGGCGGTCAGCAGAACTCCAACGCCCAGAACAATTGTCCCGATCTTCGACATGGGTGGTGCAATTTTACAGAAAAATAGGGCTACGACCCCATTTTTCATCGCAACTGCGAGCCGCGACGGACGGCGTCGATGCCGAATCTTTGTTTGATCTCATCGATGGTGTGACTGAGCTTTTCCTTGTCGTTGGACTGCGGGAACAGGCCGAGTTGCCGTGGGTCTTCGCCGTCGCGATGAAGGTCGCCCGCGGAAACGCCGATCAGGCGAATCTTCTGTTTCAGCGGGAACTTCGCGAAGAGTCTCCGCGCCACCTCCGCGATTTCCCCTCCCGTCTGAACAAACTTATCCAGCGAGCTTTGTTTCGTGTGTGTGGAAAAACTGGAATAACGCAGCTTCAGCGTAATTCGGCGCGCGCGGTAGCCGTCCTTGCGGAGCCGTTCGGCAACGTGATCGGATAATTCGAGTATCGTGTTCAGAAGAAGCTCCCGGTCGTCGGTATCCTCATCAAATGTGGTTTCGCTGCTGGTCGATTTCGGTTCCCAGTTCGGTACAACCGGGCGGTCGTCCTTGCCTCGCGACAACTGGAAAAGGTGCTCGCCAAGACTTCCAAGCGATCGAATCAGCGTTTCGCGCGAAGCGGTCGCCACCTGGCCAATCGTCTGGAATCCCATCCCGCGGATGCGCTGTTCTGTTTTGGGTCCTACGCCCCAAAGCCGGGAGATCGGCAGGCCGGCTAAAAACTGTTCAATGTCCTTCTCCTCGACCACAACAAAGCCATCCGGCTTCTTCAAATCGGAGGCGATCTTCGCAAGGAACTTGTTTGGTGCGAGCCCAACCGACGCCGTCAACCCAGTCGCCTTGCGGATTTCGTTCTTGATGGAAAGTGCGATCTGTTCCGGCGTTCCGAGCAGCGCGACCGAGCCGGTGACGTCGAGGAAAGCTTCATCGATGCTCAGAGGTTCGACGAGATCGGTGTAGAGCCTGAACACTTTCATCACCTGACCCGAGACTTCCACGTAGCGCTGCATGCGGGGGCGCACGTAAACGCCCTCCGGACACAGCTTCCACGCGCGGCTGATGGGAAGCGCGGACCGCACGCCGAACTTTCTCGCCTCGTACGAACACGCGGCGACAACTCCACGCCCCTTTCCATTCCGGGGATCGGCGCCCACAATAACGGGCCGGCCCTTGTAGTCGGGATGGTCGAACTGCTCAACAGATGCGTAGAACGCATCCATGTCAACGTGAAGGATGGAGCGCATCGCTCCTCTGGGTTAGATGTGATACATCAACTGCTGCTGGCTGCTACGCGCGCGGCGGACCAGTTCCTCGAACGTGATACTGTTCAGAACGCCGGCGATGGCGCGATCCACTTCAGCCCAGATCGGTTTGAACTGGCATGTGGACTGTTTGGCGCAATCGTCGGCGAAGTTGCCCGATTCCAGGCACGAAAGCTGCACGAACGGTCCGCTCATGCTCCGGATCACTTCTCCGACGGTGATCTGGCTCGGTTGTTTGCTCAGCACGTAGCCGCCTTCGGTTCCCCGCTTGCTTCGAACGATATCGACCCGTTTCAGTATCTGCATGATCTGAAACAGGAACTTCATCGGAATACCCTGCCGCTGCGCGATGTCCTGGACGCGAACAGGAGCCTCGCTGTCGTAGTTGAGCGCCAGCTCCAGCACGGCCGAACACGCATATTCATCCTTGGCCGAAATTTTCATGTCTATCGCTTTCCAACCCGACAATAGCGCATATGGACCCAATCTGTCACTCCCCGTGGCGAAGCTAGGAGAGACAACGCGGCGGTAATCTGATAAAAGACAGAAATTGAGGAAAACCCATCAGTGTTGAAACTTCGACGTATTGAGCTGATCGGCTTCAAGTCCTTCTCCGACCGGGGCGAAATCGTTGTTAATGACTCCGGCGTCACCGCTATCGTCGGGCCAAATGGCTGCGGCAAGAGCAATGTTTCCGACGCCATCGCCTGGGTACTGGGGGAGCAGAGCGCCAAATCCCTGCGCGGTGAAAAGATGGAGGACGTCATCTTCAATGGGACCCGGAATCGGGCTCCAATGGGAATGGCAGAAGTCACCATTACGCTGACCGAGCACGCAAATGGCAATGGGAATGGAAACGGCAGTGGAAACGGCGCCCACGCGCCCGCCGGCCCGCGCGATGTCATTATCCAGCGGCGGTTGTACCGGTCGGGCGAAAGCCTGTATTTGATCGATGGACGGCCGTGCCGGCTTCGCGATATTCAAGACATTTTTCTCGGAACCGGCCTGGGGCCGAACAGCTATGCCATCATCGAACAGGGCCGGGTGGGGCAAATGCTCAGCTCGAAGCCCTCGGACCGGCGCGGTCTGATCGAAGAAGCCGCGGGCGTTACGAAGTTCAAGGCGAAACGGAAACTGGCGGAATCCCGGCTCGAAGCCGCCAGGCAGAATCTTTCGCGTGTAAACGACATCCTGGCCGAGGTGGATCGGCAGCGGAATTCGCTCAAGCGGCAGGCGGCAAAGGCGCGCCGCTTCATCGAACTTCGCAACCGGATGCGCCAGATTCTCTCCGCCGTTTTTTCAACGCGCGCCGAGATGCTGGTCGACCAGCAGGACAAAGTCGAGATCTCTCTCGCGCTGATGGGAGGCGAAGGAAAGCGGCTCGAGCAGGATATCGAGCGGCTCAATGGGCTCGTCCATAAGCGGCGGACCGACGTGGCTGAGCAGGAACGCAAGCTCGAAGAAACCCGGGAACGCCGTTCCGAAGTCGAGCTCGAACACGAAAAATCAGTGCAGCGCAGCGAGCGGCTTCAGGATCAGGTGGTGACACTCGAGGAGCGGAAGACGGTGCTCGCGGGCGAGAAATCCCGCTCTCTCGAAGATCTCGAGCGCAACAGGAAGGACAGCAGCGCGAAAAGCGGTCAGCTGGCCGGCATCGATCTCGACAGGCAGTCGGTGGAGCGCGACATCGGCCAGGTCACCGCGTCGCTTTCGGATCTGGCGGAACGCCGCAACTCGGAAGAGCAGATGATCCAGCGGCTTCGGCAGCAGCAGTTCGAAGCTGTCGGACGTGAAGCGCGAATCAAGAATGAAATTTCAAGCCGCAGGGAGACCATCGGACGGATCGCTGCGCAGGCCGAACGGCTCGGACGCGAAGAGACTGAAGCACGCGCTCAGACCGCGGAGCTTTCGGCGCAGTTAGGCGCCGCCCGCGAGGAGCACTCGGGCCGCCAGGTGGGTTTCGGACAGCTGAAGAACCGGCTGCATGAAGCCGAAGAGACGCATTCCGGATACAAGCGCGAACATTCCGATGCGGTGAAAGCTGCAGCCGAAGCGAAAGCGCAGGAAGAAAGCATCCGCCATCGTCTTCAGACCATCGGCGAGCTGGCCGTTCAGCGCGCCTACAGCACGGAGTCCGTCCAACAGTTTTTCAATCATGTTCGCGGTCTGGAATGGGCTCCGCTCGGAATACTCGCGGACTTCGTCGAGGTCGAGCACCAGTATGAATCCCTCGTCGAGGATTTCCTGCGGTGGGAACTTCAGTACGTGGTGGTTGAGAACCGCGCGCAAGCCGAGCGCGCGTTGACGGTCGTGAAGAGTGTCAGTAAAGGCCGCCTTGACTGCCTCGTCCGCAACGGGAGCACGAGCGCTCCTCCTCCGGCCGCAATCGAGAATGCGATGCCGCTGGGCAACGTGATCCGGTTCGACGACCGCGTGCGCCACTTCGCCGAATACATTCGCGATGCCTATATCGTCGATAGCGTCGATAGCGCGTGGGAATTGTCGGAACGCTACCCGGGGATGTCGTTCGTAGCCCTCACCGGAGAAGTCGTGCGCGGGCACGTCGTCAGCTGGGGTGAGCACGAAGGGCACGGACCGCTTTCGCTGAAGCGCGAAATCCGCGAACTGGATCGGAAGATGGACCAGGCGTCGCGCCACTCCGCGCACCTGCACGAAGACATGGCTCGACTCGAGCTGCTCGTTCAGGAGAGCGAAACGCTGAAAGCGAGCCTGTCGCTGGATCTTCAGGAGGCCGAAAAGGCCATTCTCAGCATGGACCACCGGGTCCAATCGCTCACCGCAGACTTCGAACGTGCCGGGCAGCGATTGACTCTCGCCACGACCGAAATCGGCCGCCTTGCCGAGGAGCGCAGCGAAGTCGAGAAATCACTGGTCGAAGCCGAAAGCGAGCTGGTTGAAATCGCAGGCAGAAAGGCCGCGATCGAGGAAGATGTGCAATCCCGATCCCGCTCCAGCGAAGAATTGGGCCTTCAGACCGACAGCCTTCGCCGCAATCTTTCCGGCTTGCAGTCCCAGCTTGCGGTCCTCGAAGAGCGCCGCTCGACAGTAACCAGGGAACTGGCCGCGCTGCGCGTGCAGGCCGCCGAACTTGAAGAGCGCTCCGCTAACGCCGAAACGCAGATCCGGCAAGCCAGCGAACAGCAGGAACAGACGCGCGCCTCCATCCGATCTCTCGACGAGACGCGCCGCGGGTTGTTGGCGGAGCGTGAGCAGCTCGATCAAGCTACCGCCGAATTGACAGCCGCGCTCGAGAATCTGCGAAACGAGCTTCGGGAAGCCGAAGCCCGGTGGGATGAAAACCGCGGTTTGCTGGACACCTGGAAGGACCGGCATAACGCGCTTGAAATCGAAAAGGCGCAGGTGGATTCAGAGTTGAAGCACCTCGCCGAAACGTGCTTTAACGAATTGAACGAGACCATCGAGGCGGTTTGCGTGAAATCCTTCGATACGCTCCCTCCCGGTGAACTTGAAATTCGCGAGAAGGAGTATCGCGATCTCCGCGAGAAGATCGACTTGATGGGCGCAGTCAATATGATGGCAGTCGAGGAACACCAGGAAGCGGAAGAACGGTTCCTGTTCCTCACGACCCAGCGCCAGGATCTGCTCGACTCGATTCGAGACACGACGCAGGCGATCGAAGAGATCGATGTGGTCTGCCGCAGGCAGTTCAAGGAAGCCTTCGAAGCCATCAACGCCGGTTTCACGCAGGCGTTCGTCCATCTGTTCGGAGGCGGACACGGCGAACTCCGGCTGCTGGAAGGCGCCGAGCAAACAGATGCAGGTGTGGAAATCGTCGCACAGCCGCCGGGCAAGAAGCTGCAGAACGTGCTGCTCCTGTCGGGCGGAGAAAAAGCTCTGGCTGCGCTTGCGCTGCTGATTGCGCTGTTCAGATACAAGCCGAGTCCGTTTTGTGTGCTCGACGAAGTCGATGCGCCTTTGGACGACGCGAACGTGGACCGCTTTGCAAACATGGTCCGCGACATGAGCTCGACCACGCAGTTCATCGTCATCACTCACAGCAAGCGCACAATGGAAACGGCCGGGACTCTCTACGGCGTTACCATGGAAGAGCCCGGAATATCCAAAATCGTTTCGGTGAGATTGAACTAGGTCATCAACTCGGACAGCTTTGATTGGATGAGAAGCTCATGGCACTCATGAAAACCGACCTTCCTGGAGTGAAGCTGCATGGTCGAGGGAAGGTTCGCGACATTTACGACCTCGCCGATCACTTCCTCATCATTGCCACGGATCGCCTCTCCGCCTTTGACGTGGTGCTCCCTACACCGATCCCGGACAAAGGAAAAGTTCTGACGCAGATGTCGGCGTTCTGGTTCGATTTCTTCAAGGAATTTGTCCCCAATCACGTCGTATCCACACGTGTGGACCAGTATCCGAAAGACCTGCATCGGTTCCGGGATCAGCTCGAAGGCCGGTCCATGCTCGTCAAGAAAGCGAAGGTGTTTCCGATCGAATGCGTGGCACGAGGATTCCTCACCGGCTCCGGCTTGAAGGATTACAGCAGGACGGGCGAGGTGTGCGGCATTCGGCTGCCTGCAGGCTTGAGGGATTCCGATCGCCTGCCTGAACCTATCTTCAGTCCCGCGACCAAGGCAGAGACCGGACATGACGAAAACATTTCCGAGGAGCAGGCGGCAAAGATTGTGGGAACGGAAAACATCCGCCGCTTGAAAGAGCTCACCCTTTCCATATACAACCGCGCTGTCGAGTTCGCGTCCGGGCGCGGGATCATCATCTGCGACACAAAATTCGAGTTCGGTGTGATCGACGGCAGGATCGCCATTGTCGATGAAATGTTAACGCCGGATTCTTCCCGGTTCTGGCCGGCCGATCGGTATTCGCCAGGCAAGCCACAACCGTCATTCGACAAACAGTTCGTACGCGACTATCTCGAACGGATCGGCTGGAACAAACAGCCGCCCGCGCCGGAGCTTCCCGACGACATCATCCGGGCAACGAGCGCCAAATACGTTGAGGCGCTCCGGATCCTGACCGGCCGGGAGCTGGAGTGATCCTGTGAACTTAGTCGACCTCGCTATCCTTGCAATCCTTGTCATCTCCATCGTCACCAGTGCGATTAAAGGTTTCGTTCGCGTCGTTTTTGGATTGATCACGATCCTCGTCGCCACTCTTCTTTCATCGTGGTTATATCGTCCGGCTTCGGGTTTGTTTAAAGATGTTGTCAGGACCGAAAATCTTGCTCTATTCTTGGGCTTCTCCCTGATCTTCCTGGCAATCCTCATTGTCGGGTACACAGGCATCTGGCTGACCACCAGGTTCATGAAGTTCGCAAAGCTTCAATGGGCAGATCGAATGCTGGGAGCGGCATTCGGTTTCATTCGTGGATGGTTGATCGGTTCGGTGCTGTTGCTCGGCCTGACAGCCTTCGAAGTTCAAACGGAGAGACTGAAAAACTCCGAGCTGGCGCCGTACTTCCTCCCAGGCTCGCGAGTTATAGCTATACTGACGCCCTACGAACTGAAGGCGAAATTTCTGGTCGGCTACCGAGCAATGGAGCGTTGGTGGCGCGAGCACTGAGATCCACTCTAAGGAAAAAGTTGTGAAAGAGAAGCTGGAATCACTTGTGACGGAGATGATTGATCGTCGTATCTATCTGGAAGAAGCACTGAGTGAATTTGAGAAGCGATTCATCCAGAGCGCGCTCACGAAAACCGGTGGAAATCAAACCAAGGCCGCCCGGGTACTTGGCATCCACCGAAATACCCTGAATCGCAAGGTCGTCCAACACAAATTAAACGGGCATCGGTAAGCTCGTCTGTTTCCGCTTACGCTTGCGGTGCTGAAGATGTTCTGCGACCAGTGTCGGCAGATGCCCGATGTCGCGTACAGGCAGCAGGTCCACGCTCTGTAGTGGATCGACGATAAAATTCGAGACCAGGCAGAACTCGTCGTAGTAGCTGTCGGTGGAATCGCGCTCAGGCGGACCGTCGAACAATCGATGCAGATCCGAATTCAGTTTCTCCGCCAGAAGCGCGACTTCGTATTCCTCGAAACCGACGACGTGGCCCTCGCGAATGAACGCCATCTTGCATCGCGAGACGGAGTCCGAAGCCAGCAACGCCAGGTAATTGAAACTCCAGACGGAAAAGAACGTGTCCTTGTATTCCTGTCTTGCGCGCTGAATCTTATCGAGTCTGCGGCGGACGATCTCGGCTTCCTCGAACTTCGTGTCCATGGACAGCTCGTTCATTTTCTGAGCCAGCGCTTGTTCCATTTCTTCGTCATGGCCTTCGATGAACCGTATCGAATCCTCGACATCTTCGAGGTACCTGCGCCGATCGATGTCGTTGTTGCACGGGCGCGAGCAGGTATGCATCTGGAAGTAGAGACAGTCCGGATGAGGATCGTTGCCGCGGATGTTGTAGAGGCAGGGCCGCAGCTTGAAAGTTCGCTCCAGCGTGGTCTTCAGGCGCGAGAACTGGCTGCGCGACGTGAATGGGCCGAAATAATCGACTCCGCGTTTGATCTGGCGGCTGGCGTAAATGCGGGGGAAGCGCTGCTTCCGATTGATCTTCATGAGGTTGAACAACCGGAAGGTGCGCATCTTTCTGTACGTCCTGGGAAAGAATTTCTTCCTCTCGCGATAGAGCACGTACAGGGTTTCAAACGTCGAGTCGGTACGGAGGTATTCGATCCGGCCCGTGATTTCCCGCAGATCCAGGTCGCGGACCGTTTCCGACCGCTCGCCATAATAGCGCTCGAATCGCTGGAAGAGATTGCTGGTCTTGTCGAGGACGATCAGTTTGCCGTGAAGGTCGAAGATCTTGTAAACGCCGGAGTGCTTCGGTAACGCGAGGGGATCACCTGCGACCTGGAAGGCAAATTCCATGAGTTATTATTAGCCACAAAAGGAACAAATCAGCCGCGGATTTCACGGATTGCGCGGATGGCGCGCAATTAGAACCGTTGACGCGCGCCATCCGCGCAATCCGTGAAATCCGCGGCTGATTTGTTCCTTTTGTGGCTAATTCTTCCCGCTGAATGCTTTCCAATGGAAGAGCAGCGATTCGCCGGTGTGCCTTGCGGCGAAGTCCCAGCCGTGGGGGCCGGGGTAGAGGTGCGCTTCGTGGGGATAGGACGCTTTGGTGAGCATCTCGTCGAGCAGCTTTGCGCCGACATCGAAACCGTAGTCGTCCTCGGTACCGCAGTCGAAATAGATCTTCAATCCGTTCAGCTTCTTCGTGTCTTTAGCGAGGCTCATTGGATTGTTTGCATCCCAGTAGGTCAGGTCCTGATTGATGCCATAGATCCTGTCGAACAGTGACTGGAACATCTGGAGGCGGCGATCCGAAACGCGCGCAGCCGAAAGGTCGGCGAGGAGGACGGCACTGTGGGCGCTCACCGATCCGAAGACCTCCGGATGTTTCATGGCAAGCTTGAGCGCGCCATAACCGCCCATGGATGTGCCGCTGATCCCGCGAGCGGCCTGTGATCCCTCCACGCGGTACGTGGATTCGATCATCGGAACGAATTCGGAGACGATCATGTCCTCCCACTTCTCACTGCCGTCGCGTGTGTTCGTGTAGAAGCTGGTGCCGCCATTCGGAATTGCGACGATGAACTCGCCGATCTTCCCGTCGGCGACCATGCGATCCAGCATGAGGTCGGTTCCGCCCCGCGTGCTCCACCGCATTTCGTTCTCGAACATTCCATGAAGGAAGTACACAACCGGATACCGCTTCGTGGACGTCTTGTAGGAAGGAGGCAGATAGATACCGTATCTGAGCTCCCGGGCGAGCACCTTGCTCTGGAAAGACTTGTACTCGACGCGCGATCCGGTGGGAATAACGTCGCGCTGGCCGAATTGAAAAGAGAAAATGACGAGAAGGATCAGGCTTCGGAGCATCGCTTATTCCTCCGGAGACACTTCGCGAGGTTCCTCCGGAGCGCGTGTACCATCGAAATGCCGGATCCGCAGGTTCTCTGCCGCAATGTCGGTGAGATCGACCATGGCCGCTGCGTTGACGCCCATGGTGATGGCAATGGTTTCGCTGAGCTCTTCTTTGGTGGCGCCGTATTTCAGCGCCTTCTTGATGTGGCCTTCAAGGCATCCCTTGCAGTGGGTTGCAAGCGATGCAGCGATTGCAATCAGTTCCTTGGTCTTTCGATCAAGATGAGAAGCCTTGTAGGTCTCCTGGTAAAACTGGAAATAGATCTTCCGCATTCGCGGATCGACCATGGTATATGAAGGCCATTTCTCTACTTTCGACTTCTCGTTATCAGCCATTTATTATGACGCCCCGTACAAGTATTAAAATCCACGGGAATGGTACGTGTTAGACTGCAACGCCGTCAAGCACGTCTCTGACGGCGGACGCCAGTTTCTCGAGCTCGAAGGGCTTCTGCACGAATCCTTCGATACCGATTCTTTCCAGCATCGGCAACTTTTCGGGTGAGGTGTATCCGCTGGAAATCAATACTTTTACATCAGGCGCTCTCTCGCGGAGGAACCGAAGAGCCGTCAAGCCATCCATTTCCGGCATGATCATGTCGAGGATGATGAGCTTGATGTCCTGGGTGATCTGCTCGACGGCTTCCATGCCGTTTTTGGCGCACACCACGGTGTAACCGAGATCCTTCATGGCAGTCTCGAGCAGGGTCAGCATCTCCGGCTCGTCGTCCACAACCATGATCTTTTCCGCGCCCGCTAACGGTCTCGTCTCCTTGAGAACGGCGTTCTTGCGGGCTTCGCTCGACGCCGGGAAGGTCATGACGAACTCGGTTCCAAGGTCCAGCTCGCTCCTGACGTCGATGGTGCCACCCGACTGCTTCACGATTCCATACACCACACTGAGACCGAGGCCTGTTCCCTTGGTCTTTTCCTTGGTGGTGAAGAACGGATCGAAGATCTTCGACAGATTTTCGGGATCGATCCCGGTTCCGGTATCGGTTACCTGAACGGTCACCTTGTCATCTTCGGCCCGAGTCGTGAAGCGGAGCATTCCGCCTTCGGGCATCGCATCGCGTGCATTGATCGCGAGGTTCAGCAGGACCTGGCCAAGCTGTGTTTCGTCGGCCTTGATATTCGTGGCTTCCGGCGTCAGATCGAATTCCAGACGAATCTTCCGGTCCAGCGTTTCGCTCAGCAGTTTGCCCGTCGCCCGAACCGATTCATTCACATTCACGATTCGACGGCTCACTGCGTCTTTTCGCGACAGCGACAGCAACTGCTTCGTTAACTGACCCGCGCGTTTAGATGCCTTGATGATGACGTCGGCAAACCTCAGGGCGGCGTGGCCGGGCTCGGTTCGAAGTTTGATCAGTTCGGCATTGGGAAGGATGATCCCCAGAATATTGTTGAAGTCATGAGCAACGCCGCTCGCCAGCGTGCCGATCGATTCCATCTTCTGGGCCCGTGTAACCTGCTCGACCAGATGCGTCCGCTCGGTGACATCCTTGATAATGCCGGAGTAATGATCGCCATCGGCAACGCAGCTCAATAGCGTCACAATTTTCTCATTCGCGCCCTTCAGGAGCTCCGTCTCAAAGTTTTGAACGCTGCCTGAAATTCGTACCACCTCGACAAACTCGCATGCGATGTTGGGTTTCGTGAAGAGCTCGGTCAGCGTCCTGCCGACGATGCGGCCGCCAAACAAGGCTTCGGCCGCCGGATTCGCGTCGACGATTTGCCAGTTCTTGTCGCAGATGTAAACCACGTCCTGAATCCGGGCTACCAGTGTCCGGTATTTCATTTCGGATTCGCGGAGGTGATTGTAAAGACCGATGTTCGCAAACGCGCTCGAGATCTGAGGCACAACGATCATCAGCGTTCGCAGTGTCTTTTCATCGAATGTGTTCGGCGAGTCGTCCGCCAGGCAGAGGACGCCCCGAACCTGAGTTCGCGCGAGGAGCGGTACGCAGAGCCAGGAAGCCAGGGTCTTGGGGAGAGGCCATCCCGGGGACCATGTGGAGTTCGTCGTGATGTCTTCCACATGAACCGGGCTGTTATTCTCTTCGAGATGTCGAACGATGCGTGTGCCGTCGATGTTTGAACGAAATTGTTCGGCGCCAGAGTAGATGTTTGAAACTGCCTGAAGGTCGAAAGGCCTTGCGCCCGTGCCGGCGTAGATCAGCGCGTATTTGCACGCTATGGTTTCCGCGATGGCGTTGACCAGCTCCGACGACAAGCTCCAGATCGACGTATGCTGGCTGATGGCGTCGCCGACACGCCGGACCATGGAGAGCTCATCCATCTTGCTCCGGATGTTGTTATTCGCCTCATCCAGAGCGGCGGTGAGAAAAGTAATCCGGCGTTCGACATCATTGGACATAGTCATCTACGTGAGGAACCTGTCGATTTCCATCTTGCGGTTTTTCAGGTCCGCGACTGCTTCCAGAAACTTGGCTTGATTCATACCCACGGCGCGCAATACTTCGGGCGCTACTTCGTGTGTCTTGTGGTCCATGGCGAGCTTGGCACATACATTCGCAGCATGAACGCACGCGACCATTCGTTCGGAAAGATGTTCGGGAGCCAGTGAATGGTGATGGGCGATGGCCGATACAAGCTGCGGAGGCAGTTGCCATCTCTCCGCCATCCAGGCGCCGATCTCGGTGTGGTCGATTTCCGGGTCGTCCGGAAAATGAGTATCGATGATCATCCGTCCCACGTCGTGAAGCAGACCGGCCATGAAGCAGACGTCGGTCTCGTTCATTCTGGTTTTCTGTGCAATCATCGATGAGGCCATCGCTGTCCCGAACGAGTGTTTCCAGAACTCCGTGCGATTCCGGCCATTCTTGCCGAGCGTCCCGCAGACAATCACGCCGAGTGAGAGCTGCTTCAGCATGTTCATGCCTATCACCATGACGGCATGACGGATAGTGCCGATTTGCGCCCGATGCCCGTAATACGCTGAATTCGCCAGGCTCAGAACCTTGACCGACAGGGCCTGGTCGCTGGAAATAATCTCGGCCAGCTTCTCCGGGCCTGATTCGTCGTCATCAGCCAGGTTCAAGACCTTCTGAGCAATGACCGGCAGCGTTGGTAAGTCTCTAATGGTATGGATCTTTCGTCTGTAATCGACTATTGTGCTCATATACTTCGCCCACCCATATATCGGAGACCGGCCTCCTAAACTTTAAGGCCCGGCGCGGTTTGGCGGCCTGTGCTAGGATAGGGAGTTCAATTGCATGCTACAGACGCTGCTGCCAGACCGCTTTACGCGGCTAAATGACAACGAAACCGATACTCGAATCCGTGATGCCCGCTCGAAGCTTGGCCGCCGCCTGGTTATTTTAGGCCATCATTATCAACGAGATGAGGTCATCAAGTTCGCCGATGTCCGAGGGGACTCCTTCAAGCTTGCCGAGTGGGCCGCCAGTCGCAAGGACGCCGAATACATCGTATTCTGCGGCGTCCACTTTATGGCCGAAAGCGCCGACATTCTGAGCGCGGACTATCAAAAGGTGGTATTGCCAGACCTCAGCGCCGGCTGTTCGATGGCCGACATGGCCGCCATCGACCAGGTCGAAACGTGCTGGGAGGAACTGGAGCGCCTCAGTTCGGGGAAAATCATCCCGATCACCTACATGAACTCGGCGGCAAGCATCAAGGCATTTTGCGGCCGTCACGGCGGCGCAGTCTGCACTTCGTCGAATTCGGCCCAGGTCATGCGTTGGGCTTTGGAGCGCTCCGACAGGATTCTTTTCCTTCCGGATCAGCATCTGGGAAGAAACACGGCGCATAGCCTGGGATTCCGCCTGGAAGAGATGGCGGTATGGGATCCTTACGAAGAGCTTGGCGGAAACTCCGCCGAAACTTTGAGCAACAGCCGGATCGTTCTGTGGAAAGGACACTGCTCGGTGCACCAGCGTTTCCTGCCTCAGCATGTTGCCCAGGTGAGAGAACGGCATCCTGGAATTCGAGTCATTTCTCATCCGGAATGCCGGTTCGAGGTCGTTCAGCTTTCCGATGACGTCGGTTCCACCGAACACATCATCAAGCGTCTGGCGCAATCACCTGCCGGAACGAAGTGGGCCGTGGGTACGGAAATCCATCTCGTGAACCGCCTCAAGAACGAAAATCCCGATCGCTTCGTTATTCCGCTCGACGATTGCGGCTGCCTGTGCTCCACCATGTTCCGCATCGATCCGGCGCACCTCCTCTGGTCGCTGGAGAATCTGCTCGAGGGCCGCGTTGTGAACCAGATCACGGTTCCTACGCAGGTCGCGGCTGATGCGCGCGTTGCCCTCAACCGGATGCTCGAAATCGCGAGGTAATTCGGGGACAGACGCATAAATCACCTAAATTCAAGTTCAAAGGTTCTTGATCGAATTTAGGTGATTTATGCGTCTGTCCCCGAATTACGCCTGCTACAGCCCAATGCTCAAGGCAAAACATTATCTTGTACGAGGACGTGTTCAGGGCGTAGGTTATCGCTACTTCGCTCTTGAAGCCGCGGAACGTTGGGGAATCCGAGGATATGTGCGCAACTTGCCCGAGGGTGAAGTTGAAGTGCACGCGCAGGCCGATGAGTCTGCTCTCGAGAGTTTCAAACAAGAGCTTGAACGTGGTCCGGGCATGGCGCGAGTGACCGAAATCGTGGAGAATGACCTACCTGTGTCAGGATCATATTCATCATTTTTGATACGAGGTTGACATGGACGAACTGAAGAAACTGATCCGCGAAGTCCCGGATTTTCCAAAGAAGGGCATCCTCTTTTACGACATAACCACGCTGCTCAAAGACAAAGCAGGCTTCAAGAAAGTGGTTGAATACCTCACGGACAAGATTCGTCCATTTAAACCGGATGCAGTTCTCGGTATTGAGGCCCGCGGTTTCATCTTTGCGCCTGCTCTGGCCTACAATCTCGGCGCCGGTTTTGTTCCGGTTCGCAAACCGAAGAAGCTTCCCGCCGAGACGGAGCGGATAAGCTATGAGCTCGAGTACGGCATAGATACGCTCGAGATCCATAAAGACGCTGTGAGGCCCGGCATGAGCGTGGTCGTCGCGGATGATCTGCTCGCGACCGGAGGAACCAGCCTCGCCACAGTACGTCTGGTCGAGAAGCTTGGCGGCAGAGTCGCGGCCGTTAGCTTCGTGATCGAACTGCAAGCGTTGAAAGGACGCGATCGCCTCAACGGCTATGAAGTGGTTTCGCTGCTGCAATACTGAAACTAAACCGTAAGCGGGACCAGAATGCGGCGACCCGGCAGAAAGATTTCGATTCCCACTTCGCCTGCAAGACCTCGCAACGTGAATTCACCCAGATCGTCCGTGGTGGTCGTGTTCGCGATCTGGCCCTGAACCAGCAGAGTAACGAGCGCTTTCGCCACGGGATTGGGTCCTGCCACAACCTGACCGATGATCGTCCTTGGCGGCGTTATCCCAATCTTCAGGTGAATATCCACATCGCGGCCGAGAAACCTTGCATGGCGTTCCTGAGTGGAACCACGCTGGCCCATTGGCTTCGACGTCTCCGCGCTATCGAAAATCACGCGCGCCATTATTTGAGAAGGAGAATCGATTTGAAAGTCGAAGAAAGTGCCTTCGACTTCATCCGCGAGTCGAACTCTGTACTGGTTCAGGACTGATGCAGGATAGTTGCCGCCATCGCTGATGATTCCAACCGTACAGTGGTAGAAACGCGCGATGTCACCAATCAACTGCACACGATCACCGATATTGAAGCGTGGCACTGCCGGAACCCCAATTCTTCGATGACACCAAGGCGTCCTGCACGATGTCTCTGAGAATGCGAGAGCATTCCGAATCGTTAACAGTCTATGCAGCCGTATCGGAATGGGGCTTGGCGATGGTTTTCCGGATTTCGGTATTGATGGGTTTCCAAATCGTAGTCAGCCTTGGATGGTTCGGACAGTCAGGAAACTCAGTGCCAGCAGCGATGACTACTTCGCATCCGCAGCACAGGTTCTTGTACACGCCGAACCGATCATTAATTTCGCCATTCTCCGGCATACTGCCTCCACCCTCTCTCAAGTTCTGCACGCTAGCATACTTTGCGACGCACTGGTTCAACAACGCATTTTCCGCTTCAACAACGCATTTTCCGCGGTCGGCTTAAAAGTGGCAACAGATTGCCACCTCAAACTACAATAACGCCCATCACACAAGGAGGCGCGTATGGACCGGCGCGATTTACTTCGGCTGCGGAATTACGGACTTTCCTGCGATCCTCGTAAGGAGCCGGTTGTGAGAGTGAAAACGCTCCTCGCGCTTCTGGCCTTTGGACTACTTGTGGTGGCGCCGGCCTGGTCCCAGACGGCGGACACTATTCTGATCGATGGAAAGATCCTGACCGTTGACGATCGTTTCTCGACTCAACAGGCTCTCGCTATCGGCGACGGCAAAATCATCGCCGTCGGAAATACGTCGGATGTCCGAAAACTTGCAGGTCCCAAATCGCGAGTAATTGATCTCGAGGGACGCACTGTCATTCCGGGCCTGATCGACTCCCACCTTCACGGCATCCGCGCAGCCTTGAGCTTTAGCACCGAAGTGAACTGGATTGGCGCTCCTTCTGTAGTGGAAGCCGTCGGTCGAATCCGTGAAGCCGCGCGCACGATGATGCCGGGCGCATGGCTCATCGTGGCCGGCGGATGGAATGTGCAGCAGTTCAAGGAACGGCGCCGCCCAACACAGGCCGAGCTTATCGAAGCCGCTCCCAACAATCCGGTATACGTGCAACTCGCTTAAGGCTGGGTCATGCTGACGCCGCTGGCCTACAAAACGCTGAATATCGCGGCCGAGGTAGACCTGCCACGCAACGGGAGATTTGAAACAGACGCGGAAGGAAAGCGCACAGGCGCGGTCACGGGACCGCAGGAGGCCATCATCGCGCTGTTCGATAAGCTGCCCAGGCCAACCTTCGAACAACAGGTGGAAGGCACAAAGAAATTCTTCCGCGAGCTCAATCGCCTGGCAATAACGGGTTTTGTCGATCCTGGCGGAAACAACCTCTTCTTTCCGGATTACCAGGCCGTGTTGAAAGTCTGGCGCGAGGGCTCGATGACGGTACGCGTTGCCTACAGCCTGAATGGGCAAAACGCCGGTTCGGAGTTCGAGGAACTCCAGGATCTGACTCAGCTCTTGCCGATGGGATTCGGCGACGACATGCTGCGCTTCAACGGCATCGGAGAACGAATCACATGGGCCATGAACAACAACGACAAACCCGGCGAAGCCGACAAATCGAAGTATTACGAGATTATCAAATGGGCAGCGGAGCGTGGGATGACGCTGACCATGCACTGGCCCCGCGACGCTTCCGTGAACGAGCTACTCACGTTGTTCGAGAAGCTGAATACGGAAGTGCCGATCACCGGCCTGCGCTGGTCGATTGCCCATCTCAGCGATGCGTCGGAAACAAGTCTCGCGCGCATGAAAGCGCTGGGTATGGGCTGGACCGTCCAGGGCACTCCGCCGGTTGAGATGGGAAGGCGAATGGAAGTGCCCATCGGCGCCGGCACCGACGCGCATCGAGTGGCCTCATACAATCCCTTTACGGCATTGCAGACGTCTCTCGGCGCCGTCCGGGAGCCGCCCGGCCGCGCGGACGCTCTACGCTTCTACACTCTCGGAAGCGCGTGGTTCTCTCGAGACGAGAAGAAGCGGGGCTCACTCGAAGTGGGGAAGTTCGCCGATCTCGCGGTTCTATCGAAGGACTACATGACGGTTCCGGCCGATCAGATCGGAAGTATCGAATCGTTGCTCACGATGGTTGGCGGGAGAGTCGTGTACGCGGCCGGGCCGTTCAAGTAAAGCCGCGTAAACAGCCGCGTAGCGGCTGACTTACCCCCACACTTTACGCGCGGTGTCGACGACCAGTTCCAACTTACGCCACTGGTCGTCCACCGAGAGCAGGTTGCCGGCCGCCACCGACGCAAAGCCGCATTGGGGGCTGAGCGCCAGGTTTTCCAGAGGAACGTAGCGTGCCGCTTCGTCGATCCGCCGACGCAAGCCGTCCTGGGATTCGAGCCGGGATTCCTTTGTGGTGACCAGGCCCAGGACAACGGTCTTGCCTCTGGGAACCAGCCGCAACGGCTCAAAGCCGCCGGAGCGCTCCGTGTCGTACTCGAGCAGGAACCTGTCGACATCGATTCCGTTGAAAAGCTTTTCGGCTATCGTGTCGTAACTGCCTTCCGTGTACCACCGGCTGCGGCTGTTCCCGCGGCAAATATGAAGAGCCCGTATGATGTGGTTTCGCGGTATTTCTTTGAAACACGCGTTATCGCCTTCGATGCTCCTGTCGAACTCCACGTCCGGATCGCGGCCGGCCTGCCGCATGCGTTCGCGCTGCGTCGGATCGAGGAAGTGCGAGTAATAGGGAGCATCGAATTGAATGTACGTTGCCCCTTCCGAAACCAGCCACTGCACATCATCCCGTACGATCTCCACAAGATCGCGAAGAAACTCGGCCTGTGTCGGATAGAACTTGTCCGTAATGCCGGCTTTGTAGCTGGCAACCATGAAGTTGGACGGCGCGGGAAGTGTAATCTTGAACGCGCCTGGCGCGGATTTCTTGAGTAAGGGCAGCTCGTGGCCGGTCAGCTTGCGGACTTTCCGCAGTTTCGCACCTGCAGCGAGCGCGGTGCTGCCCTCGGTTCCGCCGCCCGGTCCCTTCCACTCGAGCAAAACTCTGTTCGGAACGAATCCTTCGACCGCATCCGCCATATCCGTGAGCCAGGAGCCGCGACGCATCTCGCCGTCGGTCAGGATTTCCAATCCCAACTGCCGCTGTTTGTCCAACGCCTGCAGGATGGCGCGGTCTTCGATCGACAGAAACTCTTCGTGTTTCAGTTGCTCGCTGGCGTGAGCAGCTCTCGCCTGGAGCAATTCCGGCGGACGCAGCAAACTGCCCACCTGGTCAGCTCTATAAGATGAAGTCATGCGGACATTCTAAGCCCGGCGGTTAGTCTGGGAAAGCTCGTCGAGAAACTGCACGGCGCGCGTCAAATTGTAACCGTACAGACTCCTGATGATCTTGATGGCGCCAATGCGGTCGCCTGTCGCGATCAGCTCGAGCAGAACTTTTTCCTGATCTTCACGCGAAGCGCTCGGCAGTTCGCGGAGATTCTGCCGGGTGCCCGCAGCTTCCTTCACCAGGACCTGCCTTGAAATCTCTTCGAGAAACCTTGTCACTTTTGGCCGGACGTTCCATTCGATTCTCACCAGACGGTCCGCCGAGACAAAAACCGGATAGTGGGGACTCTTCGTTCGGCAGCGGATCCAGCGTCCCTGATAGGGAGCCTGACGAGCCCGCTCTGCAGCGAGTTGTGTCTCCAATTCCCTGACGAGGGTCTCATCGCGCATCTTGAACTCCGCAAATCGCGTGAGCTTGACGGTGTCATCGTCCACGCCGCCCGGAAAGTCCTGCCGGACGCGGTGAGACCGCCCATATTCAATTTCGCTATAGTCGAAATACGCAGCGACGGGGTCATTCGAATCGAGGTGATAATTGAGATACGAACGAAACTTGACGAGGATGCCGCTGGTCTGCGTACGCACCAGCCAGTTCGTTGGCCGCAGCCTGGCTCGCAGGATGCTTCGTGCAAACATCGCGAAAAGTCCGAACCACAAAGCGAGCCACCCGGCGAGGAGAGTTCCCATAATCGTGCCTTCGCCCCAGGCCCGATACGTGAAGAAAGCCGCCCCGATGCTTATTGCCGCGGTTACCAGAAACGCCAGGAGAGTGTTGAAGACCGAATAGCGATACTCCGTCTCGAAAGGCTGAATTTCGGCCTGCTGGAGCGTCAGAAACCGCATGAATCGATGGTATCAGAAGGTCGGCAGATACGGCCCGAGCAGCTTCGCCAGATAGACAAGTCCCACAATTGGAAGGGCGACAATGATCAGAAGCAGCACGAGAATGAACACGATGAAGGTCCAGTCTTTCAGCGGATGCCGCTCGCCGCTCAGTGCTTCTCGATAGATTTGAACATTTTTGACGTTCGATTTGTAGGCGAAGTCGAAGATGTCGCCAACAAGCGGGATCGACCCCAGCAGGGAATCAAAGCCTACGTTGATGACCATCCGAAGAATTGCTCCGCGGGTAACCCCGTACTGCATGGCCCGCAAGATGATGAAGGCCGAGACTGCGGCTCCGGCCATGTCGCCCACTCCCGGAATCAAGCCAATGAATCCGTCGAGTCCGATGGACCACGGACCTATTGGAATGGATTCATCCATCAACCAGGCGAGCCATTCCAGCAGCGGATCTTCTTTGATGATCCTCGGGGTTTTCCTGCGATGCATCACTTTCAGGATACATAATTCCTGCCGGCAACCGTTGATACTTCATTGCCCCGTGCCCGGCAGACAGGACACGGAAGCGTTGACACGGAGAACGCCGCCACATAGAATCCGGCGCCGTGAAAACATGTATTGCCGCTCTCACTCTCGGGCTCCTCGTTGGATGCGGAGGCCAGGATCGGTTGACCGAAACGGGGTCAGCCCCCGCGGCCCAAACCCGAAAGGCTCCGGATGAAAGCGCTGCGCTCGACTCGCTCGCGAAGGCGAATGAAGCTCAGGCTTTTTACTTCAACAGAAACCGTCGCTACGCGCTGACATTCGATGAACTGATCGAATCGCGCTATTTGAAAACGGAGCCTGGACCGGCAGAAACTGGATACGATTTCAAGCTGCGTCCTGCAGCCGATGCGCAAACCTACACGCTTTTAGCCGTTCCGGCTACGCCTTCGCAGACCGCCCGCCACTTCTTCACAAACCAGACCGGCGCAATCCATGCCGAAGCCGGCAAGGATGCCACGGCCGAGAGCCCCGCAGTCACAAAGTAGCGGTGCTCCCGGGACAGACCGCTGCAACCGTTCGGGCAACTTGAAAAGGATTATTGATTTTCCTGGAGATCAAGTACGATGCCCAAAACAATTTCATAAGCATCACACCTGGCGCCCAACTTTCGGTCTGTTTGAGCGGAGGAACCGACTATGAACCGTGTGACCCTTGCACCGTTGGTACTCGTCTTCGTCTTGATTTTGAACTGCAGTCAGACCTGGGCACAGGCAACGGCTCAGATCAGTGGCCGAGTTCAAGATGCATCTGGCGCGGTTCTGCCCGGAGTGGAAATTGCCGCGACGCATATGGGCACCGGGATTGTTCGCGGCGCCATTACGAATGAAACCGGAGCCTACGTTCTGCCGAACCTGCCGATTGGGCCGTATCGGCTTGAAGCCTCATTGCCGGGTTTCCGGCGAAATGCGCAGACTGGAATCGTTCTGGAAGTCAACAGCAGCCCCGTCGTCAATGTGACGCTGGAAGTGGGGCAGGTCGCCGAGACGATTGAGGTCCAAGCCAACGCGAACCTGGTGGAAACTCGGAATTCGGGCATTGGCCAGGTGGTAGAAAACACCCGCATTCTGGAACTCCCTTTGAATGGACGGGCGGTGGTCGAGCTGGTGGCCCTGGCGGGCGCCGCCGCTCCCGCGCTGACGCTTACGGGCAGCTCTCGGGACCCCTTTGTGCAGGGTAACGTTTCGGTCGCCGGCGGCCTGAGCTCCGGGCTGAATTACACGCTGGATGGGGCGGACCATAACAATCCGTTCCAGGGCTCCTACCTCTCGATGCCGTTTCCCGATGCGATGCAGGAGTTCAAGGTCGAGACTAGCGCCACGTCGGCGAAGCAGGGCGGAAAATCCTCCGGCTCAGTCAGCCTTGTTACGAAATCCGGGACGAATGACTTTCACGGCGACCTGTTCGAATTTGTTCGAAATGGAATGTTCAATGCGCGGAACGCCTTTGCGAACAAAAGGGACACGATGAAGCGTAACCAGTACGGCGGTACGATTGGCGGCCCGGTTTTGAAGAACAGGCTCTTCTTCTTCGCAGGCTTCCAGGGGACGCGGATACGGCAGGACCCCCCGGAAACATTTGCTTACGTGCCGACCGCGGCGATGCTGTCCGGCGACTTCCGGGCTTTCGCCTCACCGGCGTGCAATTCGGGCCGCGGGATCACTCTGGCCGCGCCGTTCGTCAATAACCAGGTCGACCCGCGCGTGTTCAGCGCTCCCGCCGTGAAGTTCGCGTCATTCCTGCCGAAGTCGGACGATCCCTGCGGCAAGGTCTACTACAGCGACCCGCTCAGGGACGACTGGCAGAACTGGATCGGCAGGGTTGACTACCAGATGACTACCAATCACTCCTTGTTTGGCCGGTATTTGCGAGAGGCTCGCCGGCAGCCGGTCGGCTATGACCTCTCCGGGAACCTGCTCAGCGCGGGCAACGGCGTCGACGGGCTGAACCAGGCGTTGACCCTGGGGAGTACTTATCTGTTCGGGCCCAACGTGGTCAACACATTCCGCGCGAGCTACAACGATTTCAACGGCGGCAAGACTGGAGCGGACTTCAGCGGGTGCAATTGCGGCAACGGGCACCTCGGAATCAATTCCTACTTTCCCACTCCGGATACTGCAGCGATCACCGTGAGCGGTGGCGGCGGGTTCGTGGTCGGCGCGTCCACAGGGCCGACCTGGCTGAAGATATATGCCTTCAACGATGATGTGAGCATTGTCAGCGGGAACCACCAAATGGGCTTCGGCGTATCGGCGGCGCACTGGTGGGTCGACTCCGCTTCAGCCGCCAATACGGAGTACCGGTTTACCTTCAACGGGCGGTATTACGGATTGGGAATGGCGGACTATTTCATCGGGAGGGCATCCGGCGTACGAACCGGCAGCACGATCGAACAGCACAACCGATCCAAGTACTTTAACAGTTACGCCGCAGACACCTGGCGGATCAGCCCCAGGATAACGATGAATTACGGTGTGCGCTGGGAGCCCTTCTTCCCGCAGATCAACAACGACGGAACCTCGATCCATTTCGACGAGGCGGCGCTGCGGAAAGCAACCAAAACCAACCGCTTTGATAACGCGCCGCCGGGCTTGTTTTTCGACGGAGACCCCGGGTTCCGGAACCGCACCGGCATGAACAATCGGTGGTGGAATATCGCACCCCGACTCGGATTCGCGTGGGACGTGGCGGGAGACGGCCGCACGTCAGTCCGTGCTTCCGCAGGTACGTTCTACGATCGTCCGGCTGCGATCTACTTCCGAAACCTCACGACCGTGCCGCCCTGGAGCATACGGACCCAACTGGCCGGTGTGAGTTTTGCGAACCCCTGGGCGGATTATCCAGGCGGAGACCCGGGCCTGATTCCATTCGGCGGAGCTGCGCCCAGGAATACACCCTGGCAGCTGAACTCTATCGTCACTGCGCTGGATTACGACACGCCGAACATGCGGGTCGGCCAGTGGAATCTGAGCGTCCAGAGGCAGCTTGCAACGGACTGGATGGTTTCAGCGAGCTACATCGGCAACACCACCCGACATCTTTGGGGCACCCAGCCGATCAACCCGGTCATCTTCGTTCCAGGTGTGGGCGACGCGAAAGGGGACTGCGCGCTCAACGGACGGGCTGTTCCGTTCAGGGTCAGCTCCGGTGCGCCGTGCTCGACGGCCACCACGGCCAGTTACTCCGCTCGGCGGAGACTCTCGCTCGATCCGTCTATACCGGCGTCGGTCTCAGCCGCTTTCGGTCCCGTGAACCGGGTCGACAGCGGAGGCACAGCCGGCTATAACGGTCTCATCATTTCAGTGCAGCGACGTCCTGTCAGGGGCGTGTCCGTCAGCGGGAACTATACCTGGTCCCACTGCATCAGCGACCCGTTCCAGGAAATTGCGAACCCTCAGAACGCGGATGAAGGATGGGTGGATTGGACCAACCGCTCATACGATCGCGGCAACTGCACGAACGGGGCTGAGGACCGCCGGCATATTTTCAATCTGTCCGGATCTGCAGCAACACCGCAGTTCGCGAAACCGGCCCTGCGAGTCCTGGCATCCGGCTGGCAGCTGGCGCCCATCCTGAGGATCCTCTCGGGCGCCGCTCTGACCGTCGAGGACGCCACGGACCCAGCGCAGACCTTCATGCTCCACCAACGCCCCAATCTTGTGAATGCGAGTCCTTACGGTGATAAGTCCACTACGAACTATCTCAACCGCCCCAATCTTGTGAATGCGAGTCCTTACGGTGATAAGTCCACTACGAACTATCTCAACCCCAAGGCATTTGTGACGCCGGCGGCCGGCACGCTCGGCAATCTGAGCCGCGGCGCCATTCGCGGCCCGGGCACGTGGCAGTTTGACGTGGCACTCTCGAGAAACTTCCGGTTCAAAGAATCGCAGCGGCTGGAATTCCGGGCCGAGGCATTCAACCTCACCAACAGCTTCCGGATGGATAACCTCTTGACCGACATCAGGAGCGGCACCTTCGGTCAGGTGACTATAGCGCGCGACCCGCGAATCATGCAGTTCGCGCTGAAGTATTTCTTCTGACCTGAATTTCCACGGCACACCTTTCACCTAAGTGTGACGCTGCTTCCCGGATTTGCTGGCCGTCATCTGCCGGAAGCAGGCTGCTTCCCGGACTTGCTGGCCGTCATCTGCGGGAAGCAGGCTGCTTCCCGGACTTGACGGCCGTCATCTGCCGGAAGCAGTCTGCTTCCCGGACTTGACGGCCGTCATCTGCGGGAAGCAGTCTGCTTCCCGGACTTGACGGCCGTCATCTGCGGGAAGCAGTCTGCTTCCCGGACTTGACGGCCGTCATCTGCG
>Ga0137394_10000389_pt1 | contig 30599 bp, 27 predicted proteins | sample czobulk116metaG_FD_108278 | JGI IMG/M metagenome (GOLD analysis project Ga0137394, IMG submission 108278) | Vadose zone soil microbial communities from Angelo Coast Range Reserve, California, USA - czobulk1.16 metaG | ecosystem: Environmental > Terrestrial > Soil > Vadose zone | place: USA... | reverse complement strand
TTCAATCGGTCCCGTCCTCGTTGGCTCAAAGTGATTCGCTCCGTCTCCATGGGGCCCTCGGACATCCATGAAAGCGGACATTTCTACTTTGCACAAACCGGACATTCTCATTTTGCGGCGACACTTTCTACTGCAGGATTGACCCTAGGCTCACTTAAAAGTAGGATTTGGCTGCAATTTCGACTGGTTCGCGGAATCAGCAGGAAAGAGCGGAGGAATACCGTGTACTGTTCCAAGTGCGGTGCGGCCATGGCAGAGGGCTCATCTTTTTGTTCGAATTGCGGCCAATCGTTCACCGTCGCCGCCGCGCTGCCTCGAGCGCCGATCCTGAGCGGTGCCGCCGTAGCGCAGCTCGGGGGCGCAGGCTCCGCGCCTGTTGCCGCGTATGCCGGTTACGCCGCTGTACCCCGCGTCGAATACGCCGGCTTTTGGGTGCGTTTCTTAGCCCTCCTCATTGACAACGTGGTCATGGGTCTCGCCTTCGTCTTGATTTTGATCCCTCTGATTTTTCTTACGGGCTTGCAAGGATTCATTGGCGAGTTCCATCCCAACGAAGACCTGAACGACGCTGGCATTTTCATGCTCGTCAGTCTCGTCTTTCTTGTCGCTACTGCCAGCCTGCTCCTGACTTGGCTCTACCATGCCCTCATGGAGAGCTCCGAGTGGCAAGCTACGCTCGGGAAAAAGGCTCTTGGCCTGGTCGTAACCGATATGGCCGGACAGCGCCTCAGCTTCGGCCGTTCGACCGGCAGGCACTTCGGCAAAATGGTCACGAACCTGATCCCCGCGTTCATCGGGTACATCATGGCCGGCTTCACCGAAAAAAAGCAGGCCCTCCACGATATGCTGGCGGGCTGTCTGGTGCTTCGTCGAAATATTTGAAGAAAAACTGTGTTTGCCCCACTTCCCCTCGGTCGGATAAACAGCGGGCGCGTCCCGTTCATTTACCTTAGCTGTTAGCGTGGAAGCGGGTTCCCATGGAAAACCCGCAAAGGTATAAACGCCCTGTCACTTTGGCGGGCCGACTCACGCAGCGAGTCGGGGGCGCCTGAACCATCGGTCGCAATCTTTTGGTGTTCCGTCTTAGGATGTGATCAGCATTCCGGCCGCTGCCACCGTCATGACCCCGAAGGTGGCCCAGCCTAAAGACCTGAGGAGCGGCGAATTCACCCGCTTACCCATTACTTTTTCGCTGCTGGTCAGGAGGATGACCAGCAGAATCAATGGCGGTGCCAATAGCCCATTGATAACCGCCGACCAGAAGAGCATTTTTACCGCATTAAGGCCGGCGAAATTCAGCGCCAGCCCCGACGCCATGGCTACGGCCATCACCCCATAGAACTTGCGCGCGCTTTTTGGTTTGTCAGCCATGGACCCGCGCCATGCCGCTCCTTCCGCGACCGCATACGCACACGAACCCACGAGGACCGGAACTCCCAGCATTCCAGTTCCAATCAGCCCCAACGTGAAGAGCAGGTAGGCCCCGTCGCCGGCCAGAGGACGCAGAGCTTCGGCGGCTTGCCGGGCCGTGGTGATATTGGTCTGCCCGTGCGCATGTAGAGTGGCGGCCGTGGTTAGAATAATGAAATACATGATGAAGTTCGAAAAAAACATTCCTGCGATCGTGTCGGCGCGCGCTGTTCTCAATTCCCCGGCGGTCGCACCTTTACTCTGTGCCGGCGTTCGTCCCTTGGCTCGTTCTTCTTCCACCTCCTCGGCCGCCTGCCAAAAGAACAGATAAGGAGAAATTGTAGTGCCCAAAATGGCCACGAGCACCGCCAGGAATCCGCTTGACCACTCCAGATGCGGGACGAAGGTCACCGCCAGCGCATGTCTCCAATCGACGTGGGCGAAAAACGAAGCCAGCACATAGGCGAACAACACCAGCGTCAACCACTTGAAAATCTTTGCGATCTTCTTGTAGGAAATCCAAATCAACAATCCAATGATCAAGAACGCATAAACTGGAATCCAGACGAGGGTTGGAATTCCGCTAATGAGTTGGGTGGCCTCTGCCATGCCGCCGAGATCAGCGCCGATATTGACAACGTTGGCGACCACCAGAATCGAGCAGGCTCCCCAGAGAGTACCCACCGCGGATGATAAATCCGCACCGCGGCGGCTAGTCCCCTTCCAGTAACCATCCCCAGCCGGGCGCACATCAGCTGCACCGCCGCCATTAGCGGAAACGTCAGCAGCGCGATCCACAGCGTGCCGTATCCATACGCCGCTCCAGCGACGGAATACGTCGAGATTCCCGAAGGATCATCGTCAGCGGCGCCCGTGATTAGTCCCGGCCCCAGGACACCAAAGGATCTCTTCAATAGATTTTGTTTTTTGCCGGGTTCGGCATTCTTGGCAGGAAGATTCTTTCTCGCTGTCATTGGCGTCAGAAGTGGAACTCGCCCATCTGCGTGTCCATGCCGTCTGCACAACTATGCAACAGTTCTGCAAAAGGCATTTCTGTCCTCTTAAGTACACATTTGAATCGCGGCCAAAGGCGCCGTTCTGCAACTAAACCGCGCAGAAAGGAATTGCCAAGCCCAGGAACGCCGTGGTGGCAAAAGCGCGCAGCGGCAGTACGCCCTTCCTTGACTTGCCGCCAACCCGACTCAATAATGGTAAAGCATGAGCGTACGCGCCGGAGGCGCTGAAGACATGTTCCTTGACGTTAAGGAATTAGCCGTCCGCAAGCTGCGCATCCGGAAGACCTATGCCCCGGGCAGCATTGACTTTCATTCGGCAGAAATCAAGCAGGTCGAGCCGCTCGAAGTCAACGCCACGGCAGAGCTCCTGGAATCGCAGATTCGCATCGAGGGCAGCCTCGAAACGAAGATCGAACTGGTGTGCGCGCGCTGCCTCGAACCGGTCGTCGAAGACGTCAGCCGCTCCTTCGACCTCTTTTACGCCCCGCTTCCCAAGGAAGCCAAGCCGAAAGAAGACCGGCTCAAGGACGACGACACCGAGATCGGTTTTTACGATGGCTCAGGGCTCTTCCTGGCGGACGTCATGAAGGAGCAGGTGCTTCTGGCATTGCCATTAAAAGTCATTTGCCAGAGCGACTGCCGGGGGCTGTGCCCTAATTGCGGCGCGAACCTGAACCACGAAGAGTGCCGCTGTGAGACCCACGCGACGGACCCTCGAATGGCCCCTCTCGCGCGCCTCAAGCAGGACTGGCTCAAGAAACAATAGTTTCCCAGGGCTACCAAGCCCCATATAATCCGCCTACGACGGCGGCAAAAAAGAGGTGTATTGCTATGCCTAACCCAAAACGACGGCATTCGAAGCGCCGAACCAGCACAAGGCGCGCGAACGACTTTTTGACCAAACCCTCGCTCGCAAAGTGTCCGAATTGCCACGAAATGAAGCAGCCGCACCAGGTTTGCCCTCATTGCGGACAATACAAGGGCAAAGCGGCGCAAGAAGCGGCATCCTAAGGACTTCGCGTTTCTCTCGCTTAGCCTGCGGACAAACATCCCATGATCACCATCGCCGTTGACGCCATGGGCGGAGACCACGCGCCCCGTCCCGAGGTCGAAGGCAGTGTACTGGCTGCACGTGAGCTTGGTGTGCGAGTATTGCTGGTCGGCCAGCCGAACGTGGTCCGTTTGGAACTGGCAAGGCACGCTTCCCCCAGCTTGCCTATTGAGATCGTGTCCGCCAGCGAAGTGATCAGCATGCAGGATCACCCGGCCCAGGCGTTTCGCCGCAAGAAAGATAGTTCGGTTCACGTCGCCGCCCGCCTCGTTCGCGAGGCCAAGGCTGACGGCATGGTCAGCGCCGGGAACACAGGCGCGGTAATGACGGTGGCGAAGTTTCTCCTTGGCACTCTCGAATCCGTGGATCGCGTGGCCCTCGCCGCTCCTTTCCCGAATGCCAAGGGCGGCGTTTCCGTGCTTCTCGACGTCGGCGCCAATGTGGATTCGAAGCCCGAGCACCTCGTTCAGTTCGCGGTCATGGGCGAAGTCTATTACCGGGCCACTTTCGGTAACCGCCGCCCGCGCGTCGGTTTGCTCTCTGTCGGCGAAGAAGAAATCAAGGGCAACGAGCTGACGCGCGAGGTGTATGTGCGGCTGAAGAAGAGTCCCGTGCATTTTGTCGGTAATGTCGAAGGCGGGGATCTGTTTTCCGGCAATGTGGATGTGATTGTCAGCGATGGTTTCGTCGGCAACATCGCGCTGAAAATTTGCGAAGGTCTGGCGTTTCAAATTTTTGGCCTGCTGCGGAAGTCCATCAACAGCTCACTCGTCTCGCAGGTGGGCGGGATGCTTTCGAAAGGCGCCTTCAAGGCCCTGCGAAAGACCATTGACTACACCGAGTATGGCGGAGCGCCGCTCTTGGGTGTGCGCGGCGTTTGCGTCATCGGCCACGGCCGTTCGAACGCCAACGCCGTTAAAAACGCCATTCGCGTGGCCGCAGGTCTTGCTCGCGCGGGTATGAACGAAAAAATCGAACAGGAGCTCTCCGCCGCAGGCGTCCTCGTCTGACGGCCGAAGAGTAAGGATTAGCTATGGGCAAAGTCGCATTCGTCTTTCCGGGCCAAGCTTCGCAATACCCTGGCATGGGCAGGGAACTCGCGGAAAAATACCCGGCCGCGCGCGCCGTTTTTGACGAAGCCGATCAGGCTTTGGGTTTCTCCATTTCGAAAATGTGCTTCGACGGCTCCGAGGAAGACCTCAAGCTTACTGCCAACACGCAGCCCGCGATTTTGAGCTGCTCCATTGCCGTCTTTCGCGTCCTCGCGGAGAAGGGCTTAGCGCCCGATTTCGTTGCCGGCCACAGCCTCGGTGAATATTCGGCTCTCGTCGCCGCAGGTGCACTGAAATTCTCCGACGCTGTACGGCTCGTTCGCAAACGCGGCACCTACATGCAGGAGGCGGTTCCTGCAGGCGCTGGCGCAATGGCTGCCATTATGGGCTTGTCTCCGGCAGTCGTAGCCGACGCCTGCAAGCGCGCCAGCGAAGGCGAAATTTGCTCCGCGGCAAACTTGAATTCGCCGGAACAAACCGTTATCTCCGGCCATGCCGCTGCTGTCAAGCGTGCCGTCGAGATTGCTTCCCAGCTCGGCGCCAAGCGCGCCGTCATTCTCGCCGTCTCCGCGCCATTCCATTCCGCGCTCATGATGCCCGCGCAAGTAAAATTGGAAATAGACCTGAAGCAAACCGCATTCGCCCCGTTGCGCGTCCCGCTCGTCACCAACGTGGATGCCGACACGATCGAAACCGGCGACGAAGCCCGCGAAGCTCTCATCCGCCAGGTCACCATGCCCGTCCGCTGGCAGGAATCCGTTCGCCTTCTGATTGACGAAGGCGTGAACACCATTGTCGAAGTTGGCCCCGGCCGTGTGCTAACTGGACTGCTCCGCCAGATCGAACGGTCTGTCTCCACACTGAACGTCGAAGACGAAAAAAGTTTAGCCGCCACCGTAGAAAAAATTGCCGGCGCCCGTTCCGACGCCGCCTAGGTTTTTAGAGGCACAGGCGGAACCTGTCCCGACCAGGTTGGGAGCCTGTGCAGGCACGATTTCAACCAAGGGGAGCAGCACAATCTAAAAGTCTGTGCCACAGATTGAATGTTTAGTCTGAAAGACAAAGTCGCGCTGGTAACCGGAGCCTCCCAAGGCATTGGCCGTGACACCGCGCTTGCTCTCTCTGAAGCCGGCGCAAGAGTAGCCATAGCCGCGCGCAATGAAGAAAAGCTCACCGCCCTGGCAGCGGAAATTTCTTCCGCGGGCGGCGAAGCCTTCGCCGTCAAAATAGACGTAGCCGACCTCGAACAAGTAAAAGCTGGCTTCAAGCAGGTCCTCGAAAAATTTGGCCGCTTGGACATTCTCGTGAACAACGCCGCCATCACCCGCGACGGCCTCGCCCTGCGCATGAAGCAGGATGACTGGGAAGCCGTCATTCGAACCAACCTGACCGGCGCGCACTTCTGCATCCAGCAGGCGCTCGCCGCCATGATGCGTGCGCGCGCCGGCCGCATTGTCAATATCGCCTCCGTCGTCGCACAAATGGGCAACGCTGGCCAGGCCAACTACGTTGCCGCAAAAGCCGGCCTCATCGGCCTGACTAAAGCCATCGCCATGGAAATTGCTTCGCGCAATATCACCGTCAACGCCGTCGCGCCCGGCTTCATCAAGACGCCCATGACCGATGTTCTGCCCGATAAAGCGAAAGAAGAATTGAACACGCGCATTCCGCTGGGCCGCATGGGCTCCGCCCGCGATGTAGCCGCCGCCATCGTCTTTCTAGCGAGCGACGAAGCCGGCTACATCACCGGCCACGTCCTCGACGTAAACGGCGGCATGTACCTGGCGTAGGTCGTATTCATGAAGCAGATCAAGAAACTTAGGGACTTGCCCGATTGGGAAGAAATCAGGATGAACCTTGCAGAAAAACTCGGTATGGATGAAGAACAAATTGAAGCGATCAGTGACGTCGAGGGTGATTCTCTAGATTTAGTTGAGGCGTCCATGGCGCTCGAAGAGGCTTTTGGTTCAAGGCTTCTAAAGCGGCCCAAAAGTTGACCTTGGGGGGCGGGGTAAATAGAATGGGCAGGTTGCTCAGAGGGGTCTAAACCAACGATTTTGGCGCGGCTGTACTCCGCGCGCGTAGTGCAGGCAAGCAAGCCTGGGGAACGACGACACAAGTCTACAGATAGTGCGATTTAATGATCGCGGAGGAACAGGAATGGCCAGCGTAGAAGAACGCGTTAAGCAGATTATCGTCGAGCAGCTCGGCGTGGATGAGGCGGAAGTCACTCCCACGGCGTCCTTTGTGGACGACTTGGGCGCGGATTCGCTCGACCAGGTGGAATTGGTGATGGCGTTTGAAGAAGCCTTCGGCATCGAAGTGCCCGACGAGGATGCCGAGAAAATGACCACCGTCAAGGACGCTGTCGAATACATCGACAAACACGCCAAAGGTAAGTAAGCCACGGAATTCACACCTCAACAGGGAGCGTTTGAAAGTTGACTCGCCGAGTGGTGGTCACGGGTGTTGGACTGGTCTGCGCGCTGGGCATCGGCACGGAGGAGACGTGGAAGAATCTCCTCGCCGGGCAGAGCGGCATTGGTCCCATCACTCAGTTTGATACGAATGGCTTCGATTGCAAGATCGCCGGCGAAATCAAAAACTTTGATCCCTTCCAGTGGATCGAAAAAAAAGAATTGAAAAAGATGGGGCGCTTTATCCAGGTGGCGCTGGCCGGCGCGGATTTTGCGGCGAAGTCCTCCAACTGGAAACGCGAAGATTCCGACCTGGATGAAGTCGGCGTTTACGTTTCTTCCGGCATCGGCGGGTTCGATATCATCGAACGCGAACACTGGAAACTGGTGCAAGGCGGGCCCGGCAAAATTTCTCCGTTCTTTATTCCTTCCGCTATCGTGAATCTTGCTTCCGGCCACATTTCCATTCGCTACGGCGCGCGCGGGCCGAATTCGGCTACTGCCACGGCTTGCTCGGCATCCGCACATGCCATCGGCGATTCCTTCAAAATCATCGAGCGTGGCGCGGCGGAGGTGATGATCTGCGGCGGCACCGAAGCCACCATCACGCCGATGGGCGTCGGCGGATTTGCGGCCATGAAAGCGCTTTCCACGCGCAATGACGATCCAGCGCGTGCTAGCCGCCCGTGGGATGCCGGGCGCGATGGGTTCGTCGTCGGCGAAGGCGCCGGCATTCTGATTCTCGAATCGCTCGGGCACGCGCAGAAGCGCAATGCTCCCATCCTCGCTGAGATTGTGGGATACGGAATGTCCGGCGATGCGTACCACATCACGCAGCCGGCCGAGGACGGCGACGGCGCATTCCGCGTGATGCGCGCGGCAATCAAGGACGCGAAACTCACACCAGCGGACATTGGCTACGTGAACGCGCATGGCACTTCGACGCCGCTCGGCGACGCCATCGAAACGCGGGCGCTGAAAAGGGTGTTCGGCGAACGCGCCAAGCAGGTGCCGATCAGCTCGACCAAATCCATGACCGGACATTTGCTGGGCGGCGCCGGCGGACTCGAAGCAGGCATCAGCGTGCTGGCGCTACGCGACCAGATTCTGCCGCCCACGATCAATCAGGAGACTCCCGATCCCGAGTGCGATCTGGACTATATTCCGAATCATGCGCGCAAAGCTTCGGTCGAGTATGCGCTCTCGAACTCCTTTGGTTTTGGAGGCACCAACGCCGCGCTGATTTTCAAGCGCTGGTCCGGCAAGTAGGTTTCCTTCCGCGTTTGCCGCGTTTAGTTTTTAGTTTTGGTAGAAGGAAGAATCTCGTGAAAATCATCGTGTGCATCAAGCAGGTTCCCGCGAAAGACGCGCCGCTGGCGATCGCCGGAAATTGGATCAAGGAATCCGATATCGGCTTCGAAATGAATGAGCCGGATAGCTACGCGCTCGAGGAAGCGCTGCGCTTGAAGGAAAAGCACGCTGGGGAAGTGATTGCGCTTTCCATGGGCCCGGAGCGGGTAAAGCAAACCATCAAGGAAGCGCTCGCAAAAGGTGCGGACCGCGGCATTCACATTGTGGACGACAATTTCGCGCAACTCGATCCGCTGGGCTCGGCAAAGGCTCTCGCGGCGGCAATCCAAAAAGAAAAACCGGATCTGGTGCTGACCGGATTGCAGAGCGACGACCACGGCTTCGGCCAAACCGGCGTGCTGCTCGCCGCGCTGCTTGACTTGCCGCACGCGACCATCATCATGGCAATTGACGCAAGCGAAGGAAGATTAAGGCTCAAGCGCGAACTCGAAGCCGGATGGTTCCAGCACATCGAGTGCCCGCTGCCCGCAGTGCTCTCGATTCAGTCCGGTATCAACAAAGTCCGCTATGCCACGCTGAAAGGCATCATGGCCGCCAAGAAAAAAGAAATCAGCCCAATGACGCGCGAGTCGCTGGGCGTCTCCGCCGAAGCCACGCAAAAGATCGAAAAAATTTACGTCCCGACAAAAACCAAGAAAACCGAATTCCTGACCGGCACGCCGAAAGAAGTTGCGACAAAGCTGGTCGAAAAACTGAAATTCGAAGCTCGGGTAATCTAGCCATGAAAATTCTTGTCATTACCGAACTGCGGCAAGGCAAGTGGAACAACGCAAGTTTCGAGACGCTGGCAGCCGCGCAGCAAATTGCGAAGGATACATCGAGCGCGGTGAGCGCGCTGGTGATCGGAAAGGGCATCGCCGCGTTCGCTAATGAACTAGCCGCGAAAAACGTCGCCGAAGTTTTGACCGTCGAACACGATCTGCTTGAAGCGTACACAGCCGATGGATATTGCGTGGCGTTGAAGCAGACAATCGAGAGCGCCAAGCCGGATTTGGTTTTGTTTCCGCATACATACCAGGTGCGTGATTTCGCGCCGAAGCTCGCGGCCATGCTCGGCAAAGGAATGATTGGGGACTGCATCGGTTATCGCAACGAAGGCGGGAAACTCGTTTTCGTGCGCCAAATGTTTCAGGGAAAAACCGCAGCGGATGTGACCTTTGCCGGAGCCCCGCCGTGGTTCGCCTCCTTTCAGTCCGGAGCATTTCGCGCCGATTTGCTCGCCGCGCATCCCTCAGGAAAAGCGCCGGTGAATTCAGTGGCAGCGACGTTGAGCGCCGCGCAGATTCGCACCAAGCCGCTTGATCTTTTCAAGGAAGCGAAATCCGCCGTGGACTTGACGCAAGCGCCGCTGATCGTAGCGATCGGCCGCGGCATCAAGGCCCCCGAAAATATTCCGCAAGCTGAAGCGCTAGCGAAAGCCCTGGGCGGCGAGATTGCCGCGTCGCGCCCGATTTGTGATGAAGGCTGGCTCCCGATGGAGCGCCAGATCGGCAGCTCCGGCCAAACCGTCGCGCCAAAATTGTACTTGGCGCTTGGAATCAGCGGCGCGATCCAGCACGTCGTCGGCATGAAGGGCGCGCGCACTATAGTCGCCATCAACAAGGATTCCAACGCCCCCATCTTCGAAATCGCCGACTACGGCGTAGTCGGCGACATCTTCGAAATCATGCCCGCCCTCACCGAAGCCCTCGAAAAAGCAAAAACGCCCTAGTTACTGCACGACTAGTGTTTGGCGTATACTTTCCACAGGCGCCATGAAGCTCGAAGATTACAAAACGATTCTATATCGCCAGGAGGACGGTTCCTGGGTCGCTGAAATCCCGGCGCTTCCCGGTTGCTATGCATTGATGGATACTCGCGAAAAGGGTTTGAAACTGCCCGCCGATTCCACAGAGATCGTGAATGCCTAGCGCCACGGCGCGCGATTTTCAGCGCGTCGCCCTCTTCCCCGGATTTATCCTAATCCGTCAAACAGGGAGTCATGGAGGCCACGAAACTGGGCCGCCGCTTTTCTACAAGATTCTCCGTCAGTTTAGGAATCTCTCTCGATGAATTTGGGAAACTGTGCTAATCGCCCGGTGTTAAAGGCCTATCTGATAAAATCAACCAAGGTTGGAACATGATTGTTCAGCGTGAACAACTTGAGGCCGACGTTCTGATTGTCGGTGCGGGGCCGGCGGGGCTGGCTTGCGCGCTGCACCTTGCGAATCTGATCAAGAAATACAATGAAGCCGGCGGCTCGGGCAAGAACGGGCCAGCGCTTTCTGCGGAAAATATTTATGTGCTCGAAAAGGGGCGAGAGATTGGCGCGCACCAGCTTTCCGGCGCGATCATGAACCCGAAGGCGCTGGCGGAGCTGGTGCCGGATTTCGCGAAGAGTGCGCCGTTGGACACGCCGGTGACGGATGATGCCGCGCTGCTCTTTACCAAAGGATCTTCTTTCCGGTTTCCGATCACGCCGCCGCCATTCAAGAACCAGGGAAATTATGTTGTGTCGCTGAGCAAAGTGACGAAGTGGCTGGGCGGCCTGGTGGAGGCCGCTGGCGTCAACGTGTTCAAAGAGTTCGGCGGCGCCGAACTGGTTTACGAAGGCGAAGGCATTGCCGGCGTCATCACCGAAGACAGAGGACTCGACAAGAACGGCAAGCCGAAAGACAATTTCACTCCTGGTTACGAGTTGCGCGCGAAAGTCACGGTGCTGGCGGAAGGCACGCGCGGGTCGCTCACGAAAAAATTGGTAGAGAGAAAAAAGCTCGACAACATCAATCCGCAGAGTTACGGAATTGGCATCAAGGAATTGTGGGATGTGCAGCCGGGGCGCATCGCGGCAGGCTATGTGGCGCACACGCTGGGGTGGCCGGTTTCGATGGACATGTACGGTGGCGGATGGATCTACGGGCTTTCCAATAATCGCGTGTCCATCGGGTTGGTTCTGGCGTTGGAATATGCGGACCCGCAATTCGATCCGCACGCGGCGTTTCAGACGTGGAAGACACATCCATTTCTCAAAAAACTTCTTGAGGGCGGGAAGCTGGTGCGATATGGGGCGAAATCGCTGCCGTACGGCGGGTGGTACGCGATGCCGCGGAATTATCTGGATGGCGGGCTGATCATCGGGGATTCGGGGAGCTTCCTGGATTCGCAGCGGCTGAAGGGCATTCACCTGGCGATGAAGAGCGGGATGCTGGCGGCGGAAACGATTTTCGAGGCGCTGAAGGCAGGCGATACGTCATCCGAAACGCTGAGCGCATTTCCAAAAAAGATCGAGCAGAGCTACGTCAAGAAAGAGCTGTGGCAGGTGCGGAATTTTCACCAGTCGTTCCAGCATGGAATGCTGCGGGGATTTTTTCACGCGGCCTTTCAGCAGATCAGCGGCGGGCGCGGGCTGATTGATCCGATGCGCGCGCACGCGGGGCATGAGGCGTACAAGAAAATCAACGGACGACCCGCGTTCGATGGGTTTAAGGGCGATGGAAAACTGACGTTTGACAGGTTGACGGACGTGTATCACTCCGGGACGAGGCATGAAGAGGATCAGCCGTGCCACCTGCACGTTGCGGACACGAGCATCTGCGCGACGAAATGCGTCGAGGAGTACGGGAATCCTTGCCAGTATTTTTGTCCCGCAGCCGTGTACGAGATGGCCAAGGAAACAAACGGCAGCGTGAAGCTGAAGATCAACGCCGCGAATTGTGTGCACTGCAAGACGTGCGACATCGCCGATCCGTACCAGATTATTGACTGGGTCGTGCCGGAAGGCGGCGGCGGACCGAATTATGAAGGGATGTAACGGGCCTTTACCCACCCTCCCACCGTCCCCTGTTTTTTCATCAAGTGTTGATTCTAAGTAATTTGCACGGAAAGGAGTTTGCGAAGCCGGTCAGGAGCTGCTGGGCCAGAGTTTGCGGACGAAGTTGCGGACGCGATCGACGACCGAATCATTGGCAGGGGCGGCCGACTTTGGAGGACTTGCTACCGCGGCCGATGTGGAAGCAGGCGCGGGCGTGGAGGCAGTGATGGATTGGCCTTCGACACGGCCCTGGAAGATGAGGGTGGGGCGGACGCGGACACGGCGCACGAGGACGATCATTTTTGGATCAACTTCGGGCTGAACTTTGGCTTTGGCGTCGAAGATCAGCGGGGGTATGAAGACCTGGTAGACGGGCTCTTCCCTGGCGGCGGGCGGCTCGGCAGTTGAGGGATGCATGTTCGGTTTTGCGCCGACGGACCGTTTGCGCATTTCCTCAGCAGTCGCGATTTGGCTGACTTCGGGCTCTGGTGCAGGAATGGCTTGCAGGTCGCAAGCGCAGCGGCCGGAGCTGTTGCGAATGCCGTCCAACTGGCCGTTGAGGAGCAGAATATCACCTGCCTGAGGGATCAGGACGCTTTGACCGGTTAACTGTTGCTCGAGACGAAGGGCGCCGCGGTTAGTGCGGATGCACATGGCGCCGGAGGCGTCGAAGCCGACGAGGACATCGCGCGGAGCGTCGCCGACGGCGACGGTTTGCGCTTGGATCTGCGGTGTGTAGATATTGACGGGGAGATCGCGCTCGACTTGCAGATGAATCATACCGGTATCGAGGGCGATGGTGAGCGAGCCTCCGGACTTGAGGAAGGAGAGATGCGCAGGACCACAGACGCTAATCTGGCCACCTTCGATGAGATCAATGCGCGCGGTGCCGGATTTGACGCGAACATCGCTGCCGCTGCGGAGGACGGTTTTCGCTTGACCCTGGACGACGGCAACGCTCATGGGACCGGTGACGCGGATGGATTCGCCGTCGATAATGCCGACAGAATCGGGCGGCGGTTGATCGGAGCGTCGAGCGGCGGCGACGAGCGCAGCGCAGAGAAAGGCCAGACAGGCCAAGGGAAACGCGGCGCGCCGCGGACGTAACCTCGAATTGGAGAGGGCCTTCATTCGGCGAAGCTCCCACCGCCGTGGCGGAAGGTCTCGCCTATACTATACGTCGAGTGAATTGCAGCCGCCTAGAGAGATGATGACGACACCGGATGCAGCCATCGAGGGCACGAAGAAATCCGAACAGGAAACGGTGAACGTGCATTACGACACGCGGCTGCCGGATTTGCCGTGGCCGAGACGGGTGCAGATTCCGATCATCGCGGCGGCGGTGTACAGCGTGATTCGAATGCTGGGGCCGACGCTGCAGTATGAGGTGCTGGGCTGGCAGAATGCGGAGCGGGTCTATCGATCGGGAAAGAGATGCATCTGGGCGTTCTGGCACCGGGTGATTATTCCAATTGTGTGGTGGCACCGGAATCACGGCGTGGTGGTGATGAACACCACGGCGTTCGACGGGCAATGGACGCGAAAGGTGATTGAATGGCTGGGATTCGGGACGGCGCAGGGGAGTTCGTCGCGGGGAGGATTGCGCGGGCTGGCGGTGATGGCGCGGCGGCTGGAAGAGGGAGTGGATTGCGCGTTTACGATTGACGGGCCACGCGGGCCGCGGTATGTGGCGAAGCCGGGTCCAGTGATGCTGGCGCGGAAAACCGGGTGCCCGATCACGGTGTTTCACATTGGTGTCGAACGCGGGAAGACGTTTGAGAAAACGTGGGACCATTTTCTGTTGCCTGCGCCATTTTCGCGAACGGTGATTCTGTTTGCGCCACCCATTTATGTTCCGGCGGATGCCAATGCGGACGTGATGGAGGCGAAGCATGCGGAGATGCAGCGGGAGTTGGAACGGGTGCGGGATATTGCGGAAGGTTGGTTTGCGCTGAGTGAAGAAGAGCGCGCGCGGCGCCGCCTCGAATTCAATCAATGAGCGGAAATGATCGACAGTAGGGACACGATATATCGTGTCCCTACGAAGAAGAGAGTTCAGTTGGCGGTGCGTTCGCCGAGTTTTACCGGGATGTCCATTTTCTTGCCGCCGCGATAGACGGTCACGGTGATGTTGTCACCGGGGCGCTTGTGATTGAGCGCGAGATTGACGTCGAGCTGGCTGGCGACTTTCTGGTTGTCAATGGCGGTGATGACGTCCCCGCCGATGGCGATCCTGCGCATGCCTGCTGCGACGACACGATTGCCGCCTTGAATTCCGGCGGCAGCGGCCGGGCCGCCCTTGGCCGCTCTCTCCACCAGCAAGCCGTCCTTGACGGGCAAATCCAGCGCTTCGCTGAGCCAGCCGCCTATCGGCAGAGTTTCAACGCCGAGGAATGCACGGTGGACGCGGCCGTCGGTCATCAGATCGGTAGCGATGTTCTTGGCGGTGTTGACGGGAATGGCGAAGCCGATGCCGGCGGTAGTGCCGCTGGGGGTGTAAATCGCGGAGTTGATACCGATGACTTGACCGTGCGAATTGATGAGCGGACCGCCGGAATTGCCGCGGTTGATGGCGGCGTCGGTCTGGATGGCTTCGTCAATGAAAGTGGATTGGCTGGTCTGGACAGTGCGGCCGAGCGCGCTGACGACGCCCGTGGTGAGCGTGGACTGGAAGCCGAAGGGATTGCCAATGGCGAGGACTTTCTGGCCGACTTGAAGAGAGCTGGAATCCCCGAGCGATAGCGCGACGAGATGTTTTTCCTTGGGCTCAATTTTCAAGAGAGCAACGTCGTTGCGCTGGTCGGCGCCGACGAATTTTGCGGCGTAGTGGGATTGATCGCCGAGAACGACTTCGATGGATTGGGCTCCTTCGACGACGTGATAGTTGGTGAGGATGTAGCCGCGAGGGTCAATAACGAAGCCAGAACCGGCACCTTCGACGGGGACCGGGTCCATAAAGAAATCGTACTCGGTGGCTTTAGTGAGAATGTTGGCTACAGCCGGGGAGGCCAGACGGTAAATGCGCACGTTAATGGATTCATCGTCGGTGAGGGCGGCATCGCGCTGCGAAACGGACGTCAGAGAATTGGAACCGGCCAGAGGCAAAGCTTCAACGTTGGTAGGCTGGCGCTGTCCGAAGCGCGCACCAGCCCAATAAGCGCCGAAGATGAGCACCAGCGCAGCGAGAACGATGCGGGCGCGATGGGAATTGTTTGCTGCGGTCATGGGTGTTGTTCCTTCCTTCTGATCCACTCGACAGCAATAGTATAAGGAAAATCCCGGAACGGGTCACCGCGTGGATGGGATGCGGCGGAGCCTAGCGGCGAGGGCTTCGACTTGACGGCGGGTTTCGTCGAGGGAGCCGGAGCAGTCGATTTGATCGGTGGCGAGAGTGAGTTTCTCCTGCACGGGGAGCTGGGCGGCGATGCGGCGGCGGGCTTCGGCTTCGGAGAGGCCGCGAGCGAGGAGTCGGTCGAGCTGCTGTTGCGGCTGGCACCAGGCGACGACAAGACCGTCGAGATTTTTGTGAATGCCGGATTCGATGAGGAGGGCGGCTTCAACGAAGGCAGCATCGCGCATGCCCTGGCGCTGCCAATCGTCGAATTGACGCAAGACGACTTCGGCGACGCGGGGATGGACGATGGCGTTGAGGCGGTCGAGGCGGGCGCGATCGTTGAAAACGACGGCGCTGAGTTTTGCGCGGTCAACGCGGCCATCAGGGGCGAGGATGGAGGGCCCAAATTCGCGAAGGACTTCGTTGTAGGCGGGCCGGCCGGGTTCGATGAGTTTGTGGGCGAGGGAGTCGGCATCGAGAACGGAAAAGCCGAGTTCGCGGAGCATGGCGGCAACGGCGCTTTTGCCGCTGGCGATGCCTCCGGTAAGGCCAAGTCTGAGCATTTTTTGTTTAGCGCGCCGTGGCGGTCGATTGTGTGGCAGAAAATTTGGGAGAAGCACGGCGGAGGCGCGCGGCCTTGACCGTGTTGCTCATGAGCATGGTGATGGTCATGGGGCCGACCCCACCGGGGACAGGCGTGAGGGCGCCCGCGACGTGAATGGCGCTCGGATGAACGTCGCCGACGAGGGCGCTGCCTTTGGCGCGGAATTTTTCGAGGCGGTCGGGGAAATTCTGGAAGAGGTGTTCGGCTTCCTTGGGATCGGTGACCCGGTTGGTGCCAACGTCGATGACGGCGGCGCCGGGCTTGATCCAGTCAGGTTGCACGAAGGCGGGTTTGCCCATGGCGGCGACGATGATGTCGGCGCAGCGAACGACGTTCGGCAAATCGCGCGTTTTGGAATGGCAGATGGTGACGGTGGCGTTGGCGTGCATGAGGAGAAGAGCCATCGGTTTGCCGACGATGTCACTGCGGCCGAGGACGACGGCGTTAGCGCCTTCGAGCGGGATGTCGTTGCGTCGCAGAATCTCCATGCAGCCAGCCGGAGTACAGGCGACTAGGCCGGGGCGTCCGCTGACGAGACGGCCGAGATTGGCGGGATGGAAGCCGTCCACGTCTTTGGAGGGATCGACGGCTTCGAGGATGCGCTTGGTGTCCACCTGGGGAGGAAGGGGAAGCTGAATCAGAATGCCGTCCACGTTGTTGTCACGATTCAAATCTTCGACAACAGCCAGCAGATCGAGGGTGGTCACATTGACTGGCGGCGTGATGAGAGCGCTGGCGAGGCCGATCTCTTCGCAGGCAGCGATTTTGCTCTTGACGTAGAGCTGCGAAGCGGGATTTTCGCCGACAAGGACGGCGGCGAGACCGGGGCGAACGCGCGCGGCGGTAAGGAGGCGAACTTCATCTTTCAGCTCGGTGAAGATCTGGTCGCGAATTTTGGTGCCATCCAGGATTCGTGCGGTCATGCGGTGCTCGCTTTCGACATGAGTGTCCGGTGCAAGAGAAAATCATAGCACACGCAAAAAACGACGAAGCACAAGTCATGTCCAGAGACTTGAAGTGATCAACTATTTATTTAAGGCTATTTATTTAAGGCTTTGGGCCCACTGCCTATTCTGTTAGCATCCACCAATTTGCCGGAGGAGGCACAGATGACGACGGTAAAGCGAATTGAACCGGGATCTGCCTTCAAGGTCGGAGGGATCGTTTACGCGTTTTTGGGCCTGATTATCGGGATTCTCATGGCCTTGTTCTCGATGGTGGCGGGATCCCTGGGAGGTTTGGCAGGCGGCGGGGCACCCGGTGCGCGGGCGCTGGGATTCGGATTTGGCCTCGGCGCGGTTATTATTTTCCCGATTCTGTACGGCATCATCGGGGCCATCGCGGGGGCCATCGGAGCGGCGATTTACAACCTAGCGGCAGGCTGGGTGGGCGGCCTCGAAGTTGACATAAGCTAAACCGATTCGCGGCCGCATTTCTGTTTGATTCCTGCGGACAAACTGCATCTTCTACTTCCCTGTAACATCCAAACTGGTGGTAGTTCCAGTCAGTAGAGGTGTGTTTGCGCAGCAACTAGGAACGGAAGAAACCAAGATGGCAATATTGGGGGATGGCGGGCGGCGGGAGTTGGAGAAGAAGGCGAAAGCAGAAGGGCGGCTGCCACCTGGGCAGTCGCTGACGCTGAAGTGGCCGGTGCTGCATTACGGGAGCGTGCCGCATTTTGATGGGGGGAAATGGGACTTCAAGATTTCGGGGTTGGTAGAAGCGCCGGTGCGTTTGACGTGGGAGGAATTTCGGGCGGTGCCGCAGACGGAGGTAACCTCAGATTTTCATTGTGTGACGCGATGGAGCCGACTGGACAATCGTTGGAAGGGCGTGCTGTTCACGGATGTGATGAAGCTGGTGAAGAAGAAGCCAGAAGCAGAGTTTGCGCTGGTGCTGGCAGAAGAAGGCTACACGGCGAATGTACCGCTGGCGGATTTGCTGCGGCCAGATGTGCTGTTTACGTTCGAACACGATGGTGAGCCGCTGCCGGCGGAGCACGGCGGGCCGTTGCGGCTGATCGTGCCGCATCTCTATGCGTGGAAGAGCGTGAAGTGGGTGCGGGGGTTCATGTTGCTGGATCAGGACCGGCTGGGATTCTGGGAGCGCAATGGGTATCACGCGTACGGAGATCCATGGAAAGAGCAGAGATATTCTGGGAGATAGCGGCTCAAGGCGGAAAAAAAGCAGGCGGAGAGCGATCCGCGGGATACGGAGCCAGAACTCACCGGGCGACAGACAAGATAAGTAAGGTAAAAACCCTATTCGGAGGCGATGACCTGCGGCCACCGACTGCAAAAAAGGCCTCTTTCTCCGGTGCAGCAATTTTTTCACGGGCTTTCAACAACTGAGACACGGGGATGTAATTCGCGAAGGTTATCTACCTTGTGGCCCGCCAACCATTACGCCAAGGAGATAACATGTTCCAAAGCAACCCGAAAACAAAAAGGCCGAGGCTGAGCGCATCACTATGTGCGACGGCACTGGTTTTTTCGATGCTGGCCTATGTTCCGGCCGGTTACAGCGATGATGAACCGAACAGGGAGGTTCATAAGATTAAAACCGCCAGCCCGATCAAACACGTCATCATCATCGTTGGCGAAAACCGCAGTTTCGACCATGTGTATGCCACTTATGTGCCAAGCAACCACAGGGAAAGCGTGAACAACCTGCTCTCCGAGGGCATCATCAATGCTGACGGCACGCCAGGAAAAAACTTCGCAAAAGCGCATCAATTCCAAGTTACCACGGCGCCAAATAACGGGAAATATTTCATCAGCGCCCCTGATGCGGACAAGGCTCTTTACTCCACGCTGCCGGCACCCGACCTTGCGGGTACGCCGCCAGTCTCGGCGCTCTCTTTTATTCTGCAGGTTCCGGGCGGCGATCCAGGCTTGCCACCAGCCGATCAATTTTTGTTTGGCACAGGCGGCACAGGCCTGAGCGTTCCTTCGCCGTTTGTGGGGCCGGACACGCGGATCACTAACGTCAATAATCTTCCGCCGGGGCCGTTTCAGATGACGGGACCGACGATGCCTTATGACGCGTTTACGGGGGACACGATCCACCAGTTGTTTCAGATGTATCAGCAAGTGGATTGCGATGGGAATCGGGCGACACGAGAAAATCCAACGGGCTGCCTGCACGATTTACAGTCATTCACCACGACGACGTACTCCACGAAGCCTGGCGGCACGCCGCATGACACAGGGCAAACCATGGCTTTCTTCAACGTGCAGCAAGGTGATGCTCCCTTCTTCAAGCAAGTGGCGGATGAGTTTTCCATGAGTGACAACTATCATCAACCGGTCATGGGCGGCACGGGACCGGACAGTTTTTTGATCGGCTTCGGCCAATACCCTTTCTTTACCGATGCCAACGGGAATGCGGCAACACCTCCCGCGAGCGATATTTACAATCCTGATCCGCAGGCGGGCACGCTGAACCTCTATACGAAGAGGGCTACGTACTTTGATTGCTCCGATCCGGCGGCGCCCGGCTCGCAGGCGGTCCTGAGCTACCTGGATTCCTTGCCATACTCCGTTTCGTCCAGTTGCGAGCAGGGACATTTTTATCCGGCGGTCAATCACGGCCAGGGATTCCATCCGGATGGCACACCGACCGATCCGACCAAAAACATTCCACCATTGAATTTGCGGAGCATTGGCGATGCGTTGAATGGCAGGGGCATTCCGTGGGTTTACTATGGCGGAGGTTACAACCTCGCCGTCGCGAATAACCCGATCAATGGCTACTGCACGATTTGCAATCCATTCGAATACGAGTCTAACTTCCCGGCGCAGCGCGCGGATCACATGAGAGACGTTACGGACCTGTTCAACGACCTGCAGAACGGAACGCTGCCGGCGGTATCGTTTGTCAAACCGGACGGCGCGATGGACGGCCATCCGAACTCGTCAAAGCTGGATCTGTTTGAGGCTTTTTCGAAGAACATCGTCGAACTGGCCCAGAGCAATAAAGAGCAGTGGGCCGAGACGGCGATTTTCATTACGGTAGACGAAGGGGGCGGGTATTACGACAGCGGGTTCATCCAGGCGCTGGACTTTTTCGGGGACGGGCCGCGCATTCCACTAATCGCCATCTCCAACTTCTCAAGGGGCGGGCACATCAGCCATTCTTACAGCGACCACGTTTCGCTGATGAAGTTCATTGAGCGGAACTGGCAACTTGCTCCGGTATCCGACCGGAGCCGAGACAATCTGCCTAATCCACGAGTTGACGATGATAATCCCTATGTTCCATCGAACATGCCTGCGCTCGGAGACTTGTTCGACTTGTTCAACTTTGGCAGGGGAGGAGAGGGGCAGCAGTAAGATTACAAATCCAAGTTCGAAAAAGACGCCCCGCGGGAATCACCGGCGGGGCGTCTGTTTTGATTAGTCGGCGGCGGCTTGGGATTTGGTCGGGTCGATTTCGATGCGGCCCTTGAAGTGGGCGCCGTCTTCGATGCTGATGCGCGCGGTGGAGATGTCGCCGACGATCGAGCCATCGGTCTTGACATCCACGCGGTCTCGCGCATGGACATTGCCGACGACTTTGCCGTAGACGATGACTTCACTGGCGTGAATTTCGGAATTGAGCTGGGCGGTTGAGCCAACCGTCAGCTGGTGGCCACGCAGTGTAATCGGACCGTCGATCTTGCCGTCAATCTGCAAGTCTTCGTTGCCAGTGACGTGACCCTTAATTTGCAAGCTGGAGCCCAAGCGCGCAGAACCGCGTGCCGCGGGACTGCTAGAGCGAGAACCAGAGGGGACGCTAAAGGGCGTTACTGACGATGCTGGGCCGGCCGCGGGCGGCACGGCGGGTGGTTCGGTTTGCGTTTGTTGCTTGGTCCACATACTTCCTCCCTTAATTGGTGCAGAAATGTATTTTGGCTCCGGGTGGGAGGAGCAGCGTGGAATCACTTTAGTCGCCTGAAGCGAGAGGAAGCAACCACGAAAACAGAGCGGCTTGTGCAAATCAAACACTGTCCCTGGGGACAGGTAGAGCTTGCGATTCGGAATTGTAGATGATCGCCCGTCGAATGACTTCTATAGAGGGCTGCGTCAATCAGTAGAAGAGCGCGGGCGCCTGAGAAGCTCCAGAATTCCTGCCAGTGTTTGCCGGCGCGCAGCGCTGCCAGAGTAAGCGTCTTGCGGGCTCGCCAAGCAGCGACGCGAAGCGTATGATTTCAATCGTAATCAGGTTCCCCGCCAATTTGGAGTCACATATGTTTGCCCAGAAAATGGCACCCACCATTATGGCCATAGCACTCGGCGGCGCCGCGCTACTACCAAGCCTGCTCCTAGCCCAAGAACGCACTTCGGGTATGGCCGTGAGCACGCCCCTGTCTGGTGGGCTAACCAGGTCCATAGCAATTATTGATGTGGATCTCCAGATCAAGGGACCAAATGGCGCGCTCATTGAAGGGGCGGCCGTAGTTACGGTAACCAAGCTGAATGGTCAAATCTATAGTCAGTCAACGGCCAAAGCAGGCTATCTGAGATTGAACGAATTGCCGCAATCTGAGTACAACGTCCAGGTGGTTGCACCCGGGTTTGGAAGAGTGACGAAGTTGATTGACGTAACTCGACAGGGCGCGTCGCTGATGAAGGTCACTATCGAGTTGCAACCGCCGGCGGAAGGGGAAGATGTGGTCACGGATACGGAGCTGGCTGCGCTCGCTCCGAAGGCGCAGAAGGCGCTTGGCAAGGCGATCGAGCTGCTGCGGAACAACAAGCCGGGTGAGGCGCGAAGCCACTTGGAGACGGCATACCGCATTGCGCCGAACAGCGCCGAGGTCAATTACCTTTACGGAATTTATTCCCTGCAGATGAGCGATAAAGCACGGGCCAAGTCTTATTGGACAAAGTCGCTTGAGCTTTACCCCAGTCACTACCGCGCACTGATTTCCCTGAGCCAGGCACTCCTGGACGAGAACAAGCCTGGCGACGCGTTGCCGTACCTGAAGCGGGCAGTTCGAGCCGAGCCGTCCTCCTGGCGCGCCCACGCGATCTACGCGGATGCATTTCTGCGGCAAGGATCGACGGACGAAGCCGTCAAACAAGCGGAGAGGGCACTCGAACTCGGCCATGGGCAAGCCGCGATTGTTCAAAGGTACCTGGCAGCCGCACTGGCAAAACAAGGAGAAAGGGAGAGAGCTATCGGCGTTCTTCAAGGCTATATGAAAGAACATCCCGCGGACGCTGCGGCGCAGAAGCAACTCGAGAGCCTTCAGTTGGGTGAAGCAGCGAACGCGCCAGCCGGCGCCGATGCGGCAAACGCGGAGATGGTGCAATCCGGGACCCTAGCGGAAGTCACGGCGCTTCCCATTTCTTCCAATTGGCTGCCTCCTGACGTAGACGAGAAAGTGCCTCCCGTAGAACCGGGGGCGGCCTGTCAGCTCGATGAAGTTTTGCGGCAAGCCGGCAAGAGGATTGAGGAATTTGTCGGAAATGTCGATCGTTTTACAGCGACCGAACTTGTGTCCCACGAATCGATCAACAAATGGGGAATGGCCTCATCGCCGGATCAGCGAAAATTCGACTATGTAGTTTCCGTGCAGGAAGTAGCTCCTGGGTTTCTCAACGTGGATGAGTACCGGAGCAGCGGCAATTCTTCTCCAGCGGATTTTCCAGGTGGCGTGGAGTCACATGGCCTACCGGCACAGGTCCTCATATTCCACCCCTACAACGCGGTCAACTTTGAGATGACCTGTGAAGGCTTGACGCGGTGGAATGGCGGGCTCGCGTGGCAGGTGCACTTCCGCCAGAGGAAGGATAAACCGAACCGGATCCGCGAATACAGGCTTGGGCTGGACGGCCCAGCCTATCCGGTCGCGCTGAAAGGAAGGGCTTGGATCGCGTCGGATACGTTTCAGATCACGCGGCTGGAGACGGATCTGGTCGCGCCGGTTCCAGAAATTCGCCTGGCAGCGGATCACACGGCGATTGAATACGCCCCCGTGAAATTCAAGAATCGCAAAGTAGAGATGTGGCTGCCGCAGACCGCCGAAGTATATTTTTACTGGAAAGGGCGACGAGTCCACTTTCACCACAGCTTCAATAATTATCTGCTCTTTGCAGTCGACGATAAACAGAAAATCGCGGCGCCAAAAGCTGCGCAAGAACCGCCGGCCAATCCTCCACCGGGTCCGGGGACACAGCAGCCCTGAACAGGTTCACACCGCCATGGGGTGCGAGTCTCAATTTGGCGGCGGTATTGGTGGAGCTCAAGAGAGCGCTTGCACACGGTTGAGAAAACCCACCAGGTATTTCCACGCGAAGTAGTAGAGGAGCAGCGCGGCCGGTGCAGCGACGGGGAAGACGTGCGCGGCGAAGCTGGGAATGGGAAAGTTCAGAAGACTAGCGACGACGATACCGAGCGGCGCAAGCAAAATGGGCAAGAGCGCGCCGTGAAGGCCAAGCGAGAGTTGAAGGCGAGAGCGCAGCGCCACGAAGAGAACATTCCAAAGGCCCCAGGCGTTGGGCACGACGGCCATGGGGAACACGATCACGCGTTCGACGGGAACGGGGATGTTGTAGATGTAACGGGCGATGGTAAAGACGGTGGCGACCACGAGGAGAAAAATCGTGGGGACAACGACGCCTGACATGTAGGCGCGCAGATAAATGTGCTGATTCATAAAGCCTCCAGCTTCACAGGTGATACAACAATGCAGGGATAGAACCAGGATAGAAAACGAGGGCCGCGCCTAAAATCGCAGCGAGGGCCCAATCGAACCAAGGGACAGTGAACACCGGGGCCGGACGGTCCTCGAGCTTGCGGTGCATTTGCGGCCAGAGGTCACGGCGGAGATCGGTGTCCCGGACGGGCGGGATGGCCTGCTTGAGGAGCTCTTTTATCTCCTGCTCATTTTTTCCGTTGTTCATTTTGTCGTGACCTCTAGTCGCAAAGAAGCAAGATTTTTTCGGAGCATTCGAACGGCCCGGAACACGCGGACTTTGACGAGCGCAACGGATATGCCCGCGGCTTCGGCAATGGCGTCGTAAGGCTCATCTTCAATCAGGGCCAGAGTCGCTACCAAGCGGTACTTTGGCGGCAACTGAAAGAAAGCACGTTTGAGCCGTTCACGCGTTTCGCGGCGGATGGCGGGATCTCCGGCGCTTGCGCCAGGGAGATCCTCGGGAAGGTCGGTTTCGCGGCGCGAATGCCGGAGGTGGTCTAACGCGGCGTTCGTGGCGATTCTTCGCGCCCAGGCACGGAAATTGCCGGCCGGATCGAAGCGTACTCGGCACTTGTAAATGCGCCAAAAAGTTTCCACGGTAAGATCCTCGGCGATGCCGGTGTCTCTGACGATACGGACAATCCAGGCGTAGACTTCCCTCTGGTGCTGCCGGAACAGCTCCTCGAAGGCTTCTAGGTTGCCCGCCGCGAAACGCTCCAACAGCTCCATTTGCCACTCTCTATCACTACTTACGATTTTTTCGTGCTTGTGGTTACAGTCTATAGCGGGCCCCGCCCATTCCACTGCCGCGGGTTTCGAGAGGCAGGCGGCAGAGAGGAAACCAAAAGAAAAGGCCCGAGCGGTCAAGCCGCCCGGGCCCATGCGATTCGGCTGAATCGAGATCAATAAATGTCGTACTGCTCCCAGTGGAGGGTGGCGTCAGACTGGATGATGATGTGTTTGTGCGAGGTCTGCTCGAGTTCGTCAATGAGCATGGACTCGCGGGTCTTCAGAGCTTTCGCGATTTCCGGATTCACGCGGATGGTGAGGTTCGGACCCTCGTGATCGGCGGTGGCCATCTTGCGCGCTTCGGCCTGGATTTCGTAGCAGAGCGTGGGGATGGACTTGACCATCCCAGAGCCGGTGCAATAGGGGCACGGCTGGCACAGGACGCGCTCGAGGGCCTGCTTGGTCCGCTTGCGCGTGATGCAGACGAGGCCGAACTCGTTGAAGGAAAGCGCCTTTGACGGGGCCTTGTCTTCCTCAAGAGCTTGCTGCAGCGCGGATAAGACTTTTTCGCGGTTGCGGCGCTCTTCCATGTCAATGAAGTCAACGACGATGATGCCGCCGAGGTCGCGGAGGCGAATCTGGCGGACGATTTCCTTGACCGCTTCTAGGTTGGTCTTGACGATGGTGTCTTCGAGGCGCGTGGAGCCTTTGCCGACGAATTTGCCGGTGTTGACGTCGATGGCCACGAGAGCTTCGGTGTGGTTGATGACGATGTAGCCGCCGGACTTGAGCCAGACCTTGGCGCGCAATGCTTTGTCGAGTTCGTGCTGGATGCCGAACTCTTCGAAGATGGGCGTTTCCTTGGTGTAGAGCTTGACCTTGTTGACGAGCTTGGGCTGGAAGCGGCTGACGAATTCGACGATCTTGCCGTACTCCTCTTCGTTGTCAATCCAGATGCCGGTGAAATCGTCGCTGACGTAATCACGGAGGATGCGTTCGACGAGGTTGAGGTCGCGATGGAGCAGAGCGGGAGCTTTGCGCTGCTCGCTGCGTTCCTTGATTTCATTCCAGGTTGTGCCGAGAAATTCAATATCGGCGCGAATCTCGTCGTCGGTGGCGCCGCCAGCAGCGGTTCGGACGATGAAGCCTCCGGGATAGGAACCGCCGGCTTCGCTAACGAGGCGACGAAGCCGCGAGCGATTTTCCGCGGAGATGATTTTGCGCGAGACGCCGGTGTGATGGACGGTGGGCATGTATACGAGGAAGCGGCCCGGCAGCGCGACGTGGCTGGTGATGCGCGCGCCCTTTTTGCCGAGAGGTTCCTTGGCGATCTGGATGACGACATCCTGGCCGGCCTTCAGCATTTCGGAAATAAGCTGCGGACGGCGCGAGGGGCCGGAACCACTTTGATAACCACGGTCATGCCGGGGGCCACCGGGACGGCGTTCGAAACGTGGTCCGCCGCCGGGACGTCCACCGCGATCAGGACGTCCGCCACGGGTGTCTGGACGGCCACCGCGTGTATCCGGGCGCCCGCCACGGCTGTCGCGGCCACGGTCGCGCCCACCGCTGCGGAACGGCCGCTGAAAGCGCGAACGAGGATTGCCACCGATGCGCGCGGAATCACGCGGGAAATCTTCGCGAGGGGCAGACGGGCCACCAACGCGCGGAGCACGAGTTTCACCTGGCAGGAGAATTACGTCTTCTTCGATGACGGAGGCGCCTTCCGCGACAGTTTCACCAGCGGCCGCAGCGATCGCTTGTTCTTCGACATGGTCCGTCTCGAGGGGTTCGTTATCGAGGTGTTCCTCTTCAACATGTACGTGTTCTTGGTGTTCGTGCGTTCCGTGAGCGGCGTCGTGTTCGGCGTGCTCTTGAGCTACGTCCGCGGCAAATTCCGCACGGTTGGCGGCGCGCCCGGCTTCGACTTCCTCGACCTCTTCCTCGGAGAGTTCGGAAACTTCAGCGGCTCGGACCTCTTCCACTTCTTCCGTTTCTTCCGATTCATCGTCGTCAAATTCGGCGCCACCGACGATGGCATCGACTTCCGCTACTTCCGAGGTCTCTTCCTGCTTGGCTTCGACGAAACCGGAGGCGAGTGCGGCGACTTGATCGTCGTTTAGTTCAGTGTCATTCCGGGCGGCTTCGACATTGTTGGCACTTGTTTCCTGAGAAGGTTCGACGACGGCATTGCCGGTGTTGGAAGCTTCTTCAGCCACGCCAGTGGATTCCATCGAAGTCGCCGCTTCGGTCTCTGCGCCTGCATCTGCCAGCAGCCAGCGGGGCAACCCGCCGGAGAAACGACGAGGAACGCTGCTGCCGCTTGGAGCGGGGGCAGGAAGACTCGCGGATGCGCGCGGCGTAATCTCTTCTGGACTGGACATCTCCTCGTGCGATTCGTGTTCGACACTGGGAGCAGGCGCCGGTGCAGCGGCGGGCTTGCTGCGATACTTGGCCAGCGACTCGCCGGGAAGAATGATCTCTTCCTCGGGGGAGCTGGTCACAGAAGGCCCTGAGACGCGCGGAGCTTCCGGACGGCGATTGTCGTAAGTGCGGGGCTGACCGCCGCGATTGTCATAGCCGCGGGACTCACCACCACCTTGAGGCGAGGCATATTTTGACGGAGGCAGATTGCGCCCACCCGGGCCGCTCGGCGGGCGTCCACCGCGATGGCGTCCACCACGGCGACCCCAACGGCCACCGCGACCGCGATCTCCGCCACGGTCACCACCGCGGTCTCCGCCTCGGTCACGGTCACCGCCACGGCCAAAACTCTGGCCGGGACGATCGTTGCCGCGGGCGGGATAGTTTTGCGTGGGGTTGTAATGGGGCGCGAAGTTCTGGGGCGCGGAAGCGTTCGAATCCGGTTGCCGTTCCTCGGATGCTTCGGCGTGCGGATCTTCGAGGGGAACGGACTGCACTTCGTCTTGATGCTCCTCGACGGGCTGGCCTCCAGCGGCGTGCATCTCATCCTGGGAAGGGTGATGCTCTTCCACGTGATGCGACTCGCCCTGATGGAACTCCTGGTGGTGCGTTTCTTCGTGATGTTCTGAGGCCCGGGCCAGGGATTCGCCGGGGAGCAGTTCGACCGGGGAACCGTCGGCCGGAGGCATGGGGGCCAGAGAAGGTTGCGGCGCCTCGTGCGGATGGCCGTGATCGTAGTCCTCGAGGTTTTCGAAAACGTCACTGACGTAGAGGAAGGCGTCGCCGTCAAGACCAATATCCACGAAAGCAGACTGCATGCCGGGGAGGACGCGGGTGACTTTTCCCTTGTAGATGCTGCCGACGAGCGCGAACTCTTTTTCCCGCTCGATGTAAATTTCGACTAACTGACCTTCTTCAAGAATCGCGACCCGCCGTTCGTGGGAGGCCGCGGAGATAACCAATTCTTTCGACATGAAAACTCCTTATGCGTGACTCCGGCATAGCCGGAATCACCCTTCTGTACGGGACCGGCTTGACCGGGACCGACAGGACGCATCGCCGCGAGGTTATGCCCAGCGGAGTTTCCGGAAATCGGAGCGCCGTCCCGGCTGAAACCGGGACACGTTGGCCACACTTGTAGCGAAGTGGCTTGGCGTTCGAAGCCAGAGGGAAAAGACTTCCTCAGTCTGTCGAGGCTGGTCCGTCGCCGGAAAAAAGCCGGGCGATCGGCGGACGATGCTGTCCTCACTCTAAAATCCTTCTTACTGCGATCCCGGCCGAGCCGGAATCCACAAATCCAAGTTCTTTTCCGGTGCGCTCCGGCGAAGCGGAGACTTCACACGGCCCTGGCGGCTTGGTCAGTTGACGAAGCGGCGAAGCCGGACATTCATCACCAAGCCAATCGCCAGGAAAACAAACAGCGTGGCGGAACCCCCGTAACTCATCAACGGCAGGGGGATGCCGGTTACCGGCATAGCGCCGATAACCATTGCCACGTTTACCAGCACATGGAACCCAAGCGCCGCTGCGACGCCCATGACAAGAAACATTCCCGCGCGATCTTTCGCGCGTTGAGCATTCTGCACTAAACGCAACAGAAGCGCCATATACAGCCCGAGAGCAACCAGCACGCCCTTGAATCCCTGTTCCTCAGCCAGGGCCGCCATGATGAAGTCCGAATAGCGGACGGGGATGTAGCCCAGTTGATTCTGACTGCCGTTGCCAAACCCTTTGCCCCAGAAGCCGCCGGAGCCCACGGCAATCTTTGATTGCAAGATTTGATAGCCGGAGCCTTTGGCGTCCTCTTCAGGGTGCAGGAAAGACGTAATTCTCTCTCTTTGATATGGCTTGAGGATTCGCCTGCTGACAGGGGGATAAAAAACGGCCCCTACCAACAAAATCCCCGCCAAGGAAAAAGCCGCCGCGTGTTGCCACTGCAAGCCCGCCAGAAATGCGCCAACCACCAACAAAGGGATCAGCACGAGCGCTGTTCCTAAATCGGGCTGCTTGAGTATCAAGACCAGCGGAACACCTACCAACAATCCTGCCTTGATCAGGTCACGCAAATCAAGCTGATCGGAGCGCACTTCGGCAAAGAAGCGCGCCAGCACAATGATTATAATCAATTTAACCAATTCTGACACCTGAAGAAGTTCGCCGATGGCCGGGATGGAGATCCATCGTTTGGCTCCGAAACGGGTATGGCCGACGAGGAGAACCGCGACCAAAGCCGTGACGCCGAGTAGATAGAGGATGGGGGCCTGATCGAGAATCAGGTGATAGTCCAGCCGGGAAAGGGCAAACATCAAGGCGAAGCCGATGACCAGCCAGCGCACCTGTTTCATGTGCATGCCCGCGAGGGAACTGCCGTGCGTCGCGGAATAGATTTCAACCACGCCGAGGGCGCAAATGGCGGCGAGGATCGCCAGGAGCCACCAGTCGTAATCGCGAGTTCCGGGTGCGTCTTTCATCAGAGAGGCTGAAAGTTCAAAGTTGAGAGTGGAAAGGGAGGAAGCAGGTCTCCGCTGCCGAGGCGACTTACCTTCTCGTTCCATTCCTTGCGAAACAAATTCATAGAATCCTTTAGCGCCTTGGATCCGCGTTGGCGCGTGCCGGTCGAGCAACGGTAGAGTCTTCCGGTTTCAAAGCTGCTCGTGGACCAAATGCTACAACGGCTGCCGAGGTCTTCAGAGAATCAGGCCGTTTGTTTTCCGCCGTGACTTGACCCTGGGTCTTCTTGTTCTTCTTGTCGTAATAGGCCTTGATAACATCTTTGACGACCGGGCCGGCGGCTTCACCACCATGCTTGCCGCTTTCCTGTACAAGCACGGCGACTGCAATTTCCGGGTTGCGGCGTGGCGCGTAGCCGACGAACCAGGCATTGTCTTCAAATCTTTTCTGTTTCCCGAAGCGTTCGCGGGTCGCATAACCGATAACTTGCGCGGTGCCCGATTTTCCACTCACTTCGATTCCCGGAAGCCGGACGTTCCGCGCCGTGCCACCCTCTTCGTTGACAACGCCGTACATCGCATCCGTTATTTTCTCGACCGTAGATTCGGAAAGCGCAACCCGTTCCTCGCCAACATTGGGCGCGTCCTTCAGCAGATGCGGTTGCTTGAAAACGCCGCCCATGGCGATGCCGCCAATCATGCGCGCCAGCTGCAGCGGAGTCGTGATGACCGCGCCCTGACCGATGGCCACCGAAATCGTTTCACCGGCATACCACTTGCGATGGAAGGCGCGTTGCACCCATTCCTCGGAAGGCATCAGCCCTTCCTTTTCGTCCGGCAGATCGATCCCCGTCTTACGTCCGAGCCCGAACTTGGTGCCGTAATAAGAGAGGCGGTCAATACCCAGACGCATTCCCACGTTGTAAAAGAAGATATCGCAGGATTCGAGAATGGCTTTATGCAAGCCCACCACGCCGTGCGAGCTTTTCCCGTAAACCCAGCATTTGAACTGACGGCCATAGAAGGTAGCGTAGCCGGGGCAAAACGTGGTGAAGCTTTCGGGGGGATTTTTATCCTCCAGCATCGCCGTGGCGGTCACGATTTTGAAAACGGATCCCGGCGCAAGCTGCGCCTGAATTGCACGGTTTAGCAAAGGATGCTGAGGGTCTTCGTTGAGATTCTTCCAGTCATCTCCCGAAATGCGCACTGCAAAATCATTGGGGTCCAGAGCGGGATGGCTGACCATCGCCAGAACTTCTCCAGT
>Ga0137394_10000387_pt1 | contig 30602 bp, 21 predicted proteins | sample czobulk116metaG_FD_108278 | JGI IMG/M metagenome (GOLD analysis project Ga0137394, IMG submission 108278) | Vadose zone soil microbial communities from Angelo Coast Range Reserve, California, USA - czobulk1.16 metaG | ecosystem: Environmental > Terrestrial > Soil > Vadose zone | place: USA... | reverse complement strand
GAAAGGCCCCGGCCAGAGCCAGGACGGCTGCGGCGCCGGCGCAGATCGCAATCAAGATCTTGCGGCGTTTCTGCCGGCGACGTTCACTGAGCTTCATCTCGGCAATGTGCGTCCAGAGCAGTTTGTTCAGACTGCCGTCCGTCGCCGGGCGATACACTTGCTCTGTCGCCTTGGCGTTCACCGCCACGCGGTCGACCGGCGCCACGAACCGGTATCCGCGCCTGGGAACGGTTTGAATGTAGACGGGGCGATCCGCATCCTCGCCTAGGGCCTCACGGACCTGTTTGATGGCGAAGTTCACACCCTGCTCGAAATCGACGAACGTGTCGGAGTTCCACAGCGCCTTGCGAATGTCCTCGCGGGTCACGAGCGTCCCCGCCTGTCCGGCCAGCAGGCACAACAACTTGAACGGCTTCGGCTGCAGCCGGACAACGCGGCCGTTCTTCACCAGTTGCTCGGCGTCGGTATCGAGCTCGAAGATGCCGAAGCGGAAGATGTGGGGGGCTGACACCCCGGGGGCTCTGGTAGTCACGCATGCACAGCCTATCACTCCGCCCGCCAGCTCATCAAACCTCACAACTGTTCCAGCCAATGAGGTTAGGCCCTCGGCACATGACCTGACTATGCTCAGGCTTCGCGAACGCTGCTTCCCCGGAATCGAGCGTATATCCCTCAGAGCGGTCGAGCGAACGGCCGACCTGACACGGTGGTGCCCATGACCGAACCAGTAAAACTGGAGACCGACATCAGACTTGCGAGGCGATCCCGGGTTCCAGTTCTGATTACCGCTCCGCCCGACCGCGCCCTTGCTATCGCGCGCGCAATTGTCGCCGGCAAAAAGAACAGAACGAAAACGCCCCCACTCGTGGTGTGCGATGGCGCCGCCATCGTCAGGGCGGCGCTGGGGGATCGCCGGGAAAGCGGAACGACCGACGATGATGTCGTCCTTGTCGTTCGGGAAGTGCACGAGTTGAGCGACACCGAACAGTCTGCGCTGATGCTGCTGTTCTTCAACGGAGAGGAACTCGGAAACCGACGCATCATCGCGACCTCGTCCGTCTGCCTCTTGAATCGTGTCGAGCAGGGCACCTTCAATGAGGGGCTGTTCTACCGACTGAACGCCATTCACATCGTCGGCCACTCATGCAGCGACCGCGCCCGGGTCCGGAAGCCGTGCTGCTCCGAGGAGGCAGACAACTCCTCATGGGGGCTTCAGGAGACCCGATCACTGCCGATCTGCTGACGCGCGACCCCGGTATCACACGCCACGCCGAGGAGCCCGTCTGAGTAATGCCCCCGCGGGCTGAGCGTGTTCACATTTCTCGGACACGCTCCTGGCCCAGCGCAGTATCATCTCCGTCGGCTCGGAGTTCCCCCAACCAAGCCGGAACCGAACCGAAAGGAGCGCCCGTGATCACCGTGTTGACGCGCGTCCGTATCGCCGTCCTCCTGCTGGCTTTGTCGTTGACGGCGGCGACCCTGCCGGGGGGCAAGCCGGAAGACATCGGCTTTTCATCCGAACGCCTGCTGCGCATCAACGAGACGGTGCAGCGCTATATCGACTCGGGGCAGATCTCGGGCGCCGTCACGATGGTGACCCGCAAAGGCCGCGTCGCGCACTTCGAGGCGCAGGGCCTGATGGACATCGAGTCGAAGGCGGCGATGCGCAAGGACGCGATCTTCCGGATGGCGTCGATGTCGAAGCCGGTGACCGGCGTCGCCATCTTGATGCTCATGGAGGAAGGGAGAGTCCGGCTCACCGATCCGGTCTCCCGGTTCATCCCGGAGTTCAAGGACACCAAGGTCGCGATGGTGAAAACATCTGCGACGCCTGCGCTGCCGCCCGCGCCCGGCCAACCGGCGCGCGAGCCGGAAATCTACACCGTGCCCGCGGAGCGCGAGATCACGGTTCGCGATCTCATGACGCACACGTCGGGCCTCGAGAGCAATGGCGCGGGGTCCAGAGAAGGCGCGCGCGTCGCGCCGAGAAACACGAGCAGCACCCTGGCCGCCTACATCCCGACGCTGGGCGTCGTGCCGCTCGATTTCCAGCCGGGCACGCAGTGGCGCTACAGCGCGCTCGCGGGCATCGAGACGCTCGGCCGCATCGTCGAGGTCGCATCCGGGCAGACGTTCGATCAGTTCCTGAAGGCGCGCATCTTCGATCCGCTCGGCATGAGGGACACGGCGTTCTACCCGACGGACGATCGCATGTCACGCGTCGTGACGCTCTACGAGCGGAAGGACGGCAAGCTTTCGCGTGCCGGGACTCCCAGCTGGCTGGCGACGAAGACGCTGTTCTCTGGCGGCGGCGGACTGTGGTCGACCGCCGACGACTATATGCTGTTCGCGCAGATGCTCGTGAACGGCGGCAGCCTGAATGGCAAGCGGCTGCTCAGCCCGCGCACCGTCGACCTGATGGCCTCCAACCACGTCGGCGATCTGTACAGCGGCGTCGGCCAGCGGTTGAAGGGAATGGGCTTCGGTCTCACCGTGGAAGTCGTGCTCGACAACGTCGCCGCGAATCGGCGCGAGTCGATCGGCAGCTTCGGGTGGGACGGCGCGTTCGGCACGCACTTCTGGGTCGATCGCAGAGAGCAGCTCGTCGGCCTGCTGATGATTCAGGAGCCGGTCGGGCAGTTGAGCCGGGATTTCGAAAACGCGGTGATGCAGGCGATCGTGGAGTAGCCGTCACCGATCGCCTGCGGCACGTGCCTCCTCCTCCCCAGCTTTTTTGGCGACTGTTCCGCTCGCCGACGATGCCGGGTGTATGCTCTCGGTCATCCGAGCAGTCGCAGGGAACCCGTCGTGCCGTGTCGAAGAGGGGAGTGACGATGATCGCTAGGGACTTCGTCGGCAGAACCATCGTCGTCTTGTCGTTCTGGCTGTGCTCCACGCTGCCCGCGACGGCGCAGGGCGTCGGAGCCATCGGCGGCACCGCTTCGGATCCGTCCGGCGCGGTGCTTCCGGGCGTGAGCGTGACCCTTTCCAATCCGCGGGGCAGCATCGGCGGCAATCAGGAAACCGTCACGGACGCGCGGGGGGCGTTTCAATTCATCAGGCTCGTCCCGGGGGTCTACACGGTCAAGGCGGATCTGGCCGGGTTCCGCTCTGCCCTTCAAGAGAACATCATCGTCAACGCCGACGTCACCGCGCGCGTCGATCTGAAGCTCGAGATCGGCACGCTTTCGGAAGGCATCACCGTGAAGGGAGAATCGCCCCTGCTGGATACGACGTCCGCGTTGAAGCAGACGGTGTTGTCCCGCGAGGTCCTGGACAGCCTGCCGAATCGAATCGACGTGTGGGCCGTTGCGCGCGTCATCCCGAGCGTCGTCCTGAGCAAGGTCGACGTGGGCGGATCGGAGTCCTTCCTGCAGTCCACCGCCACCGTGCACGGCAGCAACAACGAGAACGGATTCCTGATCGATGGCATGGACGTCTCGAACCTGGATGGGAATGGGACGGGCGCGGTCTTGTATCTCGATCCGTACGCCTTCCAGGAAACCAATTACCAGACGAGCGGCGGCGGCACCGCGGTCTCGCAGAAGGGCGGCCTCCTGTTCAACATGGTCACCCGGACGGGCACCAATCAGTTTCACGGCGGCGCGATGTTCAATGGCGCGAATCGCGGCATGGGATCCGCGAACTACTCGCCGGACCTGCGCACCCAGTTACTGGCCGCCGTCCCCGCTGTCGCGCTCGCTGCCAATCCCAATATCGTGCCCGGCGCGGACATCCTGAAGATTTACGATGTCGGTGCATGGCTGGCGGGGCCGATCGTGCGCGACAAGTTGTGGTTCTCGTTCTCGGCCCACGATCAGCGGCTGGATCAGTACCTGCTCGGCAACTACAACCCCGACGGCACGCAGGTGCTGGACGACAATCTGATGTGGACCACCTCGGCCAAGGTCGCATGGCAGGTGACCCGCAGCGCGCAGCTCTCGTATTTCAACAACCTGCAATACAAGCTGATCGGTCACCGGAATGGCGGGGGTACGTTTGCCGAGAGCCGCGCGAGGAACCTCAACGACAAGTACCCGGACGTTCATCAGGTGAAGTTCACGTCGCCGCTTGGCTCGCGAGTCGTCGTCGACGCGTCGTGGAGCCGGTTTCGCGCCGACGACAAATTCGGCCAGGAGCCGGAGGTGCAGGCCGGCGACATCTCACGCTTCGACGCGGTGACCAACACCTACACGGTGGCGCTGCCGAACTACCGGGACAACGCGATGTTCAGGGATCAGGTCCTGACCAGCGTGGGTTACTTCACCGGCCGTCATGACATCCGGGTCGGCTACCAGTTCATCGACGGCGGCGAAAAATCGTCGAACTGGTCGACGTCCGGAATGCGGGCCGTGTATCGCACCGGTCGTCCCGATTCGGTCAACACGTACAACGTGCCGATTACGTCGACCTCCTCCAGGATCCCCGTCGCGTTCGAGCCGTGGGCCCGCGACCACGGCGTGTTCATCCAGGACAAATGGACACCGACGCGCAAGCTCACGCTGAATCTGGGATTGCGGTTCGAGACCACGTATGGCTGGCTGCCCGCGACGTGCCGGCCGTCGACCACGTTCGTCGACGGGCAGTGCTTCGATGAGATCCAAGGGGCTCCGGATTTCAAGGGGCTCGTGCCGCGCGTGTCGGCCGTCTACGACCTGTTCGGCGACGGCAGGACGGCGCTGAAAATCTCCGCCAGCCGCTACGACCAGCCCATCACCCTCAGCAACGTGCAGCGGCTCAATCCGCTCGGGGCCACGAACGACACCCGCGCGTGGACCGTCTGCGCGCCTGGTCAGACGTCCGGCTGCGACCTCAATGGCGATCTGATTCCGCAGTTGAACGAATTGGGTGTCTCGAGCGGTTTCCCGTTTGGGACGAACAACCGATACAGCCCGGATCTGCAGTGGCCGGTTTCCAACGAGTACAACATCGAGGTGCAGCGCCAGATTCCCGGCAACGTGGTCGTTTCGGTGGGCTTCACGCGTCGGGAAACGCGGCGCAACATCGCTTCGAAGAACGTGGCGGTTCCGCTGGAGAGCTACATTCCTCTTCAGGTGACCGAAGTGAACAGCGGCAGGCAGTTGACCGTCTACAACCAGGCCCCGGCGCTGCGAGGCAGGACCGACAACCTGTGGGACAACTTCCCCGAGCTGAACACCGACTTCAACGGCGTGGATATCACCGTCAACAAACGCCTGAGCAACAGCTGGTCGATGACCGGCGGCGCCAGCTTCGGCAAGACCGTGGGCGACATCTACGCCACCGCCGCCACGGTCGACTTCAATAATCCCAACAACACGTTCCGCCGCGGTGTGGTCGGCAACGATGTTCCATACTCGTACCGGATGTCGGGCGTGTACGAGTTGCCTTATCAGATTTCGGTCAGCGCGACCGGGCAGATCTATCAGGGCTTCCCGGACACCACGACCGTCTCGGTTGGCAACAATACGGTGGCCCTCACGCAGGGCACGCAGATTCTGACCGTCGAGCCTCGCGGGACGACACGCTTGCCGGCCGTCACGTCTCTCGATGTCAGCGTCAGGAGGTCCTGGAAGGTGGGCGGGCGATCCGTCGAGCCGCGAGTGGATCTGTATAACGTCACCAACGCCGCCACCATCCTGGGCCGCATCACGCAACTGGGACCGACCTACGGGCGAGTGAGCAGCATCCAGCGCGGCCGACTGATCAAGCTGGGGATGAGCGTCGAGTTCTGAGAACGGGAGGGATTAGGGATTAGGGACTAGAGGGCCTATATACGCTTTGTGCTGCTTGTATAGCTCCTGACGCCGGCGGATCGCAGCGGCAAGCGCGGCGTCAGGGTTCAGCCCGAGCGCGGCCTGAGACGTGGCGACCGCGCGATCGAACTGACCGGCCGCGGCGCACGCCGCAGCAAGAATGTCCAACGCGCTCGCGTCTTGTCGCCCGGTGAAATCCGCGGCCTGCTCGGCAAACCGGATTGCCTCGTTCGCGTTCCGGAGTGCGGCGTCCGGAGCCGTCGCGAGAAGCCACGCCAGGCTCGCCACTGCAGGTATCCACGCCGGGTCGAGCTGAACGGCCTGGCGGAATTGACCGGCGGCTGCCGAGAGATCGCCGCGCGAGCGAAGCACGCTGCCCACGTTGTAATGAGCCTCCGTATTCGAGGGCTCGAGGCGGAGCGCCTCACGAAAATGCTCGAGCGCTTCGTCGGCATTCCCGAGTCGCAGGAGGACGTTCCCGAGATTGTTGTGCGCGAGCCCGTAGTCCGGTCTGATCTGCAGCGCCTTCTGATAGTGGTCGATCGCCTCATCGAGCCTTCCAGCAACCGTCAGGGCCGTGCCGAAGTTGAAGTGCGCGGCGGCCGACTCGGGCTTCAATCTCACCGAGGCCTCCAGATGAACGGCTGCCTCGCTCGCCCGACCCAGGTCCAGGTAGAGCAACGCGACATCGTCGTGGAGCTGAATCCGCGAAGGATCCTGTCGAATCATGCTCTCGTAGCCGACGATCTCCTCCGCGATCGCTTTGGGTCGATATGCCGCGTTCAGGACCTGGAGATCGTGATCGTCTCGCGTGAGCACCTGAATCCACAGGTCGCCCATTTCGTCTTTTGACCACTGACCCCACAGGACGCGCTTCGGCGGCTGCTGAGGGTTGCGCGGGTTGTTCGCCGAGTTGTCGTACGTGTAACGCACCGAGAGAGTCGTGCCCCTGGGCAGCACGAAGGGCGTGACGTAGCGATACACGTGCTGCCACCTGAAGTCCCACTCCTTGATGTAAATCAGCCATTTCGTCGTTCCGTCCGGAAGCGTGGCTATGCCCCTGACCTCCCGCGCACGGTAGTGCGCGTGCGGCTGAACCGCCTGCACTTCTACGTCGACTGGCAGCACGAACGAGTCGGTGATCGCGTAGTCCTTCTCTCCGGCCGGGATATCGATGCTCTGGCGCCCCAGCCTCAGCATGGCGGGCGTTCGTTCGGGCGGGTCGCTGCCGAAATAGAGACCAATCGATGGCTCGACGACTTCCGCCTTGCCGCTCGGCTTCATGTGCACTTCGACGACGAGGTCGGTGCCGGGAGCGAGGCGCCACGCCAGGCCCTTGGGCAGCAACGGGGCGACCTGGCCGGGCGTCCAGCCGAGAAAATGGCCGTCCGGGTAAACGGCGGAGTGCGAGAGCAGTCCGTCGTAGCCTGGAGCCGGATCCTGATCGTCGAGGCGGCGCGATGCGGGCGTGCGATCGATCCGAATGTTTGCGTGATGCACGACGTTTTGATTGCCGGGTCGAAATTCCAGCCCCCTGACGTAGCGCATCGTGTTGACCGGAAGGGGGAGCACGAAAACGCGGGACGCATCAGTTCCGTCCGCCGGAAGCACGTACGGCTGGGGCAGCGTCACGACGAGGTCAGGTTTGCCGAGCTGCCATCCGTCGGTCCATTGGGGCTGCGGGGGAAGATCCCGGGGATCACCTTCGGGAGCTCCGTCTGCGAGCCACCGTTGCACGACGCCGATATCGACGTCGCTGAGCGGCCGATGTCCGATGAACTCGCCGTAACCGGGCTCCGACTTCCACGGCGGCATCAACCGGCTTTTCGTCACCGCCGCAATCTGCGTCGCGTGCTGTCTGGCGGCCGGATACGTCAGCAGGCTGAACGGCGCGGATCCATTCGGGTGATGGCAGATCCCGCAGTGGTCAAAGATGATCGGCGCGACGTCCCTGGCGAACGTGACCGGCGTGTCCTGAGCGAAGTCGCGGAGCCCGGCCGACGTCGCCTCGACCTCGCACATCACTACAGCGGACGCAAGCCCGAACGCCAGGAGTCGGCCGAAGAGTATCGGCATGGTCGTCGGACTCCCGGTAGGGGATGGTCCGCTACAGTGTCGCACGGAATTGCCCGTTGACGCGGCCCGGCAGCGACGCGGAAAATGCATTGGCCGGAGCCCAATCTGCACTGACAGCTTCGCCCTGCCGGAGTAGTCATCCATGAAGCACGCAGCCGTCGCGCTCATTCTGGGCATCCTGGTCGCGCTGGCGGCGCCCGCCACCGCGGCGGAGTACTCCATCCGCCGGCACGACGACGTGATTCAGCTCGAGGACGCCACGAGCCAGATCGTCGTCTCGGTCGCGCCCGCGGCCGGGAACGTGGTCTTCGAGATGAAGGTCAAGGGCCAGAACGTTCTGCGCTTTCCCTATGGGTCGCTCGACGAGTTCAGGAGCAGGCCGGCCTTGAGCGGGATTCCGTTCCTCGCGCCCTGGGCCAATCGGCTCGATGAACAGGCCTTCTACGCCAACGGCAAAAAATATGCGTTCGACATGGAGCTCGGCAACGTGCGCGGCGCGCATCCAATCCACGGATTCCTGAGCTATGCCAGAGAGTGGCAGGTCGTCGAAGCGAAAGCCGATGGCGCGTCAGCCTGGGTGACGAGCCGGCTCGAGGTCTTCCGGCAGCCGGCGTGGATCGCGCAGTTTCCGTTCGCGCACACGATCGAGATGACGCACAGGCTGCAGGACGGCGCGCTCGAGGTCACGACCCGCATCCAGAACCTCAGCGCCGAGGCGATGCCGGTCGCGGTTGGATTCCATCCGTATTTTCAGCTGACCGATTCGACGCGCGACCAGTGGACCCTTTCGGTCGGCGCCCGCACCGAATGGGTGTTGTCGCCCGACAAGATTCCGACTGGAGAGACCCGGCCGATCGACCAGCGATTTCCGAATCCGAACGCGGCGCTCTTGAGAGACCACGATCTCGATCACGTGTTCGGCGATCTGATCCGCGCGTCGGGCCGCGCCGTGATATCGGTGAAAGGGAAGTCGCAGCGGCTCGACGTCACGCTTGGCGAGAACTACCGGGCGGTCGTCCTGTACTCGCCGAAAGACCGCGACTTCATCTGCGTCGAGCCGATGGCCGGCATCACCGACGCGCTCAATCTGGCGCAGCGCGGCCTCTACAAGGAGTTGCAGAGCATTCCTCCAGGCGGGACGTGGGAGGCACGCTTCTGGGTTCGTCCCAGCGGATTCTGACTGCTGCCACAAGAGGAGCCTCACGTGACCGCCTCCGCGCGCACGCGTCTCGCGCTCTGGGTCTCGACGACGATCGTCTCGGCGGCGCTGGTGTCCGGCCAGCGCGCGAGCGCGTGGAACGATAGGCGCGCGTGGACGATCGTCGGCGCGGATCTCGCCGACGGCACCGGCGCGCCGCTGCGCAAGGCCAATGTCCGCATCGTCGGCGACCGGATTGCGGCGGTGGGCAGCGTCACTCCGCGACGTGGCGACACCGTCGTCGACGGCAAAGGGCTCGTCGTCGCGCCCGGGTTCATCGATATCCACAATCATTCGGCGAGCGAGTTGACCAGCGACCCTGCCGCCGAATCGCAGGTCGCGCAAGGCATCACGACCGTTGTCCTCGGGCCGGACGGCGGATCGCCGTGGCCGATTGGAGAGTATCTGGCCGAACGCCGCCGCTCGCCGGCCGCGGTGAACGTCGCCGTGATGGTCGGGCACGCGACCGTACGGCGGATGGTGATGGCTGAGGACTTCAAGCGGGCCGCGCGGCCGGACGAGATCGCGCGGATGGCGTCGCTCGTCGATCAGGCGATGCGGGAAGGCGCCATCGGGTTGTCCAGCGGCCTGGAGTACGAGGTCGGCAGCTACAGCGAGACGACCGAGCTCGTGGAGCTCGGCAAGGTCGTGTCGCGCTATCGCGGCTTCTACATGTCGCACATTCGCGACGAAGCGGACAGGAGCTTCGAGGCGCTGCGCGAGGCGATCGAGATTGGCGAGCGCGCGCACATCCCGGTCCAGATTTCGCACATCAAGCTCGGGACCGTGAGCGTCTGGCGCAAAGCGGCCGACGCGATCGCCCTGATTGAAGCGGCGCGCAGGCGCGGCGTCGACGTGACGGCCGACTGCTATCCGTACAACGCGTGGAGCTCGACGATCACGGTGCTCGTGCCGGACAAGCGGTACGACTACCCGCCGAGCGTCGAGAAAGCGCTCGCCGACGTCGGCGGCGCGGCGAACGTCCTGATCGTCCGCCACGCCAGCCATCCGGAGTACGAGTTCCGCACCCTCGACGCCGTCGCCAAAGATCAGAAGATGACGCCGGTCGATCTCTTCATTCAGATCGTCAGGGACGGCGGCGCAGGTATCGTCTGCGCGTCGATGGTCGACGAGGACATCCGCGCCTTCTATCGGCAGGAGCGGGTGATGGTCGGGAGCGACGGCGGCATCGGCGCGCGCCACCCGCGCGGCGCGGGCACTTTTCCGAAGGTGCTCGGCCGCTACGTGCGCGACCAGCACTGGCTGACGCTCACCGAGGCAATCCGCAAGATGACGATGGCGCCGGCGGCGCGGATGATGCTGAAAGATCGCGGACGCATCGAGGCGGGCGCGATCGCAGACGTCGTTCTGTTCAACGCGCGGACCGTCATCGATCGATCGACGTTCGGCGATCCGGCCGTGCTGCCGGCAGGCATCGAGAAGGTATTCGTCGGCGGTGAGCTGGTGTGGGACAGCGGCAGGCCGGCCGGCGGGCGTGCAGGCAAGGTGATCGTGACGCCGGCCTGAAATGCCCAGTGTCTTGCCCATGAGTTCGTGAATGAAGACAGTACAAAATGGCAGTCGACGTATGATTCGAAGCCACGTTTTTGGACGTTCCTTGAGTTAGACGACTCAAAAACAGACGTTTTTGCGCCTATTTTCGAGTGCTGAGTTAGTTGGCCACGGCATTGCGAGGCGCCTCAGTGTGCGACGCCCCCTGTCGACACGAGGAGTTCCTAATGGAGCGCTCGGATGTTCAGCGGATGGCGGATTCGGTGCTGCGGGACTACGGCGTGCCGATGAAGGTCGCCACCATTGTCCCCGCCGATAGCGGTTGGACGATCGGCTTCGCCGCCAAGTTCACCGGCGCGCCAGCCGTGGAAGTACTCCTGCGCTGCGATCGGAATTCGGCGCACCACGTCCGGGAGTCGCTGAAGCGGAGCCTCCAGCTGACCGACTGATTTTCGGGACCGCGTGCATCGCGTACGTAGTGTCAGCCGGACCGCACTTCGCACTTCGCACTTCGCACTTCGGCACTTCGCACCTCGCACCTCGCACCTCGTGCGTCATGCGTCATGCGATTTATTTCTGCGTCTTGCCCGTTGCCTGTTGCTCCTGGTAGCGCGCGCCTTTCAGGACGCCTTCGAGCCCGTAGTTGGCTTCGTGGCACGCGTACTCGAACATGAGCTCGTCGCTTCTCGTCATGGGAATCGAGGCGGACCACTTCTTGGTCCAGGTCTCCGGATCATCGACCGTGAACTCGTAGCGCAGCGTGTCTTTGTCCACGCGCGTGAACCGCTCGATGAGATGCATGTTCGCGCTGGCGCCCCTGAACGCGCGTTCCTTCAGGAAGTTCGTCGTGTCGACCACGAGCGTGTCGCCGTCCCAGCGCCCCACGGAGTCGCCCGTCAGAAAGCGGATCTCTTTCGGCGCATGCGGCCGCCCGCTCAGGTCGACGATCCGCGCGCTGTGAATCATTTCGTTGAGGATCACCACGTGGTCGCGCGTCTGCACGATCTGCACGTTGTTGTTGTACGCGCTCGGTACCATCGGGGGCCCGGAGTTGAAGCCCAGGATGCAGCGCTCGGCGAGCGGACGCTCTTCGGGGTTCTCGTACAGCGTCTTCCGCTGCGCAGCGTACTGCTGCGCCTCAGCGGTCAGCGGCGGGATCTTGCCGTCAGGCGGATCGACGACCAGCGAGGGTTGCTTCGCGACTCTCGTGCCGAAATCCCACCAGAAGTCGTTGTACGCGCGCTCGACGTCCGCGGCCGCTCCGCCGTCGCGCTTGTCCTTGTGGGTGGTCTCGATTCGCTTCTGGGCAAACTCCTCGGCTTCCTCATCGGTCAGTGTCTGCTTGCCGGCGAAGTCGCCCGGTCGTTCAAACGGCGTGAGCTGGGCGAAGTCCCACAGGCCCTGCAGATCGGGACGGCCGTCCGCTGTTCGCGGCGCCGTCGCATCCGGTGCCGGCTTCGAGACTTTGACGGCGGGCTTCTGCGGCTGGCCGTGGAGTGATACGGCCGCGGCGATGACAAGCCCGGGCACGATGGACAGAACACGGCAAGAGCCCCTGTACGGATAACGCATGTGCCGCTCCTTCTTTGCGGAGTATAGCGCCGCCGCCCTCCGCCCGGGGGCGGAATCGCGGCGCGGAGGACGAGGCGAGGTCAACGTTGCGGCGGGTCACTCGTTGATCAGCCAGAAGATATTGCCGTATGCCGCTATAATCCGCTCTCCGACACTCATCTCCGTGCAACCAGGAACCCGCCTCGGGCCGCATGAGATCGTGTCGCGCGCCGGCTCGGGCGGGATGGGCGGGGTGTACCGCGTGCGGCGGCGTGCTGCACGAGATGCTGACCGGTCAGAATGCTGCACGAGATGCTGATCGGTCAGAAGGTGTGCGATGGAAGACGCGCGCGAGCGTGCTCGGGGCGATTTGAAGGACGAGCCGCGGAGGGTCTCGCAGTTGCCGCCCATGACGTCGCCGGCGCCGGATCGCAGCGTCGCAGACCGGTGAAATGAGCGACGATCCGCTGATCCGTGACATCTCGGACACGGCACGGTGGATGGCCGTGTATCGCGCCGACGAAACGGCGCGCGAGGATGCGGCCTTCCGCGATCCGTACGCGCGCGCGCTCGCCGGCGAGCGGGGCGAGCGCATCGCGAAAGCGTTGTCACTCGGCGAACGTGACACCTGGCCCTTCATCGCGCGCACGTACCTGTTCGATCAATTCGTCGCGAAGCTGGTCCGCCAGGGCGCCGATCTCGTGGTCAATCTGGCGGCGGGGCTCGACACACGGCCGTATCGCATGGAGCTGCCGCCATCGCTGCGGTGGGTGGAAGTCGATCTCGCCGAGATCCTCGACTATAAGAAAGAGGTGCTCGCGGATGCAAAACCGACGTGCGCGCTCGAGCGTGTGGCGCTTGATCTATCGAACCCCGACGCGCGGCGCGGCCTGTTCGATCGGCTTGGCCGCAGCGCGAAACAGGTAGCGGTCCTGTCGGAGGGGCTCGTCGTGTATCTGATGAAGGGGGAGGTCGGGGCGCTGGCGCACGATCTCGCGGCGCTTCCGAGCGTGCGGCACTGGGTCGTCGACATCTGTTCCCCCGGCCTGCTGGAGATGCTGAAGGGCGGAGCGATGGGTAATGCCCTGAAGGAAGCCGGCGCGCCGTTTCTCTTTGCACCAGAGGAGGGCCCGGCCTTCTTCACCTCCTACGGCTGGACACCGCTGGAGGTCCGCTCGATCCTGAAAACCGCGGGCAAGCTCGGACGCTTGCCGCTGGCGCTGCGGATGTTCGCGATGCTCCCGGAGTCGTCCGGCGCGCAGGGCCGACGGCCGTGGTCGGCGGTGTGTCTGCTGGGTAAAACGAATTAAGAATTTGGAATTTGGAATTTGGAATTCGTGCTCAATTTGCAGACTCTAATTCCGAATTCCAAATTCTGAATTCACAATTCCAAATTATTCCAAATTGCTATTGTCTTTTGACAGGTATAAGCCGTTCGAGCTGCGCGTACACCGAAAACACGGGGTGATGCGCATCGTCGAACGCCGCGAGAATCTCGCCGCGGTCCTCGCCGCGCGAGAGCTCGAGCAGCCGGTTCACGAACGCGAACCACAGCGCCTGCCGATCGCGGTCGTCGTCTTCGTGGCGCAGGAAATCGACGAAGGCGCGAATGACGCGCGTGCGCAGCGTCGATGACGGGATCAGATCGAGCAGCCCGAGGAACAGTGCAGACTTCTGGTAGAAGTAGTCGCGCCGGACACGCTCACTGGCGCCGGTCCACTGATCGACTGCGACGAGCAGCCGCTCCGCGTCGTTCTTCCACAGCTCCGTCCGCCGCACCTTGAGGGACACTGGCTCCTTGTCATAGCCGCGGAGATGCAGCGCGTCCTCGTGCAGGCGCCTCGCGTCGCCCGTCTGCCAGAACGGCTCGATTCGCGCCGTCCCCAGCATGCGCGACGGCCGCAGGTTATCGGCGTCGATCGGCTTGATGTCGAACGACAGCCCGGCCTTGACGAGCGCGCCGTTGAACGTGGCGGGCGTCATCGATTCGGCGATGCTGTCGCTGCAGCGCGGGCCTTTGAGCTGCGCGATCAGGTACGCACGCACCGCCTCCATCAGCCGCAGGCCGCGGAGGCCGAACTTGAGGTCCGCCGACTGCAGATCCGCGGTGCGCGACACGATGTCGAGCGCGGACGCGGAGAACCCGCGCGCGTCGGCGGCGCCGGCCTCGAGGATGACGCTGAAGAGCCCTTCCAGGTAGGCGGCTTCGTCCGGACGCGCGTCGAAGCGCTGGACCGCGCGTGCGACCGCGGGCATCTCGCTCGGCAGGCGCGCGCGCCACAGAAACAGCTCGAAAAAGCGCAGCGCCTCCGCGCGATCGGCGAAAGTCGTGCGTGCGACCAGGCTGAGCGCGCTGTAGTACTCGTCGACCGCCGGCACCAGCAGGTCCTCGCAGGCGGCCGGCGCGATGTCGAGATCGATCCACTCGAACAGCTCGCGGGCGCGCCCCGGGTCGACGAACGTCATCAGCTGCGACGCCCGCACCTGCAGCGACACGCGGTTGAGCGACATCGCGTACGCGAGCAGCTGCGCGCCCTGCCGGGTGTCCGGTTGAATCGCCTGCGGCGTCCCGCGGCGGTACTGATCGCGCGCGCCGTACGCCTTGAGGAAGGCTTCGTCGAGCAGCTCGCGCTTCCACGACCGATCGGTCACGCGCGCAGACGAGGCGATGCGAATCAGCGAGTCAGCCGCCAGCTCCGGCGGGAGGCTGGCGGCATCAGTGGCGAGAGTCTCGAGGCCTGGGTCGCGCCGCTCTGCGAGCCGAACCCCGCTGTGGCGCCGGGAATCGCTCCGCGCCGCAGCGGCCGAAGGCCGGGGAGCGGCATGCGCGCCGGTATCGACGAAGGCGATCGCCGCCGCAGCAATGCCGAGGAGATGACACGCTCGTCGAAACGACACGACGATCGATTCTAGCCCCTAGCCTCTCCTCTTGAACACCAGATACGGATCGATTGCTTGCCCCTTCCACCACCGCTGGTCCTCGTCCAGCTCGAACACCGCGAAATGCAGATGCGGCGTATTGGGCGGCGCGTTGCCGGACGTACCGACGTAGCCGATGATGTCGCCCTTCGACACGGCCTGGCCCTCGCGCAGGCCGTCCGCATAGCGTTCGAGGTGGGCGTAGTAGTAGCAGAGCCGACCGTCGGGATTGAATTGATAGATCGTGTGGCCGCCGGCCCTGCTGTCGAACAGCTTGGCGACGGTGCCCTGTTCTACTGCGTGCACCGGTGTGTTGCGCGGCGACAGCAGGTCGACCGCCTCGTGGGGCCGACCGCCGCGGCGCTCGTCGAATCCGCCCTTGAGTGATTCGACATCCAAGCCGTCGATCGGCATGCGCAGGGGTCCGCCCGGGATGTCGCCGGTCGTAGCGACCGAGACCGGCGCGCGGCTCGATTTCGCGCGCGGCGTCGGCAACAGCGGCGCTGGCGGCGCGGCGGTCATGATCGCATCGGCTGGTGGCTGTGCCGGCTTTGGCGGGCCGTGTGTCCGGAGCCAGCCGTCGACGAACATGCCGGCGCAGAAGCTCGCGATCACCGCGGCGAGCGGCCGGACGTGTCGCGCAGGCGTCTTCATCATCGAAAGAGCACCGCCGTGCCCGGCTTCACGAGCGCCGCGACGCGCGCCGCGTCCCAGTTGGTCAGCCGCACGCAGCCGTGCGACTCGGTGTGGCCCACGTTGCCCGGCTCTGGCGTCCCGTGCAGACCGTAATGCTCCAGGCTGAGCGCCACCCACACGACGCCGACCGGATTATTCGGCCCGGCCTTGATCGTCGCTTTCGTATCCTTCGGTTTCGCGTCCCAGAACAGATCCGGGTTGTAGTGAAACACCGGGTGCCACTGCACGCCGGTCACCTTGTAGTCGCCGGTCGGAAGCGGGTCGTGCTGGCTGCCGGTCGTCACCGGCGCGAAGAACACCATCGTGCCGTCGGCGCGCGTGGCGCGCAGCGATGCGTCGTCGCGCGATACCTGAATGCTGACGTCGGTCGCGGCGCCATCGAGGCCAGGCTTCATGTCCGGATTGAACGGCGCGACCGCCGGGACGCGGATCTCGCGGCCCGCCGCGATCGGCACGCCGCGATTCAGCTGCTGCAGCAGCGCGGGCGACATGTGGAACCGCTCCGCGAGCAGCTCGGCCGGCGACCGATACACGAGCGCGGGCAACGACGCTTGTTTGCTCAACTCGCGCGGAATCTGTTTCTCGAACGGCCCGTTCACGTCATCCTCGGTAACGATGTAGGTCGTGACGGCCGGTTGTGCGCCATCGCCGCCGAGCGCATGCCACGCGTCGCAATCGGGCTGGCCGGTCGTTGGCAGATGCCGCGCCGCCTGCAGCGCCGCGAGCGCGTGCGAAAAATTGACGCCCGGTTTGCCGTCGATCTCGCCGCTTGAGAAGCCCTGGCGATCGAGCAGCACTTGAAAGCCGATGTAGTCGCCGCACGGCAGCGGCGCCTGCGCGGCGTGGCTCTCCTTTTTCGGCAGGATCTTCCTTGCCTCCTGATGAGGCGCGGCTGTGTTCGTGCGCTGCGCCGGCGTCGCGCCGCCAAAGGCGGCGAACATGACGAAGCACGCCGCAAGCTGAACGGTACGTGAGGTCATCACCTACCGCTCGTGCAGGACGTGTACCGCCCGCCGACCTTAACAGGCCGGCGGTACAAGTAGACATATATAGCGGGAACGCGCCACGGACCTATTTGCCGACGATCACCGGCTCGAGCTTTCGTGAGGGCTGCCGTGATTTCATCCACGACTGCAGCTGGGCCATATACGTGTAAACCACCGGCGTGAGGTAGAGCGTCACGAGCTGCGAGAACAACAGCCCGCCGACGACCACCAGCCCGAGCGGCTGACGCGCTTCGCCGCCAGCGCCGTATCCGACCGCGATCGGCACCGCGCCGAGCAGCGCCGCCATCGTCGTCATCATGATCGGGCGGAAGCGAATCAGGCAGCCTTCGTAGATCGCCTCTTCCGGCGTCTTGCCGCCACGCTCGGCTTCGAGCGCGAAGTCGATCTGCATGATCGCGTTCTTTTCCACGATGCCGATCAGCATGATCATGCCGACGAACGCGTAGATGTTCAGATCCATGCCGAACACGATCAGCGTCACGAGCGCCCCGAACGCGGCGGATGGCAGGCCCGACAGAATCGTGAGCGGATGGATGTAGCTCTCGTACAGGATCCCGAGCACGATGTACACGACCATGACCGCGATCAGGAGGAGCACCGCGAGGTTGCTCAGCGAGCTCTGGAACGCCTTGGCCGCGCCCTGGAACTGACCGCTCACCGTTTCGGGCAGCGTGCGATCGGCGACCTCACGCACGCGGCTCAGCACGTCGCCGAGCGACGCGCCCGGCGCGAGCCCGAATGAGATTGTCACCGCAGGCAGCTGTCCGTGATGGTTCACCGTCTGCGGCCCGACGACCTGTGTCGTTTTCGCGAGCGTGTCGAGCGGCACGACGGTACCAGCGGAGGCGCTCCCCACACCGCCGAGCGCGCCGCCGATGGCGCCCGAGGGCGTGCCGCCTGCGGCGGCAACGGCCGCTCCAACACCTCCTGCCTGTCCCGCCCCTCCCGCCGGTGGAGTCGCTTTGAAGTACAGAAGCGAGAGCGCCGACGGATCCGCCTGGAACTGCGGCGCGAGCTCGAGCAGCACCTTGTATTCGTTGACGGGCGCGTAAATCGTCGAGACCCAGCGCGGGCCGTACGCGTCGTAGAACGCGTTTTCAATCTGGTTCGCCGTGACGCCGAGCGCCGCCGCCTTGTCACGGTCGATCTCGACGTTCACCTGCGGGCTCGTGATCTCGAGATCGCTCGTCAGGTCCTCGAGGCCCGCGACGTCGCCGAGCGCTCTCTTGAGCGTGCGCGACGCGTCGTACAGCTCCTCGCGGTTCGGCGATTGCATCGAGTACTGATACAGGCTTTTGCTCACCTGGCCGCCGATGCGGACCGTCGGAGGATTCTGCATGTAGACGTCGATGCCGGCGATTCCGGCAAGCTGCGGCCGCAACTTCGCGATGATATCTCTCGCCAGCTGCTTCCGATCGCCGCGCGGCTTCAGGTGCACGACGATCTGGCCGAGGTTGGGTCCGCCGAGGGTGGCGGCGGCGCTGCCGCCAATGGTCGAGACGAGCCCTTCGACGTTCGGATCCTGGCGGATGATGTCGGCAACCGCGCCCTGATACTCGACGAGCTTCGGGTACGACGTGCCCTGCGCCGCCTCGGTCGTGACGGCGATCTGATCGGTGTCCTGCTCGGGGATGAACCCTTTCGGCACCAGCACGAACAGCAGGCCCGTCAGCAGCAGCACCACCACGAACGCGGCCATCGTCGCGCGACGATGCCGGAGCATCACCTTCAGCGTGCGGTCGTACCCGCGCAGCAGGCTGTCGAACCCGCGCTCGGTCACCTTGCCGAACGTCGAGCGCTTGCCGTGCGCGTGCGGCTTCTTCAGGAAAAGGCTGCACAACATGGGCGTCAGCGTCACCGACACGACGCCCGAGATCAGGATCGCCACGCAAATCGTCACCGAGAACTCGCGGAACAGCCGGCCGAGCACGCCGCCCATGAAGAGCACCGGGATGAATACGGCGGCAAGCGACAGCGTCATCGACACGATGGTGAAGCCGATCTCGCGCGATCCGACGAGCGACGCAGTCAGCGGATCCTCGCCCATCTCGACGTGACGGTAGACGTTCTCCAGCATCACGATCGCGTCGTCGACGACGAAACCGACCGAGAGGATGAGGGCCATCATCGACAGGTTGTCGAGGCTGTAGTCGAGCATGTACATCACGGCGAAGGTGCCGATGATGGAAAACGGCAGCGCGAGGCTGGGGATCACGGTCGCCCAGACGTTCCGCAGGAAGACGAAGATCACCATGATGACGAGCGCGAGCGTCAGGAGCATGGTGAACTGCACGTCGCGGTACGACTCGCGAATCGTGTCGGAGCGGTCGTACAGGACGTCCATGTGGATGCTGGACGGCAGCTCCAGCTTGAACTGCGGCATCAGCGCCTTCACCGCGTCGGCGACGGCGATCGTGTTGGTGCCCGGCTGGCGCTGGATGCCGAGCGTGATGGCGCGCTGCTGCTCGTCCCGCGTGTAGAACCAGGAGGCGGTGCGCTCGTCTTCGACGCCGTCCTTGATCGTGCCGAGCTCGCCCAGGCGCACCGGCGCGCCGTTGCGGAAGGTCACGGCCATCTTCTTGTATTCGTCGGCCGTCATCAGCTGGCCGGTGGCCTGCAGCGTGTAGGACTTGTGCGGTCCGATGATCGAGCCGGTCGGCGTGTTCACGTTCCAGGCGCGGAGCGCTGCCTCGACCTCGTTGATGCCGATCTGGCGCGCCGCGAGCGCGTGCGGGTCGAGCTGGGCATGCACCGCGAACTTCTGGCTGCCGAGCACCTGCACCTGCGCGACGCCGCTCACCATCGAGATGCGCTGCGCGATCCGCGTTTCGGCGTACTCATCGAGCGTCCACGGCGGCACCGTCGTCGAGGTGATGACCAGGTACAGAATCGGCTGGTCCGCCGGGTTCACCTTCGTGAACGTCGGCGGCGTCGGCATGCCCTGCGGCAGCAGACGCGCCGCCTGCGTGATCGCTCCCTGCACGTCGACGGCGGCGCCGTCGAGGCTGCGGTTCAAATCGAACTCGAGGGTGATCTGCGTGGATCCCAGGGAATTGACCGAGGTCATCGACTCGAGGCCCGCGATCATCGAGAACTGATTCTCGAGCGGCGTCGCGACCGAGGCGCCCATCGTCTCCGGGCTCGCGCCCGGCAGCTGCGCCGTGACGAGGAGCGTCGGGAAGTCGACGTTCGGCAGATCGCTGACCGGCAGCGAGCGGTACGCCACGAGTCCGAACAGCGCGATCGCCGCCATCAGCAGGCTGGTCGCGATCGGACGCTTGATAAACCCCTCAGAGATGTTCACGAGAGTCCTTTCGCTCGGCTCAGGCCGTCGCGCTGCATCGTGCGTCGGCTCGTCCTCCTGCGACAGAGGAGCGCGAGCCTTTCCGGCGCGCGTTCATGCAGTCACCGTCTTTGTGACGGGAATCTTGCGCGTCTTGAACATGCCGGCCATGTACGTGTAGACGACCGGCGTCAGATACAGCGTGATCAACTGCGAGACGACGAGGCCGCCGACGACTGCGAGGCCGAGCGGCCGGCGCGCCTCACCGCCCGAGCCGTACCCGAGCGCGATCGGCACCGACCCGAGCAGCGCCGCCATCGTCGTCATCATGATCGGCCGGAAGCGGATGATGCAGCCCTCGTAGATGGCTTCTGTCGGCGTCTTGCCGCGCTGGCGCTCGGCGTCGAGCGCGAAGTCGATCTGCATGATCGCGTTCTTCTTCACGATGCCGATGAGCATCACCAGACCGACGAAGGAGTAGATGTTCAGCTCGTTGCCGAACAGATACAGGGTGATCAGCGCGCCGAGGCCGGCCGAGGGCAGCCCGGAAAGGATCGTGATCGGGTGGATGTAGCTCTCGTACAGCGCGCCGAGGACGATGTAGACGACCCCGATGGCGACGAAGAGCAGCAGCCCGAGGTTGTTCATCGACTGCTGGAAGACCTTTGCCTGTCCCTCGAAGCTCGTCGTGATCGTCGGCGGCAGCACCCGATCGGCGATCTGTTTCACATGCGCGGTCGCGGTGCCGAGCGACACGCCTGGCCTGAGGCCGAACGAGACCGACACGGACGGCAGCTGCCCCGAGTGATTGATCGACTGTGCGCCCACGGTTTCCTTGAACGTGATGACCGATTCGAGCGGAACGAGCGCGCCGGACGGCGCCTTGAAGGCCACCTTCTGGAGCGAGTCGACCTCACCCTGATGCTTGGGGTCGAGCTCGAGGAGCACGCGGTACTGCGCCGTGTCGCCGTAGATCGTCGTCGCCCATTTCGGCCCGAGCGCGTCATACATCGCGTTCTGGACCGTCGTCGCGTTCAGGCCCACGGCCGCCGCTTTGTCGCGATCGATCACGAGGTTGACCCGCGGGCTCTTCATTTCCACATCGTTGGAGGGATCCTGGATTTCCGGCACCTCCGCCGCGATGGCGGCCTCCAGCCGGGGCGCCCATTGGTAGAGCTCCTCGGTGTTGAGGCTCTGCATCATGATGCTGAAGTTCTGGTTGCCCATACGCCCGCCGATCTGCAGCGACGGCGGCAGCCTGACGAATCCGCGGAAGCCCGGGAACCGAAGCAGCGCCGGCCTGATCTCCTGCGCGATCTGCTGAGCGGACTTGTCGCGTGTGGCGCGCGGCGTCAGCTGCACCATGAGGTTGCCGCCGTTGGCCCCGCCGCCGCCGCCGCCCCCGCCCGGGCCGCCGCCCACGCCGGCCTGGAACGAGTCGACGTACGGGTTCCTGATGACAATGTCCGCGACCTGCTGCACCCACTTGGACATGTCGTAGTACGAGGTGCCCTGCGCCGCATTCAGGTTCACGAAGATCGAGTCGTTGTCCTGATCCGGAATGAATCCCGTCGGGATGATGTAGGCCATGCGGAGCGTCGCGGCGAGCACGCCGGCGAACACGGCCAGCATCGCGACGCGGTGGCGCAGCACGTGCCCCAGACTCCACTCGTAGCCGTGCAGCAGGGCGTCGAACGCCCGGTCCATCAGGCCGGCAAAGCCTTTCTTGCTGTGCACGACGCGGAGAAACCGGCTGCACAGCATCGGCGTCAGCGTAATCGACACCACACCCGAGATCAGAATGGCGGTCGTGATCGTCACCGCGAACTCGCGGAACAACCGGCCCAGAATGCCGGCCATGAAGAGAATCGGGATGAACACCGCCGCGAGCGACGTCGTCATGGTCAGAATCGTGAAGCCGATCTCCTTCGATCCCGCGAGCGACGCCTCGAGCGGCCCCTCTCCGTTCTCCATGTGGCGCACGATGTTCTCGAGCATCACGATCGCGTCGTCTACGACGAAGCCAATCGAGAGGATGAGCGCCATCATCGACAGATTGTTCAGGCTGAAGTGCAGCAGCTGCATCACCGCGAACGTGCCCAGAATCGAGAACGGCAGCGCGAGCGCCGGAATGAGCGTGGCCGATCCGTTGTGCAGGAAGAGGAAGATCACGCCGACGACCAGCGCCAGCGTGACCAGCATCGTCACCTGGATGTCCTTGAAGGCCTTGCGAATCGTCCGGGACCGGTCCTGCCGCGGCATCAGCTTCACCGACGGCGGCAGCTGCGACTCGAAGGTCGGCAGCAGCGCGCGCACCGCGTCGGTGACCTCGATGGTGTTGGTGCCCGGCTGCCGCATCACCTGCAGCGTGATCGCCCGTTGTTTCAGCGGCTTGCCGTCGGGCTTGGTGTAGAACCACGAGCCGTTGAACACGTTCTCCACGCTGTCGATGACGTTGGCCACCTGCTCCAGGCGGACCGGCGCGCCCCGCCGATATGTGACGACGATCGGCCTGAACGCCTCGGCGTTCATCAACTGGCCGCCCGCCTTGATGTTGAACGTGGATGTCGGGCCGAAGAGCTGGCCGGTCGGCAGGTTGACGTTCCAGTTCTGCAGCGCCTGATCGACCTCGTTGAGGCCGATGCGCTGCGCGTGCAGCTTCTCCGGATCGAGCTGAACCCGCACCGCATACTTCGAGGAGCCCTGCACCTGCACCTGCGAGACGCCACTCACCATCGAGATGCGAGGCGCGATCATCGCCTCGGCGTAGTCGTCGAGCACGTACATCGGGAGCGTGTTCGACGTCAGGTTGACCGTCATGATGGGCTGATCGGCCGGGTTGTTCTTGCGGAACGACGGCGGGGACGGCATGCCCGAGGGGAGCAGCGGCATCACCGCGGCGATCGCGGTCTGCACGTCCACCGTCGCGCTGTCGATTTCGCGGTCCAGATCGAATTGGAGCGTGACGTTGGTGCTTCCCGATCCGCTCCGCGACGTCATCGAGTCGAGGCCCGCGATCGTCGTGAACTGGCGCTCGAGCGGGCTCGCAACCGATGACGCCATCGTCAGCGGATCGGCGCCCGGCAGGCTCGCGTTGACGTTCAGCGTCGGATAGTCGACCTGCGGCAGATCGCTGACCGGCAGCGCGCGGTAGGCCACGATGCCGAACATCGCGATGCCCGCCATCAGCAGGCTGGTGGCGACCGGCCGCCGGATGAAGATCTCGGAAACGTTCATTGTCCCGGCCGCGCGCCGCGACCTTGGCCGCCGCCCTCGCCGCGGCCGCCCCGCCCCCCTTGTCCCCGTCCGCCGCGCCCGCGTCCGCCGCCGGGCATCGCGTTGAGATCCGTGGTGACACGGGAGCCCGGCTCGAGCCTCAGCTGCCCCTCGGTCACGACCGTTTCACCGACCGTGAGTCCTTTCTCCACCACCACATCGTCCGCCACGTGCTGGCCCGGGATCACCGTCCGCTGCTCGACGGTGGAATCGTCCTTGACGACGAAGACGTACTGGCCATCCTGTCCGGTTTGCACCGCCTGCGAAGGCACGACGGTCGCGTGCGAGAGCGTGTCGAGCCGCAGAGAGACACGCGCGAACTGGCCTGGCCAGAGCCGGAAGTCGGTGTTGTCGAATGTCGCCTTGAGCTTGATCGTGTCGGTCGTCATGTCGACCGCGTTGTCCACGAAAGTCAATTTGCCGTCGGCCGGACGGGCTTCGGTGTCCTGCGGCACGGCGCTGACCCTGAGCGCGCTACCGACCATGTGTTTCTTGATGGTCGCGAGGTGCACGGCCGGCACTGCGAACGTGACGTAGACCGGCCGCACGCGCGCGATCGTCATCAGCTCGGTCTGGTTCGCCGTCACGAGGCCGCCGACTTTTACGGCCACGCTGCCGGTGCGGCCGTCGATCGGCGACCGGATCACCGTGTAGCCGAGCGAAACGCGCGCAGCCTCGACGGCGGACTGTTGCGCGGCGAGCTGGGCGCGAGCGCTATCGATCGACGCGCGGTCAGCCTTGACGACCGCGGCGGTGGCGTCGGCCTGCGAGCGCGTCTGTTCGGCCTGATCCTTCGAGATGATGCCCCGACCGCTGAGCTGCGATTGACGCTCGGCGGAGAGCTGCTGATATTCGGCGTTGGCCGCGTCGCGCGCGAGTTGCGCCTCGGCCTGTGCGAGCAGCGCCTTGTCGCGCGTGAGGTTCGCGTCCGCCTGCGCGAGCGCCGCTTCAAACGGCCGGCGGTCGAGCGTGAAAAGCTGCTGTCCCTGCTTGACCGAGTCGCCTTCACGGAACCCGATCTCGGTGAGCTGGCCGGTGACTTGCGACCGCACGGAGATCATCGTGTACGCTTCGACGTTGCCGATCGCCGCGATATCCACGGGCACATCTTTTTCGGCCACTTTGGCGGTCACCACCGGCGCCGCGGCGCCGTCGCCACCGCGCCCGCGGCCGCCTCGGCCGCCCCCTGCGCCCGGTCCGGCCGCCGAGGTGTTGCTGCCGCAGGCGGCAAGGGTGACGGCCGACAGCATAAGGAAAGTCGAAAGAAGCACGCGTTTGGACATGATCCTCTAACAGGCAGAATACTCAGGGGGCTCCGGGCATATTTACGTGTCGTACGTCATTTCATGTCTCTTGCGGAAAACTTATGGCGATCGCGTTACAACTCGAGCATCGAGCGTGGGACGTGAGTCCCGGGGCCACTGTGGCTGACTTTGCAGTCCGCGCGCTCGAGGCCGGAAACGTGCTGTTTTTGCCCGATCTTCCATTCGAAATCGAATCTAGGGAAGGCGCGCTGTTCACGCCCGCGATACTCGGCAGCTCCAAGAACGCCAGCTTCGATCCTTCTTCGGGCCGGCTCGGCGGCACATCCGCCAGGGGCCGTGATGCGGAGGCCCTGCGAGGCTTCATCCACCGTTTCAGCGACTCGGCGGGGTTGCTTGCCGCCCGGCTCCTGCCGCGCTATCGCGATCGGCTGATTCGCGGGCGCGCAAGCTTCCGTCCCGCGGAAATCGCGGGCCGCGCGTCGACATGGCGTAAGGACGACACGCGGCTCCACGTGGACAGCTTTCCGGCGACGCCGTCCGGCGGCCGCCGCATTCTGCGCGCGTTCACGAACGTGAATCCGGAGGGACGCGCGCGCGCGTGGCGGATCGGGGACGACTTCGAGGCAGTCGCGCGCCGGTTTGCGCCACAACTCCGGCTGCCGCTGCCGGGCAGCGGGCATCTGCTCGCGCTGCTCCGCGTGACGAAGTCACCGCGCGCCCCCTACGACGCGCTGATGCTGCAGCTGCACGATCGAATGAAGGCCGACGAGGAATTTCAGCGCGCGTCGCCGCAGACGGCGGTCGATTTTCCATCGGGCAGCACGTGGCTGGCCTTCACCGATCAGGTGAGCCACGCCGCGATGTCGGGGCAGTACCAGCTCGAGCAGACTTTCCTGCTGCCGGTCGAGGCGATGAATGAACCCGAACGCTCGCCTCTTCGCGTTCTCGAGCGAGTCAAAGGCCGGCCCCTTGCCTGAACGTCGTCAGCTGCGGGCGGCCTTGATGATCGCTTCCATGTGTGCGAGATATTTCTCGAGCGCGCGGCGGCCCGCCGCGGTGAGGCGGTATTCGGTGCGCGGGACGCGTCCCTCGAACGTCTTCTCGCACCCGATGTACTGTGCCTCTTCGAGCTTGCGCGCGTGGACGCTCAGATTGCCGTCGGTCGTCTGAAGCAGCCGCTTGAGGTCGTTGAAGGTCAGGCGATCGTTGACCGCCAGCGCGCTGACGATCCCGAGCCGCAGGCGCTCGTGAATCAGCCGGTCGAGCTCGAGCGGGCTTCGCTTGGCGGATTGCGGATTGCGGATTGCGGTCTGTGGGCTGACGGCCGACGACTGGCGACTTCCGACCGCCGCCTGCCGACTGCCGGCCACCGACTGCCGGCTGACAACTGGTTTACCCACCGTATCTCCTTGCAATGATGAAACCGAAGACGATGTGCAGTCCGCCGAAGCCTGCGGCCATGAGCCAGTGGCCCCACGCCGCCGGCGCCGCGAAGGCGACGCCGCCGAGCGTCATGAAGCAGACGCCCATGAGCGGGACGATGCGGACGGAAAATGCGCCGCCGGTCGCGGCGGCTGTGCCGTACAAGAGCAGCCAGCAGCCGGGCAGCCGCGCGATCAGATCCATGGTCGCGAACACCGGCGTAAGCACCATGCCGGCAACGAGCGGCGGCACGAACGCGAGCGCGAACCGATAGGCCGGCGCGGCCGACGACAACGGCGTGCCCGATCGCCGCGCCTTGATGGTCATCGTCACCAGGGCGATCGCCGCGGCAATCGCCGCCTCGAGGAACCAGATCAGCACCCAGCGCAGCGAGTTGTCCGGAGGACCCGACACCACCGCCGCCGCGATCGCCGTGATTCCCATCGCGATGCCGCCTCGGCCCGGGACGGCGGTGAACTCGGTCGCGCGCGCCATCGCCTCGCGGATGAACCGGAGGTCCTCGACCGCGTGCGCGTGGATCGGTTCGGGACGCTCGACCATCGACAAGGACTTTATAGCACAGAGTCGCTCACACCGCGTGGGAGGCGGGTTGGGCAGGGAGGGCGGGGTGGGGTGGAGGACAAGACAGTGCGAGGTGCGAGGTGCGAGGTGCGAGGTGCGAGGTGCGAGGTGCGAGGTGCGACGTGCGACGTGCGAAGCGTGTAACGTGCGCTACTGAGCGCGGAGGAGGAGGACGGGGACCTTGACGAGATGCCGGACGCGGTCGGCCGTCGCGCCGAACAGAATATCGCCGAGGAACCGGTGTCCGTGGGTCGACATCGCGATCAGATCGACGCCCTGTTCCTGGGAGGCTTTGATCAGCTCGGTGGCGGGATCACCCATGGCCAGGCGCGTCTCGACCGTGAACCCGCGGCCCTCGAGCTCGCCGCGCAGCTGTTCGAGATAGGCGCGGTCGGCCTTCATTTCCTCCGACTCGCGCAGCTTCAGCTGGTCGAAGTTGCGCGCCGCCCAGCCGTCCGCGACGTGCACCAGTACCAGCCCCGCGCCCGTCAACTTCGCCAGCTCGCTGACATGGTTCAGGATGGTGCGATCGGCTCCCGAGTTCTCGACGGCCACGAGGATTCGGCGATACATGGGCCTCAGGCTGCGAAAGTCTGCCACAAAAGGTAGGCGTTCAGCACGGCAATGACGACCGCCACCGGCCACGCGATCGCCTGCACCCATAACGGGCTCACGAACGTGCCCATCTTGTGCTTATCGCCCGTGAACATCACCAGCGGGAACACCGCGAACGACAGCTGCAGGCTGAGGATCACCTGACTGAGGATCAGCAGCTGCCCCGACCCGCGCTCGCCGTAGAGGATCACCACGATGATCGCGGGGATGATCGCGATGAGCCGCGTGATCAGACGGCGCAGCCACGGCCGCAGCCGGAGATTGATGAACCCCTCCATGACGATCTGGCCGGCCAGCGTGCCCGTGAGCGTCGCGTTCTGGCCCGAGCAGAGCAGCGCCACGGCGAAGAGGATGCTCGCGCCCTTCGTGCCGAGGAGCGGCGACAGGAGCTGATACGCGTCGGAGATATCGGCGACCGCTTCGTGGCCGCTGCCGTGAAACACCGCCGCCGACATCACGAGGATCGCGCCGTTGATGAAGAGCGCCGACATCAGCGCGACCGACGAGTCGATCGTTGCGAAGTGGATCGCTTCGGCTTTACCGGGCACGCTGTCGAGATACTTGCGCGTCTGCACGATCGAGGAGTGCAGATACAGGTTGTGCGGCATCACCGTCGCGCCGAGGATGCCGATCGCGATGTACAGCATGCTCGGGTTGGTCACGATCTCGGTGCGCGGGATGAATCCGATCGCGACGGCCGCGTAATCCGGGCGCGCGAGCCACAGCTCCACCGCGAACGATCCCGCGATGAGGAGGATGAGCGCGATGACGAGCGCCTCGACGTAGCGGAAGCCCTTGTGCTGCAGAAAGAGAACGATCAGCACGTCCATCGCGGTGAGGCACACGCCCCAGATGAGCGGCAGCCCGAACAGCAGATTGAGCGCAATGGCGGCGCCGATCACTTCCGCGAGATCGCACGCGGCGATCGCGATCTCGCACAGGACCCACAATACGAGCGTGGTCGGTTTCGAGTAGCTGTCGCGGCACGCCTGGGCGAGGTCGCGCCCGCTGGCGATGCCGAGTCGCGCGGCGAGCGCCTGCAGCAGGATCGCCATCAGGTTCGAGATCATGATCACGCTGAGCAACGTGTAGCCGTATCGGGCGCCTCCAGCCAGGTCGGTCGCCCAATTGCCCGGGTCCATATAACCGACCGCGACGAGATACCCGGGCCCAGCGAACGCGAACAATTTGCGCCAGAAGCCGGCGCCTTCGGGGACAGGGATCGAGCCGTGGACCTCTGGCAGGCTCAGGTTGGACGAGGGTAGCCGCCAGCCGGGCGCGGGAGTTGTTGGAACTTCTGGTGCCATCTGTTTTAAGTTTGAAGAGTCAAAACATCGCAACGCTCATCATAACACGGCCTCTTTCGTCCCGGAACCGCACGCGCTCAAACCCCACGCGCTCAACCCCACGCGCTCGCCCCACGTGCTCACCTTGACATTCTACCGGAGCGTGTTTACAGTCCCAGTCACCTAGAATGTCTACCAGAGGTGATTCCACCAACCGCGCCGGGCGCGTCGAGCTGCTTCAGGGGACGCTGGACCTGCTGATCCTCCAGACCCTGCTGCTCGGCCCGGCGCACGGCCACGCGATCACCAAGGCCATCGAGCGATCCTCGGACGATGTGCTGCAGGTGGAGCAGGGGTCGCTGTATCCGGCGCTGCACCGGCTGATCAAGCGCGGGTGGATCGCCTTCGATCACGGGACGTCGGAAAACAACCGGCGCGCGAAGTACTACCGGCTGACGCCGAAAGGACGGAAGCAGCTCGACGTGGAAACATCGAAGTGGGAGACGTTGTCGCGCGCGATCGCGCGCATCCTGAGGCCCGCGTGATGCGCCGGCGCCGAAGCCTCGACGATCTCGACGAGGACATCCGCGATCACATCGCGCGCGAGACCGACGAGAACGTCGGCCGCGGCATGACGCCGGCTGACGCGCGTGACGCAGCGCTGCGCAAGTTCGGCAACGTCACGCTCGCGAAGGAAGGCGTTCGCGCCGTCTGGATTCCGATCTGGTTCGATCAAGTCCTGCAGGACGCGCGCTATGGCTTCCGCATGCTGCGCCGTAACCCCGGCTTCAGCGCAGTCGTCATCCTGACCCTCGCGCTCGGTATCGGCCTCAACACCGCGGTGTTCAGCGTCGTGAACGCGGTGCTCGTCCGGCCGCTATCGTATGCGAGCCCGGAGCGGCTCGTCTGGGTCGCGACCTACGACGATCGTTCGCCGATGGAGTTCGTAACCGCACCGGACTTTCTGGCGTTTCGTGACCAGGCGTCCTCGCTCGATCGGATTGCCGCGTTCTCGATCGGCATGGAGCGGGTGACGGCGAAAGACGAGGTGGTGCCGGCGCGCATCGCGACCGTGTCCCACGAGTTCTGGGACCTCGCCGGCATGTCGCCGGCCCTCGGGCGCATCCCCTCGGCCGGCGAGGATGCAATCGTGCTGTCGCACGCGTTTTTCGAGCGCGCATTCGCGGGCGATGGCTCGGTCGTCGGGCGGCCGGTGACCGTGAACGAGCGGCAGGTGCTCGTCGCCGGCGTGCTGCGCGCGGCATTTCGCCCGCAGCTTCCGCCCCCGCCAGCGGCGGCGCAGCTGCCGCCGGGCGATCTCGACGGCTACCATGCCATGGTGGTGCGTGCGCCGGCGCCGAACGCGCCCGGCGTGCAGCTCTTCAGCGTGCTCGCGAAGATGAAGCCGGGCGTCACCATCGATCAAACGCGGTCGGAGCTCGAAACAGTTCGCGCGAACCAGCGGCGAGCGAACCCAGGCCGGCCGGCGCCGCCGCGGCTGCGCGTCGTGCCGTTTTCCGAAAAGCTCGTCGGCCGCGCGCGCACGCCGCTCCTGGTTCTGCTCGGCTCCGTCGTCCTCGTCCTGGCTATCGCATGTGCGAACATCGCGAACCTCCTGCTCGCGCGCGCGTCGGCGCGGCAGAAGGAGGTGGCGATTCGCACCGCCGTCGGCGCCGGCCGCGGCCGCGTGCTGCGGCAGTTCGTCGTCGAGAGCCTGATCCTCGCGATGATTGGCGGCGCCGCCGGGCTGCTCGTGGCGCGCGCCGGCCTCGCTGCGATGCTGCGGCTCATCCCGCAGGCGGTGCCGCGGCTCTCGGAGACCACGATTGACAGCCGCGTCCTCGCCTTTGCGTTCGGCGCGTCGATCGCGACCGCGCTGGCGTGCGGCATCGCTCCGGGCATCGCGCTGTGGCGGACCAACGTCCACGATGTCTTGAAGGACGGCGCCCGCACGGCCACCGCCTCGGCGGGCGGGCTCCGCGTGCGGCGCGCGCTCGTCGCCGTCGAACTCGCGCTGGCGGCGGTGCTGCTGGTCGGCGCGGCGCTGATGATCAAGAGCTTCTGGCGCATCACTGCATATCCGCCGGGCTTCGCGCCGGATCGCGTGCTGACGATGAAGTTTCAGTTCTCGGGGGCGCGCTACCGCGAGACACAGCCGCGGCGCGCGTATGTCGACGAG
>Ga0137394_10000385_pt1 | contig 30653 bp, 33 predicted proteins | sample czobulk116metaG_FD_108278 | JGI IMG/M metagenome (GOLD analysis project Ga0137394, IMG submission 108278) | Vadose zone soil microbial communities from Angelo Coast Range Reserve, California, USA - czobulk1.16 metaG | ecosystem: Environmental > Terrestrial > Soil > Vadose zone | place: USA... | reverse complement strand
CTATGCCGCTGCGTGTGGAAAGCACTCGAGTTCGGGTGTATCCGGTGACGCCGAAGCGATCCCCGCGAGAATCACATCCCCTCTCTCATCGTGCCCTCGTCCGTCTCATGTTCACCATCTCTAGGCCATCATCCATTCTATCACTGCCGTCCAGCCTCCTTGCCTCCGCTCACCACCTTCAATTCCCGTTTCACCTCCATCCTATCTCACTTCCACCATTCTTGCATCCTGACATGTCAACATTTGTCACCCGATCGCCATTGCCGCATTGCCGTGCGGCCTTATCTCCCCCTTTGTTCCCTGTCCGTCCGTCATGATTATCGCTTGCCATTCGTCCCCGCTCGATGCATCGCACTGCCTGCGTCCTTCTCCGACACCTCCCAATTGCCTCGCCACGCGGTGCATCCCATGCCTCGTGAGTCGTGACTGTTATTACACTGGCGGACTGGCATGATCAATACGTTTTCGACAAAGGCTCCACTGCCACATTACACTGGCACTTGGAAAGATCTTACTTTCACCCATCACTGCTGCTGTCGATTGCTCGTATGCCTGTATGTTGACGAGTTGGGATGTGTCAGGGGTTTTCGCTGTAGTCTTTGCGGAGGATGTGTTTGAGGTGCCGAATAGGATTCGACCGAACAGTACGTCCAAGCGCGTTCACTAGTAATACGTTGATGCGCTCTCCAAGACACGCTTTTCCTACCTATGTTCAATGGGATGGCCTTTGTCCGGCTTACAATCGCTATATTAACAGCAACTCGACACAGAGAATGCCAGACGACCTCATGCTTTGGGCGTCGCGAAACGTTCTCGCTCCTTCAGTTTCGTTGATGGCCGAGGCCTCCCACACCATTTATCGTACATTACATTACGTGCGCGTGCATCTTCGATCGTTGCTGTGGATATTACTACTCTTAATAGAGCTTTTAATCAACCAAAGGTGTGTTGCCTATAAATTCGCCTGCGTCCCCAGCCCCGAGGATCTGCAGTGGGATCAAAGCACCCAATTGAACTAGGTCATCACGGACAACTCGACAACCCGACAACGCATAAACCCGGAAGCGGAACGTACCCATGAATAAACGAGTTAAAAATCAATTTGAACATAATGCACCCGGTGACATAACACTGGCATAGCCCCAACTAGTACCAGGTCTTCTCAGGCTCGAACACGGACAATCCGACAACTCATCAACCCGAAGCGGAACGTGCCCATGAATAAACAAAGTTAAAAATGCATGCACCTTTCATCTTGGGTTTCATCTTGGGGCAAGCAAAATGACTCGTGGAAGTTGTGGGCGGGGAGTTTCCTCTAATCACGTGCCAGTGAGCACCAACCGTTTGCTGCCTGCATTCATAATATTAAATGGCACTGACGCTGGACAAGATCACTTGAAACCGCCCGCCCCCTGTCAAAAAGGTTCGAGGGTGATCCAGCGGACGCTCATAGAACGCCCATTTATCATTAATATAATATCAACGAGGCCGATGTTTCTGCACTGCCGGTGGGCGCCGGAACCCGGATATTAGTACGATGGATCATGGTACTGTACTGCGAACGCCATATCATTTGTTTGTGGCTTAGGCAGGGGCTGTGGTGATCACGGCCCCTGAGGCCTAAGCTAAAAACGGGGCGCCGTACTTTACTGTACTGTATTGGCACTATTAGCAGTCGGGGTGCCAGGTGCCAAAGCAAACCAAGTGCCAGACTCGGAAGTGCCAATTCTGTTTGTGGCACTGCCACTGGCACTCAATATACTCAAATGCGCATGATCAGGTCGCGAGTCCTCGAGACTCGGACCCGACTTGACTTGACTTGATGTAATAACTCGCGATTGACGGGCGTTTCTCTGCTTCAGTTGGCCGGCGTCTGAATTACAGTTATATCGGTTCGATTCGATTCGCAAGGTCCTGCTGTTCCATTGGGACTCGGACTCGACGAACTCGGACATTTTGTTTTTCCAGCGACGGGCGCGCAGTGTCATGTCATGTCAATGACCGGGCCCGTTGGCAATACGGTACTCAGCTGACTGGGGGCCGTCTTGTCAGCCATTCGAGCTTGCGCAATCAGAGTGACGACTGCTTGTACGTACAGGAAGGAAAGAAGATATACTGACCCTTTTTTCCCTTCACCATTGACCGCGTAAGTCAAGAATATGTTTCATTTGTTTTTGGGGAGGGTTAGCTGATATGACCTGCCATAAGAGAGAAAAGTCCCCCAAAGAGGTTTCAAAGAGCATTTCTTCTTCGAAAGAGTTTATGGAGTCGTGTATTACGTTGGCGTGCGGTTGGGAAATTTCGCTGCTTTTACAGCAGTCTTACAGCATCTGTTTTTTTTGAGGGATGGTTCTGTTGGTCATCGAAAGAGGTTGGTGGCAACACGTTTTTGGTCACATGAGTATCAATTGCCTCACCCCCAGTTTTCTAACACGCCGTTGGTCGTGCGTAGCTACCGTAGATGGGGTTGTGTGGAGGCCCAACATGACCAAAAAGAAGTAACGGTGACTTTTAAACTGTCGGTCGAATTCCTTCTTCCGGGTGGCGAACGTCAATTGGATTGCCGGACATTGTGTGCTTTAAAGTGCATTGTTTCGTACAATTGCACGAGGAGAGAAAGAAAAGAGAGGAAATGGCTCATCGTGGAAAAAGGAAAAGAAAGGATTCGAGGCGTCGTGATAGTCTACAGCGTAAGGAACGAAGAGGGTAAGAAAAGGTTAAAAAGAAGAAATTACTGTACAGTGTGTACAATCGCGCCCGGTGGCGGCACGAGGCGCGGCGTCATACAAATGATCCGTATCCACCGCTGCGGGCCCATGCGCGGCGCAGCGGTGCGAGAGCGGAAACCCTTTTGTTTGTTTCGGACATTGAGATAAGCCGGAGGGAGGAAGATGTGTGTACGTATGAAGTTTCGGAAAAACGTGTGGGTTGTGCGTGTGATGAGGGCAGAGCTTGGCAGAGCGTAAAGGAAATAGTGTTCCCAAGGTAGAGAGCGCGCCTGAAACGACGAAAGCAATAATGAACAACAACATTGAGACAAACAACAGCGAGTGATAGGTCGTGATGAGTAGGAGTACAAGGGATGAAGATGATAGATGATAGATGATGATGATGATGATGATTGCGGTATTTGGCTGTTTGACGAGATGAAAAACGTGACAACGTTCATTAGAGAGAGATAGGGAATGGGGTGGCAGAAAGGCGGCACAGAACGGAGATGAATGCGCGTAGCGATTGAAGCAGAGCAGGCAAGCGTCCACAAGCGTCCACCCACGTTCTCGCGGCTCCCCCAGAAACAATGACGAATATAAGGTAAAACCCGCACATCCGTGCGAACCGTCACTCACTTCCCCGAAAAAATAAATACAAGTAATGCGGGGGAGGTCACGGATTAGCGTCGCGACGAGCGCCGCGAGCTGGACGAACCGTATGTGGCGTTGACGTTGCTGCCAAATACAAACTGCGGATGGAATATCCGCTGCAAGAGTGACCGTTTATACGATTGAGGTGGAGGCGGTTGAGGGGGATAAGGTCCATTTGGCGAGCGGTGACTCTGTAGTACTGGCGTGGACTTCGATGCGGAAGTGGGCTCGGCGTAGAGTCCTTTCATGCTCGTTGGAGGCTGCGTGGGTGGTGATCAGTGATCAGATATCGACGGGTTCAAGACCAACGAGCGAGATGCTTACCACGACCTTGATCTTCTGTCCTGGACCGGGGATAACGTAGTAAGTGCTCCCGGAACTGAAACTCGCACCATCGTCATCGTCATCGGCGTCGCCACGATCGCGCCGCTTGCGACGTAACTTGTCTTTGCGCGATTTGTCCTTCTTCTTTGACTCTTTGGCTCGAGCCCGTGCCGTGCCCGGGCTAGGTGTGCTGGAGAAATCCTCGAACAGACGCCCACGGGTGCTATTTCTGCCGAGCGAACCGCCTACCGGTGTTGGGTCAGATATAGATTGGGCCATGCGCTGCGGGTGAGCGTGGTGCGGAACTGGTGCATGTATTGTCATGGAAGGATGCGGTGGATGGGGAGTGATGAGGGGAGGGTTGTACGCGTACGAAGAAGAGTTCACCGAAGGTGCATAGACGATCGAGGGGGGGGGATGCCGCCGCGTAGGGAAGGTACCATTGGAACCCGAGCCGATGTGAGAACCGCTTTGCGAGTCGAGATGGGGGAGCTGCGGAGCATCCGGGTGAGAAGAAGATCTGGCACGTGAAGAATGACGATGGGGGCGTTGTGCCGACCCGGAATGGTACGAACTGGGTGGCCCAGGGTTGGGAAGGTGTGGCGCTGGGGGATAGGGATAGGAATGATTGCTCGAGTAGGAGTGCGTGCGGGAATGGGTTCTGGAGTTCGTCGGTGGAGCTACCTGTGGAGGCTCGTGTGGCGAGCTGGCAGATGGGAAGCCGTACATCGGAGAAGGTGCGACGATGGGTGGACCAGGCTGCGGCAACGGAGGTGGTGGTTGTTGGGTGTGTTGGAAGCCTTCATGCGTCGGTGAGACGGGCGCACTGTGCGAATGCGAAGAAGGGACGGGGGGAGGAGCGTAGATCATTTGGAGAGGCGGTCGCGAGGAGCGCATCGATCTCGAGCGGGCGGAGGGAGGGGGATTATGCGAGCCCGGGGGGCTAAAGTACGAGTCGGGGCTCTGTTGTGTTGCGGGGCTCGTGGGCGAGGGGCGGATGTGGATCGTTTCCGGATGGGTGGCAATCGGGGGTGCGGGAGGGATGACGTACAGCGGGGCGGCATTAGAAGGGGCGCGGCTGTTTATGTTCGGGTTCGATGGGTGATGGCCATGAGAGCCAGGCCTTGAACGACCTTGGTACGTCGAGGATGTGTTGCCAGTCGGCTGCTGGCTCTGTGGGGGCCACCGAGTGTTGCCCTTGCCCGAGACGGCCACGTCCGGTCGGCCGTCGGGATATCGCAAGACCATGCGTGGGGGGGTCGAATGGCTGCTCTCGGCGTCGGAATCCTGCGAGCTGAGCCCATCGTCGGTGTCGCTGACTAGAGATGGAGGGACGAAGGGACCGGCGAGGGCTTTGTCGGTCAAGGAGTCGACCCATTTGGCGGTGCGGGCGCGAGCGGCTTGATAGTGAGCGATGGCCTCTGGATCTGTCGTATACTCAGTCATTTATCGACGCTGGGAGGCGAAGAAAGGGAGGCAGGGAGGGGCAGGGGTGGCCGAGGCCTTTATAGATCTCTTCTTTCGACATATCTTTTCTTTTTTATCTTCGACCGAACCGTTCCACAACGTGTTCTCAACGAGGTTCATTTTCTCACAGACCTCTCCTCTTCCTCTTCTCCACCTCGGCTCGTCGCTACCAGCACACCTGCCGTCCCGAACTATCTCCCCCATTTGTCCCCTTCACCTGCTTTTTCTCTCATGGCGTGCCACCGTATCCCCCAGTTGCCCGAGCGAGCGCAATCACACGCCGCATCAGGGGCCACGTATGAAAACACACCTGACACACGTCGGAGCAATCGCCACTCGCTCTCAACGAGGTAGGCATATTTCTATCTTTCCGGGTTCGTGAACCTTGAACTAGTCTGTTTATCTCCAGGAACCCGAAATTTGTCGCTCCACCAGTCGACTAAGCCAACGCGGAATAGCGCTCCGGTCCATCGTCGGACCCTTTGAATCGACTCGGCGCCTCCGTTACCTCGATGGACATAGCCACAGTCCTACGCATCTCTGCCTCGCACATCGTGACAGTAGAAAAAGAACGAACCGAATGCCGTGGGAGGTTCACAAACGCTCGATCGGTTCTAACCACTGTGCAACATTTTCCGCGCTGTCTCCGGCCCAGCGATCCCTTCACCGACTTTCAAGCGACGGACTTTCCTCGCGCGGCAATTCTGGGCTCTCTCTCACGTGCCCAGAACCGCTTTCTCTCCCCCCATATGCCTCACGGATGCAGTGTTGGAACCCATCAATTGATCCCTATCTGCACCCTCGTAAATTGATGTATTCTCCCTCCACATTGCAATCCCAATGCGTACTGCCCTTCACCTCTGTTCGAGACCTGACATGAACCACATGCACCCTTGGTCCAACAGCCCAGACCTGAATGCTAGCGCTCATACCCCACATTGACCCCATGATCGGATCTTGGGTCAAGCGCCAGCCTGCTGTCAGCTGGCGCCGATCCCCACCCTTTCAAGCCGATTTGGCGTGGCACCCTCACAAGCCATCCTCCACCACTTTCACATCGCCCAGAGAAATGTAAAGAAAAGAAAGCCTTCCAAACGCGACAACACATGTTAATACGTTCCCTTCTTTGGGTCCGTCCATATGGCCGTATGGCAAGTGGATGGGACAGTGGCTATAAGGTGTCAGCCCAAAGGCTGTGTGGACCGCGCTCATCATCAGAATACTTACACAGGACTTGGAACATGGATCCACATGTTGGGCGGTGAACCACTCACCTGTCTCCGATTGAGACTTTCGGGAAAGGGTCCAGGACTACGGCGTTCGCTACGCGCCAATACGACTCCAAGAAATATCAATCCCTGACTCGCGTCATAACGGCGTCCTGTATTAAGCACTAAATTCCTTCTGTGCCGTCATCAGCTTCACACGCTCGCACCCCAGCAGAGACAGTTTCCCCAACGATTGCGGAACATTTCGATTCTGCTGTATATCCTCGGTCCTCTTTCGGCGACTTCGATGTCCACCCCTGAGCGTCCTGGGTTATATCAGTACCCAATATTATGGGGGGCACGCAGCGCTTTCAGGTGATTGGACTATCCTATCGTCGTCTATCTCTATGCCCCGATTCCGAATGCCTTACTAGTTCTCGGCCGATGACTTAGCAGCGCAGTAAAACTGACCCCCGATGCACATTATGGAAGTCGAACCAAAGGTTCTTATGTCAGTTTACCTTCTGGGCCCCTGCTGACGTCGCACGAACCTCCCTTGAGAAGTTTTGCTGACCTGCATCGAGTTCATTAGGTAGTCTGATATCAATGATATGAGAGGGATTCTCATTGGCCTGCCATCGTAATCGTACCCATGCGTGCCTTTCATATCATCTGAGCCTCCCAAAAACCTACGTTCGATTACCCAAAACTCGCGAGATGAAGACCCCAAACCGAAAACGTTGGACTCCCAACAGTCAGCCGACCCATCAATCATGCCGTACTACCACACGGTAAAGTCCTGTTGACCCGACTCTGACGGGCCGTAATCGTGATGCTACTCGTTGTCCGTTGTCCGCTGACCTCTGAGCCCTGTGAATGACGTTACAAGCGCGTTCGGTTTGTGCAGGGCTATGATATTTCTCACCGCCATGGCGGCTCCCTCTCACGCACGAAATGCTACCCATGCGATATTCGATCGACAATAGCGTGCCCCCCACACGCCGTGACCACGCCAATGCCAGACTCGGGGTACGCTGTGGCCCATTGAGGCGCGTGGGGAAAGGGGATGAACTTAATGAGAGCAACTGTCAAGCCCCTGCCTGCCATGCCATGCCATGCCATGCTGGTGGCAACGCGGAAGCGGTACAGCAGCTCGATACTGTATTGTTGCTTCTCGTAAGAATGAAAACCACGTTGGAAGTGGGTGGTGGTGGTGGCCCCGTCGCCCCACCAACCTGGAAATGCCTGAACGCGTGGCGGCGGACAGGCGGCGGCTAAAAATGGGCGCGGAAGCGCTGCGGCGCGATTCACCCTCCAAGGCCCGGTTTTAGGACGAGATTTCCACGCCCGATGGTGTATAGTATGCTATCGTGGTTAGTATCGATGGTTGGGTGTGCCACGTACACAAAGACAGGAACTACTAGAGGTTGACTGTTTTGTTACCGGTCTCTTTTCTTTTTCTATCGCCGGGTGGCGTCTGGTGCATGCATGACTCGATCCTTCCCCCGTAGCAGGAGTCCAGTACGCCACTAAATGTGAATTGCAACGCAATCAGACGAGGGCGGCGGCGGGGAACCTGTCTTTTTCAAGCGTAGATAGCGCTAGCATCGTTCAATCAGCCGGCGATATTATACTCTTAAACCCTCCTTGCGAAGCGAAATGAAAAATGCGTGTTTTTTTTCCACAGCGCAAAGCCGGGTTTACTTAGGGAGGACAAGGGAGCGTTTTCGCCCTTGCCCCTTCATTGCTTATCGCGGTTTCATCGATTGCGCAGATGATGTGTGCCTTGGCGCCCAACACCACTGGCAGGCCCCCAGGTGCTCTTCCGTCTCCATCCTTGAATTGATCAGTCAAGACCCGTCCGAGGTGTGAGTCGAGTCACAGCTGGCAAACCGCTCTGCGCTCCAACCGGTTCAAGATTTTCATAGATACGGGTAGTACTGTGTTCAGGTTATGGCACTGGTCTGTTCTGATGGATGATCATCATCCTAGTTGGCTCGGACTTGATCGGTCATGACGTGGTGTTGTTCAATCAAGCAAGCAGGCAAGCAAGCAAGCAAGCAAAGAAAATCAATACGACAGCCGCGCGATGATTTTGACTCCCGCCCTACTGTAGTGGTCGTCACGCATAGTACTATTCGTTTTTCAGCAATGGGCCAAACGGACGGATACCAGTCTGACTTCACGGGTGCCAGTCGCGAGCGCCCGGATCCGGGCCAGCCACAAGCCGTCGGCGCGAACAAAGAATAGCCGGAGTTTGAGGGTTTGAGAATTTGACCTGGATGAGAATGGTAGAGTAAAAAGTGCAGCTCAGAACGGAGCGGAGCCGGAGAGAGAGACTCGGGAGGATGCAAAAAGAGCACGACCACTACAGTCCTGCGTACAGCTAGGGCGCGCCGCTCCATGCACACCATGCAATGAAATGAATGAACTCGAGCATGAGTGGATCGTGCATCCAGCGTCTATCCGTTTAATGTATGGTCAAACGTTCGTCCCCCCCAGTTAGATTCTCTCATGAAACATTCTCGCGAATTCGATTCTTTTCGCCGACGCAGACAGGGTCTGAATCTGTCCGTCCCACCTGCCAGGCCCAGGAGGGAGCATGGGAACGGTGCGGGTCGGGGAAGGTCACGTCGCCACGCGGCCAAGTTAACCAGAAAGAGTAAATGACCAAAACCTTAAACCAGCAGCAGACGCAGCAGGAACAGCAGCTCCCATCATCGACCCTTCCAATGCCAACAATTGGTTTAATAGTAGCGATAGCCCTTGTTCTCTCAACGGCTAACACTTATGGCAGATTAGCGCACGGAAGGGCCCACATGACTCGAAAGGACGCACTGACGGAGGACGCATGCGGAAGGAAGCTTGCACCCGATCGACCATGACCGACAGTGGCACCGCTCCTGCGTGCCCACGCCCCACGAGGCGTTGTGAAGGTTTGTTGCCCTTTTTCCTTTTGGCACGCACAGGGTCAATCTGGGGTCTCGCAACCTCCCTTCCTCCCCAAATGAACTCTGTCTAGGATAACTTAAGGTTGAGAACGAAACATGTTGCGGGTGAAAACTTTGTGAGAGAAAGAACGAACCAAAAATGTGGACGCCTCGTGTAAACTATTGACGCGTGAGCGATGCCGTCGCGGGGGCTCTTGAGCGTCCGTCGTACCGTGTCGAGTGAAATGAATGAAGCCAACCAGCAAAAAGTCGCGAAGTTTTTCACCCTGTGGAGCGAAACGAAATCTCTTCGGGAAACTGGCAGGTTTATTTCTAACATACTCAGTATAATTGAAAAACCAAATCGGAGCCGCTGAGCACCACAGCCCCACATCATAGCATAGTGATCAAAGAAGAGTTTTTAAGAACGTCAGAGATGACGAGCACCAGTGGCCCCCAGAGATGATGAACAACCTCGTGTCAACGTTCCCTGTAAATCACACGTAAGAAAAGAAGAAAAGAAGGGAAAAGGGTCTGTGAAAACACCCACGTCCGCGCCAGTGTGTCAAAGCCGCCGAGCATCAAAGTTGTCTTCTCGTGGGAGTGCACACATGGCGTTGCGCTGCAATCTCAGTCCGGCTTCCTTCCTTTCGCGGCCCTCTTCGCGCAAGAGGTGATGTACTATACGGCTCGGGGAGTCGAATCGGAAAGACATCTCTGGGTTCATATGCGTGACCTGTAGCACCTGACGAAGTCACACATGTGGCCACTGAAGGCCTCATATGACATGCATGTTACCTCGGCATGCTCGAAATACCTGAATATCTGATGGATGGCGCCGGCTCCGAAACGTCGCACACCTAAGCCATGTGACGCGCGCGCAGATCCACGCAGCGCGCAGAAGAGCAGGGCATGGTCGGCCTCCCGAACCAGATGTATGGGACTACGACAGTTGCCGGGCCAGCGTCTCGAAGAAGGAAGTCGGGCGTCCCAGAGAAAATTAAGAAAGGCTAGCTTTATTTTGGGACAAGACGGATCTCGAGCACTGCCGCGCTGATGAGGAAACAAGGTGTACTGATCAACGTTTCGCAGTTGTCTGTCCACCTGGTTGCTGGAGGCTGCTGGGCGCGTGGCCCAAGGGCCACAAAAAAGTTGCAGACTCGTGGTGCGTGGATGCCCGCTCGAGGCGAAGCTATTGCTGAGATTTGCGCGACCCATTGGCTTACTACTAAGCGTCCGCAGATCGCTCCATAAAGAAGAAAGATGGATTAGGTGGTCCAACCACGAGGTGTTCGTCACGATACAGCCCGCGCGTGCCAGGTATTTGTCACGCCAACAGATGCAAGTTCGACCAGCTAAGCTTGGGGAAAAGATACGCTTTGCACTGTGAAGCTAGGAAGAACCGAGGGTTTGCCCAAAAAGGGTGTTATGCAGTCGACGAGGTTCCAATATGATGTGGGTCGAAAGCATACAACTAGAAACTCGCACCTAGAACAACAGTACACGTTTTGGGCAGATGCCCAATGATGCTGGCATGGGACAAACAATTTGTCATTCGTCATCCGCCGCTCCTTCGGGAGTTCTCTGCCATTGCGTACCGGCATTAGACGTGGGAAAAGGGTGGGGCAAGAAGTTGAGATGAGAGTTAACCGGCCTCTTCTATGCGGGTGTTCTTGTCGAGAAGTCGAGATGCAACCGCGATGAAAAGAGAAAGAAAAATAAATAAAGGTATTGAGAATAACAACAAGAGAGGATTAGCGAAGCCGGAAGCGTTCAGGAGTTCGTTCGCCTGGACTCGGATGATGTGTCGGTCCGGGCCTTCTTCTTAGAGCTTAAAGAATAGTCGCTCCTCGCCGCCGGGAGACTGGAGACTGGATGGCGTATTTCGTCTAGTTTTGGTCTCGACCAGATGATCGGCAGGACAAACAAAATGGTTTACGAGTTTCAGGAATTTTCTTCTTTGCTCGTCCTCGGCCTTCTTACTGCTGAATACTCGGGAAGGACCTTCTGCTATCTGCAATTCCGTGAATATCTGAAATCTAGAATTTAGGCCGCGCCACGAAGTGCTGGGGGGAGAGTGAGAGGGTGGCAACTTGAAGAGGAGGGGTCTAGATGCACCTACTACGAAAATTACAATACCTAGGAAGGGCACCCGATGTGAGGTGTGTTGGTTTGTACTTTTCATACTACATGTATGTGGTGCCGACTGTATCAAGAAACCAAATTTGGGTTTTGAATTACCAATGGCGTGATTCTGTAGCCCCAGAGTATAGCAAGTCCGAGTCAGCAGGAGCCAACATCACGAAACCAGATTGTTCTGCTGCCGACTATCGGGGCGCCCTTAGATTGCGGGGTATCGTATCGTCATAGTCAAGAGGTTCTTCTGCAGCTGCGTCGAGAGCCGGAGCCTTGGGCCAAAGAACGTTGCTCGCGACCAGCGGCACGGGCAGAAAAGGACGCTGATAGAACAAAGACGCATGGGTACAAGTATCCCCGGCGTGGACTAGGTGCTGCAACACCAATGATCTTCACCGTAACGTACGGCTCAGATAGAAGAAAGAGAAAAGATAAATCCGCGGCTCTGTGGCTACTATACTGTACCGGAGAATTGCGTTGCCTCTCCGTTGTGTACGGCGAGCTCGGCAGGAGATATTGAATAAGTCCGTAAGAAATGAGACCGCCGGTCACATGTCGCTTACCTCTACTATACGATGTGCTGGTTAATGCTGCGCCGCAGCGCCGATATCATAGCTGAGGGCGGAGAAACGTCTGAAACCTAGTAGCTGTATACGTACGACATCATCGTTCCTTGAAAAAAAACCATACATTTATGGAAGTTCCCAGTCGAGCTGTCGCAATACGGTGATTGATGCGGAGGTATCGGCATACTGTAAGAGCCCTCGTCACCCGACCCGACAGCGACACGACGCCGGAAGTGAACGAACGAATTGAACGCGATCGGTGCGGAAATAGAGCGCGGAGATTGAAATGTTACATAAGCACGACGAATGACATTAATGACACACGGATGATGATCATGACTCGGAGGGTGAGGGGAATGAGGACGTGATATAGAAGTACATAGGACACAGTTATCGACAGCATTGGTGAAAAAATATTATCTAGGTAGATCCCCAGTGAGTGAAGTGCGATGAAGGGATAAGTATATGGTAAAAGGATCGGATCAAATTCTTGTCGTATCAAGAAACAGAGCGAGTAAAAGACCGCCTACACTTTTCTCGTCTTTATCTCCCACGTACCATCCCGGCCCCGCGACAGGCCGACGAAAGTGCAATCCCGCATGAGAAAGTCCACCTTTTTCACGCCTTGGTTCTTTTCGCCCTGGTTGTACTGACACCGTTCCTTCCATGCCCGCGCGATCTTCTCGCGCTCGTCTTGCGTGAGCTCGTTGTTGTAAAAATCCGAGTTCTTGATGCGTGACCAGAGCACACCCTGGATCTGCGAGAACAGGTCGTAAAACGTGACGCCGACCCCATTTGCGGTCCGGACTTCGATGTACCACGGCAGGCGTGCATGAAACAGTTTCATGTACGGCGTCGGCGGCTCCGTGGTAAAGCGCGTCAGGTCGTAGCCCGTGACCTGACGCTTCAGATCGCGGAACATGACTCGCGAAAGGTCTTCCCGGAGGTCCCACAACACCGGCGCCTCCCGGAGTGGGGCAAATCGTATGCGTTCGTCTAAAGTCCGTGACGTGGTATCTACTGTTGGGCGTAGAGATGAATGAATAACTTCTAACAGGACGGTAGAAAAAAAGAAAACGGAATCATACGACGCACCTGGAGGGAAGTTCCTCATTTGAGAAAAGTTTCTCATAAGTGAGCCGACGCCTGATCGTGGCATTTGGAAACGGGGCCTCCATGTACCCGGCCGGTCATATAACCAAACTTCACGCTCCTTCGGACGGCTTGAGGAGGAACGAGATAGGCCCGAGGGCATCGACTGGGAATAAGAGTCCCCACTACTGCTACTTGAGAGTCCGGGCGATAAGAGGTACGACGCGGGCGGGACGACCGGTGAAGTGACTCCTCCGACCCCGTGCAGCGTCATGGAGTTGTTGAAAGCGCTCTCGCTCGTGTGAGGCTCGTATGTGGCAAACATCGGTGTGGAATCGGGGGGAACGTAATTTCTTGAGTCGAACGGACCAGCTGGTGGTTCGGACGGCGGTGGGACGTAATTTCGTGCGTCGAACGGTGCGGCTGAGGTGGCGGGTTGAAACCCGGGGACTGGGATGGGTGCCGCGACGGGGACGGATCCAGTCGGATATATGGCCACGGCTGGAGGCATCCCCCCTCCGGAATAATTTTGTGGGTTGGCATTCGCAAGCCCCCATGGATCGGCCCCTGGCCACGTTGTAGCAAAGGTAGAGGGTTGGTCCCCCCGTCCTGCTCCAGTATCGAAGTATCCTGGACCTCCTGCCATGCCTGTAACACCAGAAAGCTCTGAAAGCGGAGGAACCTGGACGTAAGGTGTGGCAATGCTCATAAACTACCACGCAAGCGGAAGTATAATGTATGTAGAAGTAAGGCTTAGTTTTCGGGCGAAAAAAATTGGCGTGAGCGTCGAAAAGCCCGACGGGGTCGTGATCGTACAGAAGTATGCGTCGAGCACGAGGTGATAAAAGAAAAGGGAGAGAGAAAGAGGAGGTGAGTAGAGTGGGGTGACAAGAAGAAGTGGGTGATAGAGCACAGCTCCCAGGCCGTTCGATCTTCGTGCGTCCTTCGGGCGCTCGCTCGGCCGACGCCTTGAGCTCAAACGGGCAACCTCGCTCGGGAAATAACTGGAAGGGTCGGGATTGTTCTGGGGACGTCTGGTAGCGACGGTAGGATGATCAGGGTTCAGAGTTAAGGTGCGCTATCTCTGGGTATACGGGATGACCAGGCATACAATTGGGGGAGTGCCGGAGGGGAAATGGTCTGGCCAAGGCAAAACCGTCATCAATCGATTGGAACGAGGCCTTACAAAAAAGGCCTCAGGGCACCTCCCCGACAACGCGTGGCATATAAAATAAAATCGAATATCGTAATCATGAGCGGGGTGTGGAGTAACATCATCCTAAGTTCAGCGAAATACCCTCTAAATCAGACAGCGCTCAACGCATTTTCGCCTCGTGGCCATCTTTCCCATACTCGATGACCTTCGGTGTCACAATGACGTTCCGAGGGTTCGGGCATGGAATAAGGCGTAAGTGGATCTGAGGTCTAAGTACTTACTCGTCAATCTTCGACGAGCCAGTGTCAACATGCCCGCATTCGCACCATTACATCTGATAGACGTGAGGGGACCAACGAAATGATGTCACCGCTTGAATCAATACCACCCGACGCTAGATTTCGACTTTTGCATCGTCAGATTCCTGATCGCTCATCTTCACGTCCTCGTCGTCACTTTGCGCTATATTCTCCAGCGCTTCTGCAGATGATCGACCTAGTGGAGGCAGCGCGGACGAGACATCCATTTGGGGGACGCTCTCCTTGATAGCCCTCCACACTATTTTTGCGCCGGCAAGCCCCACGCCTTGCGCACGTGCAAACTCTCCTTCGTCAAACACGCCATCCCTCGTGCGCCAGTTCGCCCATACTAGGCGCGCGGTCGGGATACTAGGTGATTGCTGAGAGCTGCCGCTGATCTCCGTAGCGAAGGAGAAGGCGAAACAGCCACAACCTACTCCCTCCCGGGTCTCCGCTTCAGAAGGGTCGAGAATCAAAGCCGATGCGTCTTCTTCGGTGGCAGAACGAAGCCGCGAGACAGCAGCTGCGCAGACGACGCTATTCATAGGAATGGACCCTGTGTTCAGTAGCGCCAGCGATGACGCATTGATGCATGCGGCCATCAAGGAAGGAGAGAAGCCTTCTGCAGGGGACGGTGCGAGAGACTGGACCACAAGTTGTATGAGCGTCCTCGGGTTGCGAGAGAGGGCGATGGAGGGCGAGAGGAGACCCCGCAAAGACGCGGCGAGCGCTTTGGACTCCGTTCCGGGAAGCGACGATAGCGGTCGGACATTGACCTCGAACGTTGCCTTGGATGGCTGCTCAGCAGCAAAGCGCACCTCGATAGGGCCCGAGACCGAGGCAAGACATTGCGTCTTCTCGCCTTTTTGACGCGATTGAGGAGCGAGACGTGAGAGCCATAACATTGACGTACCGAAGCCAAATCGCGCCGATCCATCGACCCTGTCGAGTCTCTCGTAAACAGACTGCAGCGGTCTTATATCGTCATTTCCTCGCCCATCGGCTCGCAAAGGAGGCATCTAGAACAGCAGGCTAGGGTCGAGGGTCGAAAATTAAACGCCAACGATGATGTTTCCCCGGGTCACGCTCCCCGTGACGGTGTGACATGCTGACGTGAATTATTATAAACCCAGACGCGTCGCGCGTGGTTGCAAAGGTGTCGCGCGACCGCGTTTCGTACGTCTGGACAACAACCCAAACTGCCTGCATCTTTCCTTCTCTTGACTACCGATACGTTTCTTGACATGCCGGTCTCAAAAAATGGTGACTTCGTTCAGAAAACGAGGTTAATTGACAAGTGAGTAAAATTGTTGCGCCATGAAAATCTGACGTGACATCTTGGTCGGTCGCGTCGGGGATGAATTTACTAACAGGGACTAGCACGAGCCGACCAAGTATTCGTGTCGATGGTACTGTACGTTGGATGTGTCAAGCTGTTTTCAATGTCGTGCAGCGAGCATATCGTGCCTATTGCCTTTTCTAACGACCTGTGTAGCTCGTCGCCTCATCCTCCATCTTACACGGAGTTCCACACGCGCGAGTCAGCCCGGGCGCGAAGTGGGATGATGCAATGGATCAATTCTCACCGTTGTCCTTCCCTTTTTGACCCATCACAGCCAATATGTCTGACTCACGCGGGAGATATCAATGTGTGGCTTCATTGTCTCCACTCCCTATTGTTCGTAGGGCTATTGTCTTCGACCGCAAGTTTTCAAATGTAGTCCCTTTCTAGCGAGGACGATGGGATACGCGAGCAACACGCGCATTCATGACTCCCACAGCCTTCCTTTTCAGGTATCGATGACTGATGGTGATTTCCTTACGCGCATTCCCCTTTGTCCTCCCAGTTGGGCCCGCAGGCACTCCGGAGTCAGGCAACTAGAGTATGCTGCGGGTTAAAAGGGCTCCTGCATTTCGTGGCTCGCTATTATCCTAACCCCCACGTACTCTCTTTCCCTGCGGCGTGCGTGTAAGCTTGGAATCTCAATACTCAGCCCTTGAAACTCGTGCCGCGTTTGTCCAGCTCTGTTCCCTAGGCTTGCTAGGTAGGTCTTCGCACCACGAGGCTGTTGGGTTCACCGGAACCCTCTGTTTTCGGAATGAACATGAACTACCTCGCCTCACCAGGACATGTTTCTTCCCACCTCAGGATTCTGGTGCGACTCTGGCACATTCCCGTTCGCTAACTTATCTACCTTTTCTTATCTACTCTCGGTTCTCCACGTACCGAGTGACATAGGACATGTGCATCTTTTCCCGAATAGCTTACGTGCTCCCCATTCTTCGCCGTGGTCCAATATCTTCTCGCACATCCCTTTCTCCCCTTGGCCACAAGTGTTGACACTTTCTCCACGCTCTTCCATATGACTACTGGTTCTCTCACCAACCTCTTATGACTGTCTCATCCCATTTCCCTATGTCCTCACAATCCTGGGCAAGACGATACCGTCATATGTATTTTCAACACCCATGTCCCGGTATCTTCCGTGATCCCCAACGCTATGATGCAGTTCTGGGCTTCTAGTCGCGTCCCCAACGTTCCCGAGCGGTCCTCGGCGTTCCTTTCGCGGTTTCCTTTCACGGCTTTCGTCCGTCTGATGGTTCCCTGCATATTTTTACCCCCGAACCTTAGATTCTCAGCCACAAAACTGTAATTTTAATTCGCTTAGGTGCGCCCACGCAGTTCGGTGTCAGTCAGTGTCCCCCTATTTTGCGAGTGAACCCACCGATTTCGTTGTGGCATGCCCCCCGCTTCTTGCCTCATGTCCTTCCAGGAAAAGACGTTCTATCCGCCATAGGACGGGTGCGGGTGGAACTCCAATTTTCACATCACCTTTTCATTTCGGGCCGGGTTTCCGAGGGTGAGCTTCTTCCAATCCGAGTTTCCCAGCCCTGGGGCGCGGCTTCCCACGTGCGATGATATTTGCCGTAACAGCCTTTCCGCCTTGTGATCTATCTGCTGACAATGACGAATCCACGGCGGTTTCCAATGGGACATTCCCATCACATCACGGCAGCGCTCAGCGTTCCTGTCATTCCGGTACCAGTGCAAATATTTACAAATAAAATCAATTTAAGGTGAACTCCGCCAAATGCAATCGTGTACAGGGAAAAGCGATGTTGTCGGATAAATGATACAGTGGGGGTGCGCTATCCAATGCCAAAATACTATCAATATACTACAAAGAGAGAAAACGCCATTACCGCTACATGCATTGATTGATCGTCGTCTAGCAGCACAAGGAGGAGAGAACAAGACGCCGTCAGAAGGCGAAGGCTTGTGAGGACTGTATGAAGACCTCCGTGAAGCCAGCGGCGTCCATGCTCGCCACCTCTGGTATGGGAAGCTTGTGACTGTAGTACGGGAACGACCCTTTTGAAGGTGGGTATGACTGTTGGTGATGAGGATGCGGTTCGTGTACACTCCCGAACCCTTCGGGAGGTAACGCCGTCCCTTGGCTGCTGTCAAACCCGACCGTGCCGCACGAATCGAACTGGACCATCATGTCGTATATATCAAACGCGGGAGTAGACGGCGCCTGCACCGTCTCTGTGGGCGAAAATGGTCCTCCCGGGTAACTGCTGATGGGTGTGCATGGTGAACTGGGGAAGGGTGATCCTGACCACGGCGAATCCAAGAACGACATGTCGATCTCGAGTTGGGGCGTGAAGGACCCAGGTGGCGAAGGTGCGCTTGATGCCGTGGTCTCTGGGTGGAATGCTCCATACAGTTCAGTATTGGGTGCGGGGCTGAGGGGGTCAATAGACGATTCAATGCATGTCGCCGGCGCATCTTGAAAAACGAATGTGTTGAAATCCTAGAGGAAGAAGAGCAAGGTTGAGCCATCGACAATATCACGGAGACGAGCAAAACACGCAAGACTCACAAGAGAAGGTGTATCTTTGGTAACGAATGAGTGGTCAACAGAACCGACCGGAGGAAGGACGAGTGGGGGCATGTCATTCCATGTGGCATCCGAAGGTGTGTCGGCATTCTCGGCGAGATTCGCGAAGGGTGAAGAACCGAAGACCGAAGGTGAAGAGGACCAAGCAGAGCAGAGCGCGGGCTCCTCCATTTTGGGAGTCGACGGGCGCGACATGGTGGGCTGAGAACTGGTGGCCCTGAGGCGCCGAGAGGACGGCTTGGGATCGGGACGCAGGAACGCGGGGGCGGAGGGATCCGTATCCGGTGCCGGCTCGGACAATGAACGACGGAAAGAGCGGGCGGTGATGGGAGTGTCGAAACGGGTGATGATGGTGGGAACATGGTTCTTATCGAACTCCTCGATTGCCACCTGAAGGTCGGCGCCCTTCTTCCCCTCGACGAGCAGCTGTGCGATCTTGGCGCAACGCTTCATGTCCTTGGGCCCAACCTCGCGCACCTTGCGCTTCTCGCCGGCGTTCGCGCTGGCTTTGGACTTGACGTGCGACGGGCGGAAGGCGTAGTCGGGGAACTTGCGTTTGTGCTCCGCCTGGGCGACCTTGGCCTTGCTGTGCCAGATCTGGCGCTCCTCGTGCGGCATGTTTTGCCAGGTGAGCCCGATGATCTTGGAGAGCGTGCTGTGGTTCGTCTCAACCTCGGTCGAGACGTGCCGGCTCTTGATGAACGAGGAGCGGAAGAGGATGAACGCATTCGGCGGGCGGGGTATGTGGTCGTCCGCTTTCTTCTTCCCGTGTCCGGGCTTCTTCGGGCCTGGGCCGCCCTCGGAATTCGAGGGGAAGAGCGAGGATGCGGGCTCTGCGCTCTCGATTGGCGACGGTTCCTCTGTAAACGTGACCGGTGTGACGGCAGGGGCGAAAGCGATCTGTTGAGGTGCAGCAATTGACTCGACAGGATCGGTCCACGTCAATCGGATTCCTACGAGTATGGGTCAGCCAAGAGTCGCGCGGGCAAGGACCTCGCTCACCGTCTGCATCCTCTTTTTCCTTCTTGGGTGACCGCGTACGCTCGGCAGGCATGTTTAGAGAAGTAGAGGCAGACGATAGGGAAGGAAGGTATCACGGACAGGGGACGGAGAGGTATGCCTTATTCCGGGGGATACGGAAGACGTATGCACGGGAAACTCATAGCGGCGCTGGATCACTTTATAGATAAATCTAGCTACCCCTCGAAGCTAGCTGATGAGGGGCCGCGCCTGCGTATGGGAGGGAGACACGCGCTTATTTCCAGGGGGCTCGCCACATAGGAATAACAATTTTTCTCGATTTCTTCGCTTGGAGGGACCTAAAAACCGAACTCGCGCTCTCGGCACAGTTTTCCACACGTACAATTTCCCTTTCCCCGGATCGGCCCCCACTTATCCGACCTTTATTTCCTTTCTCGGATAATGCCCCTCCGCCCTCCGGCCGTTTCCCGTTCCATCCCGACCGGTTCGCTCCCTCATGTGAGCTCGGTGAACGGCGCCCTCGACCACCTCTTCGAAGGGAATCCCTCTCACACTTGTCACCATCTCCAGTGGGGGGGCGGGACCAAGTGGCTATTGATCGACGTCCCCCAGCCCGCAGCTGCCTGCCAACCTTGAACAGACAAATTGAACTCAGGACCCACCCTGTTAAGAAAGGCCCGTTCCTATCTCATAAACACCATAAGCAATTACAAGCCCTTCCTAGTGTGCGTTGTATTCCCTTGTTTCTTTCAACCACCACCTATCCTGTGGCACTAGACGCTTGTCCCGGCGGAGACACTCTGGGCTATTGCCCCATCTAGATTGTTGAATTTTACAGGAAAACCTCCGCCGTCAAGAAGGAAGCGAGATGTCTCTCCATGGCGTCTCGGCGTGTCAGTCCCACCCTGTCCCAACCCCCCTGCCAACGTGCCGTCTCTATGGCGGTGTGATCTAAGACTTCTGGGGTGACGTTCGGGGAAGCCGAACTATAGTATCCGCCGTATCTGCGACACCTTTGAGAAGGATTTTCTGTGTCCGGACTCATCTGACCGGTTCCTCCGAAGATTACGGCTAACCTGAATGGCCAGTGTCCAGGTCCCGAACTTTAAAATCCAAGGGCCCACTAGATTCCCTGTTTCTGAGGTGGACGGCGACGGTGAGAGATATATGTCCATTCTGGTCTACGCCATCCCGGATCGCATAATACAAAAATAACGTTTGCGTTCCTTGTAACGGTTGATGGATGCCCAAGCAAAACCACGATTGCGTAGACGAGCCGTTCTCGAACGTCTGGAGCACTCACTTGGGACACTTTTCCTTCATATCAGGTCATACAATGTCCCTCAATTTTGCGGAAATAAGACACGAGGCAGGAAGTTTCGCGTCGATAAGATATCCATATCCCGTTTGGACTTGTCGAATTACCCGATCTTAGGAAATCTCGATGAAATACTCCCGGAAGAATCAATTCCTGCGAGAAAAACGAACGTAAATTGAATATCATTACATCAGCGGTTACGTTGTATCTCGGACGCCATTATCATCATCGACTGATGAATGTTACCAGCCGGTCCTTCTAGTCCATCTCCTCCACAAGCGACGACTTGGGCGCACGCCGCTTGCTGTGGCCTTGTTCTGATCCACTGCACTTGCGTGGTAAATGATACGGAGGTTGTGTCCGTTCGTTTCCCGTTGTTCTTGAATTGAGTTAAATTGATTCTATTATCTCGACGGAGATGACCGGCCATCGTTCCATTTCCACCGTCTTTTTTCCCACATTTTTTTTGGGACCATCGACTGCAAAGCAAAGACACCCGGATTCCCGACACTGCAATATTCTTTCCACCACAACAGGACGGCTGCGCAAAATGGGTCGTTAAGACGTTTACGCCGCAAGGAACCAGGAGAAGGATTTGAAAAAAAACGCGCGTAAAAGACAGTGAAGTAAAGATGCCGTCAGCGTCTGTTCCCATTCCACGATCGCCTTGAGAGGTGAGGTAAAGCACGTTAAATAAGCAATGCCTTTGGAGGCAGTTGTTCGTGATGGCGGGGTGTTTTTAGCTCGATGAAATGGCGCTACTCTGGTCTGACAGCAGGAGTCTCATTCTGAAACGACAACGCTCGCAGCCACCACCCCCTGCGCAAGGGCGGGCCTAGTCGGACGTCCGATTCTTGCAACTGCAACCTTGCCAAAGCCAGCCTGAGAATGGCCTAACGGGCGGCGACTCCTGCTTCACTTCCAAGATCGGTCGCGCCGAAGCCAAAAAAAAGCAAAAGAGGTCGCAATAACAACTGGATATGCTTTAGTCTTGCTTCTGACCCCGCTGCCGACGAAAGGAAATTCAGAAAAAAGAGTCTACCTCACAAGGTTGCGAGCGCATGGGACGAAGCCTGTTCTAGCAACGCGGTAACTGTAGCCATGCGTCGTGATGATGGAGATGATTGCTATGATGTTCGTCTACAGATGTTCTTCTGGTCAGGAATTCCTTGTTCTCTTTCACACATACCCCCTCTCCGGCGGCCGCAACATACGCAATGCGGTGGGCGCAGCAGCTGGCACGTGAGGTTCGAAGACCTGTTCGGCGCGCCAACGACGGATGCTTGTTGCGCCTTCTCACCCTACCCCCACAAGCCTGAATTGCAACTCGCGCGCTCCGCCAAGGAAGATCAGATCCGTATATGGGGGCCGTCAGATTGAACCCGGTCCCGGAAAAGCGGGGTGCGACATGAAACAGTGTCCAAGGGGAAATGACGCTGGAATCGTGCGTGCACTTCCCCTGAGCTTGAGACGTAGGTGCGCTCGCTCCTGCGTATTCGAGACATTCAGTTTGCGTCGCGGGACCGCACTTGGGTACGTTAAACTTTTCTGGTTTCTCTCAAACCTTCGAATTTGCAACGCTCGACAAGTACGACAAACTCGTCGAGCGCGTTCTACTAACTCCGCCATTGATCTATATGTAGAATTTGGGGTTCTTTGCGCCCAGGAAAAGAGGGGATGGAAAGCCAGGGCGCCGAAGCCAAACAAACCGTAACCGCCCATAGTTCTGCTCGGCGTGGACGGACGGAGACGCATAAAAAATACAGCGGGCGGGGACTCTGTTGTCGCGAGGATACCTTGTCCTTATCGGTTGTGCGACGACGCTACAGCCTGTCAATCTCTCGCGATGATATCGCGATCCGGGAAATGGAGCCAGGAAATGGAGGTCATTTTGTGATCGAGTGCGATGCGGACAGGGCGAACCGATAACCCGGCGGCTCGCCGGGGGGGGGAGGTCCCTGGCGTCTTTTTGCATTTTGGGTCGTCGGATTGCGCCACATGCAAATTGCTGGACAGGCATCAGACGCCGATCGGCATATTGCGACAGCGACAACTAGACCGTCCATGATCTTAGGTTCGCTAGGAACCAGTGAAAGGGGGTTCTGGGTCGTGAAGAGTGGAGCTGCAGCCACAGCAAGTGATTGGCAGTCTTTGCAGGCAGGTTGCTGACGTTGGCGCCAGGCTAAAAGCCGAATTTTAGGGCCCATCAGGAAGAGCGCCCTCCCCTCGGATGCGCTGATTATGGTTATTACTCACCATGCCTTACTGCGACTGGCACCGACGTAACGACTACGACTGCAAGCCGCCAAAGTCACAACCACCGTGAAATGGACATCAGTTCACTACCCTCTTTCTAAGGATAGTCCGCGAAGTGCGTGACCCGAGGGCTAACCGGTGCCCGCTTATTGCAAAAAAAAAAAAAGAACAGTGATTAATGGTCATCTCGGTGGTGTCGTACAAGGTGATAGTCCCCAATTGCGCTTCATTCCATTTACAGGCCTTGGAGTCCAGAACGGACTGATTTTGAGCATCTCCGACTGCTCGATCGTTTTGTACCATTGAAGGGAAGAATACACGGAATCGGCATTTCCGGGATATTTTAAAATCAGTCGACAAATGGTCCACCAAGAGAAAGTCTTCACGAACGAGACCATGTGCTTCGTACTTCATGGTTGCATTGAAAATCGGTGATGTTGGGCGGAGGACTCGGGCTCAAGAGACTGCGTGGGACGTGGGATATACAGCATATGGAATGAGCGGGTCAGTATGTCGGAGAGGCAAGCACGACACGCCCTCTGAGCCTTTCCGAATGCAAGGGTAGGATGAGGGTGTCCCAAGGGCAGGCGTGATACCTTCAGGCGGCGGATCGGTCGGAGACGTCGCAAGCTGCCTTTGGGCGGGGTGGACATCTGTTCCCATGGAAGTAGCGGACAACATATAGCACCCGGAGGGGGGAAGGGGGGGTTAGCAACAGTATCGCGCGGTTGGCTGCTTGAGGGGATTATGTACTCGGCCAGGAGTCGTGCATGAGGCTGCCGCACCCCTCTACTCTCAACCCTTACCTGTCATGATGCAAGCTGTCCATGAGGAAAAAGGATGACGCACTGCCTCTTGAGTTTGATATCTTCCATACGCCGTACACGTTTCTCCAGCCAATAAAATACCAGCACTGGAATATAGCGACAATTGAGCAGTGATTCCAAGCTGCAAGGCGACCCTCAGAATAGTAGGGATTGAAGGCGGTGAAATGTTTCGGGACCAGTATGAAAAAAGGCCATACGTGTTTCTTACCCTGCGGTCGCAGACTGTCAATGAGAGGCAAACATGAACTTGATTTATGACAGGCACCACGGCAAAAGACACGCTGCAGCAAAGCACGCTGCAGGGTCGACAGGGGGACACGCACGGGAAAGGCGTGGACATGCACAGCAATCCCGTCAGAAGTTTCGCCTCGTGCCAATCTCGGGCCGCGATTGCAAAGTTTGCGCTCTTCACCGTGTCCAAACAATAAATAAAAATAGAAAATATCTCCAAAGATAACAAAAAGATATATGCCACAAGTGTCCTTTTCGGTTTTGTGTCCGCGGTGAATGAGAAATTCATTGTACATGTCCTTCGAGAAAGATGGGCTGCTAACATTAAGTCCGAGGCTGGCAAAAGGTCACGAGTGCCGCCACGTCGTGTGAGGATCCGGTGAGGTCGGCCACGAGGCAATTACGGTCATATGCAGAGAAAAAAGCCAAAGAGTCGCCGTTCCCCTGAATACTTTGGTATTGAGCCGCAAGAAACTGATTAAGGGACTGTTCATGGATTTCAGGAGATTTTCCTGGGGGTAGCGGTACTCTGGGAGATGTGAATCAATGAGTAGGGGTCTGTGGGAATGTCTCCTTGGCCGTGGCACAGGTGTCGGTAATTGACGCAGGCATACATGGAACAAGAACACTGCCAGTGGAAGGTGAAAAACAAATGACGGAAAAAACTGACACACCAGCAAAGAGGAGTTGTGAGTACTCGGTAGGCGACAGGAGGACTGGTCCCGCGGCGAGCTACGGCCCGTTCACCCGCTTCTCACATCACGTGATCTCTATCAACAGCAGAGTCATCTCTGGAATATCAAAAATTACTCCAACCACGTTCAAATAACTAGCTGAAAGCGCGGGATCTATGGGATCTCCCATTTAATAAAAATCCAGAGTCCGGGTGCGCGCCTCGGCAGAGAGAGGTACGATGCTGTACTTAGGTTGTCATGAACCTCTTCGTTCGTCTGAAACTCATTATCATTACAACAACTGCTATTTTCGGACCACCACCATCGAGCACGCTAATTCCCAACTGGGAAATTTGATAGAGGGGGGCACACGGATCGTTACATCGGCCCATGGTTCCGGAGTGGCACAGACTATCTGTCAGGGCGCAAAGTATAATCAAGTGTTTCAAAAGACAAACTCTAACCACATCAAAGACAAGGACATGTGTACAAGCGCCGTGTTGGCGCATTGAACGCAACGCGAAGCCCGTCGGTTGCAGATGCATGTGGAGTCGTTTCTGCTGGTATTTGCTCAGGTCCTGCGCAACCTATGGTACACAAGGTGCGTAGCACTTGAGCAAGGCACCTCTGAGTACAACCAGTGATAATCGTCTATTTGACGTTCCTTTCCCACACAACTCCCGCCTCTTTGTCACTTGAACGGACGCACCTCCGTGTCAGGACGGGCGATGGGTGTAGCTCGTACTGATGCCGAGCACGCACGGGCGCGCCGACCTCCTGAGTGCTACTGATATTGATATTGCAGTTTTCTCCATGATCGGTGGGCGCTGCCAGGCTAGCAGCAAAAGCAGCCCCGTTCTAGTACTAGTACAGCACCCGTACAGCAGAGCGTGTCCATTTGGCGTTGGGTTGCCGACGCGAGCAGATCTGGGATTCAATTGGTTGGTTCGTCATTCGTCTGCCGCTTGCAATCCGTATCATCGAGCTAGTGTCATGCTGTGCGACGTGGTCGAGCTCCACTTCGTGCCTGTCATAGGTGGTGACCGATCTGCGTTGACATCGTAACAAGCAAGGAAAACAAGGAAGGCCACAATCGTCGCATTTGCGTGGTATCTTACCCTGTCAACTAATGCCGTACGATGCCCTTCCTTTCGTTGCGGATTTGACGCTCAGGCCTCAGGGGCAGATACAGTTCTTTGCGCTTTCCTCTTCCTCTATCCTGTTGCTTGTATAACGCAGGATGAACTCTCCGACTAGCTCGCAAGATAATTTTAGCTCGCACTGTTGTCATCGCTATTCAGGTCCCCAATGAGTCATGACATTACATGTTGGGCTGTGCGACTAGAGTAGAACAAGTGCCCAATTATACCGAAAAAAGGCGATGATACTGTACATACAAAATCAGGGTTCTACGAGTCCACTTTGGTGGTGCTGTCGTCTGATCCAGGACTTCCATCAACACGGTTCGGAGCCCGCAGTGTACTCTGAGGTAATGCACCGTGCTGGGGCTGTGCCGGAGTGTGCATCGTAGAAGATTGTTGCTGAGATTGAAAATCTTTACGCTGGGAGCGGGCAGAGGGGTTGAAATGCCCGCACTTGGGACACACGTATTCTATCATCCTCATTAGCGTCGTTTAGTATGAGGAGTAGAGTCCATGCGTACGTGCGTCCTCCCACATATCTTCTTTCACTAGTCCATTATGACTGAGACACTTCTGACAGATAAGAGCGTAGCGTGACGCTGCGGCGTTCATCGGCGACTCATCTTCTCCGAGAAGCGCATCAGCAAGCTTATCATACCAGAGCTTTTGCGGGGGTGGGAGGGGCTGCTGCGGGGTCTCTGCGTGGGGAGAGTGGGTGCATTAGATGCATCATACGAATAAGAAGCCACGCGGAAGACCTACGTGTGAGTTGACTCTGAAGAGCAGGAGAGATCGATGTGCGGATGTTCGCAGGTGTATTTGGGGGTACTGCGGGAACCGCGCGTTGTGGTGTAACTGGAAGTTGTTGGGGTTGAAGTCGAGACGATGAGCCATCGATAGGCCGAGCCACGAGCCCAGCGGAGTCACGTTGGCCATCCTCATAGCGTTCGAGAAGTTCACGCGTTTCGTAGTAGTTTGTCTTTCTCTTGAAATCTTCGACCTTATTCCGCCGCTCGAGCTTCAGCGCTGCCAAACTTTTCTCTGAAAAGTATTTGAGACTGGTGAGAACGAGGCCACCGCGTGGCTGCTGGCGGTGTCGCATACCTTCTGCGTTCCCTTTGCGATTGAACCATAACTGCACGATCCGGCGGGTGAAAAGAATTCTGGAAACCAAGTTAGTCATGTAAGCAGACAGGAGGGGGGGGGGAATTATGACGTACATGATAGGTCCGAGGATAGCTGGGAAACCTTTGACTGCCTTCTCTACCCGGCTGTTAGGCCTATGCCCGCTCATCTGCGGAAGCAGCTGAGTATACCATAAGCCAAGATAGGCGCCCCATCCTGCAAAGGTATACAAGGTGACGAGAAGAGTAGCACGTCTCTCGCGTAGGCGGAGCTCGTTCAGCCGCAACTCCCGCTTTTGAATGTCCCGAGCAAGAGCCGCGATAACTTGGCCAAAGTCTTCAGGCTCTTTCTGCATACACAGTCAAGTTCTGGTCTGCATCTATCAGATAATGGCTACGCACCTTTTTGAACCAGGAGAGGAGGCCCATGTTGATAGTGATTTGAGGAGAGTGAACACGTCGAGAGAAAGAGAACCGAGCCGAGTTGGCTGACGTAGTTCCGGCCCGCTGCGGCCCGCAACTCCTCGACCCGAACCCGACTGTCAACTTGGACGACTTATTTGAGGTGTACAGTATCGCCAGTAGATGCGAATGTCTACGAGAACCGGATGTTCAGACATGTCCAGTTCTCCGTCAAACACTCACGAACGCGTACTCTCAGTTCATCATCCTCATATTGTACCCCACTACCGCAGCAGCTTCCAACCACCTTTCCGATAGACGGGCCAAGACGCAGAGTTCTTGACGGCCTACCTTCTACAGAGAAAAAGAGCAAAAAAAGGAGAGATACGGAAGATTCCAGTATGTCTGATCGTTTTTCTGAAGCTGTCTGCTCTGGAATGACCATTCGCCGCTCTCCGCAAAGTCAAACGTAATGAGGTTGGCGTGCAACTCCTGTCCCGTCGTCTACACCGCCAGATATTCAAAAATGACTCTTTCCCTCCCCCGAAACCCAGTTTTGTCCGCATAGCCCAGGAGCATTTAGAGATGCACGGCCTCGATCCTAAGAGCGGTTCTGTGCTCCCCAATATAGCTTTCACTCTACCACCTCTCCAAGGCTGTACCATCGACCAACATTTTCATCGTATTGGGGTGCGCGCGGCACAGCCGTGGTCTGGTCTCGCCATCGACCTGGTGGCAGCGCAACTCCCACCTTTTCCAGATCATTGGCAGATCCAAGCCGGTTGGACCAAATACTACTACCGCCCCGATGGTTCCAGTTTCAGCGAGTACGTCGGATTTCCCTGCCACAATGGAAAACCAGAGACTATGCTTGTCTTTGACGTTGAGACAATGCCGGGATATCATCCCTATGCTGTCCTTGCCTGCGCGGCATCTCCCAATGGCTGGTACTCCTGGATCTCCCCTTGGCTGTTCGACCAAAGTGCGGATCCTGAGCAGCTCATTCCTCTCGGTGACCCGAATGTGGCGCGTATCGTCGTCGGACATAATGTCTCATACGACCGCGCCCGCCTACGCGAAGAATACAACTTGACGGGGACTCGCACACGGTTCCTCGACACGATGGCGCTGCACGTCGCCGTTAAAGGCATCTCGTCCCATCAGCGCCCCGGGTGGATGAAGCATCGCAAGTCTAAAGCCAAGGAGCGTGAGCTTGCCGCTGAGGCCGAAGAGGCTGTCGTTGCCCTCTTGCACGAGACCAAGTCGCGTCAAGCTGTTGAACAGGATGGAACGAAGAGGGCGGAGCTCCATGCCATGCGTGCAGCGATCGAAGAGAGCCTGTCGCCCAACACCGCTTCAAGTGAAGACGCGCGTGAGGAAGCGGAAAACAAGACCTGGGAGGACATCACATCCGCGAATTCCCTCGCGGACGTGGCGCGTCTCCACTGTGGTATCGAAATGGACAAGGAAGCTCGCAACGATTTTATGAAGTCCAGACCAGCAGAGATCCTCGAAAATGTGCAGGAGTACCTCAATTATTGCGCGAATGATGTATCCGTAACGCACCGAGTTTATGCAAAGGTCCTGCTTGAATATCTCGAGTCGTGTCCTAACCCAGTGTCATTTTCTGGCATGCTGACAATGGGCTCGAGCTTCCTCACCGTGAACGAGGGGTGGGAGAAATACTTGGAGGATGCGGAACGGACTTATCGCAGCTTGGAAGAAGGCGTGAAAAAGCGACTCGTGAACCTCGCGATCGAGGCCAGAGACATGATGGAGAATGAAAGATGGAAGAATGACGTCTGGCTACGGCAGCTGGATTGGACACCAAAGGTCGCAGGGAAGTCCAGGGGTATCGACATCTCTGAAACCGTGAGTTCCTTGTTTTTCTCTCCGTTGTCATGTGCTGACTGAGGCCAAAGGTTGCGAACAACGACAAGATGCTAGCCCCTGCGTGGTACAAGGAGCTGTTGTCCTTGGGCCCCCTCAGCGCACGAATTGTCAATCGTACTCTTCCCCTTCTCTTCAAGCTCTCCTTCGACGGTCATTGTCCCAAGTACAGCACTGCCGAGAAATGGCACCTCGTGATTGACGGTCAATTAGTGCGCCCGCCCGCGCCCGGGAAATTGAAGGTTCAGAATCTTCTCGGAAAGACAAACGGTCTTCCTATGCTCCAATCTGGCCAGATGATTACCGAGAATCACGCGCTAGCTTTGGCCGTAGCCAGTGGAGATCAGTCGGAGAAGGTGATCCGAAAGATTCTCTGCCTCGCAGAAGAGCTTTCACGCACCACCTCCTCATCTGCCGCCTTGGATGATCCTTGGCTTGAACAGCTCGATTGGACGCCGGTGGAAAACATGGCGACGGGTTCGCCCAAGCCGAAGCTCTCCAAAGCGCCCCAGGTGCTCTGGCCCAAATGGTATTGGGAACTCGCCAGGCCGAAGAAGGATCTCCCTCCCGGAACTATTGAAGTCACTCCTCGTACTCGCATCTCACCTCTCATCCTTCGTCTGTCTTGGCAAAGCTGGCCTCTCTTTCACTCCCGCGAACACGGGTGGACGTATCGCGTGTCGCCAGGAGTTGTGTACACAACGCGCCAGGCGCCATTAGACTTTCACCATCCAGCAGACGAGGCGCTGCAGGCTATGGCCCTCCATGAGGGCTTCGTATTTTACAAGCTACCATGCAAGGACGGCGATGCAGCGAATGTCGGTAGCCCTCTCGCCAAGACGTTCGTCAAATACGCGCAGGATGGTACGCTGACGAGCCCTGGAGACGAAGCGCGCAGTGCCCTCGACATGAACGCACAGTGCAGCTACTGGATTAGCGCACGCGACCGCGTGCTAAACCAGATGGTTGTGTGGCAGCAGGAAGGGCTCGATATGGGTCTGAGTGCCAGCGCTGACCCGAATGGCAAGGCAGGCATCATCCTCCCACAAGTGATTACGATGGGCACGGTGACGCGCCGCGCAATTGAGCGCACGTGGCTGACAGCAAGTAATGCGAAGGAGAACCGCGTTGGCTCGGAGCTGAAGGCGATGGTACGCGCACCACCGGGGTATGCCATCGTTGGCGCGGACGTCGATTCTGAGGAACTCTGGATCTCGAGCGCAATGGGAGACGCACAGTTTGGATTACATGGCGCGACCGCACTTGGGTGGATGACACTCGAGGGGACAAAGGCGGCGGGAACGGACTTACATTCCAAGACAGCGAGCATCCTTGGGCTCTCGCGCGATCAGGCCAAGGTGTT
>Ga0137394_10000383_pt1 | contig 30722 bp, 29 predicted proteins | sample czobulk116metaG_FD_108278 | JGI IMG/M metagenome (GOLD analysis project Ga0137394, IMG submission 108278) | Vadose zone soil microbial communities from Angelo Coast Range Reserve, California, USA - czobulk1.16 metaG | ecosystem: Environmental > Terrestrial > Soil > Vadose zone | place: USA... | reverse complement strand
CGATCGCAGAAACGCCTTCTGCAATGACTTTCCATCGGCCGAATAATATCCCGGCCGCCCGGCAGGATCGTGGAAGAGCAATGCCTGGTATTTTTTCCCCGCGTTTTCGTATTCTGCGGCGAGAATCCTCGCATATCCGGCCGTCTGGCCATTGGCATATTTCTTCTTTTCAAGAATGATTCGAAACGTGTCGCCCGTGCGCGGGTCGGTATAAAAATCGAGATCGTACCCGAATATCTGCGCAAGGCGCATGGCCAGTTCCGGGGATTCTCCCGTGTCTTCCACGGCGTTAAAAAGGGAATCGTCCACGCGGCCGGTCAACGCCGCGACTTCCAACTTCGAGGGAATCTCCTTGACCTGGGCCCTGAAGCCGCGACCTTCCGGGACGATCTTCAGCATACGATCGGAATCGATTTTGTAATCGATTTCGCGCAGCGTTCCTTCGACGGAGCGCCCCACGGTGATGGTGTTGCCGGCCCGGATCTGGCGCAGATTGAAAGCATGCTGAGCGGCGGCCGAGGCGCTCGCAGCTTCTTCGGCGCTCAAACCGAATTTCTGGAGGGCCGCTGTGAAATTCTCTCCCGCTGGAACTTTCTTTTCCGTCGGCAGGATGACCAGTTCGCGTATGCGTTCAGCTTCATCCTTCGCCAGCTTCAGCTGGTAATCGAATTCCGCTGCGGTGGCCAGCCGTCGCTGGAACACATATCCCAGAGTTGCGGCTCCAGCGGCGCACACGGACAGCACTAAGAAAAAGAAGCGACGATTCACAATTCCCCCAATGCCACTCGCTGCTGGCGCCCGAACCAGGCGGAACTTCGCGACGAGTCCCTGCCGCCACCTTGACAGAGTAATGCCCCCACTCTTTTGTCGCAAATTAGGCCTGGCGTCAAACGCGATTTCCGCTTGTGCGCTCCATCGTCCAACTGGTTGATCCTGCTGAAACGGGCGGGAGCGCGTATTCAGCATTCACGGCCGACCGCGCCTTCAAAGGTCAAAACTAGATGTGTCCCCTGAAAAGAGAAACGCTGCGTAAGTCATCCGCAGCGCAAAGAAAAACAGTGGTCGAAAACCTAAGTTGAGTCACTTGCCGGTGTTGATGGCCACGGCGGGCCCGGGGTAGGCAAAGTAATTTTGCTCCCGGAGCTTTCGGTAGATTCGGCCTGCAACAACGGCGGCGGTAGGACCCTTAACGCTGCGCGTGTTTCCACGCAGGAGAACTGCGAGCGCGATCTTCGGGTGCGCATCATCGGCATAGGTGATGAACCAGCCGATTTTCGACGGCGTCGTGTGGTCGTCGCAAGTCCCCGTTTTGCCGAGCGGCATCTCGTCGCCGCCCCGGTCGAAACTCGACTTGCCGGTGCCATACAGGACCGCGGCGAGCATGCCTTCGCGGATCTCCGGAAGGATCGGGCCGATGTTCAATTCGCGCTTCACGCGCGGCGTGAAATTCTCGACTTCTTCCTGGCTGTGGGGATACTGCAAATAATAAAGAGTCCCGCCATTCGCGAAAGCCGCAGACAGTGCCGCGAGTTGCAGCGGTGTGACCTGAATCCCTTCGCCAAAACTGGACATCCGCGCGACTCCGCCATAGGCAGGCGGCACGGTCGGAAACGAGCCGGGATGTTCATCAGGCAGATTGTACCCGGCAAGTTCTCCCAAGCCGAGAAGGCGGCCGTACTTGGAAACCGTTTCGAATCCCATGCGCGACCCGAGCTGTTCGAAAAACGCATTGTTCGAGTGCGCCATCGCTTCCGTCAAGTTCATGTACTTGCGGCGCCCCACCTTGAGCATGGTATCCCGGGTGATGACATTTTCTTCGAGGGCGGCGAGCGCGATGGTCGGCTTGATCGTGGAGCAAGGAATGTAGCCATCGCCGAAAGCGATTTTTTGATTCACAACCGTGAGGATACGGCCGGTATTCGGATCCACGGCGACGACCGCCCCATTGTAGCGGCCGAGAGCGGAAACCGCGGCTGCGCGAACAATGGGATCATCGTACGCCCCGTCGTCGGTGCTGGAAGAATTCGCAAACGTAGGAACTCCGCGATACCGTGTCGCGTACCTGCGAGCGCGCTTTACCGACGTTCCCGCACCTGGCGCCGCGGGCACAGGCAAGGCAAAGACTGCTGACAGCAGTATTGCGAGAGTGGCTTTTCCGAACTGCTTCACTGTTTCCACCTTTTCAGGGTGACCGCGAACCGGTCAATGCGCCCTGGCCTGCCCCAACCAAGAAACCAACCGGCGTCAGAGTTTTACCTTACGCTGTCCCTAGGGTCAATAAACATTCCTAAAGACCGTTCGTTGGCGCTACCGGCTACTTGCCGAGTTATTGCATCCCACCGGCCAATCAACGACACCGCTGATTTGACGCAACTTAGCGGCGGCGCGCTTGGGGGTCTCTGTACCAAAGAGAAACTGTTTCTCTCAGGGTGAGACACATTCTAGAGTTTTGCACCCTCTTCAAGCAATAGGCCCCTAGCCCCAGTACGAGCGTATGTGCTTTGTTTTGAATGCCTGGCCGTTAGGCCAGGAGCCTGAACCTTCGTCCGGTCAGGGTGGCCGTCCGCGCGTGGAAGTGCAGTCGTCCCTGAGCATCCAGGAACGGCCGGGTGCCGCTCAGGTCGTGGAGCCGGTCTTCTTCAAGGAGGCGTCGCACCCGGGCGGCGTCCGATGCCGCGAGCTTCGTGGTTGCCAGCCACCGCCCCAGTTCGGGGCAAAGATCTTCAAACGTCGAGACGCTATCGGTTTCCAGTCCCGCGTCGCGGAATAGCCGCAGGAGCTCGCTGATCGGAAGCGTTCGAACGTGCGAAGGATCACGCAGCTTTTCCCAGCGGTCCTGATAGGCGGCCCGCCCGGGATGCTCGCTGCCATAGATGTCTTCGACGAGTACGGTACCTCCGAGGCGGCACACCCGCGTCATTTCTCTCACGACTTGCGCGGGACTCTGCATGTGATGAAGCGCGAGACGGCTCACCACAACGTCAAACTCTTCCCTTTCGAAGGGGAGGTTCTGCACATCCCCGATTCGAAACGATACGTTTGATATCCCTCGCTCCTTGGTGCGCCCTTCGCCAATGGCCAGCATTGCTGCCGTCAAATCAATGCCAATCACTTCCCGCGCGGCCCGCGCAAATGCTTCCGCGATGTAACCCGGCCCGGTGGCGATATCGAGCACGCGCTCGTTCCCCGTCAACCGCGCAGCCGCAACCAGCCGGCGAATCCGCTCTTCGTCGGTTACCCACGGATTAGCTGCGAATGCTTTCGCCTGCACCGTAAATGACTCACGGACTATCTCATTGTGCTGTGCCATGGCTCGACTTTCCCAAAGAGTGGACAGGAATACAATCGTGACAGAAGATTCTTTGGGGCGTCCATAATCCTGGGGTATTGAATGAAAAAGTGGATCATCGGCGTAGTCATTATTCTGGGGATGGCCGGCTGCCATTCGCAGGAATCGAAGGGGTTTCCGAATGCACCATCCATTAAGCGCTTGGATGGCAGCGCGATCACCGCGAGCGAAATTGATGAAACGGTGTCGCGGCTGATGCACGCCGCGAAGGTCACGGGGGCGGGCATTGCGATCCTCAATGGCGGAAAAATCGTTTATTTGAAGACCTATGGCTTTCGCGACCTGAAGAACAGCCGTCCTCTGACGCCGGATTCGGTGATGAGCGCCGCGTCCTTCACCAAGGTCGCCTTCGCTTATATGGTGATGCAACTTGTCCAGGAGGGCGTACTCGATCTCGACAAGCCGGTTTACCAGTACTTGAGGAAACCTCTGCCCGAATATGGGAACTATCGTGACCTGGCCGGCGATGGTCGCTACAAGAAAATCACGGCACGGATGTTGCTCGATCACACGAGTGGATTTCCGAATTGGCGCAGATTTGACGACGACAAAAAGCTGCATATCCATTTTGCGCCCGGCTTACGCTTCGCCTATTCAGGAGAAGGTATCGCTCTCCTGCAATTGATCGTCGAGACCGTCACGAAAGAACCACTTGCGGATCTCATGCGCGGAAGAGTCTTCCAGCCGCTTGGTATGACACGAACCAGCATGGTCTGGAGCTGGCGCTTCGAACGTGATTACGCCAATGGATACGACGAGCAGGAAAATTCTCTCGGACCGCAACGGCGACTGAGGGCCGACGCCGCAGGCTCTATGCTAACGACGACGGCTGACTTTGCGTTGTTCATGCAGGCAGTCCTCGAAGGACAAGGGCTCCGCAAGGAAACCAAAGGCCTCATGCTGAGCCCGCAAATTCAGATTCTCTCGAAGCACGAATTCCCGACGCTCTCAGCCGAAACAACGGATGAAAACGAGCCCGTCCGCCTGAGTTACGGCCTCGCATGGGGTTTGTATTGGACACCGTACGGTAAAGCCTTCTTCAAAGAAGGCCACGACGACGGCTGGCGGAACTACGCTGTGTGTTTCGACGACGCGAAGATCGGCATCGTTATCATGACCAACAGTTCGAACGGCGAAGGCATTTACAAGGAACTGCTGGAAACTCTGCTGAAGAACACCTACACGCCGATTGAATGGGAGAATTTCACTCCCTACAATTCGCCCACTAAAAGCAACTAGGGGCACGACACGACTTGTCCCGATCTTGTCGGGATCGTGCCCCTCTTGCAAACATTCAATCAGAACGCTTTCGGTTACCGTGCGGGGCGAGCCTTGGACGCGTCCGCGCTAGCAACTGCCGCCGAGGCCTTCATTGGCGGCTTCTCCGCGTGTGCGCTACCGGCATGGCCGTTCGGCCCGGCCCCAGCCGCGTTCGAATTCCCCGGCACTGGGATTTCGAGCTTCTTACGCAACACGTTTTCCAGCTTGTCCCGAATGTCCTTGTTTTCCTTGAGGAAGACGCGGGCGTTTTCGCGGCCCTGGCCCATGCGCTCGCCGCCAAAACTGATCCACGTGCCGCTCTTTTCGAGCACGCCCTTTTCAACGCCCAGATCGATCAGGTCGCCTTCGCGCGAGATACCTTCGCCGTAGATGATGTCGAATTCGGCCTCGCGGAACGGCGCGGCAACTTTGTTCTTCACCACTTTCGCGCGCGTGCGCGAACCGACAACCTTGTCCCCTTCCTTGATGGCCTGAATGCGCCGGATATCCACGCGCATCGAGGCATAGAACTTCAGCGCGCGGCCGCCCGTGGTGGTTTCAGGGTTTCCAAACATGACGCCGATCTTTTCGCGGATCTGGTTGATGAAAATCAGGCACGTGCGCGACTTCGAAACGATGCCCGTGAGCTTGCGCAGTGCCTGAGACATCAGCCGCGCTTGCAAACCCATTTGCGGGTCGCCCATATCGCCTTCAAGTTCAGCCTTGGGGACGAGCGCCGCGACAGAGTCCACCACAACAATGTCCACGCCGCCGGAGCGGATCAGCGTTTCGGCGATTTCGAGCGCCTGCTCGCCGTTATCGGGCTGCGAGACCAGAAGGTTGTCCACGTCTACGCCGAGCTTCCGCGCATAGACCGGATCGAGGGCGTGCTCTGCGTCAATGAAAGCGGCCTGGCCGCCGAGCTTCTGCGCTTCGGCGATCACGTGCAGCGTCATGGTGGTCTTGCCGCCGGATTCCGGGCCGTAAATCTCGATCACCCGCCCGCGCGGAAAACCACCCACGCCCAGTGCTGCGTCGATCGACAGGCACCCGCTGGGAATTACACTGACGGGTACCAGAACATCCCGGCTGCCCAAGCGCATAATCGCGCCCTTGCCGTGGTCCTTTTCAATTTGCGATATCGCCGCTGCCAGCAATCTTTCTCTGTCGTCTGCCATTTCACACCTCGGTGGAGGAAAGTAGGAAACTTGGCCTGCGGGGCCGATGACCTGGATTCGGCGCCGGGAAAGCGCCTCGCCCGTGATTAGGGACATAACGAAGTGTGGAGTTTACCACTCGATTCATATTCGCGCTATCCTTCTTTTTCTGCCATCCGCACCCGATTCTTGACCTGCCCTTCGCCACCCCGTATAGCTAGTCCCGTCATTCCGAGCGTAGCGAGTAATCTCTCTTCGCTTCGTCGAAGACCGAGACAGAGATAGCTCGAGCACCATCAAGACTATCGCTGACAACCGTGCTCCGCATGGTGGTCCGTGAGCCGCGTCTGAGCCGCCTGTTCGCGTTCATCCAACGCCATCCGTTCCCGGTGGGTCAGTTGCCGCAGCCGGGATAGGTTCCGGCCCCGGATGCGAGCCTCGGAAAGCTCCTCTTCGAGTCTCTCACGTTCCACACAGCTTAGAACACTGCTCGAAAAGCCGCGCATGGTGCACCTGTTGAAAACGACGAGGAGCAAAGTAACACCGTGGCGAACAAAAAGCAAACATTATTTTCGCCTTATATTCGCCATTGGCACTCGGGTAGGCCCGACCTTCAAGAGGAGTAGGTGTAAAAGCCACGCCCAGATTTGCGCCCCAGCCATCCCGCCGCTACGTATTTCTTGAGCAACGGACACGCGCGATACTTAGGATCGCCCAGCCCTTTCTGTAGCACATGCATGATGTCCACGCAAACATCCAGTCCAATAAAATCCGCCAGCTCCAGCGGACCCATGGGATGATTCATGCCCATTTTCATCACCGCGTCAACAGCCTCCGCCGTTGCTACGCCTTCCATCAGGCAATAAGCCGCCTCGTTGATCAGCGGCATCAGCACGCGGTTTGCAACGAACCCCGGCGCATCATTCACCGCCACCGGCTTCTTCTCCAGCTTCTCCGCCAGCTTCATGGTTGCTTCAAACGTGGCCTCGCTCGTCTGCAGCGCCCGGATCACTTCCACCAGCACCATCACCGGCACCGGATTCATGAAGTGCATCCCCACAAACCGGTCCGGCCGCTTCGTCAGCGCCGCCAGCGCCGTCATCGAAATCGACGATGTATTGCTGGCCATAATCACCTGCGGCCGTAAAATTCCGTCTGCTTCCCCCAGCACCGCCCGCTTGATCTCCATTTTTTCCGGCACCGCTTCCACCACAAAGTCCGCCGCCGCAATCGCGGCCATATCCGTCACCGGCTGCAGCCGCCCAAGAACAGTTCTCTTCTCCGCTTCCGCAATCTTCCCCTTCTTGATTTCCCGGTCGAGATTCTTCCCAATCGTCTCCATCCCCCGATCCAAAAACCGCTGCTCCACGTCCCGCAAAATCACCTTGTAACCCGACCGCGCAAACACATGTGCGATGCCGTTCCCCATCGTCCCCGCACCCAGCACCGCCACGGTCTTAATGGACTCGATCAACATCCTTCGTCTCCATTGGCACGCAGAAAGAGGAACACGCATGAAGGGAACAGGTCAAGCAAGTCAAACCCTCAAGCCTCCTCGTCAACAAAATCGCGATCATTTCTTGGCTTGGGAATAGCAGCGTCTGCTCGATCGTGTTCCCTTTGGCAGAATGTCAATACGATATTCAAAGCTGGGACGCGGCTTCATGAACTGGAATAGTAAAATTGAAATCCCCGGCCAAGGTTGCGATTTCACCGTTTCTCTGGAACGAAACGCTGGCATCCAAGAGAGCGTCGAGGATGCTCTGGAATCTTCTCCTGTCATCGCCGGTCCACAAACGGTCCACTTCGACTGCCGCTGCCTCTTCTTGCGGCGAGCGGAATGTGACATTTGCTGCAGGTGGAAAATCCCTGCCGATATTCCGCCTGGCACAAAGGACAGAACATTTCTGAAGAGGAGACTACTACAAAATTGAAGTTAACTGGCCCTGAAAGCTGCGGGCGACTTCGCAGCCAACGCAAGCCATGCGGCGAGCGTGGCGAACTTTTCGTCCTGGGACCATGGGGATCCCAGAGATCGCCCAAGCTCGGTGACGCGACCCATCAGATCATCACCCTTGAGACCGAGAACCTCCCCGGCGCGCTCCAAGAGTTCTCGCTCTTTGATTGTGAAATCGCGGAGGCCACATCGATTGCTTGCATGGAGAATAGCTTCGCGGAAAAGCTCGCCGTCCGCAGTGTGAATCAGCGCATGGGAGGCAAGAATCTTGTCCAGCCCGGGAAGTGGTCCGCCGGAGGCGAGGACCAGGCCGCAGCGCGTGAGTTTCCGCCCCTGTTTCAGGAAATCGGATTGCAATTCGCGGATCAGACGGTAGACGAGCCGCCTCGCCTCGGCCTGCATTCGCGAGATGAATTCGCGGGCCTGCCCCATCAGCATTCTCTCCGCCGTGTGATAAGGCTGCCGGAATTCATACGTGAAAGTCTCGACGAGGTGGACTCTCTGCCGTAGGAGCACCACAGGCGAGCCTCTATCAACGCACACCGCGACAAGCGCGGCCCACCCGGAATGCGCGCGAAAGCCAAGCGCTGCTGGTTTCAATTGAGCCACTGCGAAAACCTACTCTTGCGGCGTGCCCTCTACAACTTCCCGCACAATTTCCCGAGCTCGTATTTCATCCTGAGGGTGACTGAATACCTTGCCAGTCCCTATTTGGCCGGTCTCTATACGGCAAGGGATTTCGTGCTCCTGAAGCGCCCTGCCAATGACCTCCAGCGACACGATATTCTGCCCGGACCATACCAGCGCTGCAATATCTTCCTGGAACCAACCGTTTTGCGCCGCCCGCTCAGGCCAGTAGCCGAGGAACGAATCTCTCCCAAGATGGAAACCAGCGCTCGGCTCGAACTCCCAGTGCTGCAAGACCTGTGACATAACCTGCGTCGCGCGCTCGAAATCCTTCCTCAAAACTATGACCTGGTAATTCGGTCTGTTGTACAGCCAGGAAATAAAGTCGCCAAACGACGTGTTCGTGTTGTAAAACGGAACCCTCGCCGCCTGCAGCGCCTTCCGCAATTCGGTGATGAACTTGGGATGAGCAAGATTGCAGAGCTCCCAGGCCGAATCCTCGGCGGCAACTTCTGCCTGTGGAGAGTGCAGCGGAACTCCGCAGTTCGGGCAATGCGAAGAAGCCGTCGTGAATTCTCCGAAGCACAAGGGACAAACACCGGCCGTCTCGGGGGATACTTCGTCCCCCGTTAGGGGCGCTCCCTCGGCCGGCTCTTTCTCAAATTCTTCCTTGACAGATTCGAGAATCCACTTTGCGAGGGGTAAGTTCTCTTCCGAAACCCAAACTTCAAATTCGACAAGCCCAGAACTGCCAGGCTGCGGCCCTGTCGCGGACTCGGGCATCGGTGGATACTCAGGCACGCCATAACAGGCAACCTTCTTGTTCCATAGACTCCACAATAGGCCCACATAAAAATGAGGATCGCCCCCATGCCACAGCCGAGCCCCGTATTCGTCCCCCACCGCCACTTTTCTCGCTAATGGATGCCGGAACGCATCCACGTAATTCTCGATCAGTTCCACGTCGCAGTCGGAGCATCGCGTAAACCCTTGGCGGTACTCGCCTTTGCATTGCGGGCAGTACATGACGAGACGGGAGTTTACTACGAAAGGAATTTGACGTGTATCAACGTGAGAAATTTGCTTTGCAGGCTGTTGAATTTAGTTTGCAAGGCAGACTAGATTGCATTCTGAGATGGCCTCGGTTATCGTTGGGCGCGCTCGCCATGGTTTGCGCGGCGCAGGGCAAGGGCATCGGGTTTACATGGATTGTTGGTGCTGGACCGGGTGATTCACGAGCTGGCGCGGCTGTTAAAAAGTGTTGCAAAAGCCACCGATGGCGTAGTGCAGAACAAGTCGTAAGCTCCTCATCTCTCTAAAGCATTCATAATGAGCCGGTTATAGGAGTCTCCCGAGAGTGGTTGGGCCCTGCGTCTTTTCCGCACGCTACCCCGTATAACAGTTAGAATGAGCGCCACGATCTCATGCCTGACTCCCCAGCGCTCCAGCTTCTTCGGGACTCCGGCCATGCCCGGTCCAACCCTGTTCTTCTCCACGTTGATGGGCGATGAAGCCAAGACCATCGCGCGAGGCTTGCAGAAGCGCGACCCGGATCTGCTCGACCGCCTGATCGAGCGGTATCAATATCGCCTATTCCGTTACCTGGTCTACGTCACGGGAAACAAAGAGCGCGCCGAGGATTTCTTTCAAGAGACATGGATCCGCGTTCTCGAACGCGGCCACCAGTACGACGGCAAATCGAAATTCGAAGCCTGGCTCTTCGCCATCGCGCGGCATCTGGTCATCGATTGGCAGCGCTCAAAGAAACCCCACAGCCTCGATACGCTGACGGATGCCGATCAGGAGCATCCGCTGCAACTCGCGAACGAATCTGAACCCTCGCCGTTGCACCAGGTCCTCAGCCAGGAGACGGAAGAAAACGTCCAGTCCTCGCTGCAGAAAATTCCCGCAATTTATCGCGAAGTGCTGGTATTGCGCTTCCAGGAAGAATTGCAAATCGACGAAATGGCCGGGGTGCTTAGCATTCCCCTTTCCACGGTGAAGTCGCGCCTGTATCGCGGCCTCGAAGCACTTCGCGGAGCGCTCCAGGGAGGCGCGGCATGAACCCGAAAACACATGCACGCACCGAACATGGGAACGCCCTGGTAGGGGCGCAGTATGCTGCGCCGCAGCTTGAGGTGACCTGCAAATGAGTGTGGATCAGCACACTCGAGCCAACCAATTGATCGCCCAGGAGCGCGTCGAGGGCATCTCGCCAGCCGAGCGCGAATGGCTCGCTGCGCACATGCAGGAGTGCGTGCTCTGTGCCGATCTGGCGCGCCATACGGATCAAGCGTTGCGCTCGATGCGCACAACAGCAATTCCATTCCCCAGCGGGCTCGTCAGCCGCACACAATTTCGCGTGCGCCTGCGTGCCCAGGAATTGCGTGAACGTGAGCCGAAGCGCCGCGCGTTATGGCTCGCCTGCGGCGTGTCCTGGATTTTTGGCGTGGCCAGCGCTCCCTACGTATGGAGCCTATTTCAGTGGTTCGGCCAGCGCACAGGTCTTCCGAAACTGGTCTGGGAAGTGGGCTTCGGCTTGTGGTGGACGATTCCGGCGCTCTTTGCCGCGGCCGTGCTGCTGATGGAGAGTTCGCGGAAGGGCGAGCAGGCCGATTGGATCAGTCAGGGAAGTTAACCGCAACGAGTGGAGAGAGAGGAAAAGGATGTCGGACTATCCGCAGCGGGTGACAGATTCATTCAACGAGAGGAAGCGGCTCATTCGTCTTCGGCGGAAAAAGGAAAACCTGCGCTTCTGGGAAGAGTTCCGCATCATCCCGCGCTGGCTGATGGCGCTTGTGGCCATTCTCTACGTGCTTGCGCTGGTGATCGCAATCACGGTGAACCTGGCGGCGAGTCGCAATCCTAACGGAAATGACATGTTCCCGCCGGATCTGCGGGACAATCCGGCGCTCGCGTCGTTAGCCTTGGCAGGAATCGTCACCGCAGCAAGTCTGAGCTTCGCGATCATTATTTTCCTGATTGCCTACGTCAACCGCGATGCCTCGCGACGGGGAATGAGCGCTGCTCTCTGGACCATTTTGGTGATGCTGCTGTTGCCGGCGTGGGGCTTCATCGGATTCGTGATCTACTTTCTGATGCGCGAGCCGCTGCCGTATCCTTGCCCGCAATGCGGAAACACGGTGGGTGCGCGCTTCAACTTCTGCCCAAACTGCAAATGCAATTTGCATCCTTCGTGCCCGCAGTGCAAGCGCGAGGTCGCCGAAACCGACAAGTTCTGCCCCTATTGCGGCAACGACCTAACACGCCGATCCGCCATGGTAGAGCCAGCCACAAGCTCGCCAGGAGGCCCTTAGGCCTGTCATTCCGCGTGATCCGGCCCATGCGCAGATTTTGCCGCTCGGTTCAGGAGAGCGTATGATCTGCCTGCATGGCAAAAATCGATCCAGCCAAGGAATCTCAGCGTCTCGCGGATCTCTACGCTGGAATGGAAGATCCTGAGCTCGCAAAGATTGCGGCCGATGCTCCTTCGCTCACGGAACTTGCTCACAATGCACTCAATCGAGAGCTGTTGCGCCGCGGCACGGAGCCGCTGGCTGAGCCAATTCCGGCGGAGACAGAATCGGTGAAGAAGCCGGATTCCCCCAAGCCCGTCATGATTCGCCGCTACCGCGATTTGCCGGAAGCCTCCGTGGCCCAAAGCATTCTGGATTCCGCCGGCGTCGAAAGTTTTCTCGCGGATGACAACCTGGTACGAATGGACTGGTTCTATTCCAACCTTGTCGGCGGCATTAAGATTTTCGTGCGCGAGGAAGATGCGGAAGCAGCCACAAACCTTCTGGATCAGGGCGTGCCGGAGAAATTCGAGCTCGAGAATCAAAGTGAATACGAGCAGCCGCGTTGCCCGAATTGCCACTCATTTGATGTTTCGCTCGATGGCCTTGACAAACCCGCGAGCTACGCAGCCATGTTCGTAAGTCTGCCGATTCCAATCACGAGAAAAGGCTGGAACTGCCACTCCTGCGGCCACACCTGGGAAGAATCCGACATACCGGCTCCTCCCGACAAACAGAGTTGAGCGAGCCACGTCGACATGAAATTTGAAGAATAGGCGGGAGTTTCGATCTTAGGCCAGGTTTCGCTGCTTACACCAACTAATGGCGCTCGACGGCGAGGGCCACGGCGTTCCCCCCACCCAGACAAAGCGCGGCGATGCCGCGCTTCAGGTTGCGGCGCTGCAATTCGTAGAGCAACGTTACGAGGATGCGCGCGCCGGAGGCGCCAATGGGATGGCCGAGGGCAACCGCGCCGCCATTCACGTTAACCTTCTCGGGATTGAGCTTGAGCTGACGAGTGACGGCGATGGCAGCGACGGCGAAAGCTTCGTTGAGCTCCACGAGATCGACATCCTTGTCGCGGTTCCACCCGGTCTTCTTAAGTAATTTCTCCACCGCGTCCACCGGCGCCATCATCACCCACTTCGGTTCGACGCCGCTAACGGCTTGCGCGACGATCCGCGCCATCGGCGGCTTGCCTAGCCGCGACGCATTGCGCTCGCTGGTAACGATGACTGCCGCCGCTCCATCATTTGTGCCGGGAGCGTTGCCGGCCGTCACTGTGCCGTCTTTCTTGAAGGCCGGCTTCAACTTCGCGAGCGCCTCAAAGCTGGTATCCTCACGCGGTGATTCGTCGTACTTGATGACGACCGGATCCCCCTTCTTCTGCGGAACTTCAACTGGCAAAATCTGCGATTCGAAAAAGCACGATTTTCTTGCGCGCACGGCCTTCTGGTGGCTTTCGACGGCGAACTTGTCCTGCTCTTCGCGAGTGATCCCGTATTTTTCGGCGACCAGTTCGCCGGTCATGCCCATGTGAAAATTCTCATAAGCGTCCCACAATCCGTCGGCGATCATCGAATCGACAAGTTTCCCATCGCCGATGCGGTAGCCGGTGCGCGCCTGCGGCAGCAAATACGGGCAGTTGGACATGGACTCCATCCCGCCCGCCACGACAATTTCCGATTCCCCAAGCTGCACCGCCTGCGCCGCTAGCGCCACGGCTTTGAGCCCGGAGCCGCAGACCTTGTTGATGGTCATCGCCGCAACGCGCGCATCACAGCCGCCCTTGAGCGCCGCTTGCCGCGCAGGATTCTGTCCAAGCCCCGCCTGCACGACGTTACCGAGAATGGCTTCGTCAATTTGCTTTGCGTCAAGGCCCGCGCGGCGAATCGCTTCAGCGACGGCTTTGCCGCCAAGTTCCGGCGCGGAAAATCCGGCAAGACCACCTTGAAATTTTCCGATCGGCGTGCGGACCGCGGAGAGAATGACAGGAGTTTCCGTACTCATGGTAAGCCTCCCCGAAGAGCGACAAGCTTCATTATACCGCGATGCAAGAAAAGAGGCTGCGACGGCGGATGAAACTGCGGGGAGAATTCCGCCCCATTGGGAAGGGCTTTAGTAGTGTCGCGTCCTGCGAATAGAACGCAAATGTGGGGACGGGCGGGGCAAGCCCGCCCCCACAACGTGTCAGAGCATCAGTTTGCGGCGGCTTCTGCTGCGCCCGGCTGCCCTTCGTCCGCGCTGGGACCGTAGAGGCCCGGCACGGGAACACCGATCAAGCGGAAGTAGACCGTGAGTTGCGCACGGTGATGGATCAGATGGTTCAACACCATTCCGCGGATACACGCGACTCGCGGCATTGCAAAAATCTCTTTTCCGCCGGCGAGCAGCTTCCAATTCTTCAGCATTTCCGGATCGCTCACCTGGGCAAGCGCCGACCGCGCCGCGCCGGACTCCTGGTCGAAAACGGCGAGGAGTTCCTTCCTATTGGTGATTTTCGGCGGCTCGTAGCTCGGGCCACCTACCGGCGCGTAATCGAGCTGTTCGGTGTTGATGGTCATGGGCAGCCATCCCACCATGGTCGCGATGTGGCTGGCAAGCCAACCAACGGTTCCGGATTTCTCGTGCGGTTTCCAATTCCATTTGTCTTCCGGAACGCGCTCGAGGGTCTTGCGGGTGTTCTCCATTTCCTGATCAAACTCAGGCAATAGCGATTGGCCGATGGTCATGTAATCCTCCCTTGCGAAATTCGAGATTCGCGGCAGAGCGATACTAGGAGAACAAAAAGCGAATTGTCAAGCGCTTCTTTTCGGTCGCCCGGGAACCCTTCTTCGGGCTCATCCAACTGGTGTTCTGCTTCGTTGCGCGCGGGGGGCGCTCGGGTTGCCTGCGATGAATGAAAATTGATGTGCGCGCTCAATATGTAGGACCGGGGTTGACAGGTTCGGGCGACGGTGGAAAATGGCCCTATGGCACACCAGTTCACGACGTCCTACTTGAAAGATTCGATGGACCTCTTTCGTTACTACAAGAAGCTTGGCGATCGCGCCATGGCCCAGTGTTCTGATGAGGGGCTCTTCAGCATACTGGATACGGAATCGAATTCGATCGCCATCATTGTAAAACATATGGCGGGAAACATGCGGTCGCGGTGGAGGGACTTTCTCACAACAGATGGAGAGAAGCCGGACCGTAACCGCGACACAGAATTTGAAGAACCGCCTGCGACACGCGCGGACTTGATGGAGCTGTGGGAACGCGGTTGGAAGCATTTGTTTGATGCCCTGGAGCCGCTCACCGATGCGGACATAGCGCGGACGGTGACGATTCGAACGGAGCCGCACTCCGTGATGCAAGCGATCAACCGCCAAGTCGCGCACTACTCTTATCACCTTGGACAGATTGTTTATCTTGCGCGGCACTTCGCTGGAAATAAGTGGCAGACACTCACCATCCCAAAGAGGAAATCGGGAGAGTTCAACACTCAGGTTGCCTCCGGCGAAAAGTCGCAACGATAGGTTTTCCGAATAACACCGTCCCTCCCTTTGTCCGCGCATTCTGTCTGAAAACCGCCTGCTGACGCGGTTTTTTGGCGTTCGCTTTTCGCTTCCCCTTCGCCCGGTAATCCGATACCCTGCATGAATCATGGCCACGTTGTTCGAAATGGAGCCGCTCAAAGAGAGCGGGCTGAAGGTCAATGACGCGCAACGTCGAGCGATCACGCACGGCGAAGGGCCACTGCTGGTTATTGCCGGCGCGGGCACGGGAAAAACGCGGGTCATCACAGAGCGCATCCGGCACCTGCTGCAGTCGGATGAAAGCCTCTCCGGCGAAAACATTCTCGGGCTGACATTCACGAAAAAAGCCGCCGGTGAGATGAAAGCCCGAGTGGTAAAGGCCACGGGCGAGCGCGGCAAAGCAGTGACGCTGGCGACGTTTCATTCCTTCTGCGAAACAGTATTGAGCGAAGCCGATCCCCAAGGCGTGATGCTGGACAAGTTCGATCACTGGATTCTGCTTCGGCGGAATCTGCAGCGGCTGCGTCTGGAGAAATACAGGAGACTAGCGGATCCCGGGCAGTTCCTGAACGATTTCGTGGAATTCTTTTCGCGATGCCAGGACGAACTGGTTTCCTCGGAAGACTACCAGCGCTATGCTGCCGGGCTGGCGGCGCGCCTTGAAGCAGAGCGGGACGCGCTCGACGAAGACACGTTCGCGGAACGCCTGGAAACGGTTGCCTTGCAGCAGGAACTCGCGCGGGCGTACCGGGCCAGCGAAGAGCTCCTCGGCGAGAAGAAGCGGGTTTCCTTCGGCTCCCTGATCACTGGAGCGGTTGGGCTGCTGGAGCGGGATGCGCAACTGCGCGAGGCTCTGCAAAAAAGATACCGCTACATCTTGGTGGATGAATTTCAGGACACGAACATAGCGCAGCTCCGGTTGCTGGAGCTCCTGGCCGCGCCTGCGAGGAATATCGTGGCGGTCGGCGACAACGACCAAGCGATTTACCGCTTCCGCGGAGCTTCGTTCGGGAGCTTTAAACTATTCTTGGAACGGTTTGCGGGATGGAAGGAAGGCCAGGACTCGACGCCGTTCCGCGTGACATTGACGGAGAACTATCGCTCGACACCGAATATTCTGCGCGTTGCGATGCAGGTGATCGGGCAGAATGCGGTGAGCGCCGACTTTCCAAAGAAGGTCCTGTCCCCCAGCAAACCCGCGGGTGAAAAGATCCGCATCGTCGAGCTGGCCACAGGAGAAGAAGAATCACGCTGGGTGGCGGCCGAACTGGAGCGCATTCATGGAGCGGGGCGGCGCTGGAACGATTTTGCAGTGCTGTACCGCCAGCATGCCCACCGGGATCATCTGGTGGAAGAGTTGTCGCGGCGAAAGATTCCCTTTGTGATCGCGAACCTCTCCATTCTTGAACATCCCATGGTAAAGGACGTGCTGGCGTACCTGAAGCTGATCGCCACTCCGTACGACGACATTGCTTGCGCCCGGGTGTTGGGGGCGCCGGCATGGCACCTCGAGGCCGTGGATTTGGTGCGCCTGGCCGAGCGCGCGCGAAAAGACAAAAAGGCCATTTACGAAGTCCTGCAACTGCCCCAGGGACAATTGGCCTTCGACCAGCGGCATGCGGCGCTGGGGCAACTGGTGGAGTTTGTTTCGTCAGAGAGAAAAACACTCAAGCGCTGCACCGCGCGGGAGGTTCTGGGCAGCCTGACGGAGTGGCTGGAGATACCAGAGCGTGCGAAAGAACACGACCGAAAATACGTGACGCGACTGGCAGAATTCATGAAGGAGTGGGAACCGAAGAGCGACACGCGTGGACTGGCGGAGTTTATCGAGTATCTGGATTACTACGCTCAGGCCGGCGGAGCCGTGAGCCTGGAAGAGGACGCGCCGGGAGACGCAGTGCAATTGATGACCGTGCATGGAGCGAAGGGGCTGGAGTTTCCTCACGTGTTTCTGCTGCGCGTGAACAATCGCGCGTTCCCGGCTACCGAGAGATCGCGGGTGTTCGAATTCCCGGTGGATCTTATGAAAGAAGGTAGCCCTGCGGAGCAGTTTCACATTCAGGAAGAGCGGCGACTGTTTTACGTGGCGCTGACGCGCGCGGAAGAACGGCTGACGATCACCACCGTGACGGAGAAAAGGGGAAAAGTGCCGGTGTTCATCGAAGACATCATGATGGAACCGGCGGTAAAGCGGCACGACGTGCGTCAGATGATGCCGAAACTGCTTCCCGCGGGAATAGAGGACCGCGAGCGGAAAGGCCGTCCGGAAGATGCGCAGCTCTTCCTCGCCGCGGCGGAGCCGGCAAAAACTTTTTCGCGCATCGCGGATTGGGCGGAGGAGTTTCACCCGCCGTCCGCCGAGCCCCTGACGCTCAGCCCTTCGGCGCTGAACGGTTACCGCACCTGCCCTCAACGGTATTTGTTCGGGTATTTGTGGTCGCTGCGGGAAGGTCCGAGGGCGGCGATGAGTTTTGGGGCCGTGATGCACACGACCATCAAACGATTTGTGGGTCAACTGCGCAAGGGCGTGAAGCTGCCCTTTGACGAAGTGCGGAGGATTTTTGAGACGGAATGGAATTCGAAGGGATTTGAAGACGAATATCAAGAAGGAGAATACAAAAAGGACGGGCTGGAGCAGTTGCGTGTGTTTCATGCGGGCGTGATGGCGGAAGCGCCGCAGGCGTTGGAACAGGAGAAAGCGTTTGAATTGCCGCTGGAGAACAATGTCGTCATCAAGGGGCGCATCGACCAGATCAATTCACTTGGGAACAAGCGGGATGTGGAAATCGTGGATTACAAGACGGGGCGACCGAAAAAGGATGTGGACGCCAAGAGGGATTTGCAACTCAGCTTGTACGCACTGGCAGTGAAGGAGATTTTGGAGCTGGAGCCGGTTCGGCTGGTGTTTCATTACTTGCAGGACAATCAGCGGCAGGAAACCACGCGGGACGCGAAGCAGTTGGATGAGGCACAGAAAATTGTGCAGGAAGCAGCTGCGGACATTCGAGCCGGTGAATTTCCCGCGAAGCCAGGTTTCGTCTGCCGCAATTGCGCCTACAAGCCAATCTGCCCGGCACATGAAGAGGCCCTGAGCGCTGCAGCGAACGCAACTGAATTCTTTTGATTCTTCCTCAAAGGAACGCCAACCGGAGGAGGTCGCGCGAATCAAAAAAGCATGTACCTGCTCCTTGGCGTCCCCGGGGCCGTGCTCCCCTACTCGCAATTCATCCCCTGGATCATCGAACACGGACCAAACATCGAGCTTCTCTTCCGCCAACTTTTCGCCAATAGAATCAGCGGATTCTTCGGATGGGATGTCTTGGTCTCGGCCATGGTCCTGGTGAGGTTTGTCAGGGTCGAAGGCAAACGCCTCGACATGCGTCTTTTATGGCTGCAATCGCCGGGCTGCTCGCGGTGGGCGTGTCTTTCGGCTTGCCGCTGTTTCTCTATCTTCGCGAAGGTGCGCTCGAAGGATTACCAGGAGCAGTTGAAGCCCTACCGGCAGCCAAGTCCTGATGGAATCGCGTTATCAGCAGTTGCCTGATGCAAAAAGGGCGCCCTAACCTGCGTCAGGGCGCCTGATTTGCCGAATCCTGTTGGAGAGGTCTTACTTCCCTTTTTTCGGGCCCTTTTTCTCGTCCTTCTTGGCCTTTTTCTTCATTCGAATTTCCTCCTCACGCTCAGCGCGCGGCGGGCGTCACCGCCAGCCACGCGCCCTTGACCTCATATACGGGCGGTCCGCCGAAGAGTCAAGACAATTTGCAGTGAAAATGAGAAACGGGCTATCTCGGGGTGGCCCCGGCGTAGTAACCCTCGCGGGTCAGGATGGTAAGCCCTTCGCGCTTTACCCGGACTTCGATGGAATGGTATTCCGCGCCGCGGTCCGTTCCGCTCGGCGCATAGGCCAGCGTGTACTGGTTGCGGGCCTCTTCGGTGACCCTGGAATACAGCTCCTCCATCGCCCGGCTCTTCAAACCATAGTAGACATCGCCGCCCGTGTCATGAGCGTATTTGGAAAGCCGTTCGAATCGCCGCTCGAAAAAAGCGCTGCCCACGCCAACTCCGTAAACCGCGATGTTGTAGCGAAGCAGCTCCTTCAGCACGGTGTCGTAGTTATTCACATTGAACTTCGGGCCGTTCACGCCATCGGAAATCAGAAAAATAATCTTCCGCCGCTGGCGCTCCGGATCCCGGTCCTTGAGCAACTGCGCCGCGGCGTACACTGCATCATCCAATGCCTTGGTCGGTTGGCCTCTGATATTCAACGTAGGGCTGGTCATATTCGGCGCATCTCCCATGGCGGAGTGCCCGTTAATCGACGGTCCATTGCTGATGGCCGGACTGGAAGGCCCCGTGGAAGGCTCATCGTCCAAATGCGTCCGCTTCAACTCGGTGAGGAGTTTGTCCTGGTCGCTGATGAAGCCCTTCCCCAGGTGGAAAAACTGGTCAAATCGGCAGACGAAGGCCTCATCGTTCAAGCTCAGGCCCGAAACCACCGACCGCAAACTCTCGGAAACTTGCTTGGCATCTTTCGATTTCAAGTCGTTGTCAATCAACAGAACCATCGAAATGGGGGCAGGTTCCGCCCCGAAGTAAACGATCTTCTGTTCGACGTTGTCCTCGAAGATTCGAAATTCGTCGCGCCGCAGGTCGGCGACCAGCCTTCCGGACCCGTCCTTCACGGTGACGGGCACCACAACTTGGTTGACCGAAAAAGTAATTCTGCCCTGCCTGTTCTGTTGCGGAGGGGCCTGAGGGTTTTGTTCCGGAGCAGCGGGCGTAGTGCCCTGCTGGGGCGCTTGGGCACCAAGCTGGGTGAGTAGCACGGTGAGCAGCAGTCCGCAAACCAACAGGAAGGTTTCTCGTAGACTTTTCATGGTCCTCAAGCCAAACTTCGTATTGAAACTATCCGCGCGGGTGATTTCGGCCACGCATCCATCGCACCGCTTCGCGGCATCCTACAGGGCGGCAGTATTCCCGCGGGGCTTTTTCCGGCCGGGCATCTTTCGCCAAGGAAAGTATACATGCGTTCCATGCACAACCTTTTGATGCAATGTGTGACGGCAACGGTTGCGGTGACTCTCGCCATTCCGGCCCTGCCACAGGAGCCCTCCGGGCAAGGCGGAGTGATCAAGTCGCAGGTAAGCCTGGTGAACCTATTCGCAACCGTACGCGACAAGAACAAAAGGATTGTGCCCACCCTCAAACAGGGAGACTTCAGGATTTCCGAAGACAATCAGGACCAGAAGATTGCGTTCTTTTCTAGAGAGGTGGCCCTGCCGATCACCCTGGCGATGCTGCTCGACACTTCCGGCAGCGAACAGGACATGCTAAGCGCCATTCAAGACGCGGGTAGCCAGTTCATCTCCCGCATCATCCGCAAAGGCGATGAGGCGCTGGTGATGTCCTTCGATGCCAATGTCGATCTCTTGTCGGATTTCACCGACGAGCGCAGCCAACTGGAGCGCGCCATTCGAAGGAGCAGAATCAATGTGCCGGATCAGGGGTCGATGGGAGGAAATCCGGGCCCGATCGGTTCGCGGCAAATCACTGGGACGGCTCTCTACGACGCGATCTACCTAGCGTGCGGTGAAAAACTTGCTTCGGAAGCCGGGCGCAAAGCAATTGTCATCGTCACCGACGCGCAGGATGAAGGAAGTAAGGTGAAACTGGACGAAGCCGTCGAAGCGGCCCAGCGCACGGATACGGTAATTCACATCCTGCTCGTGACGGACCCGCGATATGGCGGCAACCCTGGGGTGGCGCACAAACTCAGCGAGGAGACCGGCGGGCGCATGATCTCCGTTCGGTCGGAAAAGAAGCTGATGGAAGCCTTTGACGAGATTTCTGAGGAGCTGCGCAGCCAGTATACGCTCGGCTACTATCCCACAAACTCGGCGCAGGACGGAAAATTCCGCAAGGTCAAGGTGGAAACGGCCGAGAAGGATTTGAAGGTCCTGACGCGCAAAGGCTATTACGCGCCGAAAGGGTGAGCTTTCGGGGAATCCTGAGCGGCAAGACGGCAGGCCGGTTTCCAGGGCAAGTGCGCTGCGTTCGTTTTGCCGCTCAAGTCGTCCGATACGGCGGCCGGAATGATTCACAATCAATGATGTTCGCAGCAATGGCCTGCTGAGCCCGAGGCCTTGGCGGGCTCGACGTACTCGGCCTTCGCATCCACCTTGTAACCTTCGTCGTACTTGTCGTGGTGCCGTACCCAGGCCATGGTGTGCTTCAATGCCTCCTCGTCCCGCCCCTTTGGCGCTAGGTCCAGCCAGTTATACGCGCCGACAAGAATGTCCAGCCCGCGACCGTAACTCGAATACGTGTGAAAGATGTTTCCTGCCGCATCTTTGTAAAACACACTCGTGCCGGGCCGTTCCTCGCTGGGGAATTTCTGCATGCCATAGTTGTAGTACACCTCGCCTTTCCCCAGCTCTTCCTTGGACATGGACACGTGATAGTCGTAATTGAAATCGGTCGCATTCGACGACACCCAATGGAACCGCCAGCCCATGCGCTTCTTGAACGCTTCGATCTCCGCCAGCGGCGCTCGCGAAACCACGGCCAGCCTGACGTCCCTGGCCGCCAGGTGCGGCACGCTGCCGTCAATATGGTCCGAAATGAACGAACAGCTCGGGCAGCCCTCGGCCCATCCAGGACCGAGCATGAAGTGATAGACAATCAGCTGGCTTCTGCCTCCAAAGAGATCCGCGAGCGTCTCCTTGCCTTTCGGCCCGTCGAACACGTACGTTTTCTCAATCTTCTCCCACGGCAGCTCACGCCGCTGCTTGCTCAGTTCATCGCGCAGCCGCGTGAACTCCTTCTCCTTTTTCAACAGCTCCTTGCGCGCGGCAAGCCATTCGGCCGGCGCCACAACCTTGGGTTGCCCCATCACTCTCGTTGCCATGCCTGATTCTCCCTTCCGATGCATTCAGCGGTAGCGGAAGCCCGGCTTGGCCCGCCAAACGGACTCCCGCATTCACTGGCCGTTCGTCGAATATGGATCGAGCTGCGAGCCGTACCTCTAGCTGCTTGCGGCCTGCGCCTTGGGCGCTTGCGTTGCCGGCTGCATTTGCGCGAGGACTTTGCGAATGGCTTGGTTAGACCCGGGGTTGCGCTTTTCGCGCCAGGCCTCTAGCCGGGTAACGTGCTGTTCGAGGTTGCTAAGGAACTTTGGGCTTTTGAACATCGCACGCCACGCGCCGATCACCGGCTTCACCTGTTCCCAAACAGCCCACTGTTCCCCGTTGCTTTCGAAGAAGAAGTCTTCGTCGATCAGCCCGCGGTTCACGATGCTCGCCACCATTTCCCAGTAACCGAGCACCATGCGCATGTACAGGTTTCCCTGGCTGCCCGGAGCGCACACGCGCATTAGATCCTCCTCGGTTTTCACATGGAAGTTGGCTGAGAACCAGTCCCGAGCCTCGCGCAATCGGGGCTCGCGCCGATCCTCGTACAGCCGCAGCATCAAATTCACCTGCTCATTCGTTACTTCGCTCATGTTTCCTCCTTTGGTTTGGATTATCGACTGCATTTCTAGGGGATCAGACAAATGGATTTTCGTCCGCGCTGGGGCCGTAAATCGACGGCACCGAAACGTCCAGTATCCGAAGATAGACCGAGAGCTGCCCGCGATGGTGATAGTTATGATTCATGAGGATGGAGCGAATGAAGGCGATCCGCGGGACCGACATTAGGACTTTTCCCTTTTTCGTCAAGCTCCACATGGACGCGAGCCGGGCATCGTCCATCTTCTTCAGAGTATCCTTCGCACTCTCGAGGCTCTTCCGGAAAGTATCCAAAACTTCCTGGCGGCTCTTGGCCTCCGGCTGTGAAAAGCTCGGGGCCTCCATACTGTCCGGCACCGCGGCGGCAGCGACGCTGCCCGGCACGGAGGCAATGTGCAGGGCCAACTGGCCCAGGGAAAAGGCTTTCGGATGGGGTTTCCAGGAGAGTTTGTCCTCCGGAATCCGATCCAGTACTCGCTTCGTCGTTTGGGCTTCCTGATCAATCTCCATCAAAATGGAATCTACAAGTCTCATAGCTGCTCCTTTCGTCCTTCTCTTCAAACGAAACTTGTCCACCACCAGCGCCGACAATCCCCCTGCGGACAGCAGACTTCCCGCCATCATCACTGCGCTGCCGGCGCAAAAAGGGCACATCGGTTCCTCCACCGGCCGCGCCGCCACTCACCGCGAGCGCGCCGTTTCCGCCCGCTTCTTCACACCAGCATTGATATGACCCCACCCCTTCGTAACTCCTTTTCGGTGGTCCTCCTGAATCAGCCCCAGCGCCGAATGATGAAAGGCGATCAGCGTGCCGCCGTTCACTTCGCTCAAGCGGTACTGGACATTCGAAACGACCGGATAAGACATGAACAACGGGCCCGTGATTTCGAGCAACGTCGGCCGTTTGATGGCTTGCACCACTCCCCAGAAGTGGCCGTTGCCGTCGCCCAGGTCGCGGTACCACCTGCCCCCCGGCCACGGCTCGATTTTCATGGGCATAGGTTTATCTTCCGCCGCTTCGTTGAAGGGTCCGAGCTGCTCGAGCAGCGCGGCAAACGTCGCATCCAGCGGCGCGCGCACATGGATTTCCTCGGTGACGTTCAGCGTCAAATCTTCAATTCTTGTTGCCGTCGAGATCATTTTTCCTCCTTGAAATGAAATCCGGTCCCGCTTCTTTTGACGGATTGCTTTTTCGCTCGGCGCGATCTTTCACGCGGCTTAATTGATGACGCCAGTATCGCTCAAACGTTTCCGTCCACTCGTGAAGGGGCCGGATCGCTTCCGCGTTGGTTCGGTACAGCATGTGGCGGCCGTCGCGGCGCACGTTGACCAGGCCGACCTCCAGCAAAACGCGCAGGTGCTTTGAAACCGACGGTTGCTCCAGCCCCAGCGAGTCAACAATCTCTCCGACGGGCCGCTCCTCGAGGGCAAGATAGTTCAGGATGGCCCGCCGCCGCGGCTCCGCCACTGCATTGAACGCATCCGATGTTGTCGCGGCTCGTGCCATGGTCCGACAATACATTCCTATATGGGAATATGTCAAGCGCTTTTTTTTCGCTCCTCGGTCGCCCCGCCGCCGAACCTGTCATTCCATCTTTAGGCCCGGCCTCCGCTCGTCATTCCAAACAGAGCGGGAAGAGTTTTTCTTCCCCTTTTCGCTCCCGTGAAAGGGCCGGCTTGCGGATGTTGAGGAATTGGAAATCTCGCTTCAGCGGCCTTTATCAAACCGAGTTGCATGGCTTCCTCAAGCGCCTGAGCGCCAAAGTTCTGGCCTTCACCGGGGTGCACCACGTCCGTGTGCGTCGGGTCCACCATCCGGGACGCAACCTTTGAAAGACTGCTCACCCGTGCTGCTCGCGGACTGCACCGCCGAGCCCATCGGCCACCATCCGCCGACTGCTAACCACGAAGCATCGCTCCTGCTGATCGAAGCCTTGTTTGGCTGGGTTCACACTCTGAACTTTTCTTAAAGGCGCTCGAAGCCCGGCCCGCCACGGTCGCAAAACAAGCCTAACGCAATCACCCTTACTGCCGCGGGAAGGTGAATTCGCCGGACGGGTCGCGCTCCTTCAGAGCGGTCACCTTGCCGTTCTCCATGACGAACTCATAGATATCATCGGCGAATTGCGGGGTCCTGAACTTCAGGCCTTTGATGGGAATCAGTTTGACGGGAGGTCCGCCCGGGAATGCGAGCGAAAGACCGGTTCCGGGCTGATAAAGCACCTGGAATTTGACCTTGGTTGGAGTCGTGTACACGCCCGCGAGCTTTTCGACTAGAGCCGGGTCGAGCGACTCGGGCTTGCGCGTGAAAACGACTTCACCCTCGTCCAGAGATATCACCGCGCTATCAATGTCTCCTTGCGGGTTCGTCCGGAAGTTAAGGGAAAACCTGCCGTACTGTTCGTCATCCGGCGTGTCAAACCGGTCGTAATGGAAATGGCTCATCGGAAACTGGAACTCGTGAAAGCCGAATTGCAGCGTGTCACTCTTGAGCCCGATTTTGAGAATGCCATAAGCCGAATTCTCATAGTCGCCGGCATAATCGCTGAACGCGTGGGATGGCTTGGTGTTCGGAATGCGGTCGGCGCCGGCTTTCGCTCGTGCTTCCGTGCCCGCTTTCTTGCCTGCCAGCCGCTGTTGGAGACGACGCTGGCTCCAGGGCGTTTGTTCCATACCGAGAAGCCGCTCGTAAACGTTGTAGCTGACGACGTTGTACAGTGGGGCGCTATGATCGCTGATCACCAGAACAATCACGCCGATCTTGTCGTTGGGCAGGAAGGAAACCTGCGAGTGGAACCCCGGAAGGTCGCCGCCATGATAGGTAATCAGACGTCCTCGATAAGCTGCCGTCTGCCGCCCCATGCCATAGGCCGGATTGAGCAGCTCCCAGAATCCTTGCGATTCCCCAAGCGTGTTTGGCAAACCGATAGCCGGTTGCAGCGTGGCTTTTAAGACATTTGCCGGCAATATTTGTTTGCCGTTGTATTTTCCGTCGTTCATGAGCGCAACCAGCCAGTGCGAAAGCTCATCGATATTGCTAATGATGGCGCCCGCCGGGGCGATGCCCTCGGTGTCTTCATAGTAGGGAATCTTATACAGCTCGAAAGAGTCGCGCTTTTCCCGGTACGGAACGCCGTGGTCCAGATGTTGCGCCATGTCGGAGATCGAGTACGTCGTGGTGTTCATGTCCAGAGGGGTGAAGATCCTCTCGCGCACGAACTGTTCCCAGGTTTTCCCGGATTTCAATTCGATGATGTTCCCGGCGGCGGCGTACATCAGGTTGTTGTAGAGGAAAGTTTCCCGCATGGGTTCCTGCGGCTCGAGGTACTTCAACTTTTCGAACAACTCCTTCCTCGTAAAAGGCGACTTGAACCAGATCGAATCGTGCCGCGTCACTCCCGTGCGGTGAGACAACATGTCGCGCAGCGTGACGTTGTTATTGAGCTGGTCGTTAAAGAACTGGATCGTGGGAACCGACTCGCGCACCGGCTTATCCCAAGTCAGCTTGCCTTCCTCGACCAACATGCCCGCGGCAACCGCGGTGAACAGCTTTGAGTTCGAGGCGATCTGGCACAACGTCGCCGGCGTGAAGGGCAGCTTCTTTTCGTAATCGCGATAGCCATAGCCCTTGGCGAACACCAGCTTGTCGTTGACCACGATTCCAACACCAATCCCCGGCGTATTCCAATCTTTCAGAACTTGCTCCATATACGAGTCAAAGCCGCTCAGAGTGCTAGTGACGTCCGGTGCTTGCGCGCGAGCGCCAGGCTCAAAAACCATCAGCGGCAGGGCCAGTGTGAAGAAGAGAGCCGCGTGAGTAACGCGCGTCGAGTGTCTTTTGTTATCGAAGAACATGAGGCTGGAATCTCCTCTCTAGATTGTCGAAGGGGAAATGCCCGAGCATTGTATAACCGTGTCGCCGTTTCGCAAGGTCGAAAGAGCCGCGCCAAGGGCGACGGCGTGGGCTCCAGAGTCTAACGTTGTTCAGGCGCCCCCCGCGGCATCGTCTCCAATAAGGCTGGCCTGGCCGGCAGGACCGCTACTCCATCTGGATGTTTGAGTGCGAGCTTCTTCTTTGGCAGGGCACGCGTTTTTCCGTTCCCGTCACACTATGAGGTGGGATCAGCAAGAGAATTGCGCAAGAGTCCGAGAAATGGCTTGTCCGTGCTCCTCAGCTTTTCTTCGAGCCGCGCGGTGCAGTCGCACTCTCCGCAAGCCCAGGGCTCCGAGCCATTCTCGTCGCGGCATTGGCGACGGTCGTGGGCGTCCTGCACTTTAACGAGGTCAAAATACTCCTCCCAGTAAGGACGCTCTTCCTGGAGCGGCGTGGGGCAATAACAAACTTCGACCCACCGCACGGTCTCCTCGGCACAAACCCGCGCCTCGCTCATGTTGCGCAGGTACTCGCCCTCGGCCACCGAGCCTTGGCCCAACGTGCCGCGCTCGATCGCTTCCAGCAATCCCCGCTGGCAACCATCCTTGACTCGCGCTCGCACCAGGTATCGCATACTCTATGCGATGACCTCCCAGGCTTGACCGTTACGCGCCTAAGTCTAACCCGAAATCCTCACGACACGGCTATTGCGCCGTTTTCGCCGAACCGCTCGGTAAGCCGTCAATCTGACACAAGTCGGGAGTTCCATGGTCTTAGTTCGAATGTCAATGGCCAGCGGCCATTTTGTTCACGAACGGCTGCACATTGAACTCAGGTTGGAGGTCATTCTGCAGGTAAGCAGTCACCGCTGGCGTCAAAATCCGGCGAGACCAAGTCGCCTTGGTGGAGCGTTCCCGCCAATCTGGGTCGGTCCAATACTCAACCGTCCATCGAAAGGGTTTCCCCTCTTTGCTACAGACCTTCAATCGACAGTGATTCGAAAGCCCGAGGAAAAAACACCCGAGCGCTTCCTCCAGCGAGTAAAAGTCTTCGTGCCAGCCACCGTAAGTCACGCTGTAATGGTTCTCCCAAATTTGTTCGATGACGACCTCGAATCCTTCGGGAGAGCCGGGAAGCACGCGAACAGAATCTTTTCTTTGCTCATACTGCGCCAAGGGGCACTTCTCTAAGACTTCGAGGATTTCGCCGATCATGAGGGCTCCAGTGCTGCTCGCTGAATTCCCACAGTTTCGAATGCTCAGGAGCAGGAGAGGTTCTCGGGATTCTTGGAAGAAGAAATACAGCCGGAATCGATACGCAGCAAGGGCTCCCCACGTGCTGCGCGCTTACCGCTTATTATCCCTCACGACACATTGCCGCGGCCGGGACAAGGCCTTCGCAACTCCCAGAAGGAGTGCGAGCTAAACATGACTTCAGACACCCGCTCTCTAATTCTTGATCCCTTTCCCCGAACCAATTGACCGCAATCCCCCGACCGTCTACCATCCTCATTTCGCACCGCGCTCATGCTCAACGAAACCATCGCCCACTACAGAATCCTCCGCCAGCTTGGCAAGGGCGGTATGGGCGTCGTTTACGAAGCCGAAGACAGCAAACTCGGCCGCCGTGTCGCCCTGAAATTTCTCCCGGAAGACACCCACCGCGATCCTCAGACTCTCGAACGCTTCCTCCGCGAAGCCCGCGCCGCCTCGGCGCTCAATCATCCCGGTATTTGCACCATTCATGCCATCGAGGAACACGATGGCCGGACCTTCATCGCCATGGAGCTGCTCGAAGGGCAGACCCTCGACAAATTGATCCCCCTCGGTTCCCTCCCGGTTCCTCGCACGATCGACGTCGGCATCCAGCTCGCCGACGCCCTCGACGCCGCGCACAAAAAAGGCATCATCCATCGTGACATCAAGCCCGCCAACATTTTCGTCACCGACCGTAGCACCGTGAAAATTCTGGATTTTGGCCTTGCCAAGCTCCTGCCCGATCATCATGCCCACCTTGGCGGGGAGACCCTTGTCGATCCCGAGACTCTGCTCCTCACTAGTCCCGGCACCGCCGTCGGCACCATCTCCTATATGTCTCCTGAACAAGCGCGTGGCGAGGAACTCGACCCCCGCAGCGACCTCTTCTCGCTCGGCGGCGTGCTCTATCAGATGGCCACCGGCAAGCAGCCGTTCCCCGGCACCACCAGCGCCGTCGTCTTCGACAACATCTTGCACAACGCTCCGGTAGCTCCGGTCACGCTGAATCCCGACGTCCCCGTGGAGCTCGAGCGCATCCTCTACAAGGCCCTCGAAAAAGATCGCGACGTGCGTTACCAGGTCGCCGCGGAATTACGCGCCGACCTCAAACGCCTGCAGCGTGAGATCGATACCGGCAAGGTCGCGCCCATTTCCTCTTCCTCGGGTCGCATCCCAACGCAATTGTCACCGCCAACCGCCCGGCCTGCCGAGCCGCGGCGTTCGCCTTCAAGCAGTTCCATCCTGATTGCCGCCGCCAGCAAGAACAAATTCGGCACGGGCCTCGCACTTGCAGCTGTTCTCTTCTTGCTCGTGGCCGCCGCCTTCGGCATCTACTCGCTGGCGCGGCGGACGCAGCATCTGCCTTTTGAAAAGGTGAAGATCGAGAATCTGACGAACAGCGGTCATGTCTTCCTGACCAGACTCTCTCCCGACGGAAAATATCTGTTGCACGTCCGCGAAGAAAACGGCCTGCAGTCGCTCTGGCTGCGGCATATCCCCACGGCCAGCAATTCGGAGGTGGTCGCTCCATTTGCGACGCGATATGCGGGACTGACGTTTTCGCCCGACGGAGACTACATTTATTTCGTGCGCCGCGATGAAGAGGAGCAGTCGATCGCTTCTCTCTATCAGGCGCCCGTGCTGGGCGGAATGCCGCGATTGCTGATCAGGGACGTGGACAGCCCCATCGCGTTCTCCCCGGATGGGCAGCGCTTCGCCTATCTCCACCAGCACGAAGATTCTTCGCTGATGGACTTGTATCTCGTCCACAAGGATGGCTCTCCGGACCGCGCCTTGTTCAATCACAAGCCAATTTCGACGGACAGCCTCACGCTCACCTGGTCGCCGGATGGAAAAACTATCTTGATCCCCGTGGTGCAGCCGACACCAAATGACTTCGGCGGCTTTGTCGCGGTCGACGCCGCGAGCGGAGAGCAGAAGCTGGCCGCGGCGGCGAAGGACCGCGCCTACTTCGATCCCTCGTGGATGCCGGACGGGAACGGCGTCCTGGTTTCCGCGTCTCTTGCGGAATCCGGATTCGAACGCACGCAGCTCGGAATCGTTTCGTTTCCGGGAGGAGAATTTCGCCTGCTCACCACGGATACGAACCGCTATCTGCACCCGAGCCTGGCGTTCGATGGCCGCACGATCGCGGCCAGTCAGGCGCAGCTCAAATTTGAATTGGGCGTCGCCCCGGCATCCTCGCCCGACTCTGTGCAGCCGGTGCCGCTGTCGTCTCGATTGAGCATCTGGCGATGGGATTGGATGCCCGACGGGCGCCTGGTCATTCCACAAGGGCCTGACCTTCGAATCGTGAGCACCGCCGGAAGCGAGAGCGTGGTGGCCTCAAACATGCGGCATCCTCCGGACCAGGCCGCTTCCTGCGGCGGCGGGAAGTACATTGTGTTCCGTCAGTTCGGTGGTGCGAGCGGTGTGGCCACCAATCTGTGGCGTATAGACGCGGCGGGAACCAACCTCAAGCAGCTCACGTTCGGACTGAACGAATCCGATCCGGAATGTTCGCGCGACGGAAAATGGGTCTACTACGTGGATCGCGGCGATAACCGCTATTTGAAACGGATTTACCTCGAAGGCGGGCTTGCGGAAACTATCATCTATGCGCCCACTGGTCTTTACGCTCTCTCTCCGGATGGAAAAACAATCGTGAAGGACGAAGTGCGCGATTCCGATCACCAGCTGATGCTGGCGCTTTATTCGATCGAGGACAAGAAAAAATCCTATATCGAATACGATCAGAGGGCTCTGCGGGGATTTGCGTTTCTGCCGGACGGAAAATCGGTTGCCTACGTCGTGCGGGAAAAAGCCGTGGATAATCTTTGGGCCCGCCCCGTGGATGGCTCGCCCAGCCGCCCGTTGACGCACTTCGCGTCGGAATCGATTTATTCGTTCCGGTACT
>Ga0137394_10000382_pt1 | contig 30742 bp, 28 predicted proteins | sample czobulk116metaG_FD_108278 | JGI IMG/M metagenome (GOLD analysis project Ga0137394, IMG submission 108278) | Vadose zone soil microbial communities from Angelo Coast Range Reserve, California, USA - czobulk1.16 metaG | ecosystem: Environmental > Terrestrial > Soil > Vadose zone | place: USA... | reverse complement strand
GGCGGCGGCACAGAGCTCGTGCTCACACATCGCGGCGTGCCGAAACACCTGCTCGATGACACGGAGGCATACTGGCGTCACGTCTACTGGGCTCCCATGAGGGCGCGACGGTAACAACTGCCGGCCGCTGCGCTTTTCACGGGACGGCTGCACCGACGGGTGTAATTTGTTATGCCCCGCGAATGCACGGCAAGCGCCTGGGAGACACTAATTACGTGCGCTGATCTTAGGCAATCTTGTTTGACTTCCAATGCCTCAGGTGCTCTGCGATCAGCTCCGCGCGCTTCCGATCGTCGTGTCCCTCCATGATGCTCATGTCCCCTGGATCGGCACGCCAGTAGACACCGGCCGTCCGCTCGTTCACTCTCGGGTGCGTGTCCGCACGAGTCGTGAAGTACCCGGAGGCGCGCTCGGGCGATTCCATCCGGATCTCCCCCGTCCCGTCCAACTGCGGCGCGTTCGGGTCCAGCGGCCCGTTCTCCCTTCCAATAGTAGAAGACCCTCGAAGGCTCCTTCCTCTCCTTCGCCGCTTCGCTCCAGTATCTCGCTGACAGGCTGCCATCCTCTTGCCATGAACGGCCGGCCAGTTCCAGCGCGCCGTCGCGGTCCCGCGAAATCCGCAGAAGGCTCACGGCCGAAGGCTCTCGCGCGGTGCGCTCAGTAAGGGAAAACTGCCACCACAGGCCTTCGATACGGGCAACGCGGCCCTCGTTCTCGATCGCCTTCCGGAGCTTCTGGTTGACGACTCTCATCGCGGCCGGGGTGGTGGCTTCGTACCGTACTAACGTGAGGCCGAGGAGATCGCTTGGAAGTTTCGCGCCGCTCGCATGGAGGATGAATGTTCGGCGCATTCCGAGGGCTCCGCCAAAAAGGCCGGCCTCGAAGACGACATTATCTCGCGGAGAAGCCTGACTGGACTCCGACAGAGGCGATGCCAGCGGGCTGTCAGTTGTCCAGTCGTCCTGAGCGAAAACGAATGCCGCGAAGTCGACTTCATGCGCAAGCTCGAGGAGGCGTTCCAGCGTGGTGGTGCCAGGATTGAAGGATGTTGTCCAGGGTTCTACGTGCGCGACGTCTACGAGACCGCGTGTCAGTGCCTGGACCAGCTTATCCTGCTTTCCTGACGAGCCCAGGAAGATGCGAGGCTTGTCCATCCGTTCCTCCAGTTAGCAGATCGGCCCGGCCCGTGGCCGTTAGCGCTGCGCCCCAATACCATTGCCCGAGAGGCAGTGCATCAGATCCATCCTGAGGCTAGTTCACGACAATGCACGACGACAACCCGGAGAATCACCGGCCCAGGTCTAAGAAAGAAGGATCTCAGGTGATAAGAGCCAGTCTTACAGCGAGAGGATTTTGCGTTGCCCACGTACTACGTTGCAGAAGTACGAAACGGGACTCCCACCTTCGAAAGCGGATGGCTGATCAGTTGGCGATTAACCGCTTACCCTGGGCTTGAGTCCGCGCAGGTGTCGGTTCCGCCTGTAGCAAGTGATGAATCTCGGTTGGTATGCGCCACTTGTTCTTCGTCAGGCCGGGTAGAATTCGGCTTTGATAGATTTCTGAAACGTCGGCCGGCGGAATACCAAGGACTGCGAAATGCTCGTTGTTGAAGGCCTGCTTCGCAGAATCGACAGGATTGCCTGTCATGATCCCTTCAAAGAGATGGGCGAAGTACAGAACGGCAACTTCCTTGCGATGCACAACGTCGATAGCCTCGGGCAGCATGAACTCCGGCTCGTTCTGAGACTCGATAATCCGGCACAGACGATCCGGCAGGCCCCAATGGCGTACCAGATCCGCGCCCATTCTTGCCGTATCCAGCAACGGCGCAAATCCCGAAATTGCGGGATGCTTCTGCTTGAGCAATACCGCGACGTTCTTGCCTAGATCGTGGAGCAGGCCGGCTGTCTGCGCCGTCTGCGGATGGACATCCTTGCTGATGGATGCCACTTCAAAACAAAGAACAGAAATCAGACACGAGTGGAACTGGATCTCGCGGCTCTCCGGCGCCGCCGACATCGCGTTCTTGATGCTCTCCCCCATGATCAGTTGGTAAATGTTGTTGAACCCGAGAACCACGCAGGCGTGATAAAAGGTTTCGATTTTTTTGCTGAAGGAATACTTCGCAGAGTTCACACACTTCAGAACATTTCCAGCAAGTGCGGGATCGCGCTTGATCGATTCCACGATCTCGTGAATGGACGTGCTGTCCGCCATCAGTTTCTGCGAAAGCTGGGTCGTATGAGCGGGCAACTTCGGAATCTCTTTTACGAATTCCTGCATGAATTCGGAGGCAACGATTTGGGCGTTCTGCGTTCTCTGATAGCGCACATAAGCCATCAGTTTGTGATAGCGATCCTCGAGGCTCCCATTCGAATTCGGCGAATTATTCCCGAATCGTTCGGCGGGCCGGCACGCGTTTTTGTAGATCCAGATCTGGAGCTTATCGGGAAGGCAAGTCAGAGTGGCGGGCTTCAATTCGATGACAGTAGAGGATTCCGCCGCCTGTATCCAGAATCGCGTTCCGTTCGGCGGCGTAAGCGGGCCAATGCACTGGCCGGCACTGAAGCTAATCGCATCGCCTTGCGGTGTCTCCCCGCCCCCCCGCACTTCAACCTTTCCCTCGGTGACGAGAAAATGAGACTCGCAGCGTTCCGCGGCAGCGAGAATGTGTTCCCCCTGCCTGAAGTGCCTGATTGGAGCCGAGTTGCACAGCGCCACCATGTCGCGCTCGGCAACGCCTTCACAAATTGATGCCATCTTCAAGCCCTTCATGCCCCAACGCCCTCTTACGTTCCAGAGAAGTATCGGCGGATTCAGGCAACTATTTAGCGTAATTTCGACGATTGCTAAATGCTGCGCAAAAGAAGAGGGATCCTGCGGCCTTCTAAGAATCCTGCAGGTTTTCAGGAGTTTACCGGATTGAGGTGTGTACGCATTCTCGCCATCGTCTTAAGAATGGGGAGAAAGCCGGCCTGCACGTTCTGAGGTCGAGCACGTTTTCAATCAGTTCTCTTGGGAACCGACGCAGGCTCGGAGGATAAAAAAATGAAGAAGCCCGTTGAACGCAACCGAGAAAAGTCTGTGACTGAAGTTACACAACAGACGGGCGGTAATAACACCGCTATTCGTCCGTTTCATGTGAATGTTCCGGAAGCGGAGCTTACCGAATTGCGCAGGCGCATAAACGCCACAAGGTGGCCTGAACGGGAAACGGTCACGGATGCATCGCAAGGCGTGCAGCTCGAGACGATTCAGAAACTCGCGCGCTATTGGGCGACAGACTACAACTGGCGCAAGGTCGAGGCGAAGCTGAACGCCGTTCCGCAGTTCATCACCGAGATCGATGGGCTGGACATTCATTTCATTCACGTTCGTTCGAAGCACGAAGGCGCGTTGCCGCTCATCGTCACGCACGGATGGCCCGGCTCGATCATCGAGCAGCTGAAGATCATCGATCCGCTGACCAATCCCACGGCACATGGCGCGAGCGCATCGGACGCCTTTCATCTGGTGATTCCGTCGATGCCGGGCTACGGCTTTTCCGGCAAGCCGACTACTACCGGCTGGGGCCCCGACCACATCGCACGTGCCTGGACAGAGCTGATGAAGCGCCTAGGATATACGCGATTTGTGGCACAAGGCGGCGACTGGGGAGCGCTTATCACGGATCTGATGGGGCTGCAGGCGCCTCCGGAACTGGTCGGCATCCACACCAACATGCCTGGTGCGATTCCACCCGACATTGACAAGCTTCTCCAGTGCGACATCACCGGAGTAACCAACGCACTCGGCTCACTGCCATCCAATCTCTCAGCCGACGAAAAGCGCGCCTGCGAGCAGGCGGACTTCTTTTATAAGCACGTCGCCTACGCCCTCATGATGGGAACACGCCCGCAGACGCTAACCGGGTTCGCGGACTCGCCTGTCGGTCTCGCAGCCTTCATGCTTGACCACGACGCGCGTAGCCTGGAGCTGATCTCTCAGTCCTTTGCCGGACAACCCCGAGGCCTTACGCGAGACGATGTGCTCGACAACATCACGCTCTTCTGGCTGACGAACACAGCGATTTCCGCCGCTCGTCTCTATGCGGTGAACAAGTACTCCTTCTTCGCCGCCAAAGGCGTCTCCATCCCGGTTGCCGTGAGCGCCTTCCCTGATGAACTCTTTCAGGCCCCGCGGAGTTGGGCGGAGCAGGCGTATCCCAATCTCATCCACTACAACAAGCTCGACAAGGGCGGGCACTTTGCGGCCTGGGAACAGCCGCAACTCTTTTCAGAAGAGGTTCGCGCGGGCTTCAGGCCACTGCGTAGCGGGCTTCAGACCGCTGCGTAATAGCGGAGCGATCGAAATCGCGGGTCCCGAACGACTGCCGCTGAGCGGACTGGTCGTGCGCTATCTCAAGGAGACCAACGACCCGCGGGAGGTCATAAGCGATTCCCAGGCGCGCTATTTCGGTGCTCGCCTCGACGATCGCTCGCTGGTGCCCGGGGACAATGCGCATCTTGCGACCACCCGCTTCGAGGATTGGCTCAGCCAGCCGAGGGCGCAATAAGTTCGGCGGCAAGCGTGGGGCTTCCACCGACAAATGAAAGGTCAACTATGAGAAGGACGATAATTTCATTGCTTCTGCTTTCCCTCATGGCGAGTACAGCGACGGCTCAGCAGCCTGACGTCGCGCCAGTCATGTCGAAAGATCTGACAGACATTCCAGGCAAGCAAGTCTTGATGATTACCGTGGAGTATCCACCGGGCGGGTCAGACCCAGTGCACCGGCACTATGCGCACGGGTTTATCTACGTGCTTGAAGGCTCCGTCGTAATGCAGGTGAAAGGAGGAAAAGAAGTCACCCTAACGCCGGGGCAGACGTTTTACGAGGGGCCCGAGGATGTTCATATGGTGGGGCGGAACGCAAGCAATACCAGGCCGGCAAAATTCTTGGTCATCTTGCTCAAGGACAAAGGGAGTCCGACGCTAGTGCCAGTGAAGTGACGGCGTGGAAATGGGCTTACAAGCCTGTGGTAGGGCAAAATACGGTGGGAAACCATCACTTCCTCCCGCAAGCGTTATACTCAAAGAGAGAGCCTTCGTATACCGCCGACACGGGAGAAACAAATGCGAAAGTTCAGCAAGAACGACGAGGCGATTCGAAAGCTCTCGCCCGAGCAGTATCACGTAACGCAGCAAAACGGCACAGAAGGGCCCGGAACCGGAGAATATCTGGATAACAAGGAACCGGGCATCTACGTCGATATTGTGTCCGGCGAGCCGCTGTTCGCGTCGTCCGACAAGTTTGATTCGGGATGCGGCTGGCCCAGCTTCACCAAGCCCATTGAACCTGAGAATATCAACGAACTGCGGGACACCTCGCATAACATGATACGCGCCGAGGTGCGTTCGGCCCACGCGGACAGCCATCTCGGGCACGTGTTTCCCGACGGTCCCAAGGATCGAGGAGGGTTGCGCTATTGCATCAACTCTGCCTCGCTGCGGTTTATCCATCGCGATGATATGGAGGCCGAGGGATATGCGGCTTACTTGAACCAAGTAGAGGATGTCGAATGACTGCGGAACGAGCTGTTCTTGCCGGTGGTTGCTTCTGGGGTGTGCAGGAGCTTTTTCGCCGATACGACGGCGTTCTCTCGACGCGAGTCGGATACACGGGCGGCAGCGTGCCCCACGCTACCTACCGCAATCACGGCTCACATGCCGAAGCAGTCGAGGTCATCTTTGATCCTGCGCGGATCAGCTATCGGCAGATCCTCGAGTTTTTCTTCCAAATTCACGACCCAAGCACGCGCAATCGCCAGGGCAACGACGTCGGGTCCAGCTATCGTTCTGCGATCTTCTACACCAGCGACGAGCAGAGGCGGATTGCCGAAGACACGATCGCTGACGTCGATGCTTCAGGCCTGTGGCCCGACAAGGTTGTTACTGAAGTCGTTCCAGCAAGCGACTTCTGGGATGCCGAACCCGAGCATCAGGACTACCTCCAACGATATCCCGGCGGTTACACCTGCCATTTCATCCGGCCAAACTGGAGGCTGCCGATTCGCAAGGACAAGGTTGCTAAGAAGGCGTGAGCGCCGCGTCCAGTTTAGCGGCGTCGATTTGCATCTTCTCAATTGCTCGCGACACTTCCAACAGGACGGTGTAGGTTTGTCCGTCGACTGCGCCCCACTTGACGTAAAACGGCCATGGCTCGCTAATTGCCGCTGAGGCCGCCCCAGGGAGAATTCAAATGATAGGAGACCGAAGGGCCGACCATTTCCACGCGGCGAATTTTGCCGTTCTCGATGAGGAACGCCTCCGTCACCAGGATGCTGGAAGGCCGATTAAAGCCACGGAACGTGTAAGGGCGGCCGTCGGAAAGAGTCCCTTGATTGACCGTACCCTGGTCGAACACCGCGTGCGACCAGACAATGCCGCGCTCCTGGTCCACCACGGGATAACGGCGATCGTGAATGCTCTGGACCACAAAATAGTAGCCCAGCTTGAATTGGGACATGCAATCCATGGAAAAGGCGTTGATGGCATCCGCGGGCTGGTCCGCAGGCCTGGGAACATTCGTCGTAGGAGACCCGTTTTCGATGCGGTGGCAGTCATTGGTAAAGGGATACGTGCCGGTTCCGTTGATGCCCTTGCCGTCGTTTTTCTGTAGCCCGGAAAAATAGCCGTCGGCAACGGCGATGAGCTCCTGGCGAGACATCCGCTGGGCGGGAGGAATCGACTTGAACCAGAAATCTTCCGGCTTGTGCGGCTTGTCCATCTCGGCAATGTTGTTCGGACCGCCTCCGCCGGTTCTGAAGTAAATGCTTTCGATTTCAGTAATGCGGCCGAGCTCCACACGCAAACGCAGGCTCAACAGCAGCGTCGTGCCTGCTTCCCGCATGGTGCCCATGAAGGCAACCTGCCCGAATTCCGGATCGGCGAAAATGTGCGTGTAGTTTCCCCGGGCCTCCGCGGTTTTCCAGAAGCCGTCGCCGATTTCCATCACCTGGTCGTTCTCGGTGTATCGGACGTCCCTGGAGAGCGGCAGCCTTTTGGGGTCGTGCGCGACAACGGCGGCCAGGTATTGATCGATCAGGTTTTCCAGGCAGGCCCGGTTGCAGTTGAGCGGGATCGTTCCAGTGGAGGCATCGGCGGTGGGCGCCATATTGCCGGTTACGATTGCAATGGCCGCAACGAAGATTCCGATGACGAAGATAGAGCGCATCGCGTTCTCCTGGACGCCGGCTAGCGCCCGACCGCCAGGCGGTCGATGAGATATTGAGGCAACTGCGCCTGACGCATTTTTTCCTGGGTCACTTCGATATCGTACTCCACGCGATAGAACTCCATTCTCGAGCGATCCTGATCCCAGATCGCAAAGCTGGCGCGAGGATCTCCATCGCGAGGCTGGCCAATCGACCCGGGGTTGATGAACAGCTTCCGGCCCGGCTCGCACTTCACGGCCGTAAACTCATCGAATTCGTAACTGGTCGCCATCACTGAATTGCCGGCGGAATCCACGGAAAAGACGACGGGGAAGTGGCTGTGGCCGAAGAAAGTGATGCGCTTGTCGGTGAGGCGGAAATTCTCGTTCGCATCGGCTTCGGTAAAGATGTAGTCATCTTCGTCCGTGATGGCGCCGTGGACAAGTTGGGCGTCGCTGGTAACGTTCAGCGGCCCGACCGGAAGGTTGCCGAGGTACTCCCGGTAGGATTCCGGAAGCGTGGATCGAGTCCAGTACACCGCCCGCCGCGCATGGGGATTGAACTGCGTTGCCTCGTCCAGTCCGGACGCGACGCGATCGTGGTTTCCTCGAATGGTTAATGCTTTCAGGCGGCGAACGATGTCGATCGCTTCTATCGGATTCGGACCGTATCCGACGATGTCGCCGCAACAAAGCACAGATTCGAAACCTGCATGTTTTGCGCGCTGGATGCAGGCTTCAAACGCTTCAACGTTGGAGTGGATGTCACTCAGGACGAGATAGCGCATGGTGTATGATGTGGTTCATGCGACTCCAGAAGATCCTGGGAATCACTGTGGTCCTGGCTCTGCTTACGGCTGTTGTTGCGGGCCTTGCGGTGCTGAATGCACGGCAGTCTGTGGCTTCCCCTGCGTGGACCATGATAACACGCTTCTTTCAGGTACTCGTGTTCGGAGGTTTCGGACTCGCCGTCGCCAGTGAAAGCCATCTCAAGGGCTCGCTGTTTTTCGTGCCGGAAGACTGGAGCCTCAAGCTGCGCGACTTTCTGAATTTCGGCGTGCTCCCGGGACTCATCCTTGGTTTGATACTGTATCTCTTCTTCTTTCCCTATCGGTATAGTCCGATGATCGAACCACGCTTTCGCGAAATGAGCAGCGTCTACGATTCGTTCGTCATCTCCCTCGACAGTGGAATGTGGGAAGAAGTGGTTTTCAGGCTTTTCATTCTCTCCTGTTTCGTGTTTTCTTTTCGACATCTCTATTCACGTCTGGCGCCGCTGTGGCCCGGTCTTGTTTCGATCCTGCCGACGGCGTTATCGATTGTCCTCTCGTCGCTGCTGTTCGGCTTGATGCACACTATCTATGGCTTTACTGCCGGGTTCTTCGGAGGAATCTTTCTGGGCCTCATCTACATGAAGAGCGGCATCGAAAGCGCAATTGCCGCGCACTTTTGCGCGAACTTTCTGTTTTTCAGCGCGTCTTATTTGTCGTAACACGCGTTTGCACGGAGTTTTCAATGTTGCCTCTGACATTAGGTGACCTGCGATCGAGCGAATTCGGTCAGGAATCATATCGGAAACGAACGATCAAGGATGAAATGCGGATGAATCTTATCCGCAAGCTTCACGAGAACACACCGATTTTTTCCGGAATTATCGGTTATGAGGAGACAGTCGTTCCGCAGGTGGTGAACGCGATCCTCTCTCGCCACAATATGATCCTTCTGGGCCTGCGAGGTCAGGCCAAGAGCAGGATTCTGCGCGGCCTGGTGGACTTTCTGGATGAGACGATACCGGTTATCAAGGGCTGCGAGATCGGCGATAACCCTTTCAGCCCGATCTGCCGGCGCTGCCGCGATCTGATCCAGGAGATGGGCGACCGCATACCGATCGAATATCGCGGGCGTGATGACCGGTACGTCGAAAAGCTCGCGACGCCGGATGTGACCATTGCCGACATCATCGGGGACATCGATCCCATCAAGGCGGCAAAAGGCGGCCACGCGATCGGCAGCGAGTTGAGCGTGCACTATGGCTTGCTCCCCCGCGCCAATCGAGGAATCTTCGCCATCAACGAACTGCCGGACCTGGCAGGGAAGATCCAGGTGGGTTTGTTCAACATCATGCAGGAAGGGGACGTCCAGATTAAGGGCTACCCCGTTCGCCTGCCTCTCGATGTGCTGCTGGTGTTTTCGGCGAATCCTGAAGATTACACGGCTCGGGGAAAAATCGTCACACCGCTGAAGGACCGTATCGGATCGGAAATCAAAACGCACTATCCGGTGTCGCTCGAGCACGGCGTAGCCATTACCGAACAGGAAGCCTGGATTCGCAGGAATTCGCCGCGCAGTATTCTGGTTCCCGAATTCATCAAGCAGGTGGTGGAAGGGATCGCAATCAAGGCGCGGTCGGATCAGCGTGTGGACAAGAGATCCGGCGTGAGCCAGCGCCTGCCTATATCCTGCCTCGAAAACGTGATCAGCAATGCGGAACGGCGCTCGATTGCCGGACGCGAGGAACAAGTCGTCGCCCGCATCGCGGACGTGTACGCCGCAATGCCGGCAATTACCGGAAAGATCGAGCTGGAGTACGAAGGCGAATTGAAAGGCGCGGAAAACGTGGCGCGCGATCTGATCCGCCAGGCTGTGCAGATGATCTTCCGGCAGTACTTTCCGACCACCGACTTCAAACAGGTGATCGATTGGTTTGAAATGGGCGGCAGTCTCAAATTTTCGGACACGGAGCCGTCTGCAGTTCTCCTGACCCGGCTCGGAAACGTTCAGGGGCTGCTCGATAAAATTGAAGTCCTTGGCGCCCGGCCGGACAGCCCGCCCGGCATTCGCGCGGCCGCAGCCGAAATGATTCTCGAAGGATTGCATTCGGTGGACAAGATCAGCCGTTCCGAAGAGCGGGGTTTCACGGCACCCGATCGTAAGCAGTCGCAGGATCTCTATCGTGACTATTCGCTGGAGAGAAACCGGCACAAGAAACCGCTGAATTAAACGAACGCGGGCTGAAGCCCGCGACTACATTGGGGGCGCAACGTGGTCCCTCGCCGCGCAACGTGGTTCCCGGGACGAACATGGTCTCCGGGACGGAACGTGGTTCCCGGGACGAACGTGGTCCCCAGGACGAAACGTGGTTCCCGGGGCGAACGTAGTTCCCAATGTAGTCGCGGGCTTCAGCCCGCGTTGAACCGGACTAAACATGGCAGTTACGAAATATACCAAGTGGATTCCTTCGCCTCTCGACGGTCTCAGCATGGAGGAACTCCTCGACCAGATCTCCGAATTTCTCCTCCAGAGCGGCTTCAGCTACGGCTTTCAGGATGTGAGCAGTCCTCACAATCTGGATGCCCTCCGCCAGGCAATCCTCGAGAAACTCGTGGAGCTGGGCCGAATTCCGCAGGAGCTGCTGGATCAGTGGATGGACGACCGGAGCGAAGGCGACGCGAAAAAACTGGATGAGTTAATCGATCAGGTCATCCGCCGTCTTGTAGAGGAAGGGTGGATGCAGGCGGACCAGCAGCCTGCGCCTTCGTCCTTCGACGAGAACTCGCAGGGCATGGAGGACGGTCAGTCCGGCTCCGCCCGATTCGAGCTGACGGACAAGTCGATCGACTTCCTTGGATTTCGCCTGCTACGGCATCTGTTGGGGTCGCTCGGCCGCAGCAGTTTCGGCCGTCACGAAACGGCGCATTTTGCGACCGGCGTCGAAGCGTATCAGGCCACCAAGGAATATGAGTTCGGTGACACTCTCAACCTCGATATCAGCTCGACGCTGCTTCACGCCGTCGCCCGTGAAGGCCTGGGAGTACCGCTCAACCTGGAGCACGAGGACCTGATGGTCCGGCAGGCCGAATACGAAAGCTCGTGCTCGACGGTCCTGTTACTCGATACGAGCCACAGCATGATTCTCTACGGCGAGGATCGATTCACGCCGGCCAAGCGTGTGGCGCTGGCATTGTCGCATTTGATCCGGACGCAGTATCCGGGCGATTCGCTTCGCCTGGTCCTGTTCCACGACTCGGCCGAGGAAGTCCCGCTCAAGCAACTGGCAAAGGTGGTGGTCGGTCCGTATCACACGAATACATGCGAAGGGTTGCGTCTGGCGCGCCGGCTTCTGATGGCGGACAAGAAAGACATGCGGCAGATCGTGATGATCACCGACGGCAAGCCCTCGGCAATCACTCTGCCTAACGGGCGGATCTACAAGAACGCATTCGGGCTGGATCCGATGATTCTGGAGGAGACGTTCAAGGAAGTGGCCACGTGCCGCAAGGCGGGAATCCTCATCAACACCTTCATGCTGGCCAGCGATCACTACCTGGTGGACTTCGTGAAGAAAGTCACCGAAATCTGCCGCGGCAAAGCATACTTCACGACCACCGTGAATCTTGGCCAGTACATCCTGATGGACTACCTCCGGAAGAAAGTCGAGACGATCCATTGAGGTCGTTCGAAACAGGCATAAAAAAAGCCCCGCGTACCATGGCGGGGCTCTTTACTGCGTGGGCGACTTACTTCTTTTTCTTGGTCGCCTTCTTTTTCGCTGGAGCTTTCTTTTTCGCTGGCATTGTTATTTCACCTCCGATCCTTTCTCTCTTACCAACTATTGCTCACCTCTTCCGGGCAAGCTGTGTTGTTAAAAACATTTTTAAGACATGTCACACGAAAATTCAAAGCAAAAATCGCGTGCGGTCGAGTTTTTTATCCGGCTCCGGACCGGGTATCATCACCTTTTTTGAAACTCCGATGCGTCTCGTTTCGTATTGAGGTCGTAGATGACGACAAAGAAAAAACTCGTGGTGGCCGGCCTTCTGGTGGTAGCGATCTCCGCAACAGTGGGCTACAGCATCGTTCGGCGCAACCGCGGTGTGATCGCCGTTCAGACAGGGCGGGTCGTTCGGCAGGACCTCACGCAAACGGTCTCGGCAAACGGCGAGGTCAAGCCCAAGAAGTATGTGAATATCAGTTCGAACACCATGGGCCGGATCGTTCGGATGCCCGTGAAGGAAGGCGACCACGTACGTGAAGGCGAACTTCTGATCCGCCTCGAATCCATCCAGACCGAAGCCGACGTGAAAGGCGCCGAGGCGGGCCTCGATGCGGCCCAGGCGGAGCTGGAGGGCATGTCGGCGCAGATCCGTTCCGCGGACGCTTCCGTCAATTCGGCGAAAGCCGAGATCGCGCGGTCCGAAGCCGATCTCACGCGATCGAAACAAAACCTGGATCGCGCCGAGCGAATGAACAAGGACGGCTTGATCTCGCGTGAGCAGTATGACCGGACCAAATCCGATTTCGACATTTCTGCGGCACAGCTCAACTCCGCCCGCGCCCGCCTGGCACAGGCGGAAGCGCAGGGCGCGCAGGTGCTGAAGCAACGGGACGGAACCGCGCTGCGGATTGCTCAACAGCGTTCGGCTCTTGTTCGCGCGCGCGACCAGTTCTCGAAAACAACCATCACCGCTCCGCTGGAGGGCGTCATCACGTACCTGCCGGTGAACGAGGGCGAAATCGCGATCGTCGGAGTCCAGAACCAGGCTGGAACGGTTTTGATGACCATCGCTGATATGTCTGTCATCACCGCCGAAGTGAAAGTCGATGAGACCGATATCGTGAACGTCAGAATCGGTCAGGAAGCCCAGATCAAGGTGGACGCTCTTGCCGATCGCACGCTGAAGGGTCACGTTTCGGAAGTCGGAAACAGCGCGCTCACGCGAAGCGGCGCCGCCACTGCGACGACCGGCGGCACGTCGCAGGAGGCGAAAGACTTCAAAGTCGTCGTCACTCTGGACGAGCCTCCGCCGGAGTTGCGGCCCGGCCTCTCCTGCACAGCGACCATCATCACGGCAACCAGCAGGCAGATTCTGACAATACCGATCCAGGCGCTCACGATTCGCGAGTTCGATCCCGATCCGGAGGCGCCTCCCGCTTCCGCTCCGGTCGCCGATCTCACGAAGAACAAAAAGAAGGTCGAGAAAGAGGGCGTGTTCACCATCAAGAATGGCGTGGCGCTGTTCCGCGCGGTGAAGACAGGTATTACCGGCACAACGGACATCGAGATCCTCGATGGTCTGGCCGAGAAGGACGAGATTGTGACGGGGCCATACCAGGTGCTCCGGACTCTCAAGGACAATACGAAAATCAAAATCGAGAAAGCGCCTTAATGGATGATGATGGACGCTAAAGAAATTCTGATCCGGACCGAAGACCTGTGGAAGACCTATGAGATGGGCAGCAACGAAGTGCACGCCCTGCAAGGCATCACGTTCGACATTCACCGCAACGAATATGTCGCCATCATGGGGCCTTCGGGATCGGGCAAATCGACGTTGATGAATTTGATCGGCTGCCTCGATACACCCTCAAAGGGCCGCTACTGGTTGAACGGAAGGCTCGTGAGCGACATGGACGACGACGAGCTGGCGCACATCCGGAACAAGGAAATCGGGTTCGTGTTTCAGACATTCAATCTTCTGGCCCGCGCCACCGCTCTGCACAACGTGGAGCTGCCGCTCATCTATAGCGGCATAGCGTCCAGGGACCGCGCGGAGCGGGCGAAGAAGTCGCTCGCGCTCGTGGAGCTTTCGGATCGGATGCACCACAAGCCGAACGAGCTGTCCGGCGGCCAGCGCCAGCGCGTGGCGATTGCGCGCGCCCTGGTGAACTCCCCCTCCATCATCCTTGCGGACGAGCCGACCGGTAACCTGGATTCGGCAACCGGCGAGGAAATCATGAAGCTCTTCGACAGGCTTCATTCCGAAGGCAACACGATCATCCTCGTCACGCACGAGCGCGACATCGCTGCATATGCCCACCGCATCATCAGTATTCGCGACGGCAGGATCGCTTCCGACGAGCGCGTCAAGGAGCCTCAGGCCGCCGTTTGATCCACGGTCGAGCCTTCCGAGCAGGTTTTACACGAAAACATTGGTCCAGGCACATACAGTCCAATGGCTTTACTTGCTCGAGAGCAACGACGCCGATGAGCTACCTTCGGTATCGTCATCAATTGTTCTGTTTGGGAGCTCCTGATGAATTCAATATCCGTCCAGGGACGACCGCGCGTGCTCGTTGCGGAACACGACGATACGATGAGGTGTTCCATCGTTGAGCTCCTCTGCAAAGACTTTCAAGTCGTGGGAGCCGTCTGCGATGGCGAGGAACTGGTTCAGTCTGCCATCTGCCTGGTCCCGGACGTCATCGTAACCGACGTTTTCATGCCGCGGATGGATGGCCTGGCCGCACGAACCAAATTGCTCACCAAGCTGCAAGTGATCCCGTTCGTCTTCATTTCCACGCTGGTCAAGGAAGTCGTCCAACCACCTGGGAACGATTTTCCCGTTGGTCTCGTACATAAAAGAGACATTTCAGCGCATTTGAGCAATGCCGTGGCCGCGGTCCTTAGCGGCCGGTCCTATGTCTCCGGTCATTACCGCGAATAGTTTCAAGTCAAAAAGTATTCCGGTGTGGCCCACAGTCCCTAGAGCCTTTCGGAGAAGAACGCCGTCGACCACACTGAACACCGCGGTGGTTGCCCCAATGCCAGGAGCCAGACAGACAATGGCCGCGGCCGTCAACAGCGGCTTCCGGCGAAACATCCGGACCGCCGAAACGCAATCCTGAATCATGGAGCAGTCCGGTCAGGCTATTCCCGATAATGAGGAGATAGATAGGGCCGCCCGCCGAGGACTTCTTCCACTGCAGTACGCAAATGTTGGGCTGACAGGTCGCACTTGTATACAAAAGCAACGGGACATGCGGGCAGGAGAAGGCAGGCGATTTCTTTGCCCAGGCCGGACACGAAGACGAACGGCACGGCTCTTCCCTTGGCGATCAACATGTCTCTCGCCGCCAGGCCACTCAACCGCGGCATGACAATGTCGCTCACGATGACGTCCGGCCGCAGGCGGATGGCGGCTTGAACGAGGTCGTCGCCATTTCCGACAGCTCCGACAACATGAAATTCATTGTCGAGGAGCTCAACGACGAAACGGCGCATCTTGTCATGGTCGTCCGCCACGAGCACGCGCGGTGGTTTCATGTGCAGGTTGTGTTCCCGAACGGTTTTTCGGGAGAATACACGAGCCACGCAACCGCGTCATTGCTGTGGAGCAAGGAACCAGGAATTTCGAGTCAGGAGTCAGTCGCCTATTAGTCTCTCCGGAGAGTGGATGAAAACCTTGCCTCGGGACTTAGTCAGAGCACCCTCGCGGGCCCACCGGTTTAACAATCGACTCACGGTGAAGGCGTTGACATTCGCCAGAGCCCCCAACTCTTCGTTGGTGGCAGCGACTTCGATTCCACTCGGAACTACGATGCCGGTGTCGCCCAGATGAAGAACAGCCCGGGCAAGCCGCTCCCCCGCCGTGCACGTCACGAGATCGAACAGACGATCGAAATGCGCGGTCAGATATCGAAGGACAATATTTAAAGCGTTTTGCGCCAAACGAGGATACTTCCGGGCAAGTCCTCGAATCCGGGCCTGCTCCCACACCAGCAACTCAGAATCGCGGGTGGTCTCCGCAGTGCCGATGTAAGGCGTGGGGCGAGCGAGAAGCGTTCCCAGTCCGAAGGTGTCTCCGGACACCAACCGCCACAAGAGCACTTCGTCACCATTACGGGTCAAGCGGTAGAACTTCGCGATCCCGGACTTCAAGAGAAAGAGATAGGCAGGCGGGCTCCCCTCTCTCAATATGACATGTCGCGCGCTGATCTTTCGTATCTCCGCCGCGGCGAGAATCTCAGGAAGGTGCTTTCTTCCGATGCCGGCGAGAAATTCGGCCGTCGACTCGTGGGTCATATGTTTGTGCACCCGCTATCAATCTAGTTGGAAGCACCTGTCGTGTTGTATCCGTAATTCTTCGAGTATTAAGAATGGCAATTCTCAGGTCGGGATTCGTAGATTTCGTATTCGTGACGCAGGCGCCTATGAGATGGGCAGCACCGAAGTGCCCTCCATCATCCTTGCGGACGAGCCGACCGGTAATCTGGATTCGGCCACCGGCGAGGAAATCATGAAGCTCTTCGACAGGCTTCATTCCGAAGGCAACACGATCATCCTCGTCACGCACGAGCGCGACATCGCTGCATATGCCCACCGCATCATCAGCATCCGCGACGGCAGGATCGCTTCCGACGAGCGCGTCAGGGAGCCTCAGGCCGCCGTTTGATCCACGGTCGCGCCTTCCGAACAGGTTTTACACGAAAACATCGGTCCAGGCACATACAGGACACTGGAGCACCAGGAGCAGCGGTGCGGATGAATGATGGGTTCGTCCGTGGCAACCATGAACTCTCCGCCGGAAGGCAAACTGCATTGAAGGCATCTGGGCGCGGAGTTTTTGCCGAGCCAGGCCCTGGCCTTATCGACAAACGTAGGTGTCAACGTCCCTCCATGGCGTTGAAGCTGCATCCGGCGTGCCAAACACTGTAGCGGCGGTCTATGACGGCAGATTCAACCTGGCAATCAAATCCGCATCCGCTTCCGGAAACTCGAACTGGTCAAGATCCTGAGGAAGGACCCATCGCAGGTCTGCCACGTCGATGAGCCGGGGCTCGCCTTCGATGATGGAGGAATTAAAAAAATGAAGCCGGACGGATTTCGTCGGGTAGTCATGTTCGGTGGTGAAGAATTCATCGTGCACGCGGATCTGAAGTCCAAGCTCTTCCCGGATCTCGCGTTCGAGCGCCGCCTGCAGGGATTCGCCGGCTTCCACTTTCCCACCCGGAAACTCCCACAGGCCGGGCAAGTGAACATTATCGAACCGTTGTGTGATGAGGATCCGCTCGCCGCGGCGGATGATCGCCGCAACAACGTCGATGATCACGAAGCGTTATCCGCGGCTTTGCGATACGGCCGGAAGTCCAGCAGACAGTCATTACGCCGCAGGAAGTCCATGAAGCGGCGATATTCGTTTTCCTTGAGCCGAAACATCGAAGCCAGAGTCTTGTCGCAATTTACCGGCATTACCCTAAATACAAACAAACCGAACATGCCAATAATCCCACGAGGATTCAATACGATAGGCGACCATAATGTTACATCCACGACTCCAATTGGGCCTACGACAGGAGGATGTTGCAGCCATATTGAACGTCGATCGGGCGACGATTATCAACTGGGAGACAAGACACTGGGTAGCTAGGGTCAACCTCATGCCGTCGATTATTCAGTTCCTCAATGGAGTTCCTCGGCTATGTTACTCCCCTGGCGTGATTGGTCGCACCCCATGCGATAACGGAATCGCGACCTCGAGGCGCGGAAACTGTAACCGACTTGGTGTGTAGTTTGGTCCACTCTACATAATCACTTTCAAACACCAATTTCAGTTCTCTCGATTTTGGGCCATCATCAGTTCCGGCGATCAAAAAGTGTACACCTCCCTTATTTAACCCAGTTATCGTACACGTCGATGGCTCCTCCAGCAAAAGTGCTGAATCTTAGATGCATAGCCATTTGCTGGCCAGAAAAGTCCATTCATGGGAACGGTGGTTCCCGTAAAGTCCGGTTCGAGGAAACCAAACTTGTTGCCCGCAAGCGTCAAAGCACAGCGCGACTTTTTCTGCATCCGGACTTCTTGGATAAGTGATTTCTCGCTCACGTTGTGCAAAGGAAATGTGTGATCGTTCGCTTCTAGCGAGATGCTTGAAGTGCGATTGGAACCGACGACTGCGTTATCCACAGAATTCTCCGTTTCCCACATTGCGTTATGTGCATGGATTGAAAAAAGCTTGCACGTATTGACAGGAAATCGGAACCATTATCTGAGCCCGCTAATGGTAAATGGTGAATCCGACAATTGGCAGAAGGTCTTCTTTGATATCTCCGCAGTTATCAAGAAGAAGTGGAATGAACAAAACTCATTCGATGAAGAAGGCGACGTAGCACCGGAGACGGTCGCTTTGCGCGATGCCTTTAATGCGTTTCCATATAAAACGGATCTCTTCATCATGGATTCGAACGATGTTCCCACGCCATTTGGCGAGGGACGCTGGTGGACAGTAGTCAAGATTGACTTCACGCAGCACAATAGCTCGGAAATTATCTTCCACGGCAAGTTCGCCATTCAAGAATTGCGCAGCGGCGTCGCCATACCGGAGGCCTTTCACTTATCGGGATCGGATTTTGACGATCTTGCAATCCGTGGCTGGCAGGAACACGAGTTTCAGTGAGTCATCCAGATTCTGCCGTACCTCATCAATGAGAAGCCCGAAGAATATGCCAACGAACTCTATAGCTGGCTGGTGTCTGGATACCCACAGCAGTTCGCAAAGCGGTTTCTCAAGACGCTCGACTTCACCAAGCTGTATAAACTCAAGCCAGATCCTGTGAAGACAGATGCAGATCTTCTGGAACGCGATTCTGATCATCGCTACCGCCTGGGGCCGCCGACACTGACCAGACTTTATGAAGATACCCGCGGCTTGATTCTAATCCCGCAAGTACCAGAGTCCGTTAGGCGTACGTTCGGTCTTGCCAAACAGCTGCACACGTATGCGTATTTCGAAGATTATTTCTATACGGTTTCGGCTCACTATGCCTACCTTGCAGTCGAGGCGGGCGTACATGCCCGGTGGAGCGAAAGTCTGCCGCAGAATGTAACGCTGCAATATCGAGACGACCGCTACGACGTGCTATCCCCCGTCCATCAGCACATCGCCGACATCGCTCACGAACGCCGTTGGAAAAGGGAGAAAGTCCTTGTTAACGGGCAACCATTTCCCTACAGCACACGGCTTCTACTGAATTGGATGGTCGCGGAAAGGATTATTGGAAAATGGATTCGGCGTCGCTTAGAAATTGCCATCCATATGCGTAACGCCTATTCGCATTTGGAACGAGCGCCGGTTGCATGGTCGTGCATGGCTGACTTACATGCGGCATCGGAACTGATCAACATAATGTTTCACTCGCTGCCGTCGGATAAGTATGAAGAATGAGATGGTAGATAACATGCTCGCTCTCATCTCTGTCACCGTGAGCGCATTTCCGAAGAAAGAACGTGTCGCCAGAATCGAAACAGTCGTTCGGCATGATTTTTGTAAAGGGTGACTGCGTCGAGTTGAATGTATGCGCTGGTTAACAAGTATCCGTGAAGGAAAGGCCGGACGAGGAACAACACGTCGACTTCCCTGAGACCAAGTCCGCCGCTCCTGCCGCGGAAGGCTAAGTTCCCCCATCCGGACTTCAGGACAATCATCCGCTTAGCAAGCTATGTGAGCAGTACGACAAAGTCGTTAACCGATCCCGATCGGTCGGCTAGCAGTTTTAAATTTGGAGGGAGCAGACCTCAATCGTTCCGTTCATAGGCTCACCGACTTTTTGGGAATCTGCGATTTTCAATCTCATTCAAGCTGACGGCTAGTTCATTTCGGTAAACCTGGACCACTTTCGACCTGATCACGGGTTTAATTAAAACCAGTTTTTATGGCTGGAAAAGACGTTTACGTCGAGCGAACCACTCTCAGAACCACGCTGATAGCCGTCGGAGTGTTCATGCTCGGCATTTTGTTGCTGACACTGGCTGCAAACGTGTCCTGGCTAACCGCACGGCCAAATTGGCAAGCGATCATCAGAGATCTGGGAGCATTGTTCGTGGCTTCTATTACGGTGGCGACGTTATGGGATCTCTTTTCTAAGCGTGCGTTCTTAAGCGAGCTTCTAGCTACAACTCAATTGGCTGAAGATATAACTGAGGCTGGAATTGGCGCCATAACGAGCGATTTTTACAGGGGAATCGACTGGCCAACCCTATTCGGCAGCACTAGTGATCTGGATGTGTTTTTTACTTACGGGAGCACTTGGCGCGGGTCGAATCGTGTGGATCTACAGCGCTTCGCAAAAAAGAAAGGTGCCCGCGTCCGAGTCGTGCTACCCGATCCCGAGAATCCAGAAGTCGTTGCCGAACTTGCTCATCGCTTTCGCCAAACACCCGACGAAGTGAAGCGCAGGATTGAAGGAGCCAAGCGGGATTTCGAAGAGATCTTCGACCAAGCTCAAGCTGAATTCTCGTTATGGTTTCTACCGCTCGCTCCGGTTTATAGCGTGTATGGGTTCGGTAGTTTGGTTGTCATCACTTTTTATAACCACGGCAGGGGCAAAATGCTCGATATTCCAACGTTTGTAGGCAGGCAAGGCGGAACATTGCATCAATTTGTCACAGAGGAATTCGAAGACTTAGTGGCTCTCGGTGGTCAAGCAAGAAAGGTGATCCCCAAGGCTAAGGATGGATGAATCCGGATCAACGAGACGCACCCTCGATAGTTTGATTTACAGTCGGAAAGATCTTACCGATTTGCTGCGACTATCCCAAACGGGCAAGCTGGCTTGTTTTCCGCCAACCGGACTTCTGATTCGTTGGAGAACTTCTACGAGTAGCCGACTCGTCCGCCCGGAGGTAATGACACGTGTAGATCCCTCGACCCGTGGGTCTCTCCGCTTCACAAGGGCGGGCCGGCCGGACCGCGAGTTTCCGGCTCAGCGGGAGCCACGTTGGCTAGTGCAACCCTACGATTTTCTTCTTGTAACCGTGAGTTGAGTAACTGCTAATCTTTCCACCAAGATGCTTCAAGGCAACTCGAAAGAAAGCCCGATTCTTGCAGCGGGAGGCATTGTTTCAAGGCCCACGGAGTCGGGAGACCAGTTTGCGATCATTCACCGCAAAAGGCATGGAGATTATTGCTTACCCAAAGGCCACCTACAGGACGGTGAGTGCTTTATCGACGCTGCGCTACGCGAAGTCTGCGAAGAGACTGGAAGCGCTGCGGTGATCGGACCGTTCGTCGGGCCTCTGGAATACACAGTTGAAGGCAACCCGAAAATCGTGCTCTTCTGGGCCATGAGGCATTGTAACGAGTCTTCGACTGAAGTGGACAGGGAGGAGGTAGAAGAAGTTCTGTGGCTTTCGGCAAGTGAGGCCGCCCGACGGCTGGACCATTCAGGAGAAACTAGAATGCTGCAACAGTTAATGTCACCATCTGAACGCATGGCATCATTTTCAATCTTTGAGCGCATTTGGCCGCCGAACCGACACTATCAGCGAATAAAACGCAACGTCGAATCATTTCGTTCAGAACTGGACGAGCGGCTTCGTAAAACCAACCATGACCCGACCTGGGGAATAACTGCTCATCGCCTGTTGGAAACCGTTGACCACTTCGTTCGTCAGCGGGACATTGAAGGTGCTTGGCATTGCCTCCATGCGGCGCAGCGGTCAATTGTCTACGCGTATAGCAATGAGGAGCGGATTGCTTGTGCTACGGTCTTGCGCTTGGAAGCAAAAAAAATCGCATCTTGGCGGTGCCAGGCTATCGAACACTTGCTAGGGGCCGATGCCAATTCGGTCGATGCAACTTCATTGCATGTGGCTCTAAAAGTGCGCGATGAATACTCAGATAATCAGTACCACAGGATTTGGCTGCTGCGCGATCAGCTCCGTAACCTAGTAGTGATCACTAGCGTCGCGCTTGTCATCTTTATCGCGACTAGCACGTCTACATCACTACCTGATGCTTCCCCATGGGATTTCCGTGTTCTTGTAGCGATTTTGTGCTTTGGAATCCTCGGAGCGAGCTTCAGTGCTGCCCGTTCGATCACAGGTGAATCGTCCAAATCCAAGATTCCAGAGCAAGTTGCGAACAAGTGGATTACGCTCGCCCGAACAGTGCTGGGCGCAACACCAGCGCTGGCCGCTTATGCATTCTTAAATTCAAATATCTTGAATCTTGGACCGATTTCGGTTGAGAAGACGCTCGCGGTGGCTTTTGTCGCTGGGTTTAGTGAGCGCTTGGTCCTGAAAGCGATCGAAACCGTGGCAGGCAAGGATGAGAGCCAAAACAAGACTTAAACAGGAGACCACTATGGGAGAGGTCTTCCCAAAATGTGTCTAAACGCCATCAGTGGCGGCCTCTTTCACCTTATAACCTTTCTTAGAGAGTTTTCCATCAACGCACTTTTTGCTGTCATAGACATCACGCAATAGAGAGCACCTTTTAAAGCTCTCCATCTCTTTTCTCCTGCTGTCCGATAGTGAGGAGTTTCCAAATGATGGCCGTCGCGTTGTCGACGCGTTTATAGCGCCTCGCTGCATTCGTGCAAGTGAGGCCAATGCTCTTTCGGAAACACGTAGAAACTCACCATACGGCTCCAGTCGCTTAACAACGTTTCCGTCGCGTTCGACAGGTTTTGCGATAACGATCGACAAGCCGATCGCGCTGCTTCTCGCATTCGCTGCGGGTTTCGGCATAGCTCATCGACCGCAACAGATGTTGCTCCGCGGGTTGTTCTTTCTTCGGAAGTTTGTCCACGATGTTCAGGATCTTGTGATTCAACAACGCTGTTCCTCGCCTTAGCGCCGGAAAAATACCTGGTCTACCGAATCGGATTCAATTGCCTTCGCGTAAGTTGTTTTTTCCAAAATTCCGGAAGCTTCTGGACCCAACCGTTGTAAACGAGCGGTATTGGCAGCACGCCCTGGCCACCCATGCCGGCGTAGGCGCTGACCGTATCATCTGCTGCCGTCCTCGCTCCCGACGTGAGGACCAGGCGGCCCGCGATCATGGCGTCCGAAGGATCTCCGTCCTCGTTCGGATCAGGATCGACGATGATCAGATCGTTGGAGAACTTGCTTGAGACGTACGCGTAGTATCCGCCTCGTTTCTCTCCTTCATTCTCGCTCTCCCTGTCCTCGTCATTCTTCTCCTTCCCATCCTTGGCGCCAAAGTTCACGCCGTGACATCCAGCACTGCACGGCAGAATCTTGACGAGCTCGTCCGTTTCAGTGTCGATGATACTGATCGTTCCAGTCAGCGTGTTGGCCGTGACCACAACCTTTCCGTTCGGACTGACCGGGGTCTGGATCGGAAGAGCACCTGAAGTTGAGAATCCCGCGCCCGTGATCGGATTGTAATTGCCGAGCGTCGAACCCCCCAACAAGAGGTTAATGTTCTTTTGGGGCACACTCGCGCCGCGATCCTTACAGGCCGGTGGTCCGATAGAGATACACGTGATCGTGCTGTCGAGATAATTGGAAACGTAGTATTTGCTTGCGTCGGGCATCATGCCCGTCGCGATGGGGAGCCAGCCCGTGTGCGTCTTCGCGGCGATGGTGCCGGGAACCACGTTGATTCTGGTCGAGTCATTGGTGTTCGAATTAGGTGTCACCATCGTGTGGCCATCAAAGCTCATCGAATGGGCATGGGGTTGTGCCGCCAATTCTCCCGGGTGCTGCGTTTTGATTCGCCGGTCGATACGCGTCGCAAACGGACTGAGCTCAACCACGGCATCGTCGCCGTTGATGCTTACGTGCACCTGGTCGGTGTCCACGCGCGTCATTACATGAGCCGGTGCTTCGCCCACATCGATGTTCTGCCTCAGAGCGCCGGTGAGTCGGTCGAATACAGTGAGTTTGGTGTCGAACCACTGTGTCTGATAGATCACCGTCTGCCCGATATCCGTCCACATATTGTGCGGGTTGTTCATGTTGATTCCGGGCAAAGCGACCTTTTTCGTGACCTTCCAGGTTTTTGTATCCACGGCCGTGGCCGTTCCAGGCTTGCTCTTGCTGGCTGTTTTTTCGTACTCGGTATCAATCCAGACCTCACCGACACCACGATTGGACGGCGCGGAGGGGCCCGCGATGGGCAGGTTATTGCCGTAACGGGCTTCCAGCACGGTTTTCAGATCGACCACCGCCCCACCTGTGATCCTGACCGGTACGTTTGATGGATAGTTGATCGTCCAGGTCAATGACGGATTGGTCGCCGGATTGTGGTCCTGGTAGTTCGCTGGGTTCGTGATGAGGAAGAAGGCCCTCAACAGTCGGGTGGCCAGGTCGCTGCTCGTTGGCACGCTGATACCGTTGATCAGCGTGATGCCATCGCCCAGGTCCAATCCCTGGGTCCGCGGATTATCGACGATCGCCGCTGCAAGCATGAATGGATGTACCTTGCAAACGAAAACGTAAAGTCCCGGCGTCTCGAGGTTGATGGTTCTCGACGATCCTCGGAAGGCCTCTCGTTGATCGAAGGGCATGTGCGCGGCCCCTGTCGGATAGAGCAGGCTGGTGAAAGTGTGGGCGGCGTTGGTCTCATTTCCAACGGTGATCCGGACGGGCGAGTTTGGTTGGACGACAGCCAGAGACTGTGTTCCCGCTGGTACACAACCGTTAGCCCCTACACATTCGAACCACGGTCCCGGTTGGTCGGTGGCAACGAAGTCGACCACTCCAGTGGCTTGGGCAAGTCCGCCGAGCCAGATGCGTCCCGGGCCGGCAGCGAGAACGGTCAGAAGGATTACGATTGGCGTGGAGTGGGCAAAGCGCGACAAAATGGGCAAGGTTGTCTTCATAACGAGGTCTCCTTCTATCCATCACGAAGGCTCCTCTTCAGATCACCTGAGAATCCTGCTTATTCACAAAAAGTAATGATGGTTTGGTTGGACTGAACATACGCGGACACGTTCGTTCTGTCAAACTTTGGAGGAAATTCTGAACTGTAGCAGAACCGGCATTTCGTAATCTGAAGCAGTGCGCATTCCTTCGGTGCCACTTTCCGGATTGCCGACTACCAGGGATCTGACGGCCTATTTCTAGGGTTTCGACGGCAATTCTTGCAGCCTAATTCCGCTTGGCCAGATGCGGTGCTGGCACTATCATCTGTCGCCAGAATTATTTGGCTGTCGATGGATTGCTTGAGTTCTGGATTTATGCTTCCCCGGTCTATTTCCAGCAGCGGAGGAGGCGGAGCCGAATACAAGCTGGCTCATTCAGGTCGATTACCGGTTCACGCACTGGAGGTCCCATGGCTGATGTCAATGACGTGCTTGCCGCCAATCGCGCCGCCGTCCTCGACCTTGTCGCGGCTGCGGAGAGATCAGCGGCGACTTGGACTACGCCGCGCGCGCCGGGGAAATGGTCGCCGAGCCAGGTCGTGGAGCATGTGGCGGGTGGCTTGGAAGAAGCGGCGAACGTCGTTTCTGGGGCTCCGTCGATCCCGATGCCCCCCGCTTTCCTGCGCCCGCTGGCCAGACTGTACTTCAACCGGATCTTGAAGAAGGGCGTCTTTCCGAAGGGGTTTAAGGCCCTCAAGGCGCTTGACCCTACGAGCGGACCGGCCACGCCGGCTGAGGCGCGCGTCCGCCTGGAAGGGGCGCTCGCCAGGTTCGACCAGGAATGTCGTAGACGGGCCGCCAGTGGCCAACACGTCGTGAGCACCGGTTTCGGTACGGTGTCGGTCGAAGACTACGTGAGGTTTTCCGCGCTGCACACTCGCCACCATTGCAAACAGATGCCCGGCGCAACCTAAAGACTGCCAGGCTCCAAGGCGAGCCAGCTAACCAGCGTTTGCAGCCGTCGGCGTCCGGTACCTTCATGGGCCGCCGCGGCTGAAACGCGGCCGTTAGCCTGAGTGCAAGTGCCTGAGTAACCGCCTACCCTTCATTTGGGCAGACAACCCCGTTTCAGCAGTTCATATGTCCGGGATACCGACTACGCCAACTGAAGACCACCGCGTGCTGTCGTCTCTTTGAAGATGCCCAGCGCCCTGCTCGCACAGCGATTCGCAGGGACCCGGGTCTCAGCGTTTGAACCATCCTTCAGATTCAAAGACTCGCCGGCATAGACCCGCCGAATTCGTATTGGATCGAAATTCGATTTAAGGCGGCGCAACAGTCGAAGAAGTTGTTAGGCCCAATCAAGCTGGCCCTGCAACTATACTAATGGGCTACCAATGTCCACAGACGTCCATGCGCCATGTCAAATAACATCAAACGGGATTCACCTTTAGTTAAATCCATCCTCGCCCTGGATAATTACCTGACCGAGCTTGAGCGTGTTGGCACCAAGATTAATTCAACAGACATGACATCCGATTTCGACGTTGAATACATTCAGAGGCTCATGACGCGCTTCGCGGAATGCGGCCAGGGTGTTTCCGAGGAAGTGAGTAACTTGTCCACGCAACTGCAGGAAGCCCGAGCACGCGCGGAAGCCATGGGGCAAGGAGTGTCCGCCCAGGCTGGGCTTCTGAACAACCGCAGGAATGAGCAAAACGAACAACTGGAGAAATTCCGCATTCTGGGCGAAAAAGTCCGCGGGCTGAATGCGGCCCTAAGCCAATTTCGACGTCCGCACGGACATGGCCTGACTGACGAGAATCGCGCGAGGCTGACATCCAACATCCCCGCTTTTGAGGGGCAATTGGCCCTCCTTATCGAAGAGTTGCAAGATCTGAGGAAATCCGCGCGGAATTCACGGATGAAGGCTTTGGAGAAAAACGCCGAATCATTGGAGCAAACGCTTCAAGCCGTGCGCACGAAGCTACGCGATCTGAGTCCGTTAACAGGCGGCAGCGGCGGTCAGAATTAGCGGCCTGTCGGCGGAATCACCTGAATGTTTCCGGCTGCGGAAATCTATCAATTTCGTCACCCAATTTTGAAGGAGAAGCTAGGCGCGGTGTATAGTCCTTCAAGTTACGAGCGGATCACAAATCGGAGCGCGGGACACGTTGTCACTCACCCCGTCCTACTGCCTTTACGAGGAGACAATTCGATGACGAAATATATATCCAGGGCAACTATTCTGTACGTGTGGTTCTTGATGTGCGCCGGATGGGCCTTAGCTTCGCCAACCGGAAGCATCACGGGTGTTGTGAAGGATCCTACCGGAGCTGTAGTTCCAGGAGTAAGGGTCACTCTCACCAATACAGCAACCAACGCCCAATTGTCGGCGATGAGTGATGAAAACGGGGCATTCCAATTCCCACAAGTGGCGCCGGCCAATTACTCATTGGTTGTGGGGTTTCCGGGCTTCAAGAAGACCATCGTCAATGCGGTCGTTCAAGTAGATCAGATCACGCGTGTTGACGTCGTTCTCCAAGTCGGGGATATCGTGCAGGAAGTGCAAGTGCAGGCGGTGGCTCCTCTCCTGGAGAGTGACAAGACCACATTGAGCAGCGTTGTCGAGAGCCGCACTATCGCCAGCATGCCGCTGAACGCCCGCCAATATCTCGACTTGGCCTTGATCACGCCAGGCGTGCTTCCTTCATCCGCTGGAACGCAGGGAGGCGGCTTCAACGTGAGTGGCGCACGCTCGCAATCGAATGTCTTCCTGCTCGACGGTGTGAGCAACATCGATACTCAAATCAACTCGGCATTGGGTAACTTTCGAATCACTGACGCGGTGCAGGAGTTCGCCGTTCAGACCAGCGTTCCGACTGCGGAATTCGGGCGCGGCACCGGCGGCCAGGTCAGCATCGTGACGAAGAGCGGGTCGAATCAATTCCACGGTTCCGCGTTCGAATTCCTACGCAACGATTCGCTGGACGCCGCCGACTTTTTCACAAACAGACTCGGTGGCAAGAAGGCACCGCTCCACCGAAATCAATACGGCGCAACGTTTGGCGGTCCAATTCGGAAGGACAAAACATTTTTCTTCGCTTCCTGGGAAGGCTTTCGGCAAGTGAATCCCACAGTAAGCACGACAAGAGTACCGACCGAGGCGGAGCGCGCCACGGTAACCGATCCGATTTCCAAATCGATCTTGCAGCTCTGGCCGGCGGCAAACGCGCAGCAGCCGGGCCAGACGAACAATTTCATTGCGAACGTCCGCGCAACGACGTTCGATAACACATACCTGGGAAGGGTCGACCAGAATTTCAATGAAAAGGATCACCTTACTTTCCGGTGGGCGGATTACGACGGTACGACGTTCACGCCGGGAGATCTGCCCTCACTCGGCGGAAACGCGAATAAGCCTGTCAGCCGATCGGCAGTTCTCAACGAGACGCATATCTTTTCGCCGAGCTTTCTGAATGAGTTTCGTTTCGGTTTCTCCCGGAACGCGACGTTCATCACGGTGCAAGACATGGGATTCGACGCGTCCAAGATTTTTGTCGGCGCAGATGGACGGCCGCTCACGGGTGTGGTCGTCGCCGGCCAAAATATGCTCGACTCCGGATTGCCGACAATCCAGATCAGTGGCGGCTTCCCACGCCTGGGCAGCACGAATAATCTGCCGCAGGGCCGCACCACGAATACGTACGAATTGTTCGACAATATGTCCTGGGTCGCGCCGTTCGGCACCTCCAGGCATTCGTGGCGATGGGGCTACCATATCCGTCGTGAGGATGCTAAACGGTTTCTTGACGGTTCCGCACGCGGCACCTTCAATCTCACGAGCTTCGCCGACTTTGCTGCAGGACTGGTAAACACGTCGACGTTCCGGTACGGATCGACGATGCGTTACTGGAGACGATATCCCTGGGATCTCTATTGGCAGGATCAGTACAAGATTAAAGACAACCTGACGCTGAATTATGGCATCCGCTACGAGTATCCTTCGGCGGTCGCCCAGACGCGCCAAAACGCTACCAACTTCATCCCCGGAGTTGGGCCCGTGCTTCTGGGCACGAATCAGCTCCTGAAGATCGATGCGTCCAAGCGTGGGATCGCTTCCTTCGTTCTCACTCAAGCTCCCATCACACTCAACAATACAGGGGTGAATGCCGACAAGAACAACTTCGCTCCGGTTCTTGGTTTGGCATACACACCGCGATTCGCCCAATCTCTGTTCGGTCGTGACGACACGGTGATTCGTCTCGGGTTCCGCGTAGGATACGACGATATCTTCAACAACATTCCCGCGAATATGGGATTGAACGCTCCATATACCTTGACCACGAACCAGACTGCAAATGTGACTCAGCCCGGAAAATTCTCGTGGGCTACCGGGTTCGATCAGACTGTGCCCCTGGTCTCGAACTTCGGCAGGCAAGGTCCCGGCACGCCGACCAGTGGACTCCTCACTCTTAACGCCGAAGATCCGAATCTGCGGAGCGCGTATGTCTATCAGTACAATTTCGGCGTCCAGCGGCGCATCGCCGGCAATCTTTCGCTGGAGGTGGACTATCAGGGGTCGACCGGGCACAAGCTTGGAACGTTCGTCGATCAGAACCAGCCTCAGGTGATTGTGCGAGATCCGTCCTTGCGCGGCAATCAGAGCCCGAACGAGCAGATCTTTCCTTATCCGTTCTTCGCCGCTGTAACCACGGGCGTGGACAGCGGCAACTCGAACTACAACGGTATGGTGTTCACGACGAGGTATCAAGGGCTGCGCGGCATCTTCATTCAGGGTTCGTACACATTCGGCAAGTCGCTTGACTACGCATCCGCGTTCTTCGGCTCTACCGGCGAACGGACCGGCGCCGCCGACGTGAATAACATGAAGTCGGAGCGTGGCCCATCATCATTTGACATCCGGCATCGCTCCGTCATCACGTACGTGATCGATTTGCCGGTAGGACCTGGCCACCGTTTGTTCGGATGGGACAACGGGGTGACCAGGCACGTGTTCGGGGGTTGGCAGATCTCCGGAACCACGACGCTGCAGACCGGTTCCCCGTTCACGGTATTCAATAATCAGCAGGACTTCAGCGGATTCAACCAGCTCAACGACCGGCCCGATGTTGTTGGGAGTGGACGGATTCACCAGGACAACCGGAACATCGATGCCGCGTTCGATCCAACGTACTTCTCCAAGACTCCGCCAACCGGGCGCGTCGGAACTTCCGGCCGCAACCAGTACTACGGCCCGGGCCTGCAGAATTACAACTTCGCGGCCGGCAAGACTTTCAAATTCACTGAACAGCTCGGTCTGCAGTTCCGCACCGAATTTTTCAATCTGTTCAACCACACGAATTTCGCGAATCCTCAGAACAACCAGAGCAACGCTAACTTCGGCAAGATCACGGCAACCCTGGGCAGCAACACAGCGACCGCAGTCGGCACCACCGGCGGCGTTGTAGGTGGCGGCCCCCGCGTGATTCAAGGTTCACTGCGTTTGCAGTTCTGAGTAAAGAACGTGAGTTGTCATCTCAAGTTATCGTGTAACCGCGATCTCGTCAGTGTGGCCGCGGCGTCTCAGAAAACATTCTGCCGCCGACCTCTGGTTGACATAACGGGTCAGACGGCCGACAGTGTTTTGCAACCTCTGTCGGCCTCCGACGGCGTTCACATACTTGCGGCACCCCGCTTAAACGCTCTAGCGCGGCCTGTGGCCGCAACCAAACGTAAAGGATCCGCCGGCCGCGCATGACCTCGGCGGCACCGAGCACAGCAACGGTATAGGGCAGTTGACCGTATGTCCGTACCGTCATCGGATAACGTTAGCGTGCAGGCCGTCAGGAAACCACCTTCCTCAGCGGTGCATCGGTGGACTACTATTGCGTCCGACAACACGCGACCACGAAGTGGACGCGAATACGGAGGGGTACTATGGCGAGATTCACTTCAAGACTGGCTTTGGGCGTGGCCTTTGCGGCGCTGTTAGGCGCCACCGGCGGTGCGCAGGTTGCGCCGAATGCCACCGGCTGGTCGGCCAGCAACTACAACGAGAGCGCCAACCGATACAGCCCACTCGATCAGATCACGGCGGCCAATGTCGCCACGCTTCAGCCGGCGTGGCGGTTTCATCTCAAGCCTGCCGGTTATACCGGCCCGCTGAAAGTTGATGAAGCCATCCCGGTCGTGATCGGCAACACGATGTATAT